>Ga0193742_1000325_pt1 | contig 33943 bp, 40 predicted proteins | sample L2c1metaG_FD_165511 | JGI IMG/M metagenome (GOLD analysis project Ga0193742, IMG submission 165511) | Soil microbial communities from a riparian zone of the East river system, Colorado, United States - L2c1 | ecosystem: Environmental > Terrestrial > Soil > Riparian zone | place: USA: East River... | reverse complement strand
GATTTTGTTACGATGAAGGCTCAAATTCTCTAAAGACAGAGTGCGAGGTGACCCTGCTAGTTACGCGATATTCAGTGTCAGCGTTGACTGGGGGTTTGCATGCATACTAAACCTGTCATTCATTCTATGCCGAGTTCAACTCGAGCGGTGAGTACATATACCTCATATCTCTTTCAACTCGAATCTCTAATGAAGGGATAAGGTCCTGGCGGGAATACCTCCGCCCGCATTCCACTGGAACATATTTTAACAACCGATGAAGCACGAAACTTTACCATCGACAAAGTATTCCTGGAACACCCCAAGTGGATTGACAGTAGATGTCGTTTCGACCAACGTCACGTATTGAAATCCATTTGTAGTGATATGTAGTCGTTCCTTGTATGCAAATTTCCAGGCGGAATCGATAGAGAAATCAACCTTGCGTGTTTTATGGTTATCTCATGGCATCACCTATGGACAACAGAAGACATGTCAGTTTGTCTTTGAAATGAAGCTGGCACGAAAATTAGCGGTTGTGATGCGACTCTTTTATTTACTACGTTCTTAAAGTGTTCTGAATAAATAAACGAGAGGCACAAGTCCATACAACTAACAAACACTGGGCTGAGAAATGAGTAGGTTATAAATACTAAATACAACAACTAGAACTCAGACTATGCAAGTGAAAGATGCAAATAGCGTCGTGTCATGGCGTTCAGGAGCTGTCTCGTATACCGCTTGCCTTACTTCGATATTTGACGATCCAGGGATGCTTCAAAACTTCAGTGAGAGGAAAACGTTTCTGGGGATCATATCGTAATAACTACAGATGGTCACGTCAGCGCCTGGATCCACAAGTTATTCTGTTCAAAACGGAGGGCTTACTCTGGTGATCAGATCTTTCACTTCTTCTGACAAACGAACCTCCCTGTCGTCAAATTTCAAGTCAACCCTCGCAATTCGGCGGTAGGTATCTGTGTGGTGTGATTTCAATACCATAAATATGGATTTCCGACGTGATAAAACCCACTATTTGTGCTGGCACGATCTTCAAAAGGAGGGAAACCGCAGACGAACTCATACGTCAATACGCCGAGAGCCCAGTAATCCACTTTCTCATTGTGTTCCTTACCTTCGACCATCTCAGGTGGCAGATAGTCCAAGGTTCCACAAAGCGTCATCCGCCTATTTCCAGGAGCATGAACACTCCATCCAAAGTCACCGATCTTCAATTCACCGTTGATACCAAGTAAAAGATTTTCAGGTTTAATATCTCGGTGGATAACGTGCTTCCCATGCAAATAAATCAACGCATCGGCCATCTGGTCGATATATCTAGAGCTGCGCCTCTCAGAGAAACGATGAAATTTTGAGAGTTGCTTGTACAGTTCGCCTTTTCCCGCAAATTCAAGCATGAGGAAGATCCGTTTCTCGTCATGGAAGTAACCGTATAGTCTGAGGACGTTGGGATGTCGTAGGTTTTGTTGAATTTCGATCTCGCGTCTGATTTGTTTTTCGACTTTGGATTGTACGATTTCGGATTTGTAAAGAGTCTTGAGGGCGAGAATGTATTTTGGCTCTGATTTGGTGCGGACCATGTATACACGTCCGAATTTTCCTTTGCCAAGAGGGCGGCCCATGTCGAAGTCATGGAGACTCCAGTCCTTTGTTGGAGTTTGTCTAGAAAAGCTTGAGTTATGATCGATCTTTAATGAACAGCTGAAGCGACCTACCGCGAAAGGCTAGAATTGAGGGCTAGTTCCTCAGCTGCCTGTCCATATACTCGTTCTCCTCGTTTCTCGTTGTCTAGTTCTAATCCCCCATCATAATTACCAATATCGACAGAAGAATGTGTGGCATGCACAGGTTTTGACGTAGAAGACTGGCCGCCACCTGGTGTGGGGTTCCGCAGAGAAGATGAGTTTGCAGGTTTATTTGAAGGGTTCGTGAAAGGATTAGGGGCAGCAAATTTGGTTAGGAGCTTGGCAACATTAGTCCCACTTGGTTGCTTCATGAGAGGGGGTTTAGATGAGCTAGTTGCAGTTGGTTTCTTATTGGAAATTTCTAGTGAGGAAATCTGACGTGTTAAAGCGGTGACAGAGGTCATGATGGTTCAAGAGTCGTATCGTGTTGTGGTTGTGAGAGTGGTGTGAAGATGTTTGAATTTGTTCGACGGTCTGAGAGAGAGTTGTTCTACAGTAAGCAACCGTAGAATACTGCTGAGAGCGGGGACCGTTATTGATACTTACAGTTAGATGTATCAGAGATTATGGCGTTTTCTGATGAGTTGTTTTTGTGATCGCGGTAGGCCACTGATTTCTACAAATTGGCCATTAGGGAGCCTCAAGTTTTTTTTTCAAAGAATTACACACCGGTTCAAAATATACAAGTGTCGAGATGTGTCGCAGATATTACCAGCCTCAAGGCGATAGCAGAGAAAGAGATTGAACAAGGAGTAAAGGACAGCCGTAAGTTGAACCATGCAATCACCACGTGATCGTGTTTGTCGGGCACTCGATGGACACTGGATAAAATCTTCGTCGCCAGCCCGAAGGTCGAATTCCGACCACGCCAACGCTCTGGGGTCAACCAGTACCAGCACACTAACATTTCCAGCTTGAATTTTCTCTGAAATCAATTATCATTTACGGATACTAGTGAATCCTCAAGCTTCAAGTGAACGAAGATTGTAGTCCATATGAGATATATATTAGCGATACAAAACAAAAAACACAAGAAAATGAGGCCAAGAGACCTGGAAAGGCTACAAGGAATGTAAGGCTAGTCGCTACATGGTGGTGGTAATTATGAATCTAATTTATGAGTAGTAATTGATTGAGAGAGAGTTTGGGGAGAAGTGATTGTAGTATGAGTGGTAATCCAATGATATCTCAATATTCCCTGCGTTTCTTTGGACTATCCTTCTTGTTCTTTTGGATAGGATCGAAGCGTTTGTCGACTTTCTTCGACTGAGTTGCTTCCGGCTTGCGCCAGGTTGGAGTAGTCCCGCCCCCTAGAGTCTCAAGGGGATCAACACCGATCTTCTCACCGGCTCTGCCAGCAGGTAAAGAATTTTTGGAACGGATGACCGACGAGGTGGGAGCAATGGGAAGGGGGACAGCTATATCAGCGCGGTAGTACCACGAAACGGCACCGGATGGCCCATCATACTGTGTGCCGTCAGTTCTCAAAGCCCTCTCCCTCGCCTCGACGTCCGCGTAGAGAATAGGTTTGGGAGGGAGGCGGTGCGGACCTCCTACGATCCTTGCATTCACAACTAAAGAGTCCATAGTAATCTTCCGCACTTCTTTACGGTAAGTCGCTCGTGGGTCGAGGGAGCGGGCTAATGCGACGTAATCGATGGGTGAGGGAGGGACATAAAATAAGTCATCGACAGTCTGGATGGTCTCGTCAATGACATATGATTCTTGCACAGGATCGAGCCAAGGGATGTAAAACGAGCCATGGATGGGGGTACGCGGTGCGCTTTCAGTGCGATCGGCTGTCATGTCGAATACGTTGAAGTGAAAATATAACAGGAATAGGGGAGTATGCAATTAGGACACTAAGAATGAGAAGAAGAAAATTAGAATGTAGAATGAATGTCGAGTATTTGAATCTCCAGGAGTCAAATTGTGAAATGGTAACTGGATAGGTACAAAACCATGGGGTATTTATACGTTTTCGACGAGTCTGCTGGTTGTGAGCGAGAGGCCGCCTAACATTCCAAACTTGGGAATCTGAAAATAGTAGGAGCCTCCCCGGGCGGACGTGTCGATGAGGGGGCCACAATATATTGCCACTCCTCTAGATCGCCCAGATATTTGAGTCTAAAAAGTCGAAGGAATAGAAAGTACATTGTCTCGATCGTAAGCCAAGCATTGAAAAAAAAAGAGCCATAGGATCTTCGAAAAGGAATCAACAGAGATTCCAGATCGTTGATTTTAAAGAAAAGGTTAAACAAAGGATCGGAGATGTTTTTGACAAGACCAACGAGAAAATCAGACAAAGAAAAGAAAGTGCCACTCAACGTGATAAAATTAAACCGACCCCATTGTTGAACTTACCACTTAAATGTCCAAACATCCAAAGATGGTTGTTCAATGCCTCCCGATATAGGATTTTTACTTGCCCTGGCGCTTGTATGTAACGGATCAGTATTGTTCACCTAGGAAATCACAAAAACCTCTGTATAATCACGTCCGCATGCCCTCTCATACTGTACTTTTTGCAACTTGAAAATGTGAGAGCGCTCTCAGGACCGCAGTAGCTTGTATCTTTCTCTTCATTTGCGCTAAGCGGCACTGCTCGGCTAATGGCTTCGACAGGAATTATGGTGGCAATTGTGAGTGAATATGCCAGATCCTTTATAATATTAGAAGAAGAGGCCTGTTCAGTATTGAAAAGCAACGAGACATACTCATTAGCAATCAGGAGAGGACATACAGTTAGATATAGTTGCCTTTATTGTGACATACGTCATTGAAGAAGGTTACCTATCTTACTAAAATTCAATCGAGAATAGTAGGGATTTGCGGTCTGGAAGGTGTAGGGGGTTTGACAGACTGTTAAAACAAAAATTCATAAGATGATGTCGAACATATTAAGCTTAGTACCTGTTCCACCAGTGAATCCTGACATAATCATCAGAATAATTGGGTGAATTTCAGATAATGGGTATTAGACGGACCTATACCAGTGACCACCATATTGTCCCCAGTGAGCGACCGTTCCAAGGGAGATGTTGTGGGCTAGCTTACTGGGGTGTGGACATCCCTCCTCCGGGTTCAGGGGTGTTCGGGTAGATGACTATATTCCTAAAACATCATGCATCATCAACATGACGTTTGAGCCAATAATCTCCAGGACACAGCGTCTGCACCTGCGGCTCAAAACCAGACTTACCGCCACGAATCAGTTGAGTACATCCTTGTCGAACGAGGCTAGGTTCGTGAGACCATTCCATAAATCACAACGGCCTCCGAGGTCTTCAATTTGATGTGGAGCAGTTGACATTCAACTCAAGGTTTTAATTATCCAAGCTTCGCGATAGAGCGAAACCTGTAGCGATGACCCTTCTTCTCGCTTCAATGCCCCTTCAAACAGTTCACGACCGAGACTAGATCTATATTGCCATTGCCAGTAGACACTTCGATTAGATGGATGTGTAGAGGTTACGGGCAAACAAGGATCCAAGGTTCTTGAGAACGGTGCGAGCCGATCCAGCGCTTGGAGACCAGATGGCGATGCCGAGTGCGTACCAAACACTATGTAGGGATCTTATCTTACCCTATGATGACACATGGTCCCCAACGCACTCAGAACTCTGTGGATATCTAACGGCTTCCCGGAACACTTTCTTTCTCATTTGAAGTTGACCGGAAATCCAGACACCGCTGTTCCTTCGTCGTTTAGGTTGGGTTTAGCAACACAAGTTCGAGTCTACTAGTGCGCACTTGCTTGAGTTCTTATACGACTCCCTAGACAGCTGTTGCATTATCCGGCTTATCTGCAGCCTACTTGCATTACCTTCGTACTGGTAAAACGCAAGATGTGAACGTAGATGCTCGACATGCGGCCCTCTCCTTTCGTGAGCGTCTCTTTCTGTCCATAAAATTTTTGGCCATTTTGCTTATTATAAAGTAGATAGTGAAGCATGGTACACAGTCAATTCCCAGCTGCCCGCTGAAAGCGTATGGGATACTATTGCTGGACTGTATAAAACAAAGGATGATAACTACGTTCGAATACACACTAATTTCCCTCAGTAAGTTTATTTCAAAAAGGTCGAAACACGCGTCATCGTATATTCCTTCAGGCTGAGACCGATTCTTTATTGTTGTCGTTTTACAGTCACCGAGCTGGTGTTCTTTCCGTCCTCTCGGTCCCTGATAAAGGCCCGCTCCTCGAGAAATCGACCGTTGCCGATGCTATTCTCCTTTGGGACTCCAAGGAGTTTGAGCGCGAATGTGCTGCAAAGGGTTTATGTGTAACTGCCTTGCGATCTTATGCTGAATGGGACAGTGAGGAGCAGAAGAAGGCATTGGAGGGTCTAACCCCCGTGGTGGTTGTGAAGGTGGGGGATGCTCCCAGGAGGAGAAGTGCTGATGATGCCGAGGCGGGTAAAGAGAAACAGAAGGAGAAACAAACCCGACCGTTGGATGGGATGAGAGTATTGGATCTGAGTAGAGTCCTCGCAGGTCCAATTGCTGGGAAGTCATTAGCAGGTTCGTGTTCTTTCTATACAAATTTGTCATTTACTCATTACTCCACTATGGGTAGCACATGGTGCCGACGTCCTGCTCCTTACTTCTCCTTCTCTTCCGTGCCTACCTTTCCTTGACTTAGAAACGTCGCTCGGAAAAAGAACAGCGCGACTTGATCTCACGAAAGAAAAAGATGTTGACAAGTTGCGAGAACTGGTGAATGAAGCTGACGTCTTTTTACAAGCATATAGACCGGGTGGTTTGGAAGAGAAAGGTTTTGGGGTACAAGATGTTGTGGGTCTGCGTGAAGGAATTGTTTATGCTGGTTTGAGAGCGTGGGGTTGGGATGGGCCGTGGGCCGCGAGGAAAGGTGTGAGTGTCCTTCGCTTTTAATTCAGCTTCAGGTGAACCGATCTTTTTCCCGAAATAAACAAGTTCGATTCTTTGGTGCAAACTGCAACTGGCTTTAATGCTGACGAAGGGGAGGCCTACAAGGCTTTTAGCAGCTCGGATGGGCCAGTCATTCCCCGGCCCTTTCCGATGCAGGCTTTAGACCATGCTGCAGCTCATTTTCTAGCCTTCGGGATAAATGTCGGATTGTGCAAAACGATAATGGTGAGTACGTCCCACACCTTTCCTACTTTCTTTTTTTATACCTAACCTAACTTTGGTGTTTATTAGGAGGGTGGCTCTTGGGAAGTTCGCGTATCACTTGCATGCGTCGGGCAGTGGGTTCGTTCTTTAGGTCGGCTGTCGCCCCAGCAGGCGTTCAACGAAAGCACTCCATTCCCTGAACGGGCGGCTCCTCCAGAGAAAGAAATCTGGGATGTAGGTGTTGAATGGCAGCAGAGCAACGGTCCAAATGGTCACGATACCGAAGGACAGAGACGAAAAAAGATGAGGACAGTGAGGCATGCAGCGATGTTGAGTGGGACGCCAGTCAAGGAAGGTGAAATTGCGTTTGCACCGATGAGACTCGACTCTCATGTAGCTGGCTGGCTGTGACGCGGCAAACTCAACTTTTTGAAGTTCGAAGGAGACGATTTTATTTTCCACAAGATATTAGGTCTAAGTTTAATGAATTGAACCCTCGGCGCCAGGGAACTTGACACCAATGGAGGATGTTCGAGCAGAAGCGTATAGAGTTGGACATCGAATGTAAAAGGCACATTTGCAGTGAATATCCAGGCTGAATAATAGGTGTGTCCGACATTTAATTCATTAGCAAGTTATGTGAGTATCGCCATGTCCGAGTCTACCGACCAGCCATTCCAATCCCAAACCAGAATTGAATTGATCGCACCGACTTCACCACCAAGGGGGAGCTGGGGTCGCATGCCCTCACCCACAACTATTGGTGCCACAAGACTGTCCAGACGATTATCAAGGCCATCTATGTTCAAGATGGTCTTCTTTAGAACCTATTCGATTCGATGCGGGCATGCCGCATCACCGATGAAGCCCTGACAGGAAATTGAGCGCACACTGGCACTGGCGCGTGCGCGCTTGACTTTAGACTGGGCGTCAAATTCATCATACTTCTAGTTAATAATACAAAACTTCAGTGCAGCCTTGCTGAGACTGGAGGCCGAAATGTTCGATGTTGAATATTTTAACATGTGACGGTTGTCTGCAATGACTTTGGAATCAAACAAGTAAGATTCAGAATTGATTGATCGGCAAGGTTTCCTGTCGTATTTGATAACAGAGGAATCTACTGCCATTATGTAGACTCATGCGGCAAGACAAGTACATGGAAATGGAATGGAAATTTACTGATACTATCAAAGATCCAACTCGACCTGCGCAAGGGAGGAGCGTATAGAGACCGACCCTTTAGATTTCAAATTGCTTTTTTCTGTCGCGTCATCCCAGAATACTTCACCGGAGACAACCTTTCCTGCCTGTTTAACGTTCAACGAACGTTTTCTGTTTTTCCCGCTTGGATCAACTACACTCCTGTCCTGGTTAATCAAGGCCCTGGAAAGTGATGTACGGAGAGTGAATGAACCCTCATAGGCAGGGTTGAGAGAAACCACCGCTCGGGCGTTAGAAGTCGTGCCATCAAATGTGAGTAGCGAATACGGAGGTGCGGCGGGAAAATCGACATCCAATCGACTGTTGGATGTAGTCGCTACGGCTTGGAATGAGCCACCTAGACCTGTGTCGGAGATCAAACTGATTCTGGATATGACAGCACTGATTGGAAGTTAGCGATTGAATTTGCATTGCGAATGGTTCAGAATACGTACGCATTGCTTGTGGACAGACAAAGCCTGGGCGAGGATGCATCGATGCTTGAGAGCCCAATATCTGCGTCTATTTGTCCATTGCTCGTTACCAAGGACAACGACGCCGAAGTGTTGAAAACCCCTTTGATGGCTGCGTTGGATGTTCCTATGATCCCTAGGTCCGCTTGCACTGACTTTTGATGTGAAGATATTTAGCGGAACGAAACCAAACTGTCGATATAAAAAGCTTACCTCTACATCAATACGCGCATTGGATCCTTTGAGTAGAAGAGATTGGAATAGGACTTTCTTGTTCAAGTCTCCAACTCGCTGAACGGTATTGGCAACATCAGTTTCGAATTTTTTGATCAAAAGCGGGGATGATTCAGGCGAGGATTCGGGCAAAACCACTTTCGTTGCAAAATGCAACCAACTTTTCCGACCACGCCAATATGGCCATTCGGGAGTCTATTACATGCCCTGCATTCAGCATATTCAACCATCACAAAGATAGTTCATTTCCACTCACGAAAATCCCAACACCAACCTCTCCGTCCTTTCGAAAGATCCGGCACACTTTGGCTAGATCACGAACGTCCTCCTGGAAGTAGCTGACAACAATTTCTACAGTCGCAACATCTTGGTCTTGTTGAGGAGAAGTCACGATCTCGACGCTGCCAGCCGACATCGGGCCACGTGAAAGTAACAACAGAGCTTCGGCTGAAAGGGGAAGATCCAATGTGGTCGCAGCCGTGAACCTATGGGATCGGAATCCTTGCGATGGTTGTTCTGCTAGCTGGCTTGACCAGTCATCGTAAGAAACACAATGCCCAAGGGTGACATTTTGTGGAATGGGATAACTTCCAGGTTGTCCAGTCTATAACATCGCAAATTACAAACACATTAAGACAAACAAGAGAGCATCAACTCACCCACGGACGGTAGTGTACCATGGACAAGAGGCTACTGAAGAACGTAGTGCACAAAAACCAAATCAAGACTGCCACGGCAAAAGCATGCATGAATCGCCTGCATGTCGATCGTCGATTCACTGGCGCATTGTATTGTAGCATAACTGGGTATGGTTGAACTGAGGAGAATAAACGAGTGCCAAAAGGTCCTTGTTGAATGAACTGGGGATTCAGTTTGGCAGTTTCATTGGACGAAGCCATGGTATGGTTGAAAGCGCAAAAGTCTAAGACCAGTTCAGAGGTGCACAGACAAAAGACGCTTGTAAATTAGATGGATGCCCCCAGCGCTCATCTTTATAAAAGCTGCGGAAACTTTGTTCTATATGTAGACGATCATGTGCCATGGTACTGAACATGCTCTCAGTGAACCGGAAAAAATAGAGGCTGCGCAGGGCTTTTCGGTCCCGTTGCGCAGCTACTTCTTAGTTGACATATTGAAATGCTTGGTCTCATCCATTTTCATCACAAACCTGCAAAGGAAGGATGCGTATTATACCTTTGAATCTACTGACTCGCCCTCCGAGTCATTCTTCGGTGCGCCGAGTCTGTGCCCTCAACTGATAAGAGTCCATATAGAATTTACTTGGGGCGCAGAAGTTTAGCTAGTCTCCGCGAGTTCCACCCTGTTTTCTAGATCTCAAAAAATAGGTTCATCATGCGTGATTCCTTGTATGACGTACTAAGTTATGAGACTTTGAAAGGGACAGTGAGTATTAATTTAGAGAGTTTGCTCTTGGCCTATTCGGAAGTGACCAAGTACCCGAAGGGAGCCGCACTGGTAGACAATCGTACCACTACCTCAGGCCTCATTGGTTATCACAAGGCGAATCTCGAGAAATGCACACAAGTAGACCTCCAGCCGTTTACATGGATTTCAATGACCAGCCATCTAAATAGACTAACCAAAAGATAGTCAAGACGACTGCTGATGATACAAGAGCGCTTGAGGACCCTAAAGCTTGAATGGAGTAAAGTTTTCCGAATTCTTCGACGCTTTCATAGTTCAGTCTAAGGTCTATTATGTAAGATAAGAACCAAACAAGGACAACGATCATGCGGTTGCCAAAAGGGACAGAGCCGGACTTCTCACTGTGCAGAGAGCGATACCCTTTCATCGTCGTGTCTGGCATCCCCAAAGGATCATTTGGGTAGGAAGGCACAATTATCGCGGCTCTTATCTTCAGACGACACTCTTTCAAGTTTATTTACTTAACGATTCTGATCCATGTCCACTTCCCCTTCCCAACTTATCCCGCTCTTGCTCACAACTCCTTATCTTCTGGCTTATTGTATCCCTTTATTACTTCTCTCGTCAATTCTAACATTTGCCGGTACTTTTCTTACTCTTGATCGTTCTCGATCCTTTCCTCCAAGTTCAGAAGGGGATTATGCGGTTCTTCCAACTCCAGGCGCTTTTGGCAAGAAGCAAGCGGAGCGTAGGTTTAGATGGCCATTGGAAGGCGGGGTCGGTGGACTTTTGGGTGGATATGCATTTGGCCGTACGCTCATATGCCTTCTTCGCCGCTATGGTTCTAATTGATGTTTGTACAGTCCATGTTTCGACTGCCCTTGCTTTGATCATACCTGTTACCACAACCTCTGCTTCCTTGTCGCCAAAGGCTTTTTTAGCCGTTTGGCTACTGTCCTCTCTCATAACCACACCTATCGCAGGACGCTATCGATATGCTGCAATCATTTTCGCAGGCATATCCGGAGGGTAATTTACTTCTTTGACTCCTAAAGTCCAATCATCTAACTCGTCTCTTGTTTACTAGCGCCCTCACTGCCCTACCTATCTGTGTAATTACTCATCCCTCCCTTCTCTCTCGCATCATCATTGTCGCAATCTTTATTCCCCTTTTTACTGTTCTCTGTCTTGTCGCTTTCATTATCCCACGCTTATCTACTCGCTTCCTTCATCCTCTCCTTCGATTTTGCACTGCATCTACTGGGGCCTTTGGCATCGTCCTTGCTATCGCATTGTTGCGTAGCCCCGAACCAGGCGACGCATCTTGGGCAAATGTTTGGGAAAGATTGTGGGTGAAGGATGGAAGTACTTGGGGAACTGGAGGCGAACAAGGGTTGAGCGCGGCTTATGCAGTGTTGCTGGTTGCTGGCACCGTAGGTGATTGGGCATTGAACCGATGGTTCGGAGAATGTCCTGATGAGGTCAGTGGTTCTTTTTTTTACTTGTGTTCTTTATCTTATCATTGCTCATCATGGAAATAAAGAAGTGGGATAGCTACCTAGCGAATTACGCTGCTGCCTTACCCAACCAGGCAGATCGAGCTGGTACTTTCCAACCTCTCACTTCGTTCTGGGATAGAATCTTCCCCGCTAGCTCTCTTCCTTCTTTATCGCCTAGTTTTAAGGACAAAATCCGTTCGAAAGAGGACCTTTTCCCCCCTGATAAGCTTAATTCATCTCCCACCGCCATGCATAACCTCGCTTTGCAATCGCCTGTGGATTTGAGGAAAACGGCCCCTTTCTCATCTCTGCCAAGTGTGGTACCGACGACAGTTGATTTCTTCAAGAAACCACGCTCGACCCAGCCGAAGGGATTCACCAAGTGGAAGAAGAATAAAGCACTGGGACTCTCGGAGACACGTCGGAAGCCAATCAAGTTTGGAGCAGTTGACGATTTGAGCTCTGGTTCTGATTCCTCTGACTCGGAATCCGATCTTGACGAGCTGCGAAGAAAAGAGGGACCTGGGCAGAAACAGAAATTACCCTGGACCTCGAGCCCACCTTCTTCCTCGACACCTACCCTTGTTGACGGACGTGTTGGGAAGGAGGCCCTGACGGGGTCAAAAACGTCGGATCATGATATTGATTCGGAGATTAAGAAGCTCAAGATCCAGAAACAACATGCGTTCCAAAAAGATCCTGACACATTGGATTATTCGGATTACGAAGAAGACCTTTCGACTGTTTATCGCGGTGGCGAGCGTCCACATAAAACGGCGGCAGGTACCGAAGATAAGGACTGGCATCCCGCTTTCTTGGAACGTCATCATCCAACACAATTGCCTACTGCAGAAGGCCTTCATCGTTCTCAATCTGCGAATCCTATACCGGCTACTCCTTCTTTAATCAAAGCGTTGGATAGGATAGCGGTGGCGCAGAGGGATGCGTTTGGCCCACCGCCTGGGACTGTTGTTAGCGGGTTGCCGACTCCGAATGTGGACGTAGCAAGTTCTCCAGAGCGTGAACGTGGGCTTAAGTCTGGTGGTGAGAGAGCTCCGAGGTGGGAGGACTTTTGGAGAGAGGTGCGAGTGAAGGCACAGGCCGGGAGTTGAGTGATTGCTTTCCTTTTGGGCTGGTAAATTATTTTAGTTTATTCACGACGACTGTTAACGATGTAACGACCATTCTAATGACCATGATCATGTAGTGTTCTACATAACGGCACTGATATTCCTTCCTACTTGTGAACCAAGTTCCAATCACACTCTCGTCCTATGAGTAACTTCAGTGAATAATTATCGAAGAACTCGCCGCCAAATTTGGTGGTTAAGTGGTGTACGCCGGATGCTGGTTTCAAGTTCGGATACTTATATATGGGCGCCAATCAATCCGCGGGCATCTCAATTTCGGTACGCTAGATGTCCAACTGCATCCGAACTGTCACATGTGTCACGGATGATTGTCACTGTCATACTGTTTTTTTTTTCCGAGGTTCGTTATTTACACTCCCATGCCAAGCTGGACGCTTCATCACAGGCTTCATTCTTCTTGTTTATTATCAAGGACCCATCATCATCATAGAAAACGTTTACAAATATCCCTCGAAAATGCCAGTTGCCCTTGAACCGACGAGGAACATACAGATGGTCAGAGACAAGGCGTTTTATGGGTTCAAACCTGATAGCGGGACTCACTTGAAGACACCCAAGAAATCTATACCTTGGGTTGACGTGGGCGATGAAGAAGAACGGGGAAAGCAGAGTTCCATGAAGCGGAAGGTTTCTGCTATCAACGGGGATTTACATTATGCGCAAAATGGACACAGGAATAAAAAACGTCGGCGGTTCGACTTTGTAAACAACGAAATCCAAAAAAATGGTGATATCAATGGTGCTGGCCCTAGTCAGATAAAGCACACACATCATAATTATAGTGGTGTAGGCCATACTTCCCAACATACGAAGGCGAAGGTTATACAGGAACAGCGGATACAACTTCCAATTGCGAAGGGTACGTTTGCTTGTTACGTATGATACGTTATCAATATTATTTGGGTTTACTGGATTATGGGCAGGAAGAGACGCTCTTATCGAAGAGATTAGGAAGAACGATGTGACTGTTCTTCTTGGAGAAACCGGATCTGGCAAAACCACTCGTGGGTGTAATCCCTTGTCCTTTCAATCTGCACTTGGTTGATCACCTGCAGAGGTACCACAGTACATTCTTGAAAGTGGTTTGGCTAGAAACGGAATGGTAGCAGTCACCCAACCTCGTAAAGTGGCCGCAACTTCTCTTGCCTATCGTGTGGCAGCCGAACAAAATGGGTCGGTCGGCGACCTTGTTGGATATGCCGTTCGCTTCGACGAAAAATCATCATACAAAACACAGATAAAATATCTCACTGATGGAATGATTGTGCGCGAGCTCATGTCAGACCCTCTTCTGAGCAAATATAGTGTTGTCATTGTGGACGAAGCGCATGAACGGACCTTGCGCACAGATTTGTTGATTGCAAGTCTTAAGACTATCCAGAAGCAGAGAAATGCGAATGGGGATGCCAGTCCTAAAGGGAAAGGCAACGCAGATTCGCTCAATCCGCTCAAGATTGTGATAATGAGTGCCACGTTGGACGCGGAAAAGTTCAGCAAATTCTATCACAAGTACGTCTCTCCTACCCTCCGTTTTTTGTTTTCTTGAGCTGATGAGAGTCGAAGTGCTAAAATTCTTCACGTCAAGGGTCGCCAACATAGGGTCAAGATATATCATTCTGCGCATAGTCAATTGGATTATGGAGAGGCAGCAATGCGAACATTTTTTCAAATACATACTGATCAGCCACCGGGCGATGTTTTAATCTTTCTGCCCGGACAGGAAGATATTGAGAGCGTCGAAGCATCAATAAAATTATATGCCAACCAACTTCCGATTGATCAACCTGCTGTACGTCCCTTTGTGTAACGACGGCTCTTGAATAGGTCCTTTGGACAATAGAAACTAAACGTTTATTTCTGATTGCAGGTGCTCATATGTACAATGTTCGCTGCTCAAGAGCATTCGCAAAATAACAAAGTTTTCAGTCCTACACCCCCCAATACCCGAAAGTGTATTCTTGCTACCAATATCGCTGAGACATCGATCACTATACCCGGAATCAAGTATGTTATAGACACAGGAAAATGTAAAGAAAAGCAATACCTTGCTAGAGTTTCAGGTGGTGGTATGTACCAATTGGATAGTTAATGAACAACTTAAAATTTACAGCACTTTCCCAGGTTTTGATACCCTTCTGACGAGAGACATCACAAAATCGTCTGCCACACAAAGAACTGGTCGCGCTGGTCGGGAGGTTCGTCTCTAGCCATAGCCATGTGCCATATATCGCAACTTCTGACTAGACCATAAACAGGGTGCAGGCGTATGTTTCAGACTCTACACTGAAGATGCCTTCAACGGCATGGCCGTGTCAGGCGAGCCAGAGATCCTCCGCTGTAGTCTCTCCTCGAGCATTCTCAACCTTAAATGCCTCGGTCAAAACTTGGAAGAATTGGATCTAATGGACAAGCCGGAACAAGACTCGAGTGAGCTGGGTTTTTTTTACGTTGCATAAGCCACTGGGGTTTTGTTAACCATTATCATTCAGTCGCATCCGCTTTGAAGACCTTGTGGCTGCTCGGTGCTATTGACAATGGGCAACAATTGACGCCAGCAGGCAAGCAAATGGCATTGTTTCCACTTGAACCTCAGCACGCATGTGCTATCGTCGCATCAAAGGGGTATGGTTGTACATCCGAAGTGTTGGATATCGTCTCCATCATATCTGCATCCTCAAAACTCTTCCTGGACATCTCTGATCAACGAGAAGCCTCAGCAGAAGTACGACACAAGTTCCGACATCCAAGCGGAGACCATATGACTATCCTGAATGTTGTGCGAGCGTATCGGGAGATTGCGGCTTCTGAGCACAAACATGCAAGAAGAGAGTGGTGCCGGAAGCATTTTTTGAATGAACGAACGTTGCTTGAAGCTAGGGATATTCGGGAGCAGCTTGTCGTTACCTGTGGCAGGGTCGGGATTGACCCTGCTGCTTCTGCAAAAGAAATAGAGGACCCGGTCATAAGAAGCATGGGCCATGGGTTGGCTGGAAACTCTGCGTTTATCCAGGCAGACGGGTCTTATAAACAGACTATGGGACAATCTGTAAGTTCCTATGATCTGACTTTTCTACCACTTTTTGATGCTATTCTTCCATAGATTGTTAAGATCCACCCAGGTTCTACGTTGTGTGATAAAAAGGTCCCTGCTATCATCTACGATGATTTAGTGAGTGTCATTAGCTGTTTGCATTTCTTTCCTCATCTTCTCTCGCCCAGATGTATACTAACCAAATATATGCTCGCGGTGTATCATCGGTCCCGAAAAACTTTTTCCTGACGCTCGACGCCTTCAAACAGCGGCAGGCATAAGTATCTTACTACTTCCTTTTCGGAGTGATATCATTGTGATTTAGCAATGTAATGACGGTTACCTACCTTTGGCATTCCTAATCTTTCTACTTAGACTGCCTGTTCCTTTCAAGAGTACGCATACATCGCCTTGAAATCTACATGTCTTTTTAATGTATATTTTGCCACAAAAGCCTACAAGCTTTGTAGACGATGATGATGGTGTTCAACTTGATTAGCTAGAGAATTACTACCTCCTGTCTAAGTATTCATTTTTGCAGTGCAGTTGCAGACATAATGAAAGATCATCGATCATTTCTTATACACAGCAATTATATACGACTCTCTCCTCGATGAAGATTACCCTCATTTTTCGTACTGTCAGTAATATGCCAGTGGGATCCCAGTCGGCGTCAAGCCATCCGTTTTCGGTAGTCAATGCCTTAGTATTCATCCAATCAATAAATTGATGGCGCAATATCTATTTAAAATGTCTGGTGTATTTCGTATAGGGAACTCACATCCAAACTGGTTTTATGCTAGCGAGTAGAGTCAGTAAGTAGACTTAAAAAAGTGAGCCGCAAGTTGAACTTCGAGTGACAATAAGTATCAGTGACATAGATGTCACGAGTGTGACCTCCTATTTGCGCGACGCGAGTAATTTGCAAACCCTATGCTCAGCTGTTGCTCTGTGGTGTCCAGGGCTACTCATCATGAACCACAACCGACATTGGTATCCTCAAAGTAATGGTCGGTATAACGGGAATGATGGTCACCAACAGTCCTCGGATCCACAGGCGACATATCTTACTGATGCAACTGCCAACTCGATTCAGAATGGGCGTGCACTCTTAGCTGTCTATCCACCAGCATCCGCGACACCAACAAACCATGGTAAGTCTCCGGAACTTACTGAATTTATTCACATCTTAAAATGCAATCTAGTATCGCGGCATATCAGTAGCATGACCCTAACTGCCGCACCCACGTTCCACCGCCCAGAATATTACAATACCCATCAATCGAGTTACACCCAAGGTAATCCACCACCATATTCAGAGTACGATAACCAGGTGCAGTACTTGGCTGCCCAACCATCCCACAATGATTCTGGCTATTGGGAAAACGCACGGGATAATGCTGTGAGAATGTTGAACGAGCAAGCGGGCCCGTACGTATTGAACAGGCGCATATATGTAACGTATTTATATCATCGCATCATCTCTAGGTCATATCAATACTCAGAACGTACGGCGTGGGCGCCCTCCGTGCCTAATACATCCTTCCAAACGAGGCCATTTGCCCAGTCTGTTTTCCACCGAACAGCTCCCAGCAATGCGTATCCTACTCCTCCACCACCGGGTATCAGCGCTTCTTCGTCTTCTCTAGCATTTGCTTTGGGGGGTCCACCATCACAACCGAAACCTCCGCCTCCACCGCCAAAACAATATCAGCCTCAGGAATCGCAAGCGTTCTATGAAGATTTTTTGGAGCAAAAAGCTCGTCAAATAAACACCCCTCGGCCGTCGTCTCTATTTCATTCTGATACCCTCCGTGCTGTTACACCGCCTCCGAAGGCGAAGGCAATGCTACCTGAAGAAAGTCCAGATCCACTCGCCATCCAGTCGCACACTGCTGGATTTGCCGTGACTCCGAAAAAACGAAAGCCTGTAATGGAAATAGAATCTCCCTCAATTAAGCGCATGCATTCCATGAAGTCGTTCCCTTCTCATTCTGGGAGCCAGTCCATATTGCCTAAAACTCCTCAGTCTAAGGCTCCTCTAACTCCGAGTTCGACTATGAGTTCAGCGTCTCAGATATCCGTCAATGCTACCCCAACTGTCAAGCGACTCGTCAATCTAGCTTATGTCTCCGTACCCCGTAGTCCTTGGTCAACACCTTCGTCTCGTCAGGGCTCGATGATTATTGACTCGAGAAAGGGCAAAAATAAAGTGGAAGACACGCCAGATGATCTAGGAGGCTACGGTTCAGAAGACGACGTCCCGTCAAGCCCAACGAAAGGAAGGAGTGTCAATGATTCTGTCAAGAGCTCTGCTCGTCGCACGGGCGATCGGGATGAACGAGGTCGGTATCTTCCATTGTTTCTCTATCAAGTGAACACCCAAACGATGATAATTTTCAAGGTCCTCTTGAGAAACTTACCTCTTTGATTGACGATATTTTCGAGGCGGAAGACGCCCTCCCAGCTGATATTGATATCAACGATCTGAGTCACGACTTCTTTTCACCTTTATCTACTGATTGCGCTCGTCCTCTGCTTTCACCCACTATAGTACGCAAATTGACAAAGTATATCGGACAAGTTGCTCGTCCTACAAAACGACTGCGTCAGACCACGGGAGGCGTATTGGGTACTCCGCGTGCGAAAGGCAGAATGGCGGACGTGGACACACAGACCCTTTCTCGATTACTCAAAATACTCGATCGTAGCGCGAGGGCTGGTGAAGACATCGACCCATTTTTGTATCATGCCGCCCACCATGCACCATCATCTACTAAGTCGTCTCCTCGAAAACTTGTTGCCAAGAAGAATGCGAAGACGAAGAAAATGGATAGGCGTTCCAAGTCACAAACACCCAAAGATGAGGATGAAATGGACACAGAAATGCAGGTTGAAGAACAAGGTACTCCGGACTTGGGTGATGCCGACTTCGATAAGCTATCAAGACTGTTGGATGTTGCTCGGGACAGCATCGTTGCTGCCGATTGCTGTATCGCACTTCTAGGAAGTGACAGGCTTACCAAACAGGCAAGTTCAGATTTATAGGCGCATATATTTTGCCCACTGAGCTGCTTTCTAGCTCTATTCAGAAGAATTGATAACAGCTTGTCTAAACACCATCAAAAACCAACTTAGCAAAATTCTTTACCCTTTTGTTGAAGCATCCTCTGAGACAGGCATCAATCTCAGTCATAACCGTATCCTTCACAGTATCATCAAAAATACAACGTCCGTCGCTTCAGGACATCGGCGCCAGTTGGGCGAAACTTTCCAGGCACTGTCGGCCGTTCTGCCGCGAATCAACAACCTCGTGAACGCAGAGGCCGTCGCCATGTCAGATTCGATCATCATCCAGGTCGTGTATATCGCCATCGGTCCATTCTTCGTCGTGGACACTGGAGGTGATGGCGATGGAAAAGGAAAGAAGGATAGCGTTGTTATCAAAACATTGGGTAAATCTGCTATGAGGGGTCTTCGCTTGGATGCTCTGTCCTTGATTCGAAGTGTACGTCTCATCGTCTGTCAACGGCTTCGAATCTTTCTCAAATTACATCCTCACAAACAATATTTCTTTTGTGTAGATTTTTGCTAATCACGAAGATCAGAGGTCATGGATCATTGAAGAGATCCTGACGTCCTTGATCAAACTTAACGATACGAAACAGAAAGCTGGACAGTTTCGGTTGGTTCGATCATCTGGTATCATTTGTCGTTTTAACTATACATCGTTGCACAGATTACGAGATGGTCGCTCTATTAGAACTGTCTCCGCTTTGCTTTTACAGCTGGTCCAAACTTCGGCTCATGATGTACGACTGCAGGCTAGGAAAATTGAGAAAGTTCGACAGAATAAATTTGCTCTACGCCGACAAGAAAGCTTTTCCGAAAGTCAGCCTGGACCGTCAGAGCTGTTCCTCGACGAGACAGATCAGGAGGTCGGTGTATACGTATCTTTCCCTTTCTCTTGTTGATTGCTGAGTGATTTGACAGGAAATTCGTTTGTATGGTTCTGGTTTAGAGTCTGCAACCAAGGCAGCGAAGACGATCATAATTTTCCTTACTCAAAGGTAGCAAGGATTCTATGTTCTATTATTTCCTTTCATAATCGTTGCTGTAGATCTGGTAAAGGGAAGGCGACGAAAAATTCCAATGAAGCAGAATATCGGGCAATCTTTGACAACTTGATTGATGACCTTCTCACGGTTTTGTTCTGGCCAGAATGGCCTGCAGCTAGTCTTATACTGACCATTGCCTCGAAATTCATGGTGCGTGGAAGAAGCCTTCCCTATAACTCTTATGTTTTCATGGCTTTTACAGGTTTCTTCCCTGGATGATGTAAAAACGAACTCGCAAACGGACTCTAATGCTGCGAAAACGATAGCTCTTGATCACCTCGGTGTCATTGCTGCCCGTATCCGAACTAGCATCTTGAAGGTACAACAAGAGATTCGTGAGACTGCATCAAGAAAGGCTTTGAAGCCCCTGGACGAGGTAACCATTGTTCTTGACTTAATTCTCATTATCATTCTCTAATGATACCGTCAGATCGTCTCCAACATCGATATCAAATATCTTAACAAGTTTTTGGATGCTCATCGCGACGTAGCTTCTCACCTATCCAAACGCTCCTCAGAGGATCAAGCGTACGATGTAAGTATTTGTTGTAGGTATAAGCTCTTATGATGGTCACATGTCTTCTCCGCAGAGCGCTCGGGAATTAACCGCTGCTATGTTGGGCCAAGAGCTAGCAGCTGCCCTGAAGCAAATCCATCGATCTATCGATAACCCAGACGAGGATGAAGACTTGAGTATCAAAGACAAGAGTATAACTTTGGCATTCGGACAGAGACTTAAGACTGCTTTTCGTGAAGTTTGGAAAGATTCGGCTTCAGACGTGTTCAATATAGGGTATGCAATCTTGATAGCTTTTACAGTGATTGTTGCCCACAAATTTCCGATTCCATCATTTCTAGATCTCAGGAGGAAGTCCTGCGCGTCGATGGATTATCGGAGGAGCTCGGCACCATCCAGAGCCTTCGCAATTCGTTCAATCCAATTTTGGGCATAATACTTATGGCTCTTGATGCACCTGCCATTTTCATGCGCACCAAAGCTCTTCGTGCCCTTGGGCAAATTGTTACTAGCGACGCTACCATTCTTTCCACTGTTTGTCTTTTCTTCAACGGTGTAGCCAGAGTTTGATTTATCCTCTTATCTAGGCAAATGTTCGTCGCGGAATCGAAAGTCATCTTTTGGACAGTTCACCTGCTGTCCGCGACGCTGCCGTTGAGTTGATTGGAAAATATATGATCGATTCGCCCGAGGTAGCAGGTGATTACTACCAGAAGATTGCCGATCGCATTGCGGTGAGTGCTTTGCATGATGTGATTTTTCGATGTACTTATACGTTACATAGGATACGGGTTTAGGCGTAAGGAAACGTGTTATTAAGCTCCTGAAGTCCTTCTATGGCGTCACAGATGATAACAGTCGTCGGATTGACATTGCTACTCGACTTGTTCTCCGATTGCTGGACGAAGACGAAAGTGTCAAGGATCTGGCCATCAAGACAATCGAAGAACTCTGGTTTCCTCCCTTGCCGTTAGCCTCCGCTTTGAAGACAAGGACTGCAGCTCCAGCAAGCATGCCGCACGACAAAACTGCCCTTTTGTCCAAAGTTGCTGTGATCATGGGCACGTCTGCTAATTTCAAAGATAGGCAATCACCTTTGGAAGATATATTGCACAAGATTATGGCCGATAAGGATGGGAGCGAAGCATCTTCCTTACACGCCCGTTATGCAGAGATATGCGAAGCCTTGATCGATGGCTTGGTGGATGCCTCAGATCTTCCTGGATTCGTGAGTATGGCCTCTTCACCAGTGGATCCAACGCTTATCTTCTGCCTCAGACCGTTATTAACTGTATTAGGACAATCTATCTCCTCACCTCTGCCTACCCTTCAATCCTTTCTGGGACCAATGCGTCAACACTTTTACCGTACCTCAAGAACGCAAGCACGGTATGAGCCGGTCCTCATTTTTTCTTTTTTTTAAATCATAGAGTTCTCTTAGGTCGAGGAATTGGCCACTTCTGATTACCTCCTCAAGATATTCAGAGTAACTATCCCTCATATGCCGAAGACAGCCGTAAAATTTGGGCAGGAGCTTCAAGTAACTTTGCAGCCGATGATAATCAAGCCTTCTGTTGGAGGTGTTCAGGTTTGTGTTTTGGATCTATCATGTCAGTGCTACATTTAAATGTGCTCTTTAGCTCCTACAGGAAACTGTCGCATGTTTGTGTATTGTTGTGCAACATCTAACCCACGACTTTGTGAGATTAGTAAACCTCCTCAAGTCCTGCAATGGTTAGTACTTTTCTCGGCTTGAGAGCATGCCAGCTGGATGACATCGTCGGGATCATTAGCTCGACTGCAGCAAGCAATCAAACGACCAGCTTCCCAGGAACTAACGGCCAATGACGTTCGCACTCTCATCGCCCTGGTCAACATCGTATCGTTGCTCGCAGAGAATTGCAATTTTGACACCCTCCGTAAAGAACATTCAAGTACGTGTACGGATTCGATCACTGGGCGTTGGACATTGATCCTCTGTATAGACCTTGCACCTGATCTGAACAATGTATCACAGGTATCGTTACTCTGTTTATTGGTTTATGATCTCTTGGTAGCTTACGCCTCTAAACTAGGGTTCAATAACTGAGTATATCTACAACTCGTTGTTGACCATCTACGAGAAACACGTCAACCCTTCAGTCCGAGGCCGTCTCCTACAATGTCTCGGTCCGTCTCTTTGTTTATCTTTTCAACCGCCTTCTATCGCTGAACAGCAAGCTGATCCTGTCAGGTTTCCTCTTCCGTGCTCAACCGACCTTGATGACACTACCACGCTCGGCCTCTGTCATGGATGAAATCTTTGCATCTCCTGAAGAAGACGGTCGCGGACGCTTGTTAAAGATCATCCAAGACTTCCTGGTCTCTGAAGCATCCAAACATAGTGCAAAAGAGAAAGGTAACCTTGGAACTTCTGACGTGCATATATGCTTAATTGTCAGTAGAAACGGCCAAGGCTAAGTCAAAACCTACCGAGGTCAATATGGAAGAGTTGGTAGGAAACACTGACGGTTTTGCAGACTCTGGGTAACGCAAATAGCTTTTTACAAGACCGACCACTCACATTTAGCCTCTAGTGTCAGTTCAGCAATCGTCCAGCGTTATCTGAATCATGTATTGGAGGCTGCACTCTCTCAGAACATTCAGATCCAAGCAGTTGCAATTGATGTTCTGAGTTTTACAATCAAACAGGGTCTTGCCCATCCCCTTCAGGTACGACAAGACGATGACCTGCATCGTGCAATACTAATATCATCGATTTAGTCTTTTCCCGTCATCATCGCCCTTGAAACTAGCCCTGCTACCGCAGTTGGCAACAGGGCAAGCGCATTGCATGCAATTCTCCAGGGAAAACATGCGTCCCTTCTTAACACTCGGTATACTGTCAGTGCCAGGGCCTCCTTTGATTATCAGAAGAAAGTGTCTGTCGACCCAGTACAAGGTAGCCAAACTTCCTATCACCTGTATGCATCTTACAGTTGTCCAGGTTTCCGCGTGCAACCTACACCCATCGCTCTTCTTCAACGATGGTATTCGCACGTCCGCGAAAAGCGACAATCACGGCAGGACTTTCTGAAATCGCTCGTCAAGGTATTCCAAGAAAATTCATCTTACGAATCGACGCAGGTGCGGATTCTCTGTAGATTTCCTATTTTTTTTGCTCTTGACGACTTGCTGCAGGATGATGTCAACTACACCAGATATATGGCGGAGAACTTTGCCACATTCGATTACAAGACTCAAGAGGAGGTTTTCACTGTCATCAAGTCCCTTACGAGTGTTCTTTCTACTACTGGAATGCAGTTACTGGAGATTATTTCTCCGTCACACTTACTCACTACTCTGCATGGGACATCTCGGCCTGAGGCCATTGCGCCTGTTGTCGAAACAACAACGGTGAGTTATAGCCCTTGTTATGGATATTTGAAGTTAAACCCCTGCATAGGAACCTGCTGTGGACATTGTCCCCACAGAAGGTAGGCGGGGGGCATCCCTCTTGATGTCATCTCCCCTAACCCATATCACAACAGCCACCAATGCAAAGGACGACAAGGTGCAGCTAATGCGGACATCTGTGATAATCGCAATGGTCATGCTTCTGAAAGCGCATTTGAAAACTCTATATTCGCTATCTGAAGAGTGAGTCTATCATTTTTTTTATTTTTGCAAGTTTTTTATTCGTTATCCATTCTAGCAAATGTATCAAGTTTGCCATCGGAAAGAAAAGTGCAATTGGCGACAAAGCTGCAACGAAACGGCACGAACACCCAATATCGTGGAGCCGGCTACCGTTTGCGACTACGCCTCTGCTCACTACGGCTGATGCTGATGTACAAAAAACAAGAGTACGTGGAATTTCCTTTTGCCACTAACACATGTGTTCACAGTTGATGTCTAGTTTATTGAAATTTGGAACGAGGACGGGTTAACTGCAGAACCCGAAGAAGACGAATTTTTCTAGATTGCATGACTTCTGTCCACCACCATTCCCTTCGTTTACTTTATTTTTCCTTTTCCTCAAATGTTTTTTTTTGCATGAGTTATTGATGTTGTTCTATTTTACAGTAGTTTCGGATTAAATGACGCACTCTTCGCTCTTATAACCATGTGTTATAGAATATTGATAATTGTACACATGTATGTACGTAGAAAACGCTGCTGATGCTTATGGGGGTGGGGTTACCATGGTGGCTCCATTAACAAAAATGACAGGACCTTTGGGTAATTCACTAAGTAACTCTTTTGTTTCGTCGTCAGTGTTGGGCTCGTCGCCGTACTTCCAATCAAGCTCTCCGCCATAAGAAGCAGGAAGATTATGAGCATCGATGAGTTCGAGTAGGTTAGAACCTGGATCTCTACCCAGAACATGTATCTTACGACGAGTGCCTTCGTCGAACCAGCCCTATAGTAGAAGATGGAGATTGTCTCTTGAGTAATTATAGATATTACATTGCCCACCTTGATCCAGCGCCATATGGTGGGAAAGAAAGAAGGGGAATTGACGATAGCAACGTGGTGAAGTGTTTCAGGGTAATTAGCCGTGGACAAGCTTGAAGCCTCTTGAAGATGATGCCGCAGTTGCCACAACGACGAAAGGGAAACTTCACCAAGGTCGATAATGGAAGTTGTGGATGAGATAGGCGTTGGAGAGGTAGCATGTGGTAGATGGGAGCATAATGGGAAAGTAAATCGTGTCATATATTCGTATAAAGCAACTCTGTTGATGATGAGTGGAAGTTAAATTGAAGATGGCTTAGTAGCTCACATTCGAAGGAATCTTGTTTCTAAAGGAATCGCGTCTAGTTCTTGTTGTAAAGGTTCTAGGGAAGCTAATCGATAGACATAGAGAGGTAAGCCGAGCTAGAACCAAGGAATGCCCGTAAGGACGGAACGGAATATCAAAGGATCTAACTTTACTTACCTTATCTCGCCGTCCGGTCCAACACGGATAAAAACGTCTAGAGTATTCAAGATCTTCAGCCTTGGTACTGTAATACACCTGTGCAACATTATGCTTCTTCCTCCAGTCTTCAGAAGCTGAGAATTGTTTTTGGGCCGCTTCTGGGTCAAAGCCCCTGGCTCTCAAGAAACGACTATAAGATAGGTTTTCGAATCAGACTCCCAGCAAACACTTGGATAAATCGAGCAGGGATGGCACACAGTAACGTTGGATCGTCATGAGAAGCTTCGTCGTGGTCGGGTGATCGCGGGGTATACAAGTTGGCCTTTACAAGGTTCTCTTTAAATGTGCTGAAAGCTTTCTCCTGCTGGGCTGTGAGATGGCCCAGATGTCCAGCCATTGAGTGTGTAATACTGGTGGCAGAACCTCCATTGGCGAGGGACTCTTTGTCACCCATGAGAGAACACAAAACAACTGTACTTTGATCAGAAAGCGTTGGCGGATGACCGCCTGTCCAATACCAATGTACTTAATCGAAAGAATTTGTCAGCAGTCACACATCAGATGGTATATATACAGCCAGGTTTTTTAAATTAGACGAACAAATATTTTGATGGGAAACTCATCTCGCCCCTCCTTCCTTCAGGAGCGCACCTGTCTCAAATCTGATGTTACCAACTTCAACAGAAACAATCACGTCCGTCCGTATCAACATGAGCGAGTCTTCGGTCCTAGCAATCAGGACAGGAGAAACCGAAAGACGGTTCGTCCGAGGTCCACTTTCAATCATAACCATTCTCAATTCTTACATTTATAGTAACGCTTTGTCATGGTCACCAACTTTCCCTAGCTTCTGACCTGTACATATTTGATATCCGACACCACCGAGCCATATCTATAAAGCTCACTGTTATGAGCTGCGATTGGAGTCCTACTGGACTTGAATTTGCTAGTGGAGGATGGGATAGGATATGGAAGGAAGGTCAAGACCATTCGCCTGAAGTATATCATACGAATCACATGCAGAGGTAAGCGGGGCAATTTTCTTTTTGCTACAAACACTGATCCTTTTCGTTAGGGTATCTTCATCTATATTCTGAGCAGATGTGCGATTCGTACTTACGGTTCAGACGATGAAAATGTGCGGATATGGAAAGCCAGTCAAAGCATGCGACAAACTAGGTGTCATAACTGCACGCCAATGTGCTACTATGGAGCACCGCGAAAGTCCTAAAGAGAGATGAAAGTGGATTCGGAAATAAATAGGGTTACTCGGTCAGCTACTTTCCTCTTTCTTTTCCCATTCGTCGACTTACTGTCTGTACAGCACCCATCATCTCCCAAAATCAGTTCATCAGACTCCAAAATCTAAACGAACGATGCTGGAAGCCCAACACGTCAAAGAGATACACACGGAAGGGAGAAGCCAAACTGAAAGCGGAGAGGAACAAGTTGGTTAATGTGGAGCAGGGTTGAATTATCTCTCTCGGAGAGTTTCCCTTCCTCTTTTTCAACGGTGGCTGGGAGTTATTTGGTGTGCGTTGCATGCTTCAAATATTTATTTGATTCACGACGCTCATTCTTTTTCTTTTTTTTTTCGCATTCAGGTGGAGAAGTATTATCATTGCCGCATCTGTTAAGTAATTTGATGGTTTGGGGACGGGCAGATTTGAAACGTGCACCACACAGTTTGGTGGGTCGCAATCAAGAGATGTAAACAAGACGTCTGTTGTTAACATCCACCTCGCCCTGTTCGAGTGCACCCTCGTCAGAGGTCTCATATCTGGTGGACACCAGATCGTCGTCGCATGACATGTTGGTGATATCCATGTACAATGTGAGGTTGAGTATGATGAAGGAAAAGGTCAAAGAGTAACGAGTTGGGCGTCACGCGTTATGGTCCTTCACTGCGTGGCAAATTTCTAACTAATACAACTGGCAAGGGATCGAGCTCGATCGAGGTCTGTTTCCTTGTTTCGTGTGCAGGAGTTATCTGATCTTAAGCGAGTCAGTTAAGCATGATGGAGGATCTGGAAGAGGCAATTTCATACCACCGCGAAGCACTCACCCTCCATCCCCTTGGCCACCCAGATCGTTCCAGTTCCCTCATCAACCTGGCAAATGCTGTCCGTGCTCGCTACATGCAGTTGGGTGGGATGGAGGATCTGGAAGACGCAATCTTATACTACCGCGAAGCACTCACCCTCCATTCTCTTGGCCACCCAGATCATTCCACGTCCCTCAACAACCTCGCGAATGCTGTCGTTACCCGCTACGAGCAGTTGGGCAGGATGGGGGATCTAGAAGAGGCAATCTCATACCACCGCGAAGCACTCACCCTCCATCCTCTTGGCCACCCGGATCGTTCCATGTCCCTCAACAACCTTGCAAATGCTGTCCTTACTCGCTATGAGCAGCTGGGAACAATGGAAGATCTGGAAGGGGCAATCTCGTTCCACCGTGAAGCACTCACCCTCCATCCTCTTGGCCACCCAAATCGTTCCAGTTCTCTCATCAACCTTGCGAATACTCTCCTTACTCGCTACGAGCAGCTGGGCAGGATGGAAGATCTGGAAGAGGCAATCTCATTCCACCACGAAGCACTCACCCTCCATCCTCTTGGCCACCCGGATCGTTCCATGTCTCTCAACAACCTTGCGAATGCTGTCCTTACTCGCTATGAGCAGTTCGGCAGGATGGAGGATCTAGAAGAGGCAATTTCATTCCACCACGAAGCACTCACCCTTCATCCTCTTGGCCACCCAGATCGTTCCATGTCCCTCAACAACCTTGCAAATGCTGTCCTTACTCGCTACGAGCAGTTGAGCAGGATGGAAGATCTGGAAGAGGCAATCTCATACCACCGTGAGGCACTCATCCTTCATCCTCTTGGCCACCCAGATCATTCCATGTCCCTCAACAACCTTGCGAATGCTGTCATCACTCGCTACGAGCAGTTGGGCAGGCTGGAGGACCTAGAAGAGGCAATTTCATTTCACCACGAAGCACTCATCCTCCATCCTCTTGGCCACCCAGATCGTTCCATGTCCCTCAGCAACCTTGCGGATGCCGTCCTTACTCGATACAAGCGGTCGGGCAGGATGGAGGATCTAGAAGAGGTGATCTCATACCACCAAGAAGCACTCGTTCTCCATCCTCTTGGCCACGCAGATCGTTCCGAGTCCCTCAACAACCTTGCGAATGCCGTCCTTGCTCGCTACGAGCAAGTGGGCGGGATGGAGGATTTGGATGATGCGATCTCATACCACCGTGAAGCACTCAGTCTCCGTCCCACCGGCCACCCAGATCGTTCCAAATCCCTCAACAACCTTGCAAATGCTGTATTTAATCGCTATGAGCGGTTGGGCAGGATGGAGGATTTGGAAGAGGCAATCCCATACCACCGTGAAGCACTCACCCTCCGTCCCCCTGGTCACCCAAATCATTCCATGTCCCTCAACAACCTTGCGAATGCTGTCCTCACTCGCTATGAGCAGTTGGGCAAGATGGAGGATCTGGAAGATGCGATCAAATACTACCGCAAAGCATTCACTCTCTGTCCTCTTGGCCACCCACATCGTTCCGGTTCCGTCAACAACCTTGCGAATGCCATCCTTACTCGATACAAACAGTTGGGCAGGATGGAGGATCTGGAAGAGGCAGTCTCATATCACCGCGAAGCACTCACCCTCCGTCCTCTTGGCCACTCACATCATTCCATGTCCCTCAACAACCTTGCGAATGCTGTCGTTACTCGCTACGAGCAGTTAGGCAGGATGGAGGATCTGGAAGAGGCGATCCAACACTACCGCAAAGCATTTAATCTCTGTCCTCTTGGCCACCCACATCGTTACAGTTCCCTCAACAACCTTGCAAATACTGTCCTTACTCGATACAAGCAGTCGGGCAGGATGGAGGATCTGGAAGAGGCAATCTCATACCACCGCGAGGCACTCATTCTTTGTCCTCTTGGCCACCCACGTCGCTCCAGGTCCCTCAACAACCTTGCGAATGCTGTCCACACTCGCTACGAGCAGTTGGGCAGGATGGAGGATCTGGAAGAGGCAATCTCATACCACCGTGAGGCACTCACTCTCCGTCCTCTTGGCCACCCAGATCGTTCCAGGTCCCTCAACAACCTTGCGACTGCTGTCTTTACTCGCTATGAGCAGATGGGCAGGATGGAGGATCTGGAAGAGGCCATCTTTTACTACCGCGAAGCACTCAGTGTCTGCCCTCTTGGCCACCCACACTGTTCCACTTTCCTCAATAACCTTGCGAATGCTGTCTGTACTCGCTACATGCAGCTGGGCAGGATGGAGGATCTGGAAGAGGCAATCTCATTCCACCACGAAGCACTCAGCCTTCATCCTCTTGGCCACCCAGATCGTTCCATGTCCCTCAACAACCTTGCAAATGCTGTTGCTACTCGCTACTCGCAGTCGACCAGGGAGGAGGATCTGGACAAGGCAATCTCATACCACCGCGAAGCGCTCACCCTCCGCCCTCTTGGCCACCCACATCGTTCCATGTCCCTCAACAACCTTGCGAATGCTCTCTTTGCTTGCTATGAGAAGTTAGGCAGGATCGAGAATCTGGCAGATGCGATCAAATATTACCGCCAAGCACTCATTCTCTGTCCTTTTGGCCACCCACATCGTTCCAGTTCCATCAACAACCTTGCGAATGCCGTCCTTACTCAATACAATCGGTCGGGCATGATGGAACACCTGGAAGAGTCAATCTCATACAACCGCGAAGCACTCACCCTCCGTCCTCTTGGCCACCCACGCCGTTCCATGTCCCTCAACAACCTTGCAAATGCTGTCCTTACTCGCTATGAGCAGTTGAGCAGGATAGATGACCTTGAAGAGTCCTTCAAACTGTTCAAGCAGGCAGTACATGACTTGGTTGCAAGCCCCAAGCAGCGGCTTCATGCTGCTATACAGTGGGCAGATGCGGCACAGCGTCATCACCATAGCTCCATTATACACGCCTACACAATGTCACTTCACCTTCTTGATCGTTGCTTGATTGCTTACCCTAATGTTGAATCCCAGCAAAAGTTCCTGGCCACTGCCAACGTACCAAGATCACTTGCCTCTGATGCTGCTTCTGCTGCGATTGATGCAAAAGACCTCGAGGCAGCAGTTGAATTACTTGACCTGGGCAGAGCCATACTGTGGTCAAAGATGGCAGGGTATAGATATCCACTTGATCAGCTTCGCCGAGGTCATAGACAACTTGCGGATAACCTTGAGAGGTTAAGTGCCCAACTGGAACATCTTTCATTGTCATCGGAATCTAGGCTAATGGATAATGAGCCGCCCATGTCAAAAGCTCATTTGGAGGTTCAAATGCAAAGATACCGTATTCTTTCAGAAGAGTGGGACAAGGTGATTGAACAAGTTCGGAGGATTGAGAATTTCAGCAACTTCTTACAAGCTGTTCCATTCACTACCCTTCAAACGGCTGCCGCAGAAGGGCCCGTCATTCTTATTAACGTCAGCAAATACCGTTCTGATGCCATAATCATCCATATCGACAAACTCCCAATTCTTGTGACCCTTCCCGATGCCACACCTGAGCATCTTACCCGCCTAAGTGAGCAGCTTGCGCGTGCTCTGGCTGCCAAGCATTCATCGGAACTTATCATTCGCCCAATAATGTGCGATCTGTGGAATAATATTGTATCCCCCGTGTGTGATCGCCTGACTCAGTTGGAAGTACCACAGAATAGTCGTATCTGGTGGTGCCCAACATCCAAATTGTGTGCTTTACCCCTCCATGCTGCAGGTCCATACCAGCCTGAGCAAAAGAATCTCCCCGACATCTACACATCTTCTTATATACCGACTGTATCCGCATTACTCCGTGCGAGATCTGACATGATTGGCCAATCCATTGCCCCAAAGTTACTTGTTATCGGTCATCCTGGACAAGGTCGCAAATCAATGCCAAAAGTTCAAGAAGAAATCACTACTATTCAACAACTTGGTGACTTTGTGAATGTCATAGTTGGTGCAAACGCAAATCGTGACACAGTCCTCCATCGTCTTCAGCAACACTCCTGGGCTCACTTTGCTTGCCATGGCCATCCGGGAGAAATCGGCCGACCATTTCATGCGTCATTCGAACTTCACGATGACAGTCGTCTCACTTTACTCGATTTGATACAGGCTAAACTTCCAAACGCAGAATTGGCATTTTTATCAGCATGTCACAGTGCGGCAGGAGATGACAGTACGCCGGATGAGACCATTCATCTAGCAGCTGCTTTGCAGTTTTCTGGATTCCGAAGCGTGGTAGGGACTTTGTGGGCAATGCAAGACCGAGATGGGCCAACTATTTCCAAGGCATTTTATGATTACATGTTTCGCGAACAAGGACGTAAGGCAGACTTTAGAGATTCGGCGGAGGCGCTCAACGTGGCCGTTCGGGCAATGAGCCAAAAACGCCTTGTGGCTTTGAAACGCTGGATCATGTTCGTTCATATAGGTGCTTGATGACTTGATGGCTTGTGTCCCCACTGCCGCAAATTTTCTGCCATTTACCTTGGCAAGTATTTTTCTGGCCGCAACAAGAAAAATTTCTTGATTGTATGCCTTTCTTAGATCTTGTATATTGCTTCTCCCATCCCTGCGCTTCCATTCAGAATGACTTTCGGAAGGTTGCTCTGTGGATACGATCTGTTCACGATATTGCTTTGTTCATATTGCTATGATAGTACCTAATCGAATTTTGTTGTTTCGTCTGAATGCTTTCTCGTCCTTGCTGTCGCATCTATGTTATTCGTTGATTTCTTCAAGATTGATCCCTCTGAGCCACATTTTTTACGTGGTTCTTAACTTCGAGCCACTCAAGGGTGTAGTCATAACAGGTGTAAAAGTTTCCGCGTTCTCCTTTGCAAGGCTATTCGTATCGTAGAAGTGTTATTAGATAATCCTTGTGTGGTCAATACATTTAAGTGCTATCGAATGTCCGTTCCAATATCGGTTGGGAACAGAGACAGGTATATCTGGTTTAGAACGCCAGAGAGGAAACGGACCTCCGATCAGACCGTCCATGATTTTGGAGTGATATCTAACGATGATGAGAATTTATGCACACCAATTTTGAATAACGGAGGAGCGCTTGTTCTGGATAATCATTTTAGACAGCCCCAGACCTTATTAAAAATTGAGCTCGTAAAATACACTATGAGAGCTGGGAAAGTTGGGGTCGTGGCAAGCGGTGGAACACCAAAATCGCATGATCCGAATGCTGTACAGAAAAGCCACGAAAAATGTCTAAGTAAACTATCAGCGAGGAACTTACAGGGGCTTGAGTACTCACGAGGGACTATACAATACGGATCCGACATGAGAACGGAAATGATAAGAGTTTTTCTTTCTAGGGACGGTCAACGAAAATATGGAAAACATCGGTTATATCAAGTCGACGTAGAGGGAAGGATTCTTCAGAGGTCGTCGATTAGCTCCTTCGCAGCGCCTGCTGTAGGAAAAGGACCAGGATATGGTTTGCGAAGAGTAGACGAACATTTCACTCTGCGTGAAGAAGAGGGGGCGAAGTCAAAAGCAGGCTATAATGAAGCTGAAAACAATCACATTGATTATGGACCATAAACCGATATACCAGGCATACCCCAGAGTATCGGCAGTACATCTACCCAAATCACCAATATACTCGTTGACTTTACTAAACCCTGGAATGAGCACGCTAGGTAAAGACATGAGTGCTTCATTAGATAGAAACAGCCGTAATGAGCTCACCAAATTCATGAAGCCGTGTTTCGGCCCCTAATTTCGTGTACCCTAGGCATTCTAACTTTTCACACAAAATTTTTGAAAGGGAAGCGGTGACCCGGGATTATGAAGGGTCGAGGTTGCACAAATTGCCCAAATGGGCTGGTAGCGGCAGGCGGAAAGGATATGATTGGTTGTAGGTTCGTAACCATCCGTCGAATGAGATGAGGAATGCTCGTATCGGGGGTTTTCTTGCCCCCTCATATACTTAGGACGGTCACCAGTCTAGGTCATCATTAAAGTGAAGCTGGGCGGCCTGAAAATGTTGAAACTTCCAATTTCGCGCATATATTTGCTAATCACATCCAAGAAATGCCGTCTTAGCAGATTCGGCGGGGTGAAGGGGCCATAGGGTAGAAATCAAGCGACTGGATATAGGTCAATTTGCTAAAAGTTCCTTTCGGCCTCCACACCCTGCGCGCTAAAAAAGAATGGGTACCGCTCCTTCGCAAACCGTCTATCCGGTCCTGGACCTTCCCAGTCTGAAAGGGAAGGTCGTTATCATTACAGGGTCAAGGTCCGCAAGCCTAAGTATTCTGAAAGCGAGCCGCACTGACTGGATTCGCATGTTTGCAGCATTTACTGAGACTGGGGGCGAGGTTTGTGCCATTGAGTGAAGTCAACGTCAGGTCCTTATGTCAGAACGAAAAGGTCTACATGGCTGTTCCGGACGAAGACCGGACGAAAGAAGCCCTTGAGCGTGTAGAGAGAGAAGGGTGTGAAGCTACTCTTGTTCTTAGAATCACCAGTCAGCCATTGAGCAACGCAGGATGTTCCTCGATTCGTTTGGTTTTTTATCCTGGCCGCACAGGAAACCATTGGGGGCTGTGCGTTCAAGTTGCGC
>Ga0193742_1000323_pt1 | contig 34015 bp, 28 predicted proteins | sample L2c1metaG_FD_165511 | JGI IMG/M metagenome (GOLD analysis project Ga0193742, IMG submission 165511) | Soil microbial communities from a riparian zone of the East river system, Colorado, United States - L2c1 | ecosystem: Environmental > Terrestrial > Soil > Riparian zone | place: USA: East River... | reverse complement strand
CCAGGTTGGCCAGGGGAGACCGAGCTGCCAGTGGAATGCTGGCGAGTGGCGATTGATTAGTAAGACCGAGAGCGGTCAGAGAAGCGGCCTGAGCAGCGGTGAGCTGATTGCCATTCCGATAGTCGATCAGGCGGTTCCCCAGCTCGCCAACATACCCAAACTGAACTGAAGTGGTGTTATTAATCTGGATCTCCGTATTCAGGTTGAACTCTTGCACGTACGCCTGACGGTACTTCTGATTGTTGGCTGTGTAGCTTGCGTTGCTTACCCCGCCGGCAGCGCCTACCTGAAACCCGCCGGCTTCTGCAAAGAAGTTCCCTGGATTAGCTAAGCTGGGCGGCGCTGTTGCACTTAGCGAGAACGCCGTAATGAAGGGCGCGTTAGCCGCTAAATTGCTAGTTCCTTCAAGGAAGCTGGTGGTCCCGTAGCCGCCACGGAAGACGACACGAGGATTCGCCTGATAGGCAAATCCGAATCGCGGCTGGAACTCGCTATAGGTCGGCTGATAGCAGGCTCGATTAGCACAGACAAAGGATCCCGCCGGCGCGCCCGCCGGAACCTGACCCGCATATTCCACCAGTCCCTCCTGCGGCCCACTCAAGATCACGTTGGCAATCTGGTTCTTCACCTCAACATAGGGTGAGTCATACTCGTACCGCAGACCAAGATTGAGGGTCAGCTTATCGGTCACCTTCCAGTCATCCTGAACGAAACCGGCAACACGAACCTGCCGCTCGCCGAAAAATCCGTTCGAAAGGCTGATGGCTTGACTGCTTGCCCGATCTAGAAGCCAATCCGCAGGACCATATTGTAGGGATGCATGTGGCAGAGTACTGTTCTGGCCGCTGAAGTTGTAGCTTCCAAGTTGACCACCGCCCCCATACTGGGTGAAATTCTGCTGATAGCGAAGGAACTGAGCGCCAACCGTGAAAAGCTGCTTTCCATGCTGAATCGTGAGATCGTCATGGAAGCTGTAGGTATTGTCCCGCAGTTGCTGGGGTGAAGCAGGGTCACCAACGCCGGTGACTTCACTGGTCCCTTGATAGGTGAAGCCGACGAATTGCTGAGGAGCGGGTGTTGGCAGTCCTACGACAGAATCACCATTTAACCCAAATGCCCCCGTCGAATCTGTTGGGATATTGCTGTCCCAGCGAATCCGCGTGAAGCCGAAGCGTGCTTCATTCACAATTGTCGGGGAGAGAATGTGAACCCAGGTCACGCCGCTGATCTTGTCAGGATAGCGGTTTGCAATCGGGAAAGTGATAGGAAGTTGCGAAGTGCTTCCACCTGTGGCAATGCCCTGGGAATAAAAGGCGGTAATTTTATCGGCAGGCCGCAGATCATACTCTACTTTCAAATCGCCCTGATCATTTGTAACGAAGGCATTCGTTGGTCCCTGAAAGTTGTTCTGATCCAAGCCATCTGTCGCGGCGTGATTTGGTAGCGGGTAGTACTGCGGGTGAGCAATTAAATATTGCACAACCGGGTTATTGATGGGAATGACGCCTCCCGCGAAAGGCTGGTAACCATTCTGCGGATCCACCAACTGATACCCTTTTGCGGATGCAGCCGAGAAATTACCCTGCCTCTCAGCCGCGGAGAGCACGCTGGCAGCACCAAAGCCGCCGGAATGATTGCGCGCCCCTTCATAGTCCACGAAGAAAAATAACTTATTTCTGAAGATCGGTCCGCCGAAGGTCGCACCAAATATATTTTGAGTGTAAGGCGTTTTTGGAGTACCGGAAAAGTTGTTAGCCCAGGTATTGCCGGTGAGATCCTGATCCTCCACATTGTCGAACACGCTACCGTGGAAATGGTTTGTGCCACTCTTCAGCACCGAAACTATATCGCCGCCATTGACGTTGCCATACTGAGCGGGGGCATTTGCCGAAATCACCCGCACTTCTTCAAGTGCATCCGGAGAGGGAGCATAACCAATCAGGTTGTTCTGCGTTTCATCGATCGTGATGCCATCGAGAGTGTAGGTGTTGTCTTGAGCACGGTTGCCATTCTGGGTAACAACGCCACTATTAAATGTGGTGCGCTGAATGGCGTTATTGCCGGTAAGGCCGGTCGGATCTGTTGCGACCGCGCCTGGCTGAAACTGCGTGAGAGAGGAAAAATTCCTTCCATTCAATGGAATGGAAGCTATCTCATTCGCGTCCAGGGAAAGACCAAGCGTTCCGTCCGTCGCATCAAGAATAGGTGCCAGGTCCGCCTGTACTTCTACCGCTGTATTCGCTCCGACTGTCACATGTGCATCAATTTTCGCAGTCTGGTTGATCTCCAGCACAAATTGAGGCGCTCTTAACTTCGCAAAACCCTTAGCCGTGATCTCAATCTGATAGCTACCAATAGGCAGAAAGCGCAGAGAGTACTCTCCGGCGGCGTTGCTGGTCGTCGACGAATGTACGCCGGTTCCGGTGTTTGTTGCAACAACTTCGGCATTGGGAATTACAGCTCCACTAGGATCTGAAACTACGCCGATGATAGAACCCGTCACTGTCTGCCCGAGGGCGACAGGCGTGACCAACAGGGTGACCAACAGGGTGAGAGCAGCGGTGATACATGTTCCTGTAGAGAGCGTAATAAGTTTCACAAAGTACATTCCAAGGCTTCGCTTTCCGTGTCGGCGCCCATTCTGAGCATCGTGCCCTCGACGGGGGGGCCCCAGAACGTCGCCGTCTCGGCCCTGGAGCCCAAATCCAAGGGCCGGCATACCGCGGCCCGATTTTGACCAATTGAACAAAAGGCCCTCGTTGTGGATGCTTTCGATGGCATGAAAGGCTTCAAATCGGTAATCGGGGGTGCGGCGGTGCATTCGTGGTTCCTTTCACTGAAAACATGTCCAATTAGTTGCAGGTTTCAATCATGCGTAACCGCAGCAACGGAGTTTGCCTGGATGTCACGGAAGGTTGTGTTCCAGAGGAAACGGACATTGGCTGCTTGAGCATGACGGAGAAGGAGAGAGTGAAGAACGGTGCGCCGGATGCCGAAGCACGCCATGAGGAAACGAGGTCCGGAGATTGGAGCCGGTACCGAGGAAGCGGATGCCATGAAGTGGGAAGCTTCGGACGGAGGGGAGGTCGACACCCAGGTGAGAAAACGCTTCGAGCGAGTCTGGCAAAAGACCTTCACCACAAGCCTTATTGATTGGCGAATGGCCGGTACCTGAGACAACGACGGAGAGACCGCTGCGGGCCCGACGATCGCAGTGGCCAAACCGGAGGGTCCGCCAACTGCAATGAAGCGATCAGGATTCATGAACTGTTCCGTACCCACCTCCAGGGTCAGTTCGATGATATTGAGCTTGACGAGCTGAATTGTCTGATCGATGTCATCCCGTTGTAAAACAACTGGTCTGCCGATGTTGGTGTGTATAGTGCCAGCAAGGCGTCAATCCGTTCTTTCACACGTATATGGACTGCCGAGTTATAGGAGCGCGGCAGTCGTGTCAATGTCCTGAGTGCAGGACTATCGATACGCCCATGTTCGAGCAGACGACCGCTCTCATGGACGAACGAAACGATATCGATGTCATGAGACGAAGGCTCGAAGCAAATGTACTTCTGATTAAGGCATTGGGGGTAGGAGGCGATACCAGCACGCTGCCGAAACTCTAAGCAGGGCTTCAACCGATCATCGGAAGGAAGTCATCTTGGCTCAGTTTATATTTTGACGTGTGTGTTGTTTTCAGGATTATTTGGCGTATTGTCAGCGTTTCGTTGCGCGTAGCCCGGACGGATTCTTAAAGGCAACAACTGCATTTCAGATGTACAATCATAGACTTACACCGTCGGTCGGCCTCTCTCGTACCTTTCGCCAAGCAGCATCGGTCAGAGAAACGCAATGGTGGGCACGGAAGCATGATGCCTGCCTATACTAAAACATAATTGCGCGGTTGTTGCCTGGGGACTAATTTGCTGACATAGCAAGGGCGGAATTGGAGGCTCGGTTGTCGCGATGTTCCACTTAGACTATCTTTCTTGTTTTATCACCATACTAGCGACAATATTGCTGGCACGAAAATCCTGGATCGGACTCCTTCTCGCAATTGTCAACAGTTTGATCATCTGTCTCATTGGATTGCGGACGTCACAGCTAGGCTTTATTCCAGCGAACCTGTTTTGCATCTGCGTATACGCGTTCAGCATGCGGCCGTGGCTCAAGGAACAAACACACGCAAATCGAGATCCGGCACAGCGACAGGATAGTGGTTCGGTCGCGGACGGCTCTCGGATGAGCCCTGCTATTCAGCATCGTACCGCCGCTTGATACAGCTACGGAAGGCGCCAAGGTAGTTTTTGTATGTCTTCGCTTTCAACTGTGAGCGCCATAAGTAGGTGAAGCGATACCCCTCCCCATGGGCGGCATGGGCCGAGCGAAGTCGCTCGAGGTGCCGCCCACAAAGTTTGTTGAGATGCGACATAGATCGCACTCACTAAAACGCTCTCCTAACCAGAGAGACCAAGGCAGATTGGCCCCTCATGCGAGGGGCCGTTTTTTTATCTCGTCGAAACTGAAAGAAGGTTCAAGGACGGACAAAATCTTTGCCTGTGAGACCAAGGGAGTCGCCTGGCATTAAATTCCCCTTGACGATCTCTCGGATTTCCAAAAATTGCCTATACAGCTCCGGACATTTACTAGCCCGAGCGCGCCCGAGCGGGTGCATCACGAATAAATCCGAGTAGGTCAAGTCTGGTTTTGATCCTCCGGGCCATTGGGACCCACGCCTCCATTTCTGAGCCTCTCGTCAACGCTTGTGGTCGCTCTGCGTGGTCAGGGTCCTATCATGATCTGTAGCATGGCGATATATCCGGTCGAGGCCATAACGCCAGAGCGGACTCATACCAACACATAATCCCCAGTCATACCTATACATAATTGTGCGCCTCAACAAGGGCTGCTATTGTCACCAGCAAAGTCGTCATCAGTCCTGAAGTTAAGATCTCCAACAAAGATCGGACTGCCGGAGGAACACCATGCGTGCTGACCTAACATTGATGGCTCTCGCCCATGAATCGAATCGCTATTTACTCACTCGGATGATAGCGAAGGCAACCCGCAAACTGCACCGTCCGAACACACGGTTGCAGGATACGATGAACGACGCATTTCAGCGGTTCAGTTGCTCAAAACCAAGAGAAGGTCGACGTGCTGCGGAAGCGGCCAGCAGTTCGGAAGGCTTTGCCGCACGGCACCCCCGGCAGTCGATTAGATTTCAGCCCTCCCCATTACAAAGCTAGGAGTGAAAACTATGGCAACTTCATTCGTATCTGTATCATCTATCCCACCGCCGAAAAACACATCATGGTGCTTCCTGCTGCTCGAGCATTTGGATGAATTCGCGAAGCTGGCATGGTATCTCGTAGCAGATGGCAAGCTCGTCGAAGATACCTTCGCGCGTACGATGGCGAAGCTCGATCTGACTGCATTTGAGTCTTCCATTCCGGCACTCGCTTACAGTCGGGCCCGAGACGTTCTCATCACCCAGGCGATTGCTGTTCTATCAGACGCGCGCAGAGAAGAAGATGAGAACCGGCTTTTTCAGCCGAATTCTACCGGCAATTTGCCCGATCACCCCCGCCTGGCATTCATGCTGAGATTGATCATCCGTTCGTCTGAAGCAGAGGTTGCAAAGATTCTCGGCATATCACAATCTGAGGTGCAAGGACTTGTCAAGCATGCGATTGATCGTCTTAGCATAGTTCAGCCCATCTTCGCATCGACAGATTGTTATGACGCATAGATATACCTTAGTTTCGAGACTGACCAAAAATAGAATACAAAAGACCTGCGAATTTCACGGCGGCCAGCCACGGGTAAGATTGCATGAGCTGGATTTTGTTGCCGTCTGCCTGTCGAGCTGGCCGCCTTCAGGCACTCGAGGTATTTAACGCAGCTAATAATCATCACTCGCCCGCGTGGAGGAGCACACCGAGTTGAATGGTAGTAGCGACAAACGATAGAACGATCGACCCCTGACCTCGACCGGGGTATGCCGCACGAACCGGAGCCACACAAATCGAAGTCGCAGGTGCCAACCATTCGATCTGTGTCTCCAGATTACAAGGGGAAACAGTTGAAAACACACCATAGGGAAACAAAGATTTCAGATCGCGGTCTGGATCTGCGAAACGAACCGCAGCGGTGTGCACAAAGCCAACGGATAGAAGCAGAGAGGATGTCGGCTATCGGCAGGATGGCATACTCGATATCCCACGATATGCGCCACTCGCTCGCGGCGATCTATGCGAACGCCGAGTTCCTCGAGCGCCGCGATCTATGTGCGAGCGCGCGGGCTGATTTGGTGCTCGAAATTCAAGAAGCAGTGCTCGCGATGACGGAGCGCATTGATTCACTGCTGCAGTTCGGTAGGAGCGGACGGAGAAACCCGCATGTTCATGAGCGCGTTTCCTTGGTTGTTGAGAGAGCCGTTGCAGCAGTCAAGTTTCATCCAGACGGGAAGAACGTGTCCATCACAGTCGACAAGTTGCCGCCGACGGAAGCAGACATCGAGGCGAGAAATCTTGAAAGTGCCATATACAACTTGCTACTCAATGCCTGCCAGGCTGCGACACGCTCAACTCACGTGCCTGAGGTGAAGGTCCATCTTGCGGACGTCGAGGAACGAATCTACGTCACAATCTTGGACAATGGTCCCGGTATACCTGCCTCTGTTCGGAGGACATTATTCGATCCGTTCGTGACCGCGGGAAAACCCAACGGAACAGGCCTGGGACTCGCCCTGGCTCGCCAAATAGCTGAAGAGCACGGTGGTAGTGTCTGCCTCGAGGAATCGAATCCAGAGAGGACGGTATTCACGATGAGTCTGACGAAGAACAGATTAGTAGCTTTAGAAGACCTGATCGCCGTAGCGCCCACTCTCTCCGATGAGAAGATCATTGGTTCCTTTCGGGGAACAGAGCCTGGCATCGACAAGTTTGTCGTATTGAGGTCGACGGAATAGTTACGTCACCGTCAGCCGGCGAACGTGGGCACATAAAGCGAAATCGTCTGACTGAGTTGATCGAATCGCTAAACTCGCTATCCCCAACACCTTGGAATCATAAGAGTAATGCTAACTTAGCAGACCGTTTATCAATTGAACTAACCCGCAAAATAAAAATCAGCACTTACTGACCGGGCAAGATTGCATGAGTTCGATCGAGCATAGCTTACTACTCTTGCTGCTCATCATGGCAGCGGGTCAAGAACTCTCTCCGGCCGAAAGCGCGAGCCGCTCCGCGATTCTTGCCAACTCAGCCAGGGAGGTTGCTTCCATCTTGTGCATGACATGGCCTCTATGGATCTTTACGGTAATCTCCGTGATTCCAATCTCAGCCGCAATCTGTTTGTTTAGCAATCCGGAAACGACCAGCTGCATCACTTCGCGCTCTCGCGGTGTTAGCAAATCAAACCTTTTGCGAAGAGCGGTCACCACCTCTCGATCTTCGCGGTCGGCCTCATCTTTTTCTATCGATAGATGAATTGCGTTCAACAAATCCAGATTATTTATTGGCTTTGTTAGAAACTCTGCTGCTCCCGCTTTCATTGCACGCACGGACATGCGGATATCTCCATGACCGGTAATGAAAATTGTCGGCATGTGGATGTTCGCCTTAATCAGTTCCTGCTGAAAATCCAGACCACTTATCCCCGGTAACTGCACATCCAGAATCAGACAGCCGAAGTTGTCCGGCCGCCATGCCAAAAGGAATTCACTGGCGGAGCAGAAAAGCTGAACACGAAATCCGGCGGCACGCAAAAAACTGTCCAGTGCTTCACGAACGGATCCCTCGTCCTCCACGACAAAGACATTCCGGATGCCGCTGGACACTTATCCCTCTGTCATTTTAGGATGGGGCGCAAATGTCTGGGGTATCGAAACCTTAACCCGGAGGTGGGTGGCCCTGTATGGAGCGCGACGCTCATCCCACAGTAGATCCAGAGCGCGCCGTGGTCCTGGTGCTGGACGACGATCCACGCGTACGAGAAGCGCTCTCCAGCCTGCTTCGTGCTGCAAGCTTTCAGGTTTCTACGTTTGAATCGGCGGCGAAATTCCTGCAGGCTACTCCCCCCGAGGCTCCCAACTGCCTGGTACTGGATCTGCAACTACCGGACATCAACGGCCTGGAGCTGCAACGGAAACTCGCCGAAAGAAATGGACCGCCGATCATCTTTATTTCCGGACACGGCGACATACCTTCTTCGGTTCAAGCGATCAAGGCAGGGGCTGTGGAGTTTTTGCCCAAACCCTTCAGCGATCAGGAGCTGCTTGGCGCCGTTAGCAAGGCCATCTCACGAGACCAGGAAGAACGCCGCAAGCGGTCGGAACTGGCGGAGCTCCAGGGATCCTATGCGCTCTTGTCGGCCCGGGAACGAGAGGTCTTGCCCTTGGTCGTCGCCGGCCTCACCAACAAGCAATGCGCGGCAAAACTTGGGATTGCCGAGATTACGCTCCAGGTTCATCGCGGAAGGATCATGCGCAAGATGTCAGCGCGGTCCGTGCCTGAACTGGTAAGAATGGCCAGCAAGCTCGGGAATTTGCTGATTCCAGCCTACCTATACGACTACATAATAGGCGGCCTTACCTAGCGCTGCTAAAGTAGGCTCCAAGGAGGGTTCCACTTGGGCTACTCAGCCAAACCTCTCGTGATTATCGTAGATGACGACTCCAAGGTTCGAGAGTCTCTGGAGAGCCTACTTCGGGCGGCCGCATTTACCGCCGTCGTATTCTCTTCCGCCGAGAAGGCATTGCAATCCGGAACTCTTGCCCAAGCGAGCTGTCTTATCACGGATATGCGCATGCCGGGAATACAGGGTTTGGAGCTGCAACAGCTTGTAAAACGTGACTATCCCAAGCTGCCCATCATCATCATTTCAGGTCATCGAGACGAGCACGTCAGGCAAAGCGCCCTCTTCGAGGGGGCTGCATCTTTCTTCTACAAGCCCTTCGATCCCCCGACGCTGCTTCATGCAATTCACACTGCAATACTTGGCACCAGTTGAATCGAAAACACTCACCTTGCACGAGCGCAGCATCGCTCAAGAGAAAACTGGGAAAGGTTTTGGGCGATGAGCTAAGAACGTCGGTCACGTTCCGCGGAGCCCATCTCAAGTTCGCTGGCTCCGGGGGGCAAAGTGAAATGAAACGTCGCACCCTGTGCCGAGTTGGCCGTAGCCCACAAATTGCCACCATGCGACTCAATAATAGAACGAGTGATAGCCAGCCCCATCCCGGAGCCCTGCGGTTTGGTGGTGAAGAAGGCATCAAAAATATGGTCCGCTTTTTCGGCCGGCAATCCTACTCCGGTGTCGCTGATTGAGATTATCAGTTGACCATCCTGGCACAGTTGCGACTTGATGGTAAGCTCTCCGCCCAAGTCCTTCATGGCCTCAATGCCATTGAGCATGAGGTTCATGAACACCTGCTGCAGTTGCACACGATCTGCCGTCATCCTGGGAAGGTCGGCGGCAAGCTCCTTGCTCACCGCAATCGAATACCGGTTGATTTCGCCCCGCAACAGCACGAGCATTTCGCCAACAATTTCGTTCACATCGACCAACTCGCGTCGTGGAGGAGATTTCTTGTACAACTCACGTGTACGGTCGATGATCTCGGCAGCAACGCTGCTGTCTCTGATGATTCTCAGTGTGGCTTCCCGCGCCTCTTTGAGATCCGGCTTGTCACGCGAAAGCCAGAGCACGCAGGCGTGCGCGTTAGCGATTGCCGCAGTGAGGGGCTGCCTCAGCTCGTGGGACAGCGAGGCGGTCAATTCCCCCATCATGCTCACACGATTAATGTGCGCGAGATCTGCCTCTAGTTGACGCAGTCTCTCACGCTCTTTCTCGGCGCGTTTGCGTTCGGTCACATCTCGCATTGTGCCGACATATTCGACCAGTTGGCCCGTTTCATCCAAAACTGGATGACCGATCGACTGGACGTGCTTCAGAGTTCCGTCGGAGAGCACCAGTCTGTGCTCTTCCACAAAATCGGCTTTCTCGCGGACTGCCTTCACAATGGCTGAGGAGGTTATGTCGTAATCGCCAGGGTGTATAAAGCTACGGGACTCTTCAAGATCAGGCGCCGTTGGTCGAGGCTCTAATCCGCAGATTCGGAACATTTCCTCGGACCAGTAGAGGTTCTTCTTCTCGCTTGGATCCCACACCCACGTACCCGTGTGGCTCAGCTTCTGCGCTTCGGCCAGATAGGCTTCACTTCGCTGTAACTGTTCGAACGTCAGGTTACGTTCAATCGCAACACCCGACAAATGAGTGATCTGCTCGATGACTTCCTGATCACGCAGGCTCGGGCTTCGTGGCTCATGGTAGTACATGGCAAACGTGGCGATTACTCTGCCCTCTGACGAGAAGATCGGGGTGGACCAACAGGCGCGCAGTGAATGGGGCAAAGCCGCATCTCGATAGTCTGTCCACAAAGGGTCGGTGGCTATGTTTTCTACGATTACCTGTTCGCCACGGTAGGCGGCTGTCCCGCAGGAACCCACCGCAGGTCCGATCACAGCTCCATCGATGGCCTCGGTATAGGCCTTCGGAAGACTGGGCGCACCACCATGCCGCAACCGATTTCCGTCTACCAACAAGATGGAGGCCAGCGTACCGCTGGCTTGCTCTTCTACCAACCGGCATAGGCTGTCAAGAATCTCAGGCAGCGAATCTCCTTTTGCGACCATTTCAAGGATTCGTTTTTCTCCGGCAAGCAGAGCTTCAGCCCGTTTGCGATCTTCAATATCACTAAGGACTCCGAACCATTTGATGATGTTTCCTTGCTCGTCCTCCAGGGGAGAGCCGCGACTTAGAAACCAGTGATATTGCCCGTCAGCAGCTCGCCGGAGGCGTATCTCATCCTCGAAGGGCTGTCCCGTCGCGATCGAGGCTCGCCACTTCTCCAGATATCGCTCAAGATCTTCGGGGTGAGCTGCAAGCTTCCAATTCCAGCCGATGGTCTCTTCAACCGAAAGCCCGGTATATTCCGTCCAACGCCTGTTCACAAAGGTGTTGGACCCGTCAGGCGCGGCAATCCACGCTATCGCCGAAATACTTTCGATCACATCATGAAGCTCTCTCTCACTTCGGCGGGCAGTCTCTTCGGCGCGCTTCTGCTCCGTAATCTCCTCGCAGACGACTAACACAACCAGGCGCTTCTTTAGTGAGACAGCCCTGGCAGTCTCGCGGACCCAAATCATAGTGCCGTCTTTACGGATCTTCCTGGCTTCCCACCTCATCGTCTGTCCCGGGTGCTTGAAACATTCGTTGGCATGCCCCTGAACAGCATCCCGATCGGCCGGATAGAAGACGTTCAGCACAGGATGACCGAGCAATTCGTCTACGCCGTATCCAAGTTGTTTCGCCCCGAAGTTGTTTACCGAAACGATTGTTCCGGCAGCATCCAGGATGAAGTACATCGTCGGATTGTTCTCGAAAGCTGCCCTCCACTGCTCGTCAATCTCCTCGCGAGCCTGTTCGGCTCGCTTGCGCTCGGTGATGTCGGTCACGGCCCCCACGCAATCGGTGCTACCGCCTGGATCCTGTGCGCGACCTAATACACGGAGATACTTGATTCTTCCGTCAGGCATAAGCAAGCGGTGCTCGAAATGAAAGTCTATTCGATCACGTACGATGCGATCGATCGTCTCCTGCATTAGAACTCGATCCTCAGGATGAATGCGCTGCAGAACAAACTCCAGCGTCGGCTTGGTCACAGGATCCAGTTCAAAGATTCGGAAGGTTTCCAAGGACCAATCGATCTCTCCGCTAAACAAGTTCCAGCCGAAGCTCCCTGTATGACTCAAGCTCTGGGCTATGGCAAGATTGGTTTCGCTCCGGCGTAGCGCGTCTTCGGAACGACGGAGTTCCGCCCTCTCCGTGGCTTCGCGTAGAGCCCGCTGCACCGAGGGCACAAGACGCGACAACCGCGTTTTCAGAACGTAATCCGTCGCACCGATCTTAAGGGCTTCGATCGCGACTTCTTCGCCGAGGGTTCCAGAGACGAAGATGAACGGCAGATCTGGCCGTCGCTGCCGCGCTATTCTCAATGCCGATAAACCATCAAAGGAGGGCAGGGTGTAATCCGCCAGGATCAGCTCGAATCCGCCCTGTTGCAGCGCGGCGCAGAAAGCGTGTTCCGTCTCGACCCGTGTCACATCACAAGCAATCCCCTCCATCGCGAGCGTGTCCTCCACCAACTCCGCGTCGGCGACATCATTTTCAACGTGCAATACGTGTATGGGAGAACTTGTCACTAGCTCAGCGCTTTCTGACGCTATTGGGCGGCGGCTCGTTGATGACCGCCCAAAAGACGCCGAGTTCCTTGATCGCGTTTACAAATTCGTGGAAATCCACTGGCTTCACCACGTAAGCGTTGACGCCCAGCTTATAGCTCGCCACCATATCCTTTTCTTCGCGCGATGACGTGAGCACGACCACCGGAATCAGTTTTAGATTCTCATCTGACTTGATCTGCTGCAGCACTTCGAGTCCATTGACCTTGGGCAATTTCAGATCGAGCAGGAGGACCGCCGGATTCTCGCGAGAGCGTCGCATGAATTTCCCGCGGCAATACAAATAATCCAGCGCCTGTTCTCCATCGGCCGCGACAAAGACCTCATTCGCAAGGTTGTATTCCTCCAGAGCTGCCAGCGTGAGCTCAACGTCTTTCTGATCGTCTTCGACAAGCAAGATGCGTCCCAAAGTTTCCATTGGTCAATGAGCTCCGTGTGATTTGCAAAGTGAGAAGTAGAAGGTGGCGCCCCCATCCACTATGCCTTCCGCCCACACGCGGCCGCCATGGCGATGTACGATGCGTTGAACCGTTGCCAAACCTATACCAGTGCCTTCGAAGGCCTCCTGTGCGTGAAGTCGCTGGAAGACGCCAAACAGCTTGTTGGAATATTTCATGTCGAATCCGACCCCGTTGTCTTTAACGAACAGGACCACGTGATCCCTTTTGTGTTCGGTGCATCCGATTTCGATCTCCGCCTGCGACCGTGTGCGGGTGAATTTTACGGCGTTGGAGATCAAATTGACCAGAGCCAGACGCAGCATGGAACGATCTCCATACCACTCGGGTAATGGATCAATCTTCCAGGCGATCTTGCGCTCGTTGCCATCCTGGCGCACCTCGGCGACGGCTTCTTGAACGAGTTGCTCCAGCCTGACAAGGGAATTGTGTGCCTCGGCGCGGCCGATCCTAGAAAACGCGAGCAGATCGTCGATCAAGCTGCCCATCCGATTTGCGGCTTCCAGGATCATCGTTACGTAGTGCATGCTCTTCTCATTAAGAGATGCGGCCGCGCTCTTACGCAGAAGCTCCGAAAAACCAGCCATGTGACGTAGAGGAGTGCGGAGATCGTGCGAGACGGAATAGGCAAAGGCCTCTAAATCCTTGTTGCTCGCGGCGAGTTCCTCATTTAACTTGCGGATCTCGTCCTCTCTGTGCCTGCGCTCAGTGATGTCATTGCTTGTCTCCATGACGATCGGCTGTCCTTTGTCGTCGCGCGACAGCGACCATCGACCGGCGACAACCACCTCGGCCCCGTCAGCCTTGGTGTGTTTGAGTTCCCCCTCCCAGACGCTTGTCCTCAGCAGTTCCCTATTAATATCCTCTATCGGGGCCGGAAAAATTGTCCTCAGGAATTCATGGGAAGACTTACCGATCGCTTCTTCCGGACTCCATCCGTACAACTCCTGTGCTCCACGATTCCAGTAGGTGATGAGGCCGTTCACATTGCGAAATAAAATCGAATCGTGTGTCTGATCGAGGAGGCGGGCATGTTTTGCAAGCTCCTGGTTGAGAGCTTGAATCTCTTCCTCCCAGCGCTTTCGAACGGTGATGTCGTTGCTGGTTTCGAGGATCGCGACCGGGCCCTCCTGTTGATTACGCCGCAGAGACCACCTGCTTGCGACGATGACCTGGAGGCCGTCCGCCCTGGTGCGCGTGAGTTCGCCCTCCCATTTGCTGGTTTGCAGCAGCTCTGCCCAGATCTCCTCGAGCGCCTTCGGGAAAACGGTGGACATGAGTTCATCCGACCGCTTGCCAGTCGCTTCCTCCGGTGTCCATCCGTAGAATTCTTCTGCCCCCCGGTTCCAATAGGTGATGATCGAATTCATATCTCGGACGAAGATAGAGTCATGCGTCAGGTCCAGCAGGCTGGATCTCTCCTCTACTTCAACCTTGAGCTTGTCGCGGATCCAGCGAAGATCGTCATCGACTCGTCGGCGAATCGTGGCGAACCACGAAATGAGCGAAGTGAATGAGGCAAAGATGACGAAATATGGGAACTCCGACGTTTCGATACGCAGACTGTAGATCGGCGACACAAAGAAGTAGGCGAAACTCATTAAGGACAGGATGACTGCCAGCACCGCAGGCGCTGGCCTTGCATACCAGGAAGTTATTGCGCACGCAAAAAGCAGCAGCGGAACCGCGGCGTCCCGGAAGTGGAGATGTTGCAGGAGTAGCGCAGTCGCCAGTGCGACAGCGACGGAAAGAACGGCAAGGCCGTAGCGTTGGAAATCCGTCAGGCGCGGCGGGGGCGATGATTCATGGGCTACGGATTCACTCGCGTCGATTCGCGACGGGCTCATTTGATCCCCTGGCGCCGATGCCGGGTGTGTGTAGGCCAATCTGAGGCCGGCTTGCTCTCAACGTAAGAAGCTCCCGATACCACCGCACACGGATTGTAATCCTGCGGCGGGTCGATTCGCCCGCGGAAGATTGGCACCTGTCGTCTTGCTCATGGAAGCGCAAATCATTTACGGGGCCGTATGCCCTCAGCGCATCTACAACCGGATCCTTAGATTGCTGAGCATTCTCCAGACGCGCTACCAATACACGACCATCGTACGGACGAAATCATCCCAAACTGTCCTAAACCATGCTAATTCGATCAGACCACAACTAAACCTCTCAATCATATTTGCTGATTCCAGACCACTTAGGTGTCCCTTCCGAGGAGGCCCTGAAAAGGCCGCCTCAATCGACTGAGGCAAATCGCATCGGCGGGACGTCACGGCCTTGCCTTAAGCGATCAGATCGAGAATCGGATCATCGAAGCCAAGGGTCGAGGCATCTACGAGTCACTTGGTCTTGCCTGCTCTACATCGCCCTGAGCGATTGATTACCGGGATTCATAACGAAGACACGATTGAGCAGCACCGCGAGAAATGAAAGGAAGCTTGGCCGTCTGCTCTATCAGGAACGTGTGAACCGGGATGCAGACGCAAGGTATTGGAATCGTGCTGCCCTTTGAAAGATGGAGAGTAGAAGGACTGAGGAAGGTCAGGAGATCTTCCACTTCGTCGAGAGCATCGTAAGCTTCTCCTCCATGCTGGGCTGCGCGAGTGGCTTTTGCTGCAATGGCTTGGGATGCTGCCCTCCGCGCGAGGGCTCCATCAGGGCCTTCATGGAGAGAGCGATGCGCTTGGTCTTGGCATCCGCGCTGAGCACTTTGACCTTGACAATCTGTCCAGCCTTGACGGCCTCCCCAGGCTCCTTGATATAGCGGTTCGAAAGCTCACTTATATGAACCAGGCCATCCTGATGAACCCCAATATCGACGAAGGCGCCAAACTTGGTCACATTGGTGACGACACCTTCAAGGACCATGCCAGGCTGGACGTCGGTAAGCTCACGAACGGACTCTGAAAAACTGGGAGCGACGAAGCGATCCCGTGGATCACGTCCGGGTTTGCGTAGCTCTTCCAGGATGTCCGTTATGGTGAAGATTCCGGAGGAGAGCTGCTTTGTGTCGACCTTGTTCAGGATCTGCGGGTTTTCGATCAAGGCAACGACTGAGCTGTTGAGTGAGCTGGCGATCTGTTCGACGACAGGATAGGACTCGGGATGCACTGCGGTGCGATCAAGCGGATTTTCGCCGTCGCGGATGCGAAGAAAGCCCGCGGCCTGTTCGAAGGTCTTGGCGCCGACACCGGCAACCTGCATCAGTTCGGAGCGGGATCGGAACTTTCCGTGTTGGTCGCGATGGTCGACGATATTGAGAGCCGTGCGTTCGGTGACGCCTGCGACATAGCGAAGCAACGTCCACGAGGATGTATTGAGGTCGACGCCCACACGATTCACGCAGCTTTCGATGACTGTTTCAAGCGACTGCTGCAACTGCCTCTGATCCACATCGTGTTGATATTGACCGACCCCGATGGATTTGGGATCGACCTTTACCAGCTCCGACAAAGGATCTTGAAGGCGGCGAGCGATGGAGATAGCTCCGCGTACCGTCAGATCCAGATCCGGGAACTCCTGGCGTGCAACGTCAGATGCGGAGTAGATACTTGCTCCAGCCTCACTCACCGTAACGGAGAACAGATTGTCCAGTTTATGTTCGCGAAGAAAATCTCGGATGAAGGCGTCGGTCTCGCGAGACGCGGTGCCATTGCCGATAGCGATCGCACGGACCTTGTGTCTGGCGAGAAGCGTAGCGAGCGTATTTGCCGCGCCTGATGCTGCGTTCTTTGAGGTGTGGAGATAGAGAACATCGTGAGCGAGAAACTTTCCGGTCTCATCGACGACTGCGATCTTGCAGCCCGTACGCAGGCCGGGATCGATACCCAGCACCGAGATCGGTCCGGCCGGCGCGGCAAGAAGCAGGTGCTGCAGGTTATCTCGAAACACCTGGATCGCATCCATGTCGGAGCGTTTTTTGAGCTCAAGACGCAGCTCTCCCTGAATGGAGGAGCCGAGGAGACGCTTCCATGAGTCATCGATAGCCAGTTCAAGATGCGGCGTCCAGTCACCGGTCTGGCGAAGGATGCGAGCGCGAAGAAGTGAGGTGGCACGAAGCGGTTCCATCTCGATGAGGAAGTAGAGAACAGATTCAGCTTCGCCGCGCCGAATGGCCAGCATACGATGGGAAGGAATCGTCTTCGCCGGCTCACGATAGTCGTAGTACATCTTGAACTTTTCCTGCTCATCGACAGCGTCGATGGACTTCCTGCTCACGATGATTCCTTCTTCAAACATGAGCTGTCGAAGTACCTTGCGCAAGTCAGCGTCTTCGCTGATCATCTCTGCAAGGATGTGCCGCGCGCCTTCCAAAGCCTCCTCAATCGTAGGGACTTCCCTCTCCGCGCTGACAAAGGTAGCAGCGTAATCGGCCAGGGACTGGCTGGTAGCCAGTTGCCCCCAGAGATATTGAGCGAGAGGCTCGAGACCACGATCCCTGGCGATGGTCGCCTTGGTGCGTCGCTTGGGGCGATAAGGAAGATAGAGATCTTCGAGTTCGGACTTGTCCAGGGTCGCATCAATGCGGACCTTGAGATCGTCCGTCAGCTTGCCTTGTTCCAGGATCGAGGCGAGGATGGTCTCGCGACGGCTGACGAGATCGGTGAAGTATGCAACCTTCTCTTCGATCTCGCGGATCTTGACCTCATCGAGGTTTCCTGTCACCTCCTTGCGATAGCGAGCGATAAAAGGCACAGTACCTCCTTCCTTCAGCAGGCCCATAACGGCAACCAGCGAGTGAAGAGGGAGATCGAGGGTTTTAGCGATGTGCAGGAGAATTTCAGGGGAGAGAGTCTTTGCGTCGGCCATAGTTACTATCTGTATCGTAGAGCAAATCGCCTGGAAAAGTAATTCAGTTTTTGGTGCGGGCAGTTCTTGATCGCCGCCAATGCAAGTCGATAGAGGGTGCCTCTATCAGTGTGAGTGGCAAGTGAAATTCGACGCGTCGTCAATGCTGCCGGTACCGTTATAGCGAGCCACTTCTGGATAGGGACATAACGGACGGGTTCGATCGACCCGTCCCTCCGAAAGATGAGAGGCGGTGATCCGCGCAGGCGCCTTGCCCTGCTCGACCCATTGTTCCATCACGCTGATCTTGTCGAAGGTGTCTGGCCCTTCCCCGCCCGAGCAATGCCCCATGCCGGGAACCATGAAGAGGCGGATCCAGTTCGAAGCATGTGTGGAATTGCCCGTTGCATCAAGAACTGACTTGTAGAAGTCGACACTGGACCCCGGAGCTACCTGTTGATCCGCCCAACCGTGATAGAGAAGCAGCTTGCCACCATGTTTCGCAAAGAGCGACAGATCGGGATTCAGGTCGTCGACATCTTTGTCGATAGCGTTCGCCTTCGCTGAGTCGCGTTCGAGATCGAAGCTCCTCCAGTCCCAATGAGGATCCTGATAGACGACATAACGAAACTGATCGAGGAAGAGCTCTGCGGGATCGGGACCACCGGCAAGACGAGCCCACCTGAGCTCTGTACCAGGCTCGAGGCGCGGAAACAGCTCATTGCCTTTTGTATCGACAGCAGGACTGAGGATCGTCTCAGCTGTCTGAACCTGACGAGAGGTCAGGCAATCCGATCGATCAGAGGCCTTGCATTCGAGAGGTTTGAAATCGACATGGCAGCTCTCGGGATCTTCAATAAGGTCGTCCTTCAATCCATCCTTGGCGTCGCACACGTTCAGAACGAAGCGATGAATCATCGGATACTTCGCAGGCGGAATGTAAGCTGCGGGATCCCTGAAGCTTTGTGTCGCGAGCCAGAGAGCCCAGGCATTGCGGCGAACGTTAGCCGGATCTCCCGCAATGACGCCGTCAAATTCATCGGGATAGCGATGAGCCTGCAAGAGTCCTTCACGACCGCCGCCCGAACATCCGTCCCAGTATGAGTAGCGCGCCTCCTGGCCATAGAACGACTTGATCAAGGCTTTGGCTTCGACCGTCATCTCGTGTTCGGCGCGATAGGCAAAATCTACGAACTTCTCCGGGTGACCCATAATAAAACTTGCGCTCCCACCGGTATGGCCGTCGTCTGTAGCACTGGTGACATAACCGCGGCGGAGTGCGTCGGCCATGCCGTCATAGGCGATCGAGCCTCCCCAACCTCCACTCCCTACCGCAAGAAATTTTTCGTTCCACCCGTGGATGGGAAGCCAGACTTCGGTATGGATCTCGGAGTCCGATGTGGGCTTGAGAGTCGCTACGACGCGGCAAAAAGCGGGCAAACGAGAGATTTTCTTTGTACTTCCGCCTGGGGCAAACGTCCCACTGTCGACGATCTCGGCGACAGCGATCGAGATCGTTGGCGACGTCTGTCGCGCGAGCTTCTCGCAGGATTGCGCTTTGAGAAAAGCAGGGGTCAAGATGACCAGTACGGCAGCCCAGGAGAGGATAGATCTTTGGTTCATGTGGCAACTATAGTTGTCGGAATGGAATCATGGCGAGATCAGATAGCGAGCGATCGGTTCCCTGTTCCTTTCGCCATGTCGAGAAAGAGAGACTCTGTCGAGAATAGGGGCTACTTCGTTTTCTTCGCGGCCATCCGCCTTTCGTGCGTAGAGTGATCCAATAGACCTTCGCACCAGCCTCGCCGCCTTTGAACTGGACCACTGCAATGATCATTGCGAGAACACAAGATTGCCAGATCATTAAAAACCTCTCGGCCTCTCCGCCGCCACATCAAATGCTTTTTCGAGAGCTATCCCTGCCTGCACTAATTTACCTTCCTCAAAGAGCTGGCCGATCAGCGTCACTCCATGAGGTACGCGGCGAGGCTTCGCAAATTTGGGGAGAGGATGCATCGGATCTGGCGCCCAATCGCTTCTCGCCTCGCTTATCTCGACAAATCCCGCCCGTAACGTCAGAGATGGATGACCGGTAAAGTTGAAGATCACCAGTTGTTCGTCACGAAGCGATGGAACAAGAAGTACATCGACCTTGTTGAAGACCTTTGCGATCTCCAACGCCACCTTACGACGGAATCGATCGGCCTGCACAAAATCCACCGCGCTCAAAAAACGTGACTGACGAAACGTATTCGGCCACGCATCCGGGACCTGCATCTTCAGTTGGTCCACACGATGATCCAACGTAATTTCCTCGAACGCTGCTGCCGCCTCCGCGAACAAGATGGTGTTGAGAGAGTCGTACGGCCAATTGGGAAGCGTAATCTCTATCGGCGTGATACCGAGCCGCTTCAACGTCTCCAAGGCCATGCGATCGACATCCGTGGCTGGAGCCTCTTTCATCCATGCAGGCACAAAGCCCACACGCAACGAAGACAATCTCTCATCACAAACCGGCGCCAGGTTCGCACGGATGCATGCCTCATCTCTTCCGTCTGGACCCGCAATCGCTTCGAGGACATGCATCGTATCTCTCACCGAACGCGCCAAAGGGCCTAGTTTGTCGCAGCTCCAACTGAGAGTCATCGCCCCCGTTCGTGGAACTCGTCCAAAGGTTGGGCGCAGACCCGTTACTCCGCATCGCATGGACGGGCTGATGATGCTCCCCTGCGTCTCCGACCCGATCGCAAATCCAACCAATCCTGCAGCCACCGCTGAAGCCGGGCCAGAACTCGATCCCGACGATCCCTCGTCCAGATTCCAGGGGTTTTTCGTCTGCCCTCCGAACCACACATCATTCAATGCGAGAGAACCAAGACTCAATTTTGCAACCAGGATTGCCCCAGCCCTGGTTAGCCGATCGACTACAGTCGCATCAGCTGTAGGTATCCGATCGCGAAAAGGCTCCGCCCCCCAGGTCGTCGCAACTCCCGCGGTATCGAGAAGATCTTTTGCACCCCATGGAATTCCATGCAACGGACCGCGATAGTCTCCAGCCTCGATTGCTGCGTCTGCAGCGCGCGCCTGCTTCAGTGCACCCTCTTCAATTAAGGTAATTGTGCAGTTCAGAGTCGGCTGAAAATGTTTCAGTCGCGAGAGAAAAATCTTCGTCAAACGTTCCGAGGTCAGCTTGCGCGTCTTGATCCACAGGGCAAGATCGCTGACCGAAGAGAATGCTATGTCGGCGTCATCGGACGGCATCGCCGGCGCGACTGTATTCTCTGCCGCAGAAGGAGCGTTGGAATTGAAACAGCTCCGGTCTGCTCCATCCTCTATCTCTATCTTCATTCCCGGAAAAATTGGATGCCACGCAGTCGCGGGCACATCTGAATCACCGAGCGTAACCTTGCGGGGACCGTTTCGTCGCTCGAACAGAGCCCCCATCGATTGTGGCCAGTTCCCTGCCGCCTCTGCCCGCTCGGTTGAAGAAAGCACCACCTGCATTAACTTCTCCGCTTCGGCAAAGGTTGTCGCATCGACCTTCGGGCCTACCGGGGGCGCCGTACCGAAAGCCGGCGGCGCCCCTGGCGTTGGCGTCACAGGAGTCTGGGCAGCTGCATCTTTAGACACGGTAGGTAGGATCACCGTCTCCAGCAACGCCAGCGAACTTTGTAGCAGGAAATCTCTCCGATGAGGGGACATAGGTCTTCTCGATTCCGACACGATTATCTAAAAGTTATAAGCAGCGATGGAAACGTGTCTCGCAATAGGAGCCGTCACTGCGAGTAGTGTGGACTGAGAGATAATTGCGTATGGATTATCGTAGTGATCTCGTTTTTTTTCACCTGCTCACTGAAAGCTATCGCCGTTTTTTGGGGCAGCCATTGACTCCAAAAGGAATGACCTCGGAGCAAGCGGTAAATTGGCTATACCAGGCTGCGCCGTTCGGGATCCTTGCCCACAATACGCTTCCCGACCCGATTTTTGTATATGGCAATAAAGCGGCCCAGCGGATCTTCGGTTATGAATGGGAAGAACTTACCAGACTGCCATCGAGTTTATCTGCAGAAGCACCCGATCGTGATGAACGGCGCCTTTTTTTGGAGCGCGTCGACCGCGATGGCTTCGTCACTGGTTATAGCGGAATTCGCATTACCCATTCGGGGAAACGCTTTCGGATTGAGGACGCAACCGTGTGGCAATTGATCGACACCGACGGCACGCATCACGGGCAAGCAGCGTTGCTTCCAAAAACTTCCGATCTGTAATCGGACTTCCCCGGACTGTTCAGAGTTCTGGCCCAGCCTCGCATTTCCAAAGCCCTCTTTAGGCAAATGTGAGACAGAAAAAAACATGGCTCCCGATCAAGGGAGCCATGCCTGGTATAGAGGAAACTCTCGTTATATTGATCTCGTCTACTTTACTTCGTGAACACTGTATTCCCCGATGTTGAGTTCTCATTGCTGTGGATGCGATTCTTAGCCCGCTTTGCGCTCTGCATCGCTACATCATCTGCCTTCTGCTGTGCCGTCTTTCCGGCCTCGGTCGCGCTGGCATTCTTCTCAATCGCCTCATGCGAAGGCCGTGCTGCCGTCTTGGTCGAATCCAATCCCTGTACCATATTCCACCTCACTGCATAGAGGGATGTGCCAAGCCTTCTACGCGGTTGCCTTCCGTGGAGTTGCTACAATCGCAGAGACTCCTATGAGCCGCCGCCGTCATGCTCAAACCCAGCAAAAGCAAATGCTTGCCCGCATGAGCGTGTTCGCGGCCTCTCTTCTTCTGGCTGGCGTAAATCTTTCACACGCCCAGGCAACCCATAAGGAAACGATGAACGCACCTCATAGCTCCATTGATTCTCTCGCCGTTCACAACTCCGCCATCGTCATCGACACCCACGCCGACACCCCGCAGCGCTTCGTCGACGAGCATTGGAACTTCACCGACCCCCTCAACGGCGGCATGCTGAACTATGACAGCGCAAGAAAAGGCAATCTCGACGCGCAGTTCTTCTCCATCTGGGTCGACCCCGGCCAGTACCCCGCTAACGCCTCTGCCCGCCGCACCCTCGACCTCATCGATGGCACCCTCGAGCAGGTCCGCCGCGCACCCGGCAAGCTAGCCCTCTGCGTGACTGCCGATCAAATCGTCGCAGCGCACCAGCACGGAAAATTTGCCGTCCTTATGGGAATCGAGGGAGGTCACTCCATCGAAGATTCCCTCGGTCTGCTCCGCGACTACTACCGCCTCGGCGTCCGCTACATGACTCTCACCTGGTCCAACACCAACAACTGGGCTGACTCCTCCGGCGACATCGACGACGCCTCCGTCCCGCATCACAATGGCCTCACGCCCTTCGGCAAACAGGTCGTCGCAGAGATGAATCGTCTCGGCATGATCGTCGACATCTCGCACGTCTCCGACAAGACCTTCTGGGACGTCCTCGAGATCACGAAAGCTCCCATCATCGCCTCGCACTCCTCCGCTCGCGCCCTCACCAGCGCGCAGCGCAATCTGACCGACGAGATGATCCGCGCGGTTGCGAAGAACAACGGCGTCGTGATGGTCAACTTCTTCCCTGCCTTCATCGATGAGCAGTGGCGACAGGCCTGGAATGCGCAGAAACCCGAACGCCAGCCGGCCCAGGACGCCCTCGAAGCCGAGTACAAAGCTAAAGGCCTTCCCGTTCCCTACGCCGCCTCCGACAGGATCGACCGCGAGTTCGCCGAGCGAATCGGACGCGCACCGTTCGATTCGCTTATAGCCCACTTCGATCATGTCATCAAGATCGCGGGCATCGATCACGTCGGCATCGGCACCGACTTCGATGGGATCCCCGTACCGCCCGACGGCATCGACTCCGCCGCCGATCTGCCGAAGATCACCCAGGCACTGATGGCCCGCGGATACACCGCCGACGACATGCGCAAGCTTCTCGGAGAAAACCTGCTGCGCGTCTTCCGCGCGGTACAGGCCGCCCAGGAGAAGCCTCCCGTCATCGCGCCGGGACAGGGTCAGTAGCCCTGTCCCGGTCAGTTCACCCATTCCGCTAAATCAGTTTCCTTTGGTCGCCAGCAACGAAATCTTGTGGATCTGCGGCGGATCAGCCAGAAGCTCATCTGCCTTCGACATGAGTGCCTTCGCGATCGGCCCATTGAGATGGGCGTCGCGACCCGCCTCGTCCTCGAACGTATCGAAGATGGCGAACCGTCCTGGGCCCTCTTCGAGCGCGTACCACGTCACCGTGCCCGGCTCCTGAGCGGCCATCTGCGCTCCCTGCTTCAAAAACTCCTTCAACTCTGTCTCTTTTCCTGGCTTCGCCTTCAGCGGAACGTAAAGTGCAAGTTTGGGTATCACAAGATCTCCTTTAGCCCATTAGATGCCGGGCTGCCTCCGGCGTCACACCCCTGACCGTCAATCCGCATCACACTGTTGTAAATATTTTGCAAGCAGTGGGGGTACAACGTGATTCAAAAGATCTTCCGGCCCAGGCATCATCCCAACGTCTTTCGGGGAGTCGTCACCGGTATTACCGCAGGAATCGCCGCAACTCTCATCATGGATCAGTTCCAGAAGCTGACCTCCGCAGGGCAAAAGGCTGCAGAGAAGCAGATTCGGCTCTCGCACCACGAATCCGCCGAAGCCATCGAGCGCGACCAGCAGCAAAAGGAAGAAGAGGCTGCAAACCTGGAAGGTTCCACCGAGAAGGTCGCCCGCAAGATCGCCCAGGTCGCAGGGAAAGAGCTCCCGCAGCAGGACAAGAAGAAGGCTGGACAAGCCGTCCACTATGCCTTCGGAACCCTGATGGGCGCGGTCTACGGCATCACCGCCGAACTCGCCCCTGAAGTCACCACTGGCGGAGGAACTGCCTACGGAACGCTTCTCTTCCTCGGAGCCGATGAGGTTGCGGTTCCCGCCTTCCAGCTCTCACCCTCCCCAACCCATACCCCCGCAACCGATCACCTTCAACATTGGGCCGCGCACGTCGTCTACGGAGGCTCGCTTGAGCTCGTCCGCAGCCTCCTCCGCCGCTTCATGTAAACCACGTCCGAATTGCTCAGGCGAAGCGTCTGCGATAGCCTGTTCCATGGAGTTCTGCTACGCATGACGCTTCGTCTTCTTGCACTTGCCCTTGCGCTCGGCGGCTCGGCCCTGGCCCAGTCCACGCCTCAGCCGCCGCCGTCCCAGACTGCGCCAGCACCCTCGTCTGCCCCGGCGCCAGCGCCGTCGGAGCCGTCTTCACCCTCACAGTCGTCCCTTCCCGACGCGCCCAGCATCACCAGCCAGGCCAAGGCGCCAGTCACGCCCACGGGCCCCACGGCAGTGATCGACACAACCATGGGAAGGCTCACCTGCAAGTTCTATGACAAGCAGGCTCCAGTCACAGTTGCGAACTTCATCGGTCTCGCCGACGGCAGCAAGGACTGGGCCGATCCCAAGACCCTCAACAAGGTTCACGGCAAGCCCTTCTACGAAGGCACTACCTTCCACCGCGTCATCCCCGGATTCATGATCCAGGGTGGCGATAAGCTCGGCGACGGACGAGGCGATCCCGGCTACCTCTTCCAGGACGAGATCGATCCCACCCTCACCTTCGACGAGCCTGGCCGCCTCGCCATGGCCAACTCCGGTCCCAGCACCAACGGCTCGCAGTTCTTCATCACGGAAGCTCCCGTTCCCCAGTTGAACGGCAAACACACCATCTTCGGCCAGTGCGACGCGCACACCGTCATTCTTGTCGCCACCATCGCCCGCGTGCAGCGCGACGACAACGACAAACCCGTGACCCCGGTCGTCATCAACAAGGTCACCATCGTCCGCGAGGGCCAGCCGATGCCGCCCGAGCCTGCAGTTCCTGCTCCCGCGCCAGCCGCACCTGTGCCTGCTGCGCCCGCGCCGCCGCAATAAGCTTTCGCCTCTCAATCTCTTCTCGAGAGGCCTTACCCCAAAACGCTCGAAATCCAAAGGAGACAAACATGGCAAGAAAGCCAGGAACCTACGCAATCTTTAACACCTCAGAGGGAAACGTCGTCGCAGAGCTCTTCGAGAGCGATGCTCCCGAGACCGTCGCAAACTTCATCGGTCTCGCCGAGGGGAGCAAGCCGTGGGAGAGCCGCAGCAAGAAGGGCGATAAGCTCTACGACGGAACCGTCTTCCATCGCGTCATCCCCGACTTCATGGTTCAGGGTGGCGACCCCGAAGGCACCGGCATGGGCGGCCCCGGCTACAAGTTCGCCGACGAGACCCGCGGCTCCAAGCACGGCTTTCAGGAGAAGGGTAAGCTCGCCATGGCCAACGCCGGCCCCAACACCAACGGCTCGCAGTTCTTCATAACCGTAGCCCCCACCACCTGGCTCACCGGCAAGCACACCATCTTCGGCGAAGTCGTCGAGGGCTACGACATCGTCGAGAAGATCTCCAAGCTCGCCCGCGACGGCATGGACCGCCCTAAAACCCCCGTCGTCCTCGAGTCCGTCACCATCGAGCGCGTCGCGTAAGAAACTCTTCCCAATCTATTTTCCCTGTCAATAAGAAAGGCCCGCATCTGCGGGCCTTTCTCCTTTGCTTCATCCTTCTCGTTGGCTCGTCATTCTGAGCAAAGCGAAGAATCCCCGTATTCAGCCTCAACCGCCATCACTCCTCGGGTGCCCCATCCATCGCAACTCCATCGCGATGGGCGGGAATGTATACGGCCAAACCCGTCTACAACTAAGCCACTCCAATCACCGAGCAAAGCTCCTTCACCGCATCCGCGCTCTTGTTCAGAGCAGCCTGCTCCTCCGCCGTCAGCTTGATTTCGATGATCTGTTCCAGACCCTTCGACCCCAGCTTGCAAGGCACGCCGACATACAGACCCTTGATGCCATACTCGCCCTGAAGATAAGCAGCGCACGGAAGGATCTTCTTCTTGTCCTTCAGGATCGCCTCGACCATCTCCACCGCAGCCGCCGAAGGAGCATAGTAAGCCGAGCCCGTCTTCAGGTGCTTCACAATCTCCGCGCCGCCATTGGCCGTGCGAGTCTCCAGCTCCTTCAAACGCGCAGGCTCAATCAACTCCGTGATCGGAATCCCCGCAACCGTCGAGTAGCGCGACAGCGGAACCATCGTGTCACCATGACCGCCCAGTACAAAGGCGGTCACGTTCTCAACCGATACCTTCAGCTCCTCTGCGATAAACGTGCGGAAGCGAGCCGAGTCCAGCACACCGGCCATGCCGATCACGCGCTCACGCGGAATCCCCAGCTTCTTGAATGCCGTTTGCGCCATCGCGTCCAGCGGGTTCGAGACGATAATGAAGATCGCATTCGGCGAAGCCGCCAAAGCCTTGCCCGCAACATCGCTCATGATGTTGAAGTTCGTGTTCAAAAGATCATCGCGGCTCATCCCTGGCTTGCGCGCAATACCCGCCGTAATCACCACGATGTCCGAGTTCGCGGTGTCCGCGTAGTCGTTTGTGCCGATCACCGACACATCACGCTTCTCGATGGGCATCGCTTCCAGAAGGTCGAGCCCTTTCCCCTGGGGTACACCTTCGACAACGTCGATCAACACGACATCCGCAAGCTCCTTCGAAGCGATCCAATGAGCTGCAGTAGCGCCGACATTGCCGGCTCCGACGATAGTAACTTTCTTCCGCATGATGGGTGAACTCTCCAGAGAATTGGCGTAAATAATCGCCTTCAGACGCGGTCAAGGACCAAAGCATCTTTGCCATCCATGATACTTTGCGCCCATTACGGTTGGCACGATATTCGTTATTCCCGTGCGGATATCGATTTTCTTCTTGAGGTCCCACTGCGCGTGGGGCGGTCACTTCGTGACTTTTATATCCCCTTCGGGGTGAGGCTCCCGCTGGTCGCTGGAAAGATTCCAGCGCCGACCAACGGGAGGTCCACGGCGAAGCCGGTATACACATCACGAAGTGACCGCCGCCCGCGCAGGGCGCCCCGCGCGGCAGCGCCCTAGCCCATGTTCTCGATCATGCGGGTGGCAAACTCGCTCGTCTTCGCCTTCGTCGCGCCCTGCATGCCTCGCTCGAAGTCGTAGGTCACAAACTTCTGCCCAATCGTCGTCTCCATCGACTTCTCGATCAGGCGCGCAGCCTCCGTCCATCCCATGAAGTCGAACAGCATCACGCCCGACAGAATCACCGAGCCCGGATTGATCACATCCTTGTCCGCATACTTCGGAGCCGTTCCATGCGTCGCTTCAAACACGGCATAGCCATCGCCAATGTTTCCGCCCGGAGCAATCCCAAGTCCGCCCACCTGGGCCGCCGCAGCGTCCGAGATGTAATCGCCATTCAGATTCGTCGTCGCCAGCACGCTGTAGTCCTCGGGCCGCAGGATGATCTGCTGGAAGATTGAATCGGCGATCCGATCGTTCACCAGGATCTTCTTCTTCCATTTGCTATCGCCATGCGAAGCGCCGATCGAAGCGATCACCTGCTTCACCTCGGCGACCACACCCTCGCCAAACTCCTTGGCAGCAAACTCAATGCCCGGCTCAATCAGCGCAGCATTCTCCTCGGCTGTCAGCTGCGGATTCGCTTCAAGATTGCCAAGAATCCAGCTCTCGCGCTCCGTCACCGTCTGCTCGCGGAACTCCTGCGACGCAACCTCATAGCCCCACTCGCGGAACGCACCCTCGGTGAACTTCTGAATGTTGCCCTTGTGCACCAGAGTGACTACCTTGCGGTTGTTGTCCAGCGCATACTGAATCGCCGCGCGAACCAGCCGCTTCGATCCCGTAATCGAGATCGGCTTCACGCCCACGCCCGAATCCGTGCGAATCTTCTTCTTTCCGCCCTTCAGCATCTCATCGTTCACAAACGAGATGAACTTCGCGGCCTCAGGCGTGCCCTCACGGAACTCGATCCCGGCGTAGATGTCCTCCGTGTTCTCACGGAAGATCACCACGTCCAGCTTCTCCGGATGCTTCACCGGACTTGGCACACCGGCGTAATACTTCACCGGACGCACGCACTGATAAAGATCCATCAACTGCCGCAGAGCCACGTTGAGCGAACGAATGCCCCCCCCCACCGGTGTCGTCAGCGGCCCTTTGATCGACACGCGATAGTCCACCGTCGCCTTCACCGTGTCATCAGGAAGCCAGTTCTTCGTCTGACGATAAGCCTTCTCTCCCGCCAGCACCTCATACCACTTCACCGAACGCTTGCCGCCATAGGCCTTCTCGACCGCTGCGTCGAAGACCCTCTGCGAGGCCTTCCAGATGTCGCGTCCGGTACCATCGCCTTCAATGAAGGGGATAATCGGGTTATCAGGAATCGTGAACTTTCCGTTGGCATACTGAATCGGCGCTCCATCCTTGGGCACCGCAATCCCGTTGTAGCTCTCCTGCATAAATAAATCATCCCCCAGCACAAGGTTTTGAGAAGACCAAACTATCATCCACGCCAAAGCTCTGGCAATATTCGCACGATGCACACGGTAATCGAACATCCGCCCACCCTCGCCCGCTCTTTCGCAGGGACTTCCGGCACTGCCCGAGCGCTCCCCATCCGTGCGCCGGTCCTCTTTGCCTGAACAATCCGGAGTGCAGCTTTACCCGGCAACCTCCTACGCTGACTCTATGAATTGCGATGACAGCTCCCACCTCACGATCCACCCTCCCATCCTCTACGCCGGAACGCCCGTCGTCCTGGTCGGCAGCGTCAACCCTGACGGCTCCCCCAGCGTCGCACCCATCTCTTCAGCATGGTGGCTCGGCTGGAACTGCGTCCTCGGCTTCGGCTCCCGTTCCCAGACTCCACAGAACATTCAGCGTACCGGCCAGTGCACCATCAACCTGCCCTCTGTTCGCGAAGTCTCCTTCGTCGACCGGCTCGCGCGCCTAACCGCCTCCGATCCGGTCCCACCCCACAAGCAGGCGATGGGGTACACCTTCTGCGCCGACAAGTTCGCCGCCTCCGGCCTCACACCCCAGCCCTCCGAGCTCGTAGCCGCACCCCTCGTCCGCGAATGCCCCCTGCAGATGGAGGCCGAACTCGCAGCCGCTCATTCCCTCACTCCCGCTGCAGGCAACCTCGTCGCCCTCGAGCTCCGCATCCTCCGCGTCCACGCCCACCCCGAAATCCTTCGCGACTCCGACCCCGACCGCATCGACCCCGACCGCTGGCGTCCACTCATCATGAGCTTCTGCAGCTTCTCCGATCAGGTCCACCCATCCCGGCTCGCCGAGATCCCCGAGGCCATGTACCGCCCGCAGCGCGTGCGCGACATGATGGAACAGCCCGCATAAAAACAAGAAGCCCCGGCGCGAAGCGGGGCTTCTTCTTCAATGCGTGAAACCAGCCTAGAACTGATTCCACAGAAGCTGATTGTAAACATCGTGATGGAGAGCCTGGACCCCGTCAATTTGACCCCTCTCATCTTGCCAGGAAACAATCTCTGCCCCCCTCTTCCTCTCCAGGAAATATGATTCTCTTCTGAAGAGAGGTAGGGGTTATGGATAAAAATGCCTTGTTCGGTCTCATGCCTCTGCTTCTCATGGGCATCACGATTACGCCACAGCAGAATCTCATCAGACTTCTGGATATCGAGAAGAGCGAGCACTCGCTCCTAACGTACTCCCAGCACTATCTCGACAAAGAGAACGATGAGGTTGAATACACCGGGACGATCTACTTCCAGATTGAATCGTTTGTTCTGGATCATTGCACGCTAACGGTCAACGTCCTTGTGCAAGACAGATACTCCGGCGCAGAAACGAAGAAAAGACACGCCCAAGAGATCAAATCTTTGCTTCCACTAAGATCATTCACCTACAGATATGCCTATCAAATCGACCTTTCAAAGCTTGAGGGAATGCGAGCCGAACCTGTCGAAGCTCGACCTTATCAGCTGTTAGGAAATACAGGCTTCGCCTGTCGGGAGAACACAGCCTGCCATCTCCAATGGCTTCGCCTCGAAGCCTCTGGACCGATGATCCGGGAGAAGAGAGAACTTGACGGGCTTCTCGATTTCAATCAACCCGTCAAAGACATCGCGATCCCCATTGCGTCTCATGATTCTGCAACGCAGATAGCAAAAACTTTCGACCAGCTTACCGCGACCTGCCACGTACCAACTTCCAACGAAAGATAAAGCCCCGGCATAGACCGGGGCTTATGTGTTTCTCATTCAGAATCAGCTTTTAGAACTGGTTCCACAGCAGCTGGTTGTAAACGTCGTGATGGAACTGCACCTCGGGAGCCTTGACGACCGTTCCCAGCAGCCGAGCGCAGCGATCCGCCGAGGCCTGCTTCAGGTCCGCGTAACGGCCCTTCACATCGGCGCCCAGCAGCTTCGTCGTCCATTCGGCGCCCCGGAAGTTCTCGATTGCCGTATAGACGTTGTCCGGAAGATAGCGCTCTGCCTGGCGAAGATTCTTGATCTTCGAGGTGTCGCCATGCAGGCCGCTCTTGAAGATCGAGTACAGCACCAGGTAAGGATTCGCATCCGGTCCCACGGAGCGAACTTCGACGCGAGCTGACTTCTCATTACCGATCGGAATGCGCACCATCGAGCCGCGATCCGTCGCCGAAGCCTTGATCTGGTTCGGAGCCTCGAAGTGAGGATCGAGACGGCGATAAGCGTTCACGCTGGCATTCAGCAGAAGGCAGATGTCGTTGCCGTGCGTAAGAATGCGATCCGTAAACTGCCACGCCAGCTTGGAGATCTTCTCCTCGCCCTTCGGATCCCAGAAGATGTTCTTCCCATTCCTAGTGATCGAAACGTTGGTGTGCATGCCCGATCCATTCACGCCCACCACCGGCTTCGGAAGGAAGCTGGCGGTCATTCCCATCTGCGTCGCGATCTGGCGGCAGATCAGCTTGTACAACTGGATCTGGTCAGCGGCAGCAACGACCTCACCATAGCTGTAGTTGATCTCGAACTGCGAAGGAGCCACCTCAGGATGGTCCTTCTCGTTCTCGAAGCCCATCGCGCGCTGAACCTCGGCGGTCGTGTCGATGAACTCGCGCAGAGGATCGCCCGGCAGCGAATGATAGTAGCCGCCCTTGTTCACATACTCGAACAGGCCCGTATCATGAAACTTGCGTTCCGCATCGATGCCTTCGAACAGGAAGCCCTCAATCTCGTTCGCCGCGTTCAGCGTGTAACCCTGCTCCGTAAACAACTCGTTGGAGAACTCCTTCAACACGCCACGAATATCCGCGCTGTAGGTTCCGCCGTTCTTGTCGATCACCTCGCCGAAGACCAGCACCTTGCCCGGTCCGAACACATCCGCCGGAGCCCAGTAGAACGCGCTCCAGTCGATGCCGAGCCGAAGGTCGCTCTCGCGCTGCGCCGTAAAGCCGCGGATCGAAGAGCCATCAAAAGTAAGGTTGTCGTAGCTCTTCACCAGGAACTTCTTGTCGTAGTCCAGCATGTGCAGCCGGCCTTCGAGATCGCTGAACAGTACCGTGACGGCCTTGATGCGGCGCTCGTCGGTCAGGTACTTGAGACGCTCTTCCTGGATGACGTCAGCAGGAACGCGCTTCCGGCGCTGCTCCTTGGCCTGCAGGTTCAGGTCTTCTAATTCTGCGTAGGAAAGTTCCAGATAATCACGTAGTTCGCTCAACGTCTTTTGCTCCTTCTGCAATGAGATACACGACTGGCGTGGTCGCTGACAGGTCGTTTTGGGGATGATTGGAGAAATGGATCCGCTGGCGTCGTGGGCAGAAGACCCTCATTCCACCGTATCAGAAATTCACAGAGGGAAAAAGACGTCTCGCGAGAAGAACAGGGAGTTTTGCAGCATTTCCACTAACGATGTGCCACCATGGAAGCGACAGATCGCCTTCCCCTAAAACTGAACCAGGGCCCGCTTCCCGTTCGCCTGAATCACGCGTTTGTTTCACGTCATCTAACCATCATCAGCCGACTCTCTCGGCCCAGAGGAACTTCCCCAATGCAATACAAGACACTCGGCGACACCGGCCTGCTCGTCTCGACTCTCTGTTTCGGAACCATGACCTTCCACGGCGGCACCGGCCTCTTCCGGGCCATCGGCACCGTCGACCAGGCCGGAGCCGACCAGCTCGTCAAAGCCTCCATCGACGCCGGCATTAACTTCTTCGACACCGCCGATGTCTACTCCGAGGGCGAGAGCGAAAAGGCCCTCGGGCAATCACTCAAAAATCTCAACCTCTCCCGCTCAGAGGTTGTCATCGCCACGAAAGTCTTCGGTCGCACCGGCCCCGGCCGCAACGACGTCGGAGCCTCCCGCGGCCACATCATGGACGCGGTCGAAGCCAGCCTCCGTCGCCTCCAGTCCGACCACATCGACCTCTACCAGATCCACGGCAACGACTCCATCACCCCCATCGAGGAGACCCTCCGCGCCCTCGATGCCCTCGTCCAGCAGGGCAAAATCCGCTACATCGGCGTCTCCAACTGGCAGTCCTGGAAGATCGCCAAAGCCCTCGGAATCTCCCAGTTCAAAAACCTCGCCCGCTTCGACACCCTCCAGGCCTACTACTCCATCGCCGGCCGCGACCTCGAGCGCGACCTCGTCCCTCTCCTCGAAGCCGAAAAGACCGGCCTCCTCGTCTGGAGCCCCCTCGCCGGCGGCCTCCTCTCCGGCAAATTCTCCCGCGAAAACCAGAAGCCGGAAGGCTCCCGCCGCTCCGACTTCGACTTTCCCATCGTCGACAAAGAGCGCACCTGGCGCATCCTCGACGTCATGGCCCCCATCGCCAAGGCGCACAACTGCAGCCCCGCACGCATCTCCCTCGCCTACGTCCTGGCGAAGCCCTTCGTCACCTCCGTCATCATCGGAGCCAAGCGCCTCGACCAGCTCGAAGACAATATCGCCGCCGTCGACCTCAAGCTCACACCCGACGAGCTCAAACAGCTCGACGAAGTCAGCGCACTTCCGCCCGAATACCCCGGCTGGATGCTTCCTTTCCAGAGCGCCAACCGCCTTGAGCCCGTGGCCCGCACCGTCCCACGCACATCCGACAAAAACTAGCGTCTGAAAGCCAGCGCCCTACGCGGGCAGCGGCCACTTCGTGACGTGTACACCGGCTTCGCCCTGGGCCTCCCGATGGTCGTCGCACGAATCTCTCAAGCGACCAACGGGAGCCCCACCCCGAAGGGAGTACACAAGTCACGAAGTGACCGCTCCACGCGAAGTGGGCCCGGCCGGCAGGCCAGCATCTTTTCTCCCAGGCAATCACGAAACAGCCAACATTAACCTCCCGCAAATAAGCCCTTCCCAGCCTCAATCCCCCACAAAACCCTAGTAACCTAAAGAATGCCATGACGAAAAACAACAACAGAAACAACGGAATCAAGCGCGTTGCCCTCATCCAGATGTCCTGCGTTCCGGACACACAGATCAACCTCGACAGGGCCGCCGAGCACATCTACGACGCCGCACGTCAGGGAGCCACCCTCGTCTGCCTCCCCGAGCTCTTCCGCGCCCAGTACTTCTGCCAGCGCGACGACCACACCC
>Ga0193742_1000322_pt1 | contig 34059 bp, 31 predicted proteins | sample L2c1metaG_FD_165511 | JGI IMG/M metagenome (GOLD analysis project Ga0193742, IMG submission 165511) | Soil microbial communities from a riparian zone of the East river system, Colorado, United States - L2c1 | ecosystem: Environmental > Terrestrial > Soil > Riparian zone | place: USA: East River... | reverse complement strand
AACTGCTGGTCGATCTCCACCGAAAAATCCGCCATGCGCGCAATCGAGCCCTTCGAGACGACAATGTCATTCAGCGCGTCCCAGTGCTTCAACACCCTGCCTCCACGGAAGAGCTCCGTGTGCATCATGTCGCGGATCTCGATGCTGGCGCAGTTATCGCACCACGCCTCGAGCGAGGTATAGAGCTCCGTCAGCGGAACCTCGGTTAGAAAGCCCAGCGACCCCAGATTGACGCCGAGTATCGGTGTCGGCGAGTGCGCAAAGGCCCGCGCCGCCGCCAACAAGGTCCCATCCCCTCCCAGCACGATGATAAGGTTCGGATCATGCTGGGGCATCTTCTCTCGCGGAATGGAGTCCACATCCCCCAGGTACTCCGCGCTATGAGTGTCCAGGAGAGGAACATAGCCGTGCGATTCCAGCCACCCGATCAGTTCCGGCAGGATGGACGCGAGCTCGGGCTTCTGCGGCTTCGAGATAATGGCAGCTTTAAACATTCCTGTTAGTGTACGGCTCCCGTCCCTCCATCACCCACCACCAAAGATCGCACGAAGCAGATACTCATGGTTCCCCTCCATGCCGTGGATCGGGGAATCAATCACCTCGAGCCGCACTCCCCCCAGCCCCGCGACGCAATCGCTGACCCTCTCGATCGCCATCCTGCGCGCCTCGGGATCCCGTACGATGCCGCCCTTCCCTACATGCGCACGGCCTGCCTCGAACTGCGGTTTGATCAGCACGACTGCCGTCCCGCGCCACGCATCGCCGTCGCTGCTCAATGCGCTCAACACCGCGGGCAGTACCAGGGTCGCCGAGATGAAGGAAACGTCCATCGCCAGGAATCCCGGCGCGGGCTGTCCTCGAGCGACCAGTTCGCCGGCCTCCAGCTTGCGCGCATTCGTGCGCTCGCGCAGGCTTACCCGGGGATCGTCCCGCAGCCGTTGCGCGATCTGGCCGTACCCTGTATCCACCGCCAGAACCGTCGCCGCTCCCGCCTGCAACATGCAATCGGGAGCGGCGACGGTTCTGGCGCGGCTGACATACTTCAGGTCCGACCCCAGCAGCCGGATCGTTGCATCCTCCGGCACGTTCACTCCGGGCTTATCGACCCTCTGCTCATTTACCAGCACGCGCCCGGCAAGAATCAACGCCTGCGCCCGCTCCCGCGAAGCGGCATGCCCCTGATCGACAAGCAATTTATCCAGTCGGCTCTTCATTTCCAGAATGGGAATCGACCTAAAAGGTCGCCCTTTGATTAAAGTACATCCTGACGCCTCTTGGGTTAGAGTGACTAAATCAGAAGAACCTTCAAGGAAACAAAAATCTCTGCCCTGGATGCAGGTACGTTTTGACATCGAGAGAGACTCTACCGGCCCCTGCTCTTGCTCCGTCACGTAGTTCACAGCCGCGTGATCCCCACCTCTCCGACACCGGCCTGCGCGACGATCTCACTCTTCTTTCGCTCGTGAGGCGCGGAGACCAGGCTGCTCTGGCGTTCCTCTACGATCGCTACGCAAGGATCGTCTATTCCGTCGCTCTTCGCGTCCTGCACCATCCTGCCTCTGCCGAAGAGATTCTGCAGGAGCTGTTCCTCGAGATATGGCGCAGCCCCGAGCGGCTTCTCTCCGTCCGCGGGAGCCTGGGAGCCTGGCTTGTCCTCGCCACCCGAAACCGCGCGATCGATGGGCTTCGCCGACGGCGATCGGTCGAGAGCATCGACGATCTGATGCTGGCCGCCCCCTACGACCTGTCGAGCGAGGCCGAGCGCTCGGCCCTTGCCGAAAACACGCGCCGCCTTCTCTCCACCCTCCCCCCGGATCAAAGGAGGATCCTCGGGATGGCTTTCTTCGACGGCCTCACCCACACTGAGATCGCGGAGATGACCGGCGAGACTCCTTCCGGAATTCGAGCCGGAATCCGCGAGACCGTGCTCGCGCTGCGAAGGGAGTCCCTGGCATGAGCGTGGCCACCCACTACGATGCGGCCGACCTGGCGCTCTTCGCGATGCAGCTTCTCCAGCCCGAGCAGCATCAGGCGGTCGCAGGGCACGTTGCAGGCTGTGGCTTCTGCCGCCAGGAGCTGGCTCGCGTGCAGGGCGATCTCGCCGCCTTCGCCCATACCGCCGAGCTTCGCTCTCCAGCCAGCATCGTTCGCGAGCGTGTACTCAACCAGGTGGCGCGCGAAAAGAAGATCCCTCCCATCGAATCCGTAGCTCCGATCTCTTCCCTCCAGACCGCGGAGATTGAACGGCCCCAACAAAAAGAAGGCCTCTCCCTCATCTTCTCCGCACGAGATCAAGATCAAACCGCCCCGCCCCGCGGGAGGCGCGATCTCATCGACCCCTTTGACCAGGAAGACATCAACGAGAATGACCTTGGGCAGCACGCCTTGGACCCGCCGGACGACCCGGCTCTGCGGCCCCGTCACGTCAACGAGCTGCGCGATGAACCCGTCTCTCATCCCACCAGCGAGCTGGACGAACCATCGTTCCGGCCTCGTCCGGGAAACGACACCGACACCCTCTTCCTGCGGTCTCATCGCCGAAGTGGAGCGTCCAGGAGAAGCTCAGACCTCGACTCCGCAGCCGATAGTGAGATCCATCCAAACTCCTCTGGCGGACGAATCCTCAGCACCATCTTCCTGTGGACAGGCTGGATCGTCGCCGCCGGGCTGACTGTCGCAGGAGGAAAACTCTATCGCGAACGCGATCGCTTCAACTCCGCGACGGCCGCCCAGGCCAAAGAGCTCCATCGGCTCAAGGATGACGCAGCTGCCTCGCGAAGACTTCTCGACACCCTCACCAACCCTTCCGCTCGACAGGTTCTGCTCTCCAGCACCTCATCCGCCGCAGCTCAGGGCCGCATTCTCTATGTAAGCAGTCAGGGCGCGCTGGTCTTTCTGGCCAATAATCTGGAGCCGCTCGAGCCCGCGAAGATCTATGAACTGTGGCTGGTCCCCGCCAATGGTCGTGACCCCATCCCCGCCGGCATCTTCCGTCCCGACGCGAAGGGGAGTGCCAGCGTAATCCTCCCACCGCTCCCCAGAGGGATCGAGGTTAAGGCCTTCGGCGTCACAATCGAAGTGGAAGCCGGATCCCAGACTCCGACGATGCCTATCCTTCTCGCCGGAAACTAGGGCCACCGAGCCATAAGGTCAAACGGCCCTCCCATAAATGAGAGGGCCGCTGCATTGGGATTCTGGTGAAACGTTCTAAGGAAGCTGCGCCCGGACCATGACGCCATTCCCCTGCAGGGGGATCGTCGTCTCCACTACATCGGTATCGGTGCGGATGATGGTCATATTCGTGGACTCAGTGGAAGTAACGTATACCTTTCCGGTAGGCGTTCCATTGATAACGGCAATAAAGTTGGGATGAACGGTCGCCGGAACCGGAATCGTCGCCGTCACCGTGTTTGTGTTCAGGTTCACCACGGAGACTGTGCTATCTGCCCTGTTCACGACATAGGCCCTCGATCCATCCTGCAGGACCGCGACCATCTGCGGATCGACTCCGACCGGAACCGTCGCCAGTACCTGACCGAAGCCGTTCGCGTCGATCGGATTATTCACGTCGCAGTTCGGGTTGCCGGGAAGCGCCGCCACCGAGCAGAGCGGGATGTTGATGATGCTCACCGAACCCTTCGACGTCCCGTCGCCCTCATTGGCGACCACCAGCTCGTTGCGCGTCGGAGCAAGATCGGCCCAGAGCGGGGACGTCCCCACCGGGATCGGATTGACGGCCGGCGCGGGAACCGAGTCTGCCAGATTCGTCTGAGAGTTGATCACCGAGACCGTTCCATCGCCCTTGTTCATAATGAAGGCACGTTTGCCGTCCGAGGTCATGACACCATAGACCGGCGTGCTGCCGACGGGAATTCTGTTCGTGATCGTATTCGTGGCCATCTCGATCGCAGCGACTTGTCCGGGACCGCCATTGATATTCTGGTTGATCAGGTAAGCCCTGGGCGCCCCAGAGAATCCAGCGATGTAAACCGGCGAGTAGCCCTGATTGAGAGGATCGGCCGCGAGCTCCTGCACCAGCGCCGGAGGCGGAGTCGCTTCACTGAACTGCGCCACGGTCTTGCGACCGGGATCGGTGACAAAGAGCGCGGTCGTATTAGAAAAGATGCTGTTCGGCTTGGCTCCGCTCAACAACGTGGTCAGGAGCACGTCCCGGGTCTGCAGTACGGTCGAGACATCGAAGCTCGTTAGAGTTCCATCCCCATTGAGCGTATAGCCGGTGTTGCCTGAGGCATTGAGCATGAGGTAGTACGGCGCGGCTCCGACATTCGCAGTAATCAGCACCGTGTCGCCCGAAAAATCGACGATCGTGACGATCCCCGGAAGATCCGGCGCGGGAGACGAGATGACGACGGCAAATCGCGGAGGCTGAGCTGCCGGCCCCACCGGATTGATGCTGGTCACCACCGGACGATAGGTATTGCCGCAGCCTGCAATCGCTCCGAGTGACACCACTGCAAGGGCAAAGGTGGAGAGGGCCTGAATACGGGATCGTACTCGAGACTTCTTCGACGACCGGCCGGCCCGAACCTGAGAGGTTCCTTCTGCTTCGATTCTTCCTAAATGCAAAACTGCTCCCGCTGTGCTACTTGTGTTGGCTATGCTCTAGGTCAGATTGTAAATCACCATGGATAAAAAACCCCTCATGAGCAAGGAAATGCCTCTCTGGAGAAAACAGATCCCTGAGGCTCGCGACCGACGCCAATCGAGCGCCCTGGCCTGGACCATCGGTATTCTTCTTCTTTTGGCAGCTCTTGCTCCCCCACTCGCCGCCCTCCGTCTCTCTCTTCCCCTGTGGCCTCTTGCCCGGCCGCTGCTCTTAAGCGCCGTATTCGCAGTTCTGGTCTACGCCCTGCGCGCAGCAACGCTTCAAGCTTCGGCCCTCGGCTTTCTCATCTGCTTCATCCTCGCCCAGTCACCCGCGATATGGTCGCGATACACCTCTGATCTCACCCCTCATCCGCTGCTCCCGGCCCTCCTCGCGCTCTTCCTCCTCACCTTCGCCGCAACGAAGTTCGGACGCACCCGCAAGGAATCTCGCGGCATCTCTGAATCGCGTCGTGGCCGCCGGGCCTCCCAGATCGTCGCCAACCTCGGCGTCGCAGGCATCTTCGCTGCGGCCGGCCGCTACGACGGCTGTATTGCCGCCCTGGCGGAGGCCGCCGCCGACACCGTCTCCTCCGAGATCGGCCAGGCCACCGGCCATCCCGCGCGCCTCATCACCACCGGCCGCTCCGTTCCTCCTGGAACTGATGGCGGCATCACTCTCCTTGGAACCGCCGCCGGACTCGCAGCCGCAGCCGTCGTTACTGCCGTCGGCACCCTGCATCATCCCGTCTGGCCTCACCAGGGAGGCATATGGCTCGCCGCCAGCGCCGGACTCCTCTTCGACAGCCTCCTGGGAGCAACCGTCGAGCGCAAGAGCTGGCTGGGAAATGACCTCGTCAACTTTACCTCTACCCTCTTCAGCGCACTGCTCGCGACCGCGCTTCTCTAGAAATCGTTTCTGGAGAACCCGCGCCGGAGCCAGCCGACATCCAGATGCAGCTTCCACGCGGTGTAGCTCACGACCTCGTGCGCATACCGCATGGTCAGATCCCACCAGCCGATGTGCCCCACCGTGGCACGCGGCGAAGTATACACATCCAGCCCGGCATCGCGGCACAGCTCGCGAATCCGAAACAGATGCGTCGCATCCGAGACCACCACAACATGGTGCAGGTTGAACTCCCGCGCGATCGACGCCAGTCTGCGAACCTGCTGCTCGGTATCCGTCGACCTCGTCTCCGCGATAATGTTGCCGAAGGGAATCCCATGGGCCAGCAGATAGTCGCGACCTACGCCTCCCTCCGTGTTGCCCGAATCCTTGTCGCTCCCGCCTCCGAGTGTGATCACAATCGGCGCAATCTGCATCTTGTAGAGATCCACCGCATGATCGAGCCGGAAGTGCAGCGTCGGCGAAGGACGCCCTGCATACTCCGCTGCCCCGAAGACCGCAATCGCATCTGCCTTCTGCGCCTCATCCTCGCCGGCGACCTCGGAGATCTGCTGCGACACATACGCGCACCAGGCCCCCGCTCCCAGCAACGCCATTACAAGCACGCTGCGCGCAAGGGTCACCCCTAGGGAAGAGTTCTTGCGACGTAAATTGGAGCCCGGGACAATCATGACCTGTAAGAGTTCCAAATGAAAATCTTTAGTGGTGCAGCGCCAGCGCAATCTCGTGTGTGGGAATAGCGCCTTCGCGCAGAATCATCCATGAACGTCCCCCGCCCGAGAGATCGACGATCGTTGTTGCGACGGAGCGCGCCGTCGGTCCCCCGTCGACAATCATTTGAATCTTATCGCCCAGCTGCTCGCGGACTCCATTGGCATACGTGCACTCCGGCATTCCGGAGAGATTTGCCGAAGTCGCCGTGATCGGTAGTCCCATCTTCGCGGCAATCGCGCGTGGAATCGCTGCCTCAGGCACACGCAGCGCAACATTGCCGGTATTCGCCGTCACGCGCAGAGGCAGCTTCGAACCCGCTCTCACGATCAGCGTCAGAGGTCCCGGCCAGAATCTCTCCGTCAGCCGGTCGAATGCGGTATCAAGACCCCGTGCGAGTTCATAGGCCTGCGCCACCTCGTGAATCAGCAACGACAGCGGCTTGTGCCGGGCGCGCGACTTCAGCTCATAGATCCGATCCACGGCGCGAAGGTTCACCGGATCAACCGCCAGCCCATAGAACGTATCCGTCGGTAGAGCCACCACCTGGCCCGCATGCAGCCGGTCGGCCACCTGGGAGACAAGCTGGGGTTCTGGCTCATCCGGATGAATGCGAAGGGTCTCGGCCGTCAAGATCGGGGAACTCCTATGCCGCGTGCGGCCATCTCGGAACATAGCATACCGCCCAGGCGGTCTCAAAACAGTTTACGAAGAGAGCAGTGGGTAGTTTCTTCGTCCTTCTGAGCCGAAGGTGAAGAATCTCCGTATTTCGCCCGAACCGGCACAAAACCCGGAGCGACCCCATGCACGGACGCCACGCCGAACCGAAAGAAGACGGCGTAAACTTCTGGGAATGGCAGTAACAGCAGCAGCGATCTCCAGTCGAACCAATGCGCGCGTCAAACAGCTTCGTGCCGCTTTCAATGGGAACAGCCGTCTCTCCGGCGGCCTCATTGCAATCGAAGGCGAGCACCTTCTCGAAGAGTCCCTCCGCAGCGGAATCCTTCCGCAAACCGTCTTCCTTAGCGAACACCAGCATCCCCCTCCGGAACTTCCCCGCTCCGTCGAGATCGTGCGCCTCACCTCCAATGTCTTTTCAAGCGCCGTCGAGACCCGCTCCCCGCAAGGCATCGCCGCGCTCATCGAGCCTCCCCTGTACCGGCTCGCAGACATTCTCGAACGCCTCCCGTCTCCCCTGCTTCTTATCGCCGCCGGCCTGCAAGACCCAGGTAATCTTGGCACCATCATTCGCTCCGGCGAGGCCTTTGGAGCGAGCGGCGTTCTTACAACGCCGGGCACCGTAAGCCCGTGGAACCAAAAGGCTCTCCGTGCCAGCGCGGGAAGCGTCTTTCGCACTCCCGTCGTCGAGGCGACAAAAGAAGAGATCGCGGACCTGCAAGCCACGCACGATCTCACTCTCTTCGCGGCCGTAGGCACAGCCCAAAACGGCGTGCTCGCTGCCCACGCCGCGGACCTGCGGCAACCCACTGGAATCCTGATTGGCAACGAAGGCGCCGGCCTCGCTCCGGAGTGGCTCGAACTCGCATCCGCGCGCATCACCATTCCCTGCCCCGGTCCCGTCGAAAGCCTGAACGCCGCCGTGGCAGCCTCGCTTCTGCTCTACGAGGCCTCCCGCCAGCGTTCTGCGACAGCCTCATCCCGAGCAGTCGGCGCCATCCCTGGCGCTCTGCGTCGACGCCCCACAGGAGCGACGCGATGAGCCTCTTCGACTCGACGCCGCTTGCCTCCGCATCGCTGCCCCCGCGCCAGGCTCCGCTCGCCGAACGCATGCGTCCGCACACCCTCGATGAATACGTAGGCCAGGAACATCTCCTCGGTCCCGGAAAACCTCTGCGCATCGCCATCGAAAACGACGATGCTACCTCCATGATCTTCTGGGGACCTCCGGGAACCGGCAAGACCACGCTCGCCAAGATCATCGCCCAGCGCACCCAGTCCACCTTCATCGAATTCTCCGCCGTGCTCAGCGGCATCAAGGAGATCAAGCAGGTCATGGTCGATGCCGAGAAGGCAGCGCACCTCGGCTCGCGCACCATCCTCTTCGTTGACGAGATCCATCGCTTCAACAAAGCCCAGCAGGATGCCTTCCTTCCTTACGTCGAACGCGGAACGATCCGTCTCATCGGCGCAACCACTGAGAATCCCTCGTTCGAGATCATCGCGGCGCTCCTCTCACGCTGTCGCGTCTACACCCTCGTTGCTCTCTCTGAAGACCAGGTCGTCGCTCTCTTGAAACGCGCCCTCACGGACCCCGATCGCGGCCTCGGTTCCTGGAATATCGCCGCTGAAGACGAAGCGCTCGCCGTCATCGCGTCCTACTCGAGCGGTGACGCACGCAATGCTCTCAATGCACTCGATGTCGCAGTACGCCTTGCGCAGGGACGTAACGAAAACGTTCTCACGAAGGCCATTGCCGCAGAAGCCATGCAGCGCCGCGTTCTGCTCTACGACAAGAAGGGCGAGCAGCACTACGACATCATCTCCGCGCTACACAAGAGCGTCCGCAACTCCGACCCCGACGCCGCACTCTACTGGCTGGGCCGGATGCTCGAAGCAGGCGAAGACCCCATGTACGTGGCCCGCCGCGTCGTCCGCATGGCCGTGGAAGACATCGGCCTCGCCGCACCCGAGGCACTCAATCTCTGTCTCTCCGCCAAAGACGCAATGCACTTCCTTGGACACCCGGAAGGCGAGCTGGCTATCGCGCAGGCCGTCGTCTATCTCGCGCTCGCGCCCAAATCAAACGCCGTCTATACGGCTTACAACACCGTGCGCGGTGACATCCAGGCCACTGCCGCCGAACCCGTCCCTCTCCATCTGCGCAACGCGCCGACAAAGCTGATGAAAGAGCTCGACTACGGCAAGAACTATCAGTATGCCCACGACATAGAGGGTCGTGTAGCTGACATGGAGTGCTTGCCTTCATCTTTAGCAGGGCGCCGCTACTACCAACCCACCCACGAGGGCCGCGAAAAACTTCTCGCCCAACGCATGGAAGAGATCGCCCGCATCAAGGCTGAGAAGCGTAAATAGCGATGTTGCTCGTCATTCTGAGCGAAGCGAAGAATCCCTGTATTTCGCTCATCGCTCCAAAAACGCCAAAGGCCCGCAACCCGGCAACACAGACTGCGCGGCGTCCGTACCCTGCTCTTAATCCTGGTACTTCACCGAGCATCCATAAGGCCGGGTACTCGCCACCGCAACCGGCTTACCGGCCATCGCCGAATTCAGCGCATCATTCAGATAGTTATGCGCGGTCTTGATGTCCGCAGAATCGGTTGTAGGCTTGTCGTCGATCGCACCCTCATAGATCAATTTGCCCTGAGGATCGATCACGAACATATGGGGAGTCGTCTTCGCCTGGTAGAGCTTTCCAATCGTGCCGGTCGAATCCAGCAGAGCCGCAGTCGGCGCAGCCTTCATCTTCTTCAGGTACTGGTTCTCTTCCGCGGCACTCACACTTCCCTGCTCGCCCGAAGCCGAAGAAAGCACCGAAAACCAGACCACGCCCTTTTCCGTCCACTGTCGCTGCAGCGCCTCCATATTGCCGCTGAGATAGTGCTTCTGATCGTAGGGACATCCCTGATTCGCCCACTCCAGCACAACCCACTTGCCGCGATATTGCGATAGCGTGTGAGCTACGCCATTGGAGTCGGTACCCTTGAAGTCAGGAGCCTGCGAGCCTGGGGTCAGCGCGAAGAGTGGGAACGACGCAGCGGCAAGAACGAGTGAGAGAAGACGACGGTGAAACATAGGTCACCTCCACGCCAACGTGAGCCTATTGTGCGACCGCGATCGCGGGCTATGCAAGGGCTCATGAACTAGAGTTTCGACGCCGGACCTAACATATTGGCGTCACGCCAGATACGCCACTTTCCGTCTTCTCCGCGCCGGAAGATGGAGAGGGTGGTGCCCGACCTTTTTACCGCGGGGGCACCGTCGGTTGGAGTGATGGCGATTTCAAGCTTATTCCAGCAGATGGCGAGGTCCCCGGTGATCGTAATCTCCTGAATTTCAGGGTAACCCTCTATCTTGACTTTGGAGGTTACCGTCTTCGTTGCCACCTCGAAGTCCTGACGCTGCATGGGAGCGTTTCCGGGAGTCAGGAAGATCACATCTTCAGTCATGAGATTCATGATCGTGGGCAGGTCGCCTTCCTTGGAGGCTTTCATCCAGGTGTCGACGACGGAACGAATCTGCTGCGCATCGGTGAGATTTCCTGAAATGATTTCGCTCACTGTTGGGTGTCCTTTTTGAGGGCGGTGAGAACGATGTCCTTGGTCAGGAGCTCAGGCAGTACATCCGCCTGGCCCTTTCCTGCTGGGTAGATCACATAGGTGGGTACACCGCTGCGGCCGACCGAGGCGAGCTGACGGGTGATCTCGGGGTCGTACTTGGTCCAGTCGGCTTTGATCAGGGTAACCTTGTTCTTCGCGAACTCCTTCTGCACGTCGGAGGAGCGCAGCACCAGGCGCTCGTTCACCTGGCAGCTTAGACACCAGGCCGCGGTGAAGTCGATGAAGACGGGTTTTCCATCAGCGCGCGCCTGCTTCAGGGCCTGCTCGGTGTAGGGCTGCCAGCTGAGCGACGTCTGCTTGGGCTGGTAGATCGGGACTGCGAGCGCAAGGATCCCGATAATGATCGCGGCAATAGAGCTCGACCAGCGCGCGGGCCACTTGCCCAGCACCCATCCGGCGATGGTAAGCAGAAGGAAGCAGCCCAGCAGAAGTGCGACGCGGTAGACGCCCTGCCCGGCGGAGCCGAAGAGGTTGCCGTAGACGTAGGTGAGCCAGATAACCGTGGCGAAGAAGATGATGGCGGTGATCTGCTTGAAGACCTCCATCCAGGCTCCCGGACGAGGCAGCAGGCGAGTCCATGCGGGCTGGAAGCTCAGCAGCAGGTAGGGCGCGGCAAGTCCAAGGGCCAGGGCGGTGAAGACCGCAAAGGTGATCCATGCGGACTGCGCCAGGGCGAAGCCGATGGCGGCTCCCATGAAAGGGGCAGTGCAGGGGGTCGCGACCACGGTCGCAAGCACCCCGGTAAAGAAGCTGCCGGTGTAACCCTGTTTCTGCGCCAACCCTCCACCGACGCTGGTGAGCGAGAGGCCGATGTCAAAGAGTCCCGCAAGCGAGAGCGCAAAGAGGAAGATTCCCGAGGCCAGGATGGCGAGAAAAGTCGGCGATTGAAGCTGGAAGCCCCATCCCGCCTCGCTGCCTCCGGCCCGCAGGGCCAGCAGGGCCGCGACGATCGCCCAGAAGGAGGCCAGAATTCCCAGCGTGTAGACCAGGCCGTGGCGACGGATGCGGCTGCGGTCCTCACCCGAGGACTGCACCAGCGACAGTCCCTTGAGGAAGAGCACCGGGAAGACGCAGGGCATCAGGTTCAGGATGATGCCACCAAAGAAGGCCAGGCTGACCGCGGCCAGGACGGTCAACTCCTTCGCCGAGGGCGGCACAGGGCCGCTGCCGGCTCTCCGCGAAACCTCTCCGGCCACTACAGGTGCCGTGACATCATAGGCTGTCTCGTCGTCCAGCTTGAAGACGCCATGCAGCTGCGCAGGCAGTTTTGTCAGCTCCGGCGCCCGGGGCACGCGAAGGCGCGCACCGTTCGGCAGGGGCTCGATATCCTGATCGCCGGCGTTGGCAATCTGTTCCTGGTTGAACGGATAGAACTCGGCATCGGTAACGCGTTCGCCGGTGATGAAGTCGAGGACGAACTCACTCTTGCCGCCGGTGACCGTCAGCTTCATCCCCGGCTCAAGAGGCTTGGGGATCAGTCCCAGAGCCTCGCCCAATGCGCCGACCGGCTGCGCTGGAGCGACCGCCTTGGGGTCGATGGTCAGGTTGAGGCCAAGATGAGCCCTTCCCGGAATGCAGACCTCGCGGCAAACCAGCCAATTGACCTTCGCATCCAGATGGACCGGCCCGGGCTTCAGGTTCTTCGCGGCCGTCAGTTTTACGGGAAACGCAACCTCGTCCTCGTAGCCGAAGTCCATCAACGGCCCGAGAGGAAGACGCGCGGGGATAGGAAACTGCATCGGCGTCGCCGTGATGCCGTGGGGAAGGGTCCAGGTGATCTTCGGAGGCTCGCCCGAGTCGCCCGCGTTGATCCAGTACACGTGCCACTTCTCTTCGAGCGTGATGACCAGGCCGACCTCAAGGGTTCCCCCTGGCGCGATCGCCGGAGCCAGCGAGACCATCTCCGCCGTGAGATGCTGCGCCTTGACCGGCCCTGGGCCTCCGTCGCCGACAACAGCAATCTGCGCCCAGAGAGAGGCGCTCGCGAAAAATGCGCACACGAAGAGCAGAAGCGGACCGAGATGCCGGCGAATATTCATCACTGTTTATTGTAGGACGTTCGTCTGGTGAAAGTTGTCTCACAGCGGTCTAAAGCGCGGCACCTTGACCAAATGGACGACGAGTCTCCTTTGGCCGGGAAGGATCTGTGCCTCCACATGCAAAATACAGAGATTCTTCGGCTTCGCTTCAGAATGGCGGATGTGACAGGCATTCAGATACCGTCACCAATGCGGTGTTCCACCATGATGCAGCGGTCCATCACGACTCGGATTCCTCCTGCCTCCGCTGCGGCTGCGGCTTCTTCGTGGATAATTCCCTGCTGCACCCACAGGTTCTTGAAACCGAGTTTGAGCATCTCGTCGACAATTCCAGGAATAAATTTTGGCAACCGGAAGACGTTGACGAGGTCGGGTTTTTCGGGAAGATCGGCGAGCGAGGCATAGGCACGCTCACCGAGGACGGATTCGACCTGCGGATTCACGGGCAGAATGCGATAGCCGTGCTGATGCATGTAGGCGGGAACATAGTGGCTCGGCTTGTCGGGATTGTCCGAAAGCCCGACGACCGCGATCGTGCGGGCCTCGAGCATGGATTGAATGACTTCAGGTTCATTCATGCGCGTCGCTTTCTTTATTTGTGCCAGATTCCGAGGAGACGGCGCAGCAGGATGAGCTCGCCGATGTGATAAGCATTGTGATCCGCAATAAGCAGAGCCTCGCGCAGAAGGTTCTGTCCCTCGCCCCAGCGGAAGGGCTTGTAGAGATAGGCGTCGGGATTCGAGATGAGCTTTTCGAAGGCCTCACGGTCTTTGTGCACGGCTGCGATGGAGGTCTCCCATGCGTGCGCGGCGGAGGGTTTTGCGGAGTTGGTCCAGTAGTCGTCGGGCCACGCTATGGGCTGATAGCCGCCGGAGGGAGGCGCGCTGAACAGGAGGATATCGTGCTGCGTGACGCGAATATGTTCGAGCAGCTGCCACGCGGAGTATGGCAGACCTTCTGGAACGGTGCCGCGATGCTCTTCGGGAAAGTCCTTCACGGCATCGTCAAAGGTTGCATGGGCCTGTCCACCGTTCAGCAGCGCCGTTAGCTGCTTGCGAAGCTCGTCGCTTCCGTTCTCTGCTGCCTTTGCCATTCACTGACCTCCGTAGGCTGACCGCCTGATGGGTTGGATGCGTGCGGGGCGCGGCTGGTCACAGAGGTTTGCGCGCGGCAACGACGATGAGGGGGAGGAAAGGTGGTCCAGACGCCTCCCCATCGCTTCTTTACATCGAAGCCTAGATTGCGGAGCTCGTTTGCGTACTCGCCCGTGCGTTTGAAGTCGGAGAGGATGGCGACCCCCGCGGGCTTGAGGACACGCGCGATGTGATGGAGCGCGGCAAGGCGCGTGGATCTCTCGTAGAGATTGTGGAGGCAGAGATTGGAGACGATGACGTCGAAGGAGACGTCGGGGAATGGCATCTCGGCGGCGGACTGGCTAACGAAAGAACAACGGGAGGCGACGCCTTCGAGCTGGAGGTTGTGTTGCGCGGCGGCTTCAGCGTTGCCGGAGAGATCGACGGCTGCCCAGATGTCGATGCCGGTGGCGTGGCCTCCGGAGTTGAGACGCTTTGCGGCTCCTGCGAGGAGGAGGCCGCGCCCGCAGCCTACGTCGAGGACCTGCTCGTCACCGCGCCAGGTGTGGAGGGAGAGCATGAAGTCGCGGTGGTGGAATTTGCCGACCTTGACATAGAGAAGGTAGAGGAAGGCTTCGACAAGGAGACAGCCTGCGGGCCACAGGAAAGAGGCGGAGACGAGCTTGATGGGACTGAGGTTGAGGGGAAACGGAAGGAAGAGGCCCAGCAGAAGGCAGAGCGCGCCGAAGAGAAAAAGATTGCGAAGGACAGCGGGCGCGTCGATACCGTAATCAGGCTTTGTCGGGGATCTGGCAGCCGAAGCATTCATGGCTATCGAGTATCCACGGAACTTGTGGTGTGGGCCAGCGATTTCTGGCCCACACCACGATGTCAGCTGACAGCTAGTGTCACAGGTCGTCGTCTTCTACCGTTGCCGATGGAACTCCACCCTCGCGGCGCAGTCTTAGATAGCCGCGAATGAAAGGCTCGAGGTCGCCGTCGAGGACTTTGTCGACATCGCCCACTTCGACGCGGGTGCGGAGGTCCTTGGCCATCCGGTAGGGCTGAAGCACGTAGCTTCGGATCTGCGAGCCGAACTTGATGTCGAGCTTGGAATCTTCGAGCTTCTTGCTGACGGCCTTCTTCTTCTCGAGTTCGTACTCGTAGAGCCGCGAGCGCAACAGCTTCATCGCCCGCTCCTTGTTCTTGTGCTGCGAACGTTCGTTCTGGCAACCGGCGACCAGGCCGGTGGGAAGGTGGGTGATGCGGACGGCGGAGTCTGTGGTGTTGACATGTTGACCACCTTTTCCTCCAGACCGGTAGGTGTCGATGCGCAAATCTTCGGGCTTGATGTCGATGACGATGGTGTCGTCGATCTCGGGCGAGACATAGACGGAGGCGAAGCTGGTGTGACGGCGCTTGGCGGAGTCGAAAGGAGAGATGCGCACCAGGCGGTGGACACCGGTCTCGCCGGAGAGCAGGCCAAAGGCGAATTCGCCGGAGATGGTGAAGGTGGCGGACTTGATGCCGGCCTCGTCGCCGTCCTGAACTTCGTTGATCTCGACTTTGAAGTTCTGGCGCTCGCCCCAGCGGATGTACATACGCATGAGCATCTCGGCCCAGTCCTGGGACTCGGTTCCGCCGGCGCCCGGGTGGACGACGACGATGGCGTTGAGGGGGTCGCTCTCCTCCGAGAGCATGGTCTTCGATTCGAGCTTGTCTGCGAATTCGATGAGTGCAGGGATCTCGCGGGCGAGGTCAGCCTCGGTGTTTTCGCCCTCGCGGGCGAGTTCGAAGTAGGCCTCGATGTCGTCGGAGCGGCGAGCGAGCTCGGCGTCATCGGCGAGGAGATTCTCGACACGCTTGCGCTCACGCATCAGCGGCTGCGAACGCGCGGGATCGGCCCAGACGGCGGGGTCGGAGGTCTTCTCTTCAATAACGGCTAGTTCACGGCGAAGGCGGGACGAGTCAAAGATACTCCCGCAGATCGCGAACTTTGTCGCGCACCGGGGAGTACGTGTATTCCAGATCACTCAGCATCGTTCTAGTCTACGGCAAACCTCGCGCGGAGACTCCATGCCAGGGCTGCCGCGGTAACAATGGAGCACAGCCAGGGAAACCAGTCGCCGTGTGCGGCGTAAAAGGTCATCTCGTGCTCGTAGCCGAAGCCTACGCGGATACTGGTGCGGGTGTGGCGTGGCGCAGCCTCGACAACGCGGCCTTCCGGGTCGATGGAGGCAGTCACGCCGGTGTTCGTCGCGCGAAGCACCCAGCGATGATTCTCGATGGCGCGCATACGAACCATGTTGAGGTGCTGCCAGGGAGCGCTGGTGTCGCCGTACCAGCCGTCGTTGGAGATATTGATGAGAACATCGGCTCCGTTACGAACGAACTGGCGAATCTCGTCGGCGAAGATGGATTCGTAGCAGATGAAGGTTCCGTAGCGATGCCCGTTGACCGTAAACAACGTTCGTGTGCCACCGGCATCGAAGGTGCCGGCCTCATGCAGGAGATTCTTAGCGAAGAAGAAGAGGTCTTTGAAGGGGACGTACTCGCCGAAGGGGACCAGATGCATCTTGTTATAGCGTCCGGCGAAGTCACCCCGCGGCGTGACAAAGGCAGCAGAGTTGTAGAGCAAGTATCCGCGCGCATTCGTAAAGGTTCGTTCGATGGCAATACCGCCGACGATCACAGGCGAACCGGCTGCGCGGGCGAGTGAGGAGATTGCAGAGCGAAACTCGGGGTCATCCTCCTGAAAGGGAGCTGGGGACTCGGGCCAGACGATCAGGTTGGAGTCGCTCGGGCCGGCCTTGGGAACGAAGGTAACGATTGGAGTTCTCTTTTTCTCCGGGATGCCCATGTACATTCTGGTGCCGGGGTAGCGGCTCAGGTAAGAAAAGGATTCGAGCAATTGCTGGTTGGAGGGCTCCGGGCCTTTGGCGGCTGCTCCCACTTCCAGGTTCTCCTGGACGAGAATGGCGGTAGCGGTAGCGCGTTCGCGGCGGGGAGCCGCAATCTTGCGGACGCCGATGACGTAGGCGACCACGAGCACGACTCCGGCAACGGTCAGCAACATCCGCGTGTGGCGGCGCTCACGGATCTGGATGCGCAGCAGCCACAGCGCGTTGACCAGAGCGATGACGAAGGAAAGGCCGTAGGCGCCGGTAATGGGAGCCAGCCGGGTCAATGCGGCGTTGTCGACCTGGGCGATCCCCAGCAGATCCCAGGGCAGGCCGGTGATTCTTGCACGCGCGAGTTCGACGGCAACCCAGAGGAACGGACTCAGCAGCAGAGTGATCTGCACACCGAAGTAGGAGCGGATCGCTCCGAAGAGGGCTCCGAAGAGCGCGTGATAGAGGCCGAGATACAGGCAGAAGAGGACGAGGATTCCGGCGGCGATGGGCTTGTCCAGGCCGCCGTAGAGATACATGGTCTGGTAGATCCAGTAACAGTTGCCGAGATACCAGACGAAGCCGCAGAGATAACCGAGCGCGCCGCTCTGCATCGCCGTCAGCTCTCCGCCGCGTTTGTCATCCCGTGTGAGCGCCCACAAAAGCGGGACCAGCGCCACCCAGCAGAAGGCTGCACGCCACTGCGGAACCGGCCCTGCAATCGGGAAAGGCAGAACCTGCAGAACGCCGGAGAGCGCTGCCAAGGCCCACAACCGTCCCTGAAGGAGTCGCATCGCGCTTGAGTCTACCATCCGGCCTCTCGAGGACTACAATTGGCGGAGACATGGATTCTCTGATTCATCTCCTCGGCTCGATCCTGGTGACGCTCTTCTTTATTGGAATGGCGGGTTCCATGCTTGTTGTTCTGTTCACCATCCTGCGCGATATGCAAGAGATCTTCACCAGCGACGAAGAGGGCGAGCTATAACCTCTTCTTGTTCCCGCAGTGAAGATCTAGCAATTGACGCTGAGATGACTCCCCCTTAAACTATCGGTTGGACGATGGTTTTCTGGACGCTTTGACAGACTAAGGACGCGTCCTAACAATCGATGGCTTCAGCAAAAAATACTGTCGTTCTGCCGCAATCCAACCGCGTACGCCTCGTCGTGGCGTCCTCGGTGATGCTCACCTTCATCTCGTTCTGGCGCGCAGCCGCCATTGTTCTCAACGACTTGGGTTCCTCGGCCTTTTACGCAGGCGGTCTCGCGGAGGAGGCTGTTGGCAAAGCCGCGCCATGGCTGATCCTGGGCGTCGTCTTCTTCGCGTACGCCGTGCGCTCCGTCTATGTCGAAAGCTGTTCGATGTTTACGCGTGGCGGCGTCTACCGGATCGTCAAAGAAGCACTCGGCAGCACCTTCGCCAAGGTAAGCGTCTCGGCACTGATGTTCGACTATGTGCTGACCGGCCCTATCTCAGGCGTCTCCGCTGGACACTACATCATCGGGCTCCTTAATGACCTGGGAGTATTCGCAGCGCATAGGCTGCACTGGGCTGTCGTTCCACATCTCAGGCCGGATATCGCTTCCGCTGCTATTGCCGCCGTCATCACCGTCTACTTCTGGTGGCAGAACACGAAAGGCATCGAGGAATCCAGCCAGCGCGCCCTCGATATCATGAAGATCACCACCGTCATGGTGGTGATTCTTTTGGTCTGGGGAACTTTCACCGTACTTCATCGCGGAGCCCAGCTCCCCCCGCTGCCTTTACCCTCGAATCTTCATTTCAGCCCCGATGCGCTGGGATTTCTGAAGGGAACAAGGTTCTCCGCCTCTCTCGGTCTCTTCGGCGTATTGATGGCCTTCGGCCATTCGGTGCTCGCCATGAGCGGTGAAGAATCGCTGGCTCAGGTCAATCGCGAGATCGAGCATCCCAAGCTCAAGAATCTGAAGCGCGCCGCGCTTGTCATCGCAACCTACAGCTTCTTCTTCACCGGCCTCTGTTCGCTTCTCGCCGTGATGATCATCCCCGATGCGGTCCGCGTCCACGTCTACCGTGACAACTTGATCGCCGGAATGGCGATGTACCTGGTCGGGCCTGAGGTTCTTCGCATCGCCTTCCGATGCTTCGTCGTCATGGTGGGCTTTTTCATCCTTGGCGGAGCCGTGAATACCGCCATCGTCGGCTCGACCGGCGTTCTTATGCGCATTGCAGAGGACGGAGTACTTACCGACTGGTTCCGCAGGCCGCAAAAAAAGTACGGCACGAGTTATCGCATCATCAACCTCGTCGCGGGAATGCAACTTCTCGTCATCGCCCTGACCCATGGCAATGTACTCGTCATCGGGGAAGCTTATGCCTTCGGAGTGATCTGGAGCTTTACCTTCAATGCCCTTGCGATGCTTGTGCTGCGCTGGAAATATCACGGCGAACGCGGCTGGAAGGTTCCACTGAATTTGCGGATTGGCAAGACGGAGATTCCTATCGGACTGATCTCCGTCTTCCTCGTTCTATTTACTACAGCGATCGTCAACTTATTTACGAAGTCAGTCGCTACAGTAAGTGGAATTATCTTCGCTGCGGCTTTCTTTGTTATTTTCTCGATCTCGGAACGAAACAATAAACGCCGCCACGATCTTACAACTCTCCAGATGCGCGAGCACTTTCAGCTTGAGCATCAGGACACGGTCGGCTGCGCTGCGCTCGACATCCGCCCCGGTGCGGTGATCGTCACCATGCGCGACTATGCCGCGCCCTTCGCTCTGAAGTGGGCGCTCACCCACACCAACACAGACGACCAGGACATCGTTGTTCTGGCCGCGCGCATGATGGGAGTGGGTGGTCCGGAGTATGTGGATGCCTCCGAGCAACTTTTCAGCGAGCATGAACAGATGCTGTTTACGAAAGCCGTCTCCGTAGCGGAGAGCTTTGGAAAACACATCTCGCTTCTCGTAGTTCCTGCCGGGGATATCTTCGCGGCGCTCGTGCAAACGGCGAACTCACTCGATGCAGCAGCAGTTGTCTCCGGCCTTTCGAGCAAGCTTACGGCGGAAGAACAGGCCTATCACGTAGGCCAGGCATGGGAGGCTCTTCCAGAACCGAAGCGCCAATTTACCTTCTATGTCATCAAACCCGATGGGGAAGCACTTAGCTTTCACATCGGTCCTCATGCCCCAACCATCCAGCCCGATGAGGTCCAGTTGGTTCATCGCCTCTGGCTCAATCTACGACGCGATCCTGGCATGCGCGGCCTTCATCACAGCGATATTGTCACCTATGCGCTAACCCGCATGGCGTCTGAGTTTGCGCGCGATAAAGACGCGACTTTGCTTGCCCTGCAACATTATCTGCAGCGATCCAACCAGCGCCGCGGACTCGGCAATACCTATCGCGAAGAGCTGGATAAATCCGGCCCTGGCTATGCGATCCGTACCCATCCTGAAACCGCTCAGGAGAAACAAGAATCTGAAACAATCCGAAAATAACTGAATCTTCGAGTAACTCCATTTGCGGGAGTCGGATAAGTTCTGTATTGTTAGCTACAGTTACTCGATCCTGGTTATGCTTCGTAAAGCAGGACCAGCGATCTTCACTCCGTCATTGTTTAGGAGAAATCGTGGAAGTTACTCAAATTATTGCCGAGATCGATGCACAGATCCAGAAGCTGCAGCAGGCACGCGCACTCCTTTCGGATGCCTCTCAACCTGTTCGCAACGGACGCGGCCGTCCCAAGGGAACGAAAAAGGCGGCAGCACCTGCGGTAGTAGCTACCGGAAGGCGGAAGCGCAAGCTAACCCCGGAGGGCCGCAAGCGTATCGCTGACGCGATGAAGAAGCGGTGGGCCGAGCGCCGGAAGCAGACCGCGACCAAGCAGTCGAAGTAACTGGAATCTTTGTCACAGATTAAGAGACGCAATCGATGCGAAACCCTTCGTGTCGATTGCGTCTTTTAATTTTTTAGAGTTGTAGATCTACAGGATTTATCGCGTAATAATGACTTCGCGCAGACTATCTTTCGCCAGAAAAAAACGATAGTTGCTGAACTCGCGAAGAAGGGTTTCGATCTTGCGGTTACTGTAGAAGTTCTGCATCGAGTAACTTCCTGACCGCTGCATCTCTACTATCTCGGTGTCGGTCAGGTGATACCGGCAGAACACCGTGCCGGGATCGTTCGCCGCATGGAAGATCGACAGCATCAGGCCACCGGGCGTTATTACCTCGTGCAACTTCGCGAAGACCGGTTCTACCAGCGCCTCAGGAAGAAAATCCACCGTATCCCACAGGATCACGACATCGAAGTTACGTCCTGAGAAGTTAAGGTTCGATTCAAAGAAGCGGTCGACATCATAGCGCGACTCTTCCCCTTCTTCCCCTGGAATCACCCACTCCGGTTTGACCGCCTCCTCCACCAGATTTGCCATATAGATGCTATGTCCGAGGCTGGTGATGTAATTGATATTCGCAGAGGAGGTCGGCCCGATATCGAGCACACGCAGCGATTCCTGCCCCTTCAAATGCTTCTGTAGTTCCCTCCACCCGCTGGAGTGCCTCGGAATTTTGTGGGTGTCTGAGGCTCGGGACGTGCCCGCGCCTTCGCCGCCGCCGCCAAAGAGATTGCGCATTCCTTTGCTTCCCTCCCCGCTAGGCCTTGGGCTCGAGAAGGAGCGTATCCTGCTCAGGCTTTGCAATTGCAGACTCGAGACCTGGATTCTTGTCTCCGCCCCCCAGGTTCACCTTCGCCTTGATGGTGGCATTTTCTTCAATCGAGAGCCGTCCCCCGAAGATATCTCCATTGACAACCGCGGAGCCGTGGATCTCGACTCGTCCGGTGGCATGAAGATCTCCCTTCACGGTGCCAAAAACTACGACGTCCTTCACGTAAAGGTTGGCCCGGACCTTGGCATTGGGGCCAATCGTCAACCCATGCTCGGACAGCGTTATCGTTCCTTCAACATCCCCGTCCACGTAAAGATCTTCATTGCCGGATAGTTCTCCCCGGATGGTGACTGATTTGCCAATAACGGTGGATCCTTCTGCTGGCTTCATGCCTTTTTGATTCTCCTGACCGAAGGTACGGAGTATTGTGCACCTTGCCCGAACTATACCCAACGCTTGGTTACGAGGCAAACCGGGGATATGCAAAACCAGAAAACTTTGTAGAACCTCTCAACGTCATACGTAAGATAGTCAGCACGGTGCACAAGCAAACGGATGATTCCCGAACTGAAACCCCGCGAATGAGACTGGTAGATCGCAGACGACCCAGCCAGCTCTTTTTGCCCGCGCGCACTCTGCTCCTGGCGAAGCGCCTCTCCGCCCATTATCTTCTGCCCACCATTCTTTTCTTCTCGCAGCAGGCTTCTTTGCACGGCATGACCCGCCCGCAGAATGCGCCGCCCGCAGCGCAGGCGATTCCTCCCTCGCTGCTTTCCATTCCGCCACGAAACTGGGTCGTCGACGCTGTTGCAAAGGAACTCGAGGCTCTCAACAACAAGGGACCCTACCTTCGCTACCGCATGCACATCGTCGATGCCAAGGGTGACCAGGTTCGAGACATCGTGGAGAGCCGCGACGGCACTGTGGCTCGTCTCATCCTCCGCGATGGCAAGACGATCACCGAGGATCAGGACAAAGCCGAGCGGCAGCGGCTCAATGACATGCTTGGCAATCCCGCCGCGTTCGCTCACCACGTAAAGGATAGTAGCTCCGGAAAGAAGATCGCCGATCAGCTTATTCGCCTGATGCCGGATGCCATGATTTACTCCTATGTTCCTGAGCAGCCGCAGACCGGGAAAAATCCAGGCCTTACTGAGGTTGTCATTGACTACGAGCCCAACCCGAAGTTTCACCCGCCTACAACAACCGCCGAGGCTCTCACGGGGCTGCGAGGACGCGCCTGGATCGACCCGAAGACGAAAAATATCATCCGCATGGAAGGCGACGTCTTTCGTAGCGTCAACTTCGGATGGGGGATGCTTGCGCACATTTATCCCGGCGGACACCTCGTCATCGATCAGGCTGACGCAGGCAATGGCCGTTGGATCTTCACTCACTTCGTCGAACGCATCACAGTTCGCGCCTTGATGGTGAAGACGCTCAGCATCAAGACGAATGTTGACGCCTCGAACTTCCAGACAATTCCGGCGATGAGCTATCAGGACGCGGTTCGGTTGCTGCTGAACACGTCTCTGCCGGTACAGTAATGCCTCAACGAAGGATTATGTCTGTAAAAAGAAGCCCTTCCTCGCTGAACTCAGCTCGGAAGCACAGAATTTTCTATGCAGCTCTTTGATGTCGATGAGCCGTTTCTATGCCGTTACGCGTGCCTTTGCGCGAAGGGTCTGTTTGCGCACGGTCAGGTCTTCGATTCTGTCGCGTAGGATGGCATAGCCCGATCCAGCAGAGGCAGGAACCGTAATCTCGCCGCGGTTGCTCACCATAACCTCCGGCTCGATGATGTCCTGCGTCCAGTAGCGCGCCGACGCCGACACATCGCCGGGAAGCGAGAAGTTGGGCAGTGACGACAGTGCGATATTATGAGCCCGCCCGATGCCCGTCTCGAGCATGCCTCCGCACCATACGGGGATCCCGCGTTCTTCGGCAGCATTGTGGACCGCAATGGCCTCACTGAAGCCTCCCACGCGTCCTACCTTGATATTGATGATCTGGCACGACTCCATGTCGATCGCCGCCAGAGCGTCGCGACGGTTGCGAATGGACTCATCGAGACAGATTGCAGTCTCGATTCTCTTCTGCAACATCGAGTGAAAGTAGAAATCGTCGTACCAGAGCGGCTGCTCGATCATCAGCAGTTCGAACTTGTCCCACGTCGCGATGTGATCGAAGTCCTTCATCCGGTAAGCCGAGTTCGCATCGCAGCTCAGCAGGATCTCCGGCCAGCGCTTGCGCACAGCCTCGAAGATGCGGCTATCCCACCCGGGCTTGCACTTCAGCTTGACGCGCTGGTATCCCGCTGCAATTTCGGTCTCGATCTTTTCAAGCAGTTTCTCGAGTGTCGGCTGAATCCCGATCGAGACGCCGCAGGGAATGACCTCGCGCGTTCCTCCCAGCAGGTCGGCGAGCGAGACGTTCTTCACCTGCGACTCCAGATCCCACACGGCGTTCTCAAGGGCCGCCTTGGCCATCCGATGGCCGCGCACCTGCTTCAGGGCATCGGGTACATCACCGCCCCGTTCAAGATCCGCGTCCAACAGCTTCGGTGCCAGCTCGGCCTCGGTGATGATCCAGGCGGTGTCGATCATCTCGTCGCTGTAATAGGGATGCTCGCCGGCGACGCACTCACCCCATGCCGTCACGCCTTCGCTCTCGAGCTCGACCAGCAGAATGCGCCGTGCGGTCGTAAGACCGAAGCTCGTCTCAAACGGATAAGCCAGCGGCATATTGATCTCGCGCATATGAATCGCATCGATATTCAGCATCTTCCGTCCCGTCCTTACAAATAGATTTCTGGATCGCTCAGACCGTTTTTAGCTCCAGGCTCCCTGTTCCTCTTCGTTCCACAGGCCAAGCAGAAAAGTTCCATTGCCTTCAGCATCGCGTTCGTAACCGATGGCGCTGAAACCGCGATCAAACGCCGCCTGCAGCGCCTCGTGGTTCTGTGTCTGGACCTGATGCGCTAAAGACCGCCTCTGAGGATCCTGTTTCCACTCGTAGATTGCATTTGGGACGGTGACGCGCTCGAGGACTTCCACCAGCTGGGCCTCCCCGCGCAGGGCATTTGTAACCCTGGGAGATTTCAACCACCATTCCGCGTATAGCCTATCCGTCGGAAGCCCGCCCTGCAAGGGCGAAGACGACGGACCGTAAAAATCCGCCTTGTAACGCCGGGAGATCGCGCCCAGCCGGGCAATATTCAGGTGCGCGTTCTTGATCTCCAGCGGATCGAACGTCCACTCCATTAAATCGAATCCCCGCGCGATCGCGTCGTCTCTCTGCGCAAGCTTCAACCTGCGGCCCAACCCGGCGTTACGGTAGTCCGCCAGAACCGCCAGCATGTGTGAGTGCAGATAGGAGTGGCCGTTGCGATACCCCGGCAGCGCCATGGCAAAACCAACGATCGTCTCGCCGTCGAAGGCTCCCAGCACCAGGCCGCCGATCCTCTGCGCCACCAGGAAGACGCGCCGCGGAATCAGGTCTCCATCGCTGTATCCCCACACCTCAAGCTGCAGAACCACACACCGCTCAAACTGCTCCAACGTCGTCAGTGGCCGAATCTCAATCTTGTCGCCGTCTCTCGTACTCATCGTCTCAGTTTGTCTGTCCCGTCTCTGATGCTTCTTTATTCCTGATTCCCTGCTTCGCTTGTCTCCACAACGCGTCCAGCTCCTCCGGCCCAAGCCCGGCAAGTCCCTCATGGCCGCCGGACTCGCGCTCCATCGCGGCAAAGCGGCTGCGAAACTTCGCGTTCGCACTGCGCAGAGCCGATTCCGGATCCAGCTTGAGATGCCTCGCCAGGTTCACTGCAGTAAAGAGAAGATCGCCGAGCTCCTCTTCCGCTGCCGCAGAGCCGCCGTCGCCATGCACCTCGGCCCGCAACTCTGCAATCTCTTCCTCCAGCTTCGCAAAAAGGCCCTCTGCCTCAGGCCAGTCGAAACCCACCTTCGCAGCGCGCGAGCCCAGCTTGCCCGCCTCCAGCAACGCAGGCATGGAGCGGGGAACTTCTGCCAGCAAAGATGCCTGTGGTTCCATTCCAGCCGCGCGTTTCTCTTCGCGCTTGATCTCTTCCCACTTCTTCAACACTGTCGCCGAGTCCGCCGCATCCCCATCGCCGAAGATATGCGGATGCCTGCGTATCAACTTCGCGTTCAAGTTGGCAGCTACGTCTGCGATGGTGAAGTAGCCTGCCTCGGCTGCCATCTGAGAATAGAAAAGGACCTGCAGCAGAAGATCGCCGAGTTCATCCTTTAGCTCCGGCCATGCCCTGCGCTCAATCGCATCGAAGACCTCGTAGGTCTCCTCGAGCGTATATCGCTTGATAGTATCGAAGGTCTGCTCGCGGTCCCAGGGACATCCGTCCGGACCTCGCAGCCGCGCCATGATCTGCACGGCCTCTAACAGCTCCCGGGCAGTCTCTTCGCTTGCAGGTGACTCCATAGCTCCACTTTACTCGAACTGTAGCCGCTTGACACGAGGCGGCAACGGCTAGCTCGCACGGCGTGATAGCATCCTGACCAAGAGACCATGACGAGCGAGTCCAGCAAAACATCCTCCACAAAAAGAAAGAGCCCCATACTCTGGGCTCTTCTCGCAGCTCCTTACCTTGCGCTCTGCTTTCCGCAGCTCTACGCGCGCGCCACACCGGAGCTTCTGGGCTTTCCATTCTTCTATTGGTACCAGTTCGTTTGGGTCGTGATTACGTCTTTGCTTTTGGGAATTGTCTATCGCACTCTTAAAGACTGATAAGAAGCGACCTGTCGTTTCTTGAAGAACGAGAGAACCATGACAGAGCATGCCAGGCAAACAAATTCAAGACATTTCAGGTAAGGGGGGTGGCCGACAGGGTGTTTCTTATGCTGCCCCGCCGCCGCTGAGAGAGGAAATAAGGCTGCCGGCCGCAGCAATCGAACCGGCCCCCTTAGGAGTGTTGGTCGTGCAGTTGGAGGTAATACGAATCTTTATTTCGAAGCCTGTTGCGCCGATGAATCCATGTTCGTCATCAACTTCACCTCGACCCGGCGATTCTTGGCTCGGCCAGCTGCTGTATTGTCACTGGCGACCTGCTGATCCTTGCCGATACCGATGAGATAGAACTTGTGCGGCGGAACGTTATATTTCGTCGCAAGATAATTCACCACAGCATCCGCACGACGCTGGCTCAGGCCATAGTTGTAGTTCGCGTCGCCGGTGGAGTCGGTGCCCCCCGTGACGGCGAGAATATAGCTGCGCTTCTCCGCAAGGCTGGCCGCGAAGTCGTCCAGTGTCTTACGGTTGTCTGCAGTCAGAACGGATTTGTCAAATCCGAAGGTCACATTCGTATCAGAGATCGACTTGTAGTTGTCGAGGTTGGCGACCACGCCGTTGAGCGTATCGACGCGGTTGTATGCCTCCTGCGCCGACTTCCCTGCCGCGTCAGCCGACTGCCCTGCGGCCATCGCATGCTGATCCGCAGCATCGGCCGCGCCCTGCGCCTTCGTAATACCCGACTTCGCCCGCTCGTCCGTATCGACGATGTTCCGGTGGTCACTAGCCGTCTTTGAATCCAACTGATTTGTCTGATCGACCAAAGGCTGCGTTTGGGAGCGCACATAGTTCTTGCTCGAGCAGCCAAGGGTGAAGGTAAGCAACAGCGCGCTGGTAAGAACAGCAACTCCGGCAGAACTGGCTTTTTTCTCTTTGCCAAAGGGGAAAAGTGTCGTGGAGCTCATCTGAGTTATCTCCTTCATTTTGCAGTCAAGCTGCAACAGGTACGCTTATAACAATAGCAATCGCAGTGCCAAATCCTAGATAAATTTAACTATTTTGTTTTCAATAAGATAACTCGCCAATACACGGAGTCACCCCCAGAGACCTCCCCGTCCTATCTGGAACTTTTGTTGTTAATTTGCGTCAAATCTACTTGCACAACCTTTCACGCAAAAGGCGAATACACTAGGGACTTAAGCCTCCTCCCGCCAACATTTGCGTTGCGGCCCGCGCTCTCGGAATGGACCTTCACCAGAAAATCCGTACGCTTCCCACCTCCCCCGGTTGTTATCTCTACAAGAACGCCGAGGGCGAGGTGATCTATGTGGGCAAGGCAAAGAACCTCCGTGCGCGCGTCCGTTCCTATTTCCTCGAAGCCTCCCAGGCCAACGCCAAGACAGGCACCCTCATGCGCGAGGCTGTCGACGTCGACTACATTACCGTCGCCAATGAACATGAGGCCCTCGCGCTCGAGAACAACCTCATCAAGCAACGCAAGCCTCGCTTCAATATCCTTCTGCGCGATGACAAGACCTACCCTTACATCAAGCTCACCCTGGGCGACCGCCATCCGAAGGTCTTCGTCACTCGCCGCCTGCGCAAAGACGGAAGCGCCTACTTTGGGCCCTACTTTCCCGGTAACCTCGCATACCGGCTCGTCGACCTGATCCACCGCAGCTTTCTTATTCCCTCCTGCAAGGTCGACCTCTCGCGCTACCACCCGCGTGCCTGCCTGCAGTACTACATCAAACGCTGCCTCGGTCCCTGCGTCGAAGGCTTCACGACGCCCGAGGACTATCGCCAGGCCATTCGCGCCGTGCAACTCTTCCTCGAAGGACGCCCCGGCGAGCTCGAGCAGCATCTGACCTCTCGCATGCAACAGGCCGCAGCGGATGAGCACTACGAGCTCGCCGCGCGTCTCCGCGATCAACTCTCCACCGTCCACCAGATGCTCGACAAGCAGCGCATCGCGACTGTTGAAAATGAAGACGCCGATGTCTTCGGCTTCCACTACGAGAACGAGATGCTTGCCGTCAACCTCTTCCACATGCGCTCAGGAAAGATCGTCGATCGACGCGATCTCTTCTGGGAGGATCTGCCGGAGTTCATGGAAGTTTCTCTGGAAGAAGAGGAGTCTTCTCGTGAGGAAGTGTCCTTCCGAACGGAGCACAGTGGAGTCGAGAGACCTGCCTCTCCTGTCGAAGCACCACACTCTCTCTCCACGACCGAATCTCTTCCCAACCTCGAGCCCGACCCCGCCTGCCCCGCGCCTGAGATCGGCGAGGGCGCTTCGATCACACAGCACACTGCAGTCTCCGAGCCCGGCTCCTCCTTCAGTCCTGCCGCCTTCTTCTCCGCTCTTCTCAAGCAGCTCTATCTCGATCAGGGCTATGTTCCCCGAGCCATCTTCGTGCCTGTCGATTTCCCGGATCGCAGTACACTCGCCGATCTTCTCGCCGAACGCTCCGGCCATCGCATCGAGCTGCTCGCCCCTCAGCGAGGAGAAAAACGCTCTCTCGTCGATCTCGTCTGCCAGAACGCCAAGCAGTCTTTCGATCAGCGCTTCCGCGTCCTGCAACCGTCGCAGAAGGCCATCGCAGAGGCCCTGCAGGACGCCCTGATGCTCGAAGAGCTCCCCCGCCGTATTGAGTGCTTCGACATCTCCCACATTCAGGGAGCTGAAACGGTCGCCTCCATGGTGGTCTGGGAAGATGGCACGATGAAGAAGTCCGACTACCGCAAGTTCCAGGTCCGCACCGTAACCGGGGTCGACGACTTCGCCTCCATGCGCGAGATCATCCACCGCCGCTACAAACGGCTGCTTGAAGAGAAGAAGCCCTTCCCCTCGCTCATCCTCATCGACGGCGGCCTGGGCCAGCTCCACGCTGCCGCCGAGGCCCTCAATGAGATCGGCGTAACGCTGCAGCCGCTGGCCTCGATCGCGAAGCGTGAGGAGATCATCTACGTCCACGGCCAGGAGAACGATCCCGTCGTGCTCGATCGCCGCTCGCCCGTGCTCCACCTCGTCCAGAAGATTCGCGATGAGTCCCACCGCTTCGCCGTCACCTATCATCGCAAGCGGCGCGAGATGCGTGACCGCAGCTCCGAGCTGCTCGAAGTCCCCGGTGTCGGTCCGCGCACGCGACAGCGACTGCTCGAACACTTCGGCTCCGTCCGCGCCATTCGCCAGACCGCGGAGAAGACCCCTGATGCGCTCACCGCCGTCGTCAACAAGGCCACTGCAGAGAAGATCCGCCGTTACTTCCTCGACGAATCGACGCCAGCTGGCCCGGTTCTCAATGTGCTGCCTTAGAGCCGCTCAGCTCTGCGTACAACATATCTCCCACCACCCTGTGAACCGCCGTCGAAGGATGTCCTTTGTGGTAGTAGAAGTGAGTCGCCGGTGAGGAGCATGGTGTCGTGTCTTCATCGAAGATCGCCCGGCCCGCGCACTGGTTCGTCGTGTCGGTGATTCCATATTTTGCCGGATCGTCCATCACCGCATCGAAGAAAGCTCCCCACTGACTCAGCTTCACCTCCGCGCCCTTCAGTTTGGGCTGTATCTCCGCGGGGATCTTCCGTATCGCGGGGTTCAGGCGCTTTCCTACCTCGCTGAATGCGGGAATCTTCTCAGGAAGCAGAGCCACGCGAAACCTCCGCGCCCCCGCAGCGTACAGCGACTGGATCTCGCCTTCGAGGTTTGCAACCGTCTCCTCGGTTGGGATGTGCTTGTCATTCAGGCCGCCCGCAATGAAAAAGACCGTGGTCTCGGGGTCGAAGACGATCGATCCATCGTGAACCCTCGCGGCAAACCCGACAACCTGATTCTTCATGCCGAGTCCCAGCCAGCCCTTGGGAACCATATGTCCCGCACTCTCTCCTGTCTGCGCTCCGCTGACCGCAAAGTCAAGACTCTTCTCCGCAGCGTCTTTCTCGTTCGAGGGCACCATCGTCAGCCCAAGGTGCCGCGCCAGGTAAGCCACCGCCGGCGGCCCATCACAGTCCACCCTCGGCCTATATCCGAGTAACTGTCTCCAAAGACATAGATCCGATCGATGGGCGCCTGGGCATGAATAAATCCGCAGAAACAAAAAACTAACAAGAAAAACGGGAGCCGTCGTTGCATGGCGACCATCCTAACGTCAATTCCCGCCACTCGTCACTGAAAAGCGAAGTTATTGAATCCCGCAGTTTCTTATCTGAGCGCTCGGCAAGCGAAATGCTGCGGCCAAAAATCCTAGAAGCTGCCGTTTGAGCGGCCGCTGCTCTGGAAGGTGTTGCACTGGTTTACATCGCCCGACTGCAGTCCCCTCGTAAACCAGCTCTGTCGTTGCGCCGATGATCCGTGAGTAAAACTCTCCGGACTTACCGCCCCGCGCGACATCTTCTGAATGTGATCGTCTCCGACCGCCGCGGCTGCACGGAGGCCGGCGTCCACGTCATCCTGATGGATAATTCCGCGCCCTGCCGCCGAATGTCCCCACACCCCCGCGAAACAGTCAGCCTGCAGCTCCAGCATGACGGAGAGCTGATTCTTCGCTCCTGGATTACGTGACTGGACCTGCCGCATCTGCCGATCGATCCCCAGGATGTTCTGTACGTGATGGCCGAGCTCATGCGCCACAACATAAGCCTGCGCAAACTCCGCCGTTCCCCCGCCAAGACGCCGAAGCTCGTCCCAGAAGCTCAGGTCGATATAGACCTTCTCGTCCGCCGGGCAATAAAACGGCCCGGTCTGCGACTGTGCCGCACCACAGGCCGACCTTGTATAACCGCGGAACAGCACCAGCTTCGCATGGCGATAGGGTTGGCGCGTCTGTTCGGGCAGCAGCTTCTCCCAGGTCTGTTGCACATCGTCAAGCGTAAAGGAGACCAGCTGCGCCGACTTGTCCTCGGCGGCCGAGGACGCTGCCGGGCGGTTGCTGGTTGTCGTCGCGACATGACCTCCACCCGAGAGATAGCTGCCGATGTAGTTGCGCCCCGTGATCAGGCTGATGATCACGAGAAAGATGAAGCCGACGATTCCAAGGCCGCCACCGCCAAAGCCTCCACCGCCGCCCGAGGATCCACGCCGGTCCTCCACATCCTTGCTGAGCCCGCCAGGAGTCCAATCCATCTCTCACCCCACGTGATTTTTTTAGAAAGTAATCTCGGGCCCGATTGGTTCGTCGATCAACACCATCTTAGACCACGGAACTAAAAGCATCCCGCGCCGTAATCTATGGAAAAGAATAGTACCGAAACTCCTGCGGAGAGAGAACCCTCGATGTCCACAGCAACCGCACCCACCACCGTCGTACGCCCTGCCGAGCCGTCGCTGCACGAAGCCCTGCGCCTCGCACTGCTTTTTGCCGCGATCAAGCTCGCCCTGCACATTGCGACCAACCTCTGGCAGGCGCACCTTGGCTGGGGATACTTCCGTGACGAGATGTACTACATCATCTGCGGTCGCCATCTCGCCTGGGGGTACGTCGATCACGGCCCCATCGTCGCCGTGCAGTCGCGCCTGTCAGAGACGATCTTCGGAAGATCGCTCACAGGCATTCGCATGCTCGCCGCTCTCGCCGGAGCCGCACGTGTCTTCCTCACCGGTCTCCTCGCATGGTCGCTTGGTGGCCGCCGCCCCGCACAGGCGCTTGCGATGATCTGTGTCCTCGTTGCACCGCAGTACCTCGGCGTCGACAGCTTCCTCTCCATGAACTCTTTCGAATCGATGTTCTGGTTGCCCTGCCTGCTGGCACTGATTCTCATCCTGCGCGGCGGCAACGAGCGCTGGTGGCTTCTCTTCGGCCTCTCCGCAGGCATCGGCCTGCTGAACAAGCCTTCGATGGCCTTCTTCCTCATCGCGCTGCTCGGCGCCCTTCTGCTTACGCCGCAAAGACGCCTGCTCACCAGCCGCTGGGCCTTCCTTGGCGTTGCCCTGCTCATCCTGATCGCACTGCCCAACCTGTTCTGGCAGATCCACAACCACTGGCCGACCCTCGAGTTCCTGCACAACGGCAGAGTCCACCATAAGAATGTCGAGCTCGGACCCATCGACTTTCTGCTGACACAGATCAAGAATCTTCACCCCGTGGGGCTGCTCGTCTGGGGAGCCGGTCTCGTCTGGCTGCTGCGTTCCCGTAACTACCGCTGGCTCGGGCTCATGTTCGTCTTCTTCCTCGCAGGCATGATGGCGCTGCACGCGAAGGACTACTACGTGCTCCCCGTTTACCCGATACTCTTCGCCGCGGGCGGCATCGCCTGGGAGAGTTACTTCGCACGCTCCTCGCGCGTCCTGCAAAACCGCGTCTTCGCCTTCCCTCTGCTCGAAGGCACACTCATCCTCATGGGCCTGGCGTTGATGCCGCTCGCCATTCCTGTGCTGCGGCCGGAGCCCTGGATCGTCTATGCCCGCGCCACGCATCTCTATCAGGTCACCGCCAGCGAACATCACGCCACTGGCCCCCTGCCGCAGTTCTACGCCGACCGCTTCGGCTGGCAGGAGTACACCGATCAGGTGGAAAGCATCTACAAAAGCCTTTCGCCGCAGGAACAAGCGGTCGCAGTCATCTACGGCGATGACTATGGACTCTCCAGCGCGATTAATTTCCTCGGCCACGGCCTTCCCCCCGCGATTGGCGGACATAACAATTACTTTCTCTGGGGACCCCAGGGCAAAACCGGCGAGGTTTTTATCCTGCTCGGCAGCGATGGCAGAGGTCTTACCGCCCGATGGAACTCCGTCACCGTCGTCGGCGAGATGAACAACCCCTATGCCATGCCCTACGAGCGCAGAAAGATCTATCTCTGCCGCGGACTCAAGATGCCGCCTCTCCCGCAGGTGTGGCCAAAGATGAAGCACTACATCTGATGTGCTACTCTCCGAGCAACCGATGCAGACAATTGAGCAGCCACAGACCGAGCTTCCGCGCGTCCTGAACGCCTCGCACGCTACCTCCATCGTGGTCGGAATCATCATCGGCAGCGGAATCTTCCTGGTCCCGCGCGAGATGATGGCGGCCGTCGGCTCCTCCGGCATGGTCTATGCGGTCTGGATCGTCGGAGGCCTGCTCTCGCTCTTCGGAGCCATGACCTATGCCGAGATCGCAGCCCTTCGCCCAAAGTACGGAGGCGAATACGCCTTCCTCCGCGAGGCCTACGGCGACCTCACTGGCTTCCTCTACATGTGGACCTGGATCACCGTCGCCAAGCCCGCTTCCATCGCGACCATTGCCGCCGGCCTCGCGCGCGTGCTCGCAACCTTTCCCCTCTTCCACTTCTTAGAACTCCCAGCCTTCGGCCCCCTGCTTTGGAGTCAGGTCTTCGCCATCGCCATGACCTGGCTCATCACCGGACTCAATATCCTCGGCACGCGCAAGTCGGGCAACGTGCAGCTCGCGCTCACCTGGCTCAAGATCCTGCTGATCGTAGTAATCGCAGGCTTCTGCTTCGGAGCTGCCGGAAGCCACGGGGCTCACGGTTCATGGCACAAGTTTGCGACCGAGTTCGCCGGCGCGCGCGGAGGCTTCTCCGGCTTCATGATCGCGCTCATTGCCGCTCTCTGGGCCTATGACGGATGGAGCGACGTCACCCAGATGGCCGGCGAAATTCAGAGACCACAGCGCAGCATGCCACTGGCCCTGATCGGCGGAGTCGCCATCGTCGGTGGCCTCTACATGGTCACCAATGCCGCGATCCAGTATGTGATGCCCGCAGCCACGATCGCCGCCGCCGATCGCCCGGCAGCGGATGCTCTGCGCATGATAGCCGGAAACTGGGGTGCGGGTCTCGTCTCCATCGGAATGGCCGTAAGCATCTGCGCGACCTTCGTCGGATCGACGCTCTCAGGCGCGCGCGTACCCTTCGCCGCCGCCCACGATGGACTCTTCTTCCGCCAGCTCGCGCATGTGCATCCGCGCTTTCATACGCCTTCGACCGCGCTGATTCTGCAAGCTGTGCTCAGCTCGCTTCTGCTGCTCGCTATCGGTCGCTTCCAGGCACTCTTCTCGCTCGCCATCTTCGCCGAGTGGTTCTTCTACGCCCTCACCGCAAGCACCGTCTTCGTCTTTCGCCGCAGAGAGCCTGACGTCGCGCGCCCCTACAGCGTCT
>Ga0193742_1000321_pt1 | contig 34080 bp, 32 predicted proteins | sample L2c1metaG_FD_165511 | JGI IMG/M metagenome (GOLD analysis project Ga0193742, IMG submission 165511) | Soil microbial communities from a riparian zone of the East river system, Colorado, United States - L2c1 | ecosystem: Environmental > Terrestrial > Soil > Riparian zone | place: USA: East River... | reverse complement strand
GCTTGAGGCCGATCTGCACCGTGCGGTACTCGTCGTCCCTGGTCACCAGCAGCGGCCACAGGTACTGGTTCCAGGCGCCGAGGAACGAGAACACCGCCAGCGCCGCGATCGACGGGCGCGCCAGCGGCACCGCCACGCGGCCGAGGAACTTGAGGTGGCCGTAGCCGTCGATCGTGGCCGCGTCGCGCAGGTCGTGCGGGATCTGCAGGAACGCCTGGCGCATGAGGAACGCCCCGAAGCCGGTCGCCAGGAACGGCACCGCCAGGCCGGCGTAGCTGTTGTACCAACCGAGGTCGGTCACGGTCTGGAGGTTGGTGATGATCGTGACCTCGAACGGCACCATCATCGTGGCCAGGAACACCACGAAGATCGTCCGCTTGAACGGGAACTCCAGCAGGGCGAAGGCGTACCCGGCGAGGATCGACGTGACGAGCTGCCCGACGGTGATCAGCGCGGTGATCACCGCGCTGTTGCGCAGGTAGGTGGAGAAGTGGCCGCCGCTCCAGGCGTCGCTGTAGGAGCTCCACTGCGGGTGGTCCGGGATCAGCGTGGGCGGGCGCGACGTGAGCTGCTCGGGCATCAGCAGCGACCCCACCACCGTCACGTAGATGGGGAACAGCACCACGAACGCCAGGGCGGTCAACAGCAGGTAGCGGGCGAACTTCCTGAGCCCGGGCCGGCCACCGCTACGACGCATAGTGCACCCGCTTCTCGAGGATCCGCATCTGGAACAGGGTCAGCAGCAGCGTGACCAGGAACAGAGCGATCGACAGCACCGCCGCCCGGCCCTCGTCCTGGCTCTCCCGCAGGGTGACGAAGATGTTGTAGGTCAGCACGTTGGTGCGGTCGATCGGGCCGCCCTTGGTGAGCATCTCCACCTGCGCGAACGCCTGGAAGGCGAAGATCGACCCGACCACCACGGCGAAGAAGATCGTGGGCGACAGCAGCGGCACCGTCACCCGCCAGAACCGCCGCCAGGGACGGGCACCGTCGAGCTCGGCCGCCTCCAGCACCTCTTCGGGGATGGCCTGCAGGCCCGCCGACATCACGATGAACGACAGGCCGATGCTCTGCCAGATCGTCACCAGGGCGACGGCGGGCAGCGCCCAGTCGGGGTTCTGCAGGAACGGCGGCTGGGGCTCGATGCCGAGCCACGGCAGCCAGCCGATCACCGGGTTGAACAGCGTCCCGAAGATGACCGCCGCCACCGCCACCGAGCTGGCCACCGTCGAGGCGAAGATCGTGCGGTAGATGCCGATGCCCCGCAGCTTCTGGTGGGCCGCGACCGCCAGGGCCAGGCCCAGCAGGATGCCGGCCGGCACCGAGAGCAGGGCGAACGCGATCGTCGTCCAGAGGCTGTGGCGGAAGTCCTCGGACGAGAGGACGTCGCTGATCTGGTCGAAGCCGACGTAGCGCTTGCCGGGGAGGTTGAACAGCGGGTCCTGGTAGAAGGCCAGCTGGAAGTTCTTGGCGAAGGGGTAGAAGACGAAGACGGCGAACACGACCAGCGCCGGGGCCACCAGCAGGTAGCCCAGCAGCGCCTCCCGCCGACGCTGCGCACGCCGGGTGCGCCCGGCCATTACGTCGTCGTCTCCGCCGGTTCGGCCGGCGCCGCGGGGGCGACCTCGAGACGACGGCCGGACTCCGGGTCGAAGACGTGGAGGCGGCGGGAGTCGACGGCGATGCGGAGGCCGACGCCCAGGCCGGGCGGGACGTCGTCGTTGGGCTGGCGGACGGTGAACAGCGTGTCGTCGGCCAGCCGGCAGATCACGTGCTGCTCGTGGCCCAGCACCTCGACCACCGCGACGGTCGCCTCGATGCTGCCCTCGGGGTCGAGCGTGGCGTGCTCGGGTCGCACGCCGACCACCACGTCGTCGCCGTCGTGCGCCTGCACGGCCGCGGCCACGCTCTCCGGCAGCGTCACCCGGCCGCCGGGGAGCTGGACGCCGAGCGTGCCGTCGGTCCGGAACACCGTGCCGGTGATCGTGTTCATCGGCGGGTTGCCGATGAAGCGGGCCACGAAGAGGTTCGCCGGCTTGGCGTAGACCTCCTGGGGCGGCCCGACCTGCTGGAGGATGCCCTGGTCCATCACCGCCATGCGGTCGGCCATCGTCATGGCCTCGACCTGGTCGTGGGTCACGTAGACGACCGTGGTGGCCAGCCGCCGCTGCAGCTCCACGAGCTCGGCCCGGGTCTGCACCCGCAGCTTGGCGTCGAGGTTCGACAGCGGCTCGTCCATCAGGAACACCTCGGGCCGGCGCACGATCGCCCGGGCCAGCGCCACCCGCTGCCGCTGACCGCCCGACAGCTGCGCCGGCTTGCGGTCGAGCAGCTGCTCCAGGCCCAGCGCCGCGGCGGCCTCGGCCACCAGCTCGTTGCGCTCGTCGGCCGGCACCTTGCGGCTGCGCAGGGGGAACTCGATGTTCCGCCGCACCGACATGTGCGGGTAGAGCGCGTAGCTCTGGAACACCATGGCGATGTCGCGGTCGATGGCGGCCACCTCGGTGACCACCCGCTCGCCGATCACGATGTCGCCCGACGTGGGGTCGTCGAGGCCCGCCAGCATCCGCAGCGCTGTCGTCTTGCCGCACCCCGACGGTCCGACCAGCACCAGGAACTCCTGGTCGGCCACATCGAGGGTGAGATCGTCGACCGCGGTCACGTCGCCGAAGCGCTTGGTGACGTGGTCGAAGGCAACCCGTCCCATCAACTACTCCTCATCCGCTTCCGCTTCCGCCACGCGCCGGGGCCGGCGGCGACCCCGGACGTTACCCACCGAGGCGCTCGTTGTAGGAGGCAATCGCGTCGTTCGAGACCTGGGCGGCCTCGGCGAGCGCCTCGTCGGGGGCCAGGTCGGCGACGAACATGGCGGTCAGCGCCTCCTCGACGGCGGTCCGCACCGCGGCCATGTCGCCCACCATCGGGCCGGCGGTCGCCTCGTTCTCGACGCCCTCCACCAGCTGGTCGTAGGAGATGCGGAAGCCGGGCTCCTCCTCCCAGCGCTGCCGGAGCTCGGGCAGGTCGACCGACGACTGGCGCACCGGGGCGTAGCCGGTGGCCGCGGCCCACGTGGCCTGGCTCTCGGGGCTGGTGAGGAACTGGATGAGCTCCCAGCCGGCGGCCTGCTTGGCCGGGTCGCGGGCGGTGATCGACAGGCCTCCACCGGCGACGACGACACCCCCGTCCTCGGTCAACCCGGGCATCGGGCCCACGCCCAGCTCGACGTCGGTGTACTGGTCCGACCCGAGCACCTCCAGCACCGATCCCAGCGCCGAGGACGACACCACCGTCATCCCGGCGTCGCCGTTGCCAATGGCCAGCAGGTTGTTGATGCCGTCGGGCCCCTCGCGGGGGTTGGTCACGGCGAGGCCGTCGTCGACCAGCTGGTCGAAGAAGGCGTACAGCTCCTCGCCGGACCCGCCGTCGAAGGTCACCTGCGTGGCCCGGTCCGTGCGGCCGTTGCCCTGGTCGACGTAGGTCTCACCGGCCAGGGCGAGGAACTCCTCGAAGTGCCACGCCTCGATCGCCACCGCGGCGCCGTAGCGGTAGCCGGCGTCGACCAGGGCCTCGGCGGCGGACCGGTAGTCGTCGAGGGTGGCGGGCGGGTCGTCGGGGTCGAGCCCCGCCTCGGTGAAGGCCGCCCTGTTGTAGAGCAGCACCGGGTTGGCGACGCCGAACGGCAGCGCCCACTGCACCCCGTCCAGCTGGTGGTACACGAGGCTGCGCTCCACCCAGTCGGCCTCGTCGAACTCGTCGCCCCGCTCCTCCATCGCCGCGATGCACGACTCGGCCGGCACCACGGTCTGCGTGTCGACCATCTGCTGCAGCAGGGTGGCGTCGTGCTGGATCACGTCGGGCAGGTCGCCGGTCTGGAGCCCGGCCAGGTACTTGTCGTGCTGATTGCCGCTGGAGTTGTTCACCAGCTTCACCTGCACCCGGTCCTGCGAGGCGTTGAACTCGTCGGTGAGGGCCTTCAGGGCGTCCTCGGCGACCCGGGTCATCCCGTGCCAGTAGACGATCTCGACCGGCTCGGTGGCGTCGTCGAGGGCGTCGAGCGGGCAGGGGGGCAGCTCCGTGGTCGCCGCTTCGTCGCCCTCGTCGTCGCCCGACGCGCCGTCGTCGTCGCCACCGCCACACGACGCGACCAGCAGCCCCGTCGCCGCCGCGACGACCCACGCTCGGCGTGCTCCTCCCACGGGCCGGGACCCTACAGCCGTCGGGTGAACGGAACCTGGACGCGAAGCGAATGGACTGGCTCCCCCTGGTCACGCGACCCCACAACTACTCTGAGGCCGTGGGGCTCTCTCTGCGCGATCGTTTCTTCACGCCCAAGGTGGCGCGGGCCATGATGTCGCCCGTCGGCATCCTCGCCGCCGGGGGTGGGGCCGCGGTGGGCATCGCCCTCGGGCTGCCGATCGTCGGCGCCGTGGTGGTCGGGGCGGGAGCGTGGGCCGTGCGGGTCGGCGCCGCCATGACCGGGGGCGGCCGGGCCCGGGGCGACCGCATCGACCCGTTCACCCTCCAGGAGCCGTGGCGACGGGCCGTGCAGGACGCCGTCGCCGCCCGGGCCCGCTTCCACGAGGCGGTCAGCCGCACCCGGTCCGGTCCGCTGCAGGAGACCCTGCAGAGCATCGCCGGCCAGATGGACACCCTGGTGCAGGAGACGTGGCAGATCGCCAACCGGGGCGAGTCGCTGGTGCAGACCCGGCGTCGCATCGACACCGCCGACATCGGCCGTGACCTGGCCGAGGCCGCCCAGGCCCGCGACGCCTCCCCCGGCGACGAGAGCGTCGCCCGCACCATCGAGTCGCTCGAGGTGCAGCAGGCGACGGCCCAGCGGATGGACCGGGTCATCGAGCAGGCGCGCAGCCAGCTGCGGCTGCTCGACGCCCGCATGGGCGAAGCCGTGGTGCGGGCGCTGGAGCTCTCGGCCCAGGCCGACTCCAACGCGTCGGTGTCGAGCCTGTCCACCGACGTCGACAGCATGGTCAGCGACATGGAGGCCCTCCGCCTGGCCCTGGAGGAGACCCACGGCACGCACGGCACGTCGACGGGTGGGATGTCCCAAGGCCCCGCCGGGTGACGACCGGCAACGACGAGCACGACCAGGACCCCTGGCTGCGGGCTGACCCCTACGAGCGCGAGCGGCACGCGCCGCGTCCGCACTCCCCCTACGCCGAGGACGGGCCGGAGCCGGAGCCCGGGTGGTACGAGCCCGACGCGCCGACCATCGAGATGCCGATCCTCGACGAGATGCTCCTGCAGCAGTCGGGGCCTCGCCTGCGGACCCGGGCCGACGACCAGGTCCGTCCGACCCGCCGCCCTTCTCCCCCTCGGCCGGGTCGCCCGCCACCCCCGGAGCCGCCGCCCGAGGAGGAGGAGCAGCCGTCGTCGTCGAAGTCGTCGCGGCTGGTCGCCATCGCCATCTTCCTGTCGAGCTGCGCCGGCCTCGTGCGGGAGACGGTGATCGCCTCCTTCCTGGGCACCGGCCCCGCCGCCGACGCCTTCAAGGCGGCGCTGCGCATCCCCAACATGCTGCAGAACCTGCTGGGCGAAGGTGTGCTGTCGGCGTCGTTCATCCCGGTGTACGCCCGGCTGCGCGACGAGGGCAACGAGCGCGAGGCCGGCCGCCTGGCCGGGGCCATCGCCGGCCTGCTGCTGGTGATCACCGGCATCATCAGCCTCGTCGGCGTGATGTTCGCCGAGCCGATCGCCCGGGTGTTGGTCACCGGCTTCGAGGGCGAGACGTTCGCACTGACCGTCCGGCTCGTCCGCATCATGTTCCCCGGCATCGGCTTCCTGGTGCTGTCGGCCTGGTGCCTCGGGGTGCTCAACAGCCACCGCAAGTTCTTCCTGTCCTACATCGCGCCGGTGCTGTGGAACGCCGCCCAGATCGCGGCGCTGTTCGCCGCCGGCCTCACCCATCAGAGCCAGTGGCGGATGGCGACGGCCCTGGCCTGGGGCGTGCTGGTCGGTGGTCTGCTCCAGCTGCTGGTGCAACTGCGCCCGGTGCTGGGCCTGTTGGGCCGCAACATGCGCCTGAGCCTCGACACCCGCAGCGCCCCGGTCCGCAGCGTGGTGACCCGCTTCATGCCCGTCATCGTGGGCAAGGGCATCGTCCAGTTCATCATCTACATCGACCTGTGGCTGGCCAGCTTCCTGGCCACCGGGGCGGTGTCGTCGCTGTTCTACGCCCTGCTGCTGTACCAGCTGCCGATCTCGATGTTCGGCCTCGGTGTGGCCGCCGCCGAGCTGCCCGACCTGTCGCAGGTGTCGGTGCACGACCCCGAGACCCGCCGGCTGTTCCGGCGGCGCCTGGAAGACGGCATGGCCCGCATCGCCTTCTACGTGCTGCCCATCGCCACCATGTACGTCGTGGTGGGCGACGTGATCGTCGGTGCCATCTTCCAGCGGGGCAAGTTCGGCTGGGACGACACCTGGGGCGTCTGGCTGGCGCTGGCCGTGTTCGCCATCGGCCTACCGGCGACGACGTCGTCGCGGCTGCTGCAGAACGGCCTCTACGCCCTGGACGACCCCAAGACGCCGCCGCGGCTGTCGGTCATCCGGGTGGTCGTGTCGACCGTGGTGAGCCTGGCCGTGATGTTCCCGCTCGACCGGTTGACGATCGGGTCGAACGGCGTGCAGGGCTGGGACGACTTCTGGGCCGTCGGGCCGCTGCCGTCCTCGGTGCGGCTCAACACCGAGTTCGTCCACCTGGGGCTGATCGCCTTCGCCATCGGCGCGACCGTCGCCGCGATCGTCGAGTACCGGATGCTGGCGCGGGCGGTCGCCTGGCGGATCGGGCGCACCCGGATGGCCGGGCGCTGGCTCAACCCGATCGCGGCGTCGTGCGCGGTGTCCGCCACGGTGGCGTTCGGCCTGGTCACCGTGCTGCCGAACAGTTGGCCGGCGCTGCTGCTGGCGCCGCTGGTGCTCGGCCCGGCCGGGGTCGTCTACCTGGTGATGACGCGCTGGTTGCAGGTCCCCGAGGCCGCCGCGCTCACCGCGCGCCTGCCCTTACCGGGTCTGGGCCGGTAGCGGCCGGGTCGGCGGTCCCGAGGATCGGGGCCAGGGCGACGAGGCCCGCCGACGAGACGGCGATGGCGAGCAGCGCGGGGCCCAGGCCCACGACCTCGGCCAGCAGTCCGATGAGGGGCGGGCCGAGGAGGAAGCCCAGGTAGCCGATCATCGAGGCGGTGGCGATCTCGTTGCTGCCCGACCCGGACCCGCTCTCGCCGGCGGCGCTGATGGCCAGGGGGAAGCCGCACGACAGGCCCAGGCCCACCAGCAGGAAGCCGACGACGGCGGCGACGGGCGACGGCACGGTCACGGCGAGGACGACGCCGGCGGCCGCGGTCGACCCGCCGACCTGCAGGACCCTGGTGGCACCGAGGCGGCGGATGGCGGCCTCGCCGCCGAGGCGACCGGCGGTCATGGCGACGGAGAACGCCGCGAACCCGGCGGCCGCGGGGCCGGCGTCGACGTCACGGACGTCGCGGAGGAACAGGGTGGACCAGTCGGCCATCACGCCCTCGCCCAGCGCGGCGCAGGCGGCGACGGCCCCGACGCCGATCACGTAGGGGTTCAACCGCCGGGTCCGGCGGTCGCGGTCGCCGTCGCCATCTCGGCCTTGCAGCGTCGGGTCGGGCTCGGGTTCCGGCTTCGGTGCGGGCTCGGGCACGGGGTCGGGGTCCGGCAACAGGTGCCGATCCGCCCACAGCACGACCACCGCCATGACGGAGCCGACCAGGGCGAAGTGGGGCGCGGGGCCGAGGTCGGCCTGGGCGGCCAGGCCTCCGGTGGCGGCGCCGGCCAGGCCGCCGCAGCTGAAGGCGGCGTGGAACCACGGCATGATCGGCCGCTCCAGCCGCTTCACCACGGCGACCGCCTGGACGTTCATCGACACGTCGAGCAGGCCGAAGCCGGCGCCGTAGAACAGCAGGCACAGGCCGAGGGTCACCACGTCGGGGGCGAAGGCGGGCAGGAGCAGCACGGCCGACATCCCCAGGCCGCTGGCGGTGACGATCCGCCCGCTGCCGTAGCGCTCGCACAGCCGGCCCGAGAACGGCATCGACAGCAGCGACCCCGCCCCGATGCCCAGCAGGGCCACGCCGAGCGGTCCGGTGCCGGTATCGACGGCGTCCTTCACCGCCGGGACGCGCGTCACCCAGTTCGCGAACAGCGCACCGTTGACGAAGAACACCGCCGCCACGGCACGACGGGCCAGCCGCAGATCCGAGTCGATCCCCCGAGGCTAAGGCCGACGACCCGGAGTCCTGACTGTCACGGCCCTCCAACCACCCGCCGCAGCCCCAAGCGGGGTCAAGACGCTGCGCGGCCTTGACTGTCACAGCTCTAGCGTAGGGTGGTCGCATGTTGAAACTGATCCGGCGGTGGTGGAAGTACATGACGGCGAAGCTGTCATCGTCGTTCAGCGAGCGGGCCGACCCCAAGGTCCAGCTGGAGCAGGCGTTGACCGAGGCGCAGGACCAGCAGCGCCGGCTCAAGGAGCAGGCGGCCAACGTCATCGCGCACCAGAAGCAGACCGAGATGCGGCTCAACCGCACCATGGGCGAGCTCGAGAAGGTCAACGGCAACGCCGTGCAGGCGGTGCGGATGGCCGACGACGCGGCGAAGTCCGGCGACGCCACCAAGTCGGCGCAGTTCACGTCCACGGCCGAGGCCTTCGCCAACCGCCTGATCCAGCTGGAGAAGGAGGTCGACGACCTCAAGCAGATGCACCTCCAGTCGACCGACGCGGCCAACCAGGCGAAGAAGGCCGTCGAGCAGAACGCCATGGCCCTCCAGCAGAAGCTGGCCGAGCGACAGAAGCTCCTGTCGCAGCTCGACCAGGCCAAGATGCAGGAGACGATGAACAAGGCCATGTCGTCGCTGTCGGAGACGGTCGGCGAGGACGTGCCCACCCTCAACGAGGTGCGCGACAAGATCGAGGCCCGCTACGCCAAGGCCAAGGGCATGTCGGAGCTCACCGACACCTCGGTCGAGTCACGGATGCTCGAGGTCGAGTCGGCGTCGATGAACGTCGAGGCCCAGGCCCGGCTGTCGCAGATCAAGGACCAGCTCGGCATCGGCGCCCCGTCCGTCACCGACGACGTCCCCGAGATCCCCGCCACCGAGAAGGAGGAGGCCGCGAAGCCCGAGGGGAGCTGAGCGGCCTTCGCCCGGCCGTCAGCCGGGCCCGGGCAGGAGCGCCAAGCGGATCAGGGTGGCGCGGAAGGGTTCCAGGAGCGCCAGGTCGTGGAGCTCGTGCGCCACGGCCCAGCGGACCTCGGCGGTCTCCCAGTTGATGCCCGTGGGCAGGGGGAAGGGCTCGTCGACATCGAGGACGACGGTCCAGTACGACCAGCCGCCGTGGTCGTCCTCGTGGATCTCGACCACCCGCTCGGCCGGCAGCGACATCCCGATCTCCTCGCGGAACTCGCGGAGCGCCGCCTCCACCGGTGTCTCGCCGAGGGCGAGCGCCCCGCCGGGGACCGCCCACTTGCCGCCCATGTGGGTCCACTGCGAGCGCAGCGCCACGAAGATCGACGCTGCCCCGGTGGCCGCGTCGACGTGGCGGACCAGCAACCCGGCGGCGCCGTAGAGGCCCCACCGTGCGGTCCCGTCCGCGACCAGGACGAACCCGTCGCCCGACGTCGGATCCACACCCTCGCCCACCGACACCCCTACCGCGGGAGGACGACGAGGTCGTCGCGGTGGATGACCTCGTGGGGCACGCCCTCCGGCAGGTCGGGGGTGCGCTGGCCGGCCACCGCCCGCAGGCCGGCAGCGTCGATCCGGGTGAGGCCCTTGGCGAACACCTGACCATCCTTGGTGGCGATCTCGACGGGAGCGTCGACCTCGAAGCTGCCCTTCACCTCCACCACTCCGGCCGGCAGCAGCGACTTGCCCCGCCCGAACACGGCGGTCCGGGCGCCCTCGTCGACCACGATCGTGCCCGTCGACCCGACGGCGAAGGCGATCCACAGCTTGCGCGCCCCCAGGCGACGTCCCCGGGGCACCACCACGGTGCCCACGCCGTTGGCGCCGTGGACCGCGTCGACCAGCACGTTGGGCCGGTCGGCCTGGGCGATCACCGCCCGCACGCCCGACCAGGCGGCGATCTTGGCGGCCGCCAGCTTCGACGCCATGCCGCCGCTCCCCCGGTCGCCCGCCCCGCCGACCACGGCGTCGAGCGTGTGGTCCAGCTCGACGATCTCCTCGATCAGCGACGCCTGGGCGTCGAAGCGGGGGTCGGCGGTGAGCAGGCCGGGCTGGTCGGTGAGCAGCACCAGCAGGTCGGCCTTCAGCAGGTGGGCCACCAGGGCCGCCAGACGGTCGTTGTCGCCGAAGCGGATCTCGTCGTCGGCGATGGCGTCGTTCTCGTTGATCACCGGCACCACGCCCAGCTCCAGCAGCCGGTTCAGCGTCGACCGGGCGTGGAGGTACTGCTGGCGCATCATGAAGTCGAGCGGGGCCAGCAGGATCTGTCCCCCGACCAGGCCCATCTCGCCCAGCGCGGCGTCGTACACCCGCATGAGCCGGCTCTGCCCGATGGCCGACACCGCCTGCAGGGTGACCGCGTCACGGGTGCGACGGTGGTCGAGGCCCAGGGCGGGGAGGCCCGCGGCGATCGCACCACTGGTCACGACCACCACCCGATGGCCGATCTCCCACAACGCCGCCACCTCGGTGCAGAACTTGGCGACGGCCGACTTGTCGATGTGACCTGATTCGTCGGTAATCGAAGAGCTGCCGATCTTGGCGACCACGATCACGAGTACGTCACCCTTGTCCTACCGCCTCATCCTCGTCTTCCTATGTTGATATGTCGTCGTCGGAGTACTCGAATGCCAGTCCGCCGATCTGCACCGTATCGCCCTGCTGGGCTCCCGCTCGGGCAAGGGCCCGGTCGACTCCCAGCTTCTTCAGGCGGCGGTGGGCCTCGGCCAGGGCGTCGGGCCGGGTGAGGTCCGACAGCGCCACCGCCCGCACCACCTCACGTCCCTCCACCATCCAGCGGTCGCCGTCGCGCACCACCTCGTAGCCCTGCCGTATCGGCCGATGGACCACGAACTGGGTCGGCTCCGCCAGCTCCTCCCGGGCCAGCCGCACGGCGTCGGCCAGCCGACCCCGCAGCTCCGCCACCCCGGTCCCGACCACGGCGGACACCCGCAGGTCGAGCTCGACCCCGGGGTCGTCGGACCCGTCAGAACCCGACTCCTCCAGGTCGACGCGGCTGCCGATGACCAGGCGGGGGCGGGCGAGCAGGTCGGGTTGGTAGGCCTCCAGCTCGTGCAGGAGCACCGCCAGCTGCTCGGCGGGCGGCGCCGGGGCGACCGGGGCCAGGTCGATCAACACGCACAGCACCCGGGCCCGCTCCACGTGGCGCAGGAACCGGTGGCCCAGCCCCTTCCCCTCGCTGGCGCCCTCGATGAGGCCCGGCACGTCGGCCACCACGTACTCGAAGGTGTCCTCCAGCCGGACGACCCCGAGGTGCGGCTCCAGCGTGGTGAACGGGTAGTCGGCGATCTTCGGCTTGGCGGCCGACATGCGGCTGATCAGCGTCGACTTGCCCACGTTGGGGAACCCGACGAGCGCCACGTCGGCCAGCAGCTTCAGCTCCAGCCGCAGCCAGTGCTCCTCGCCGATCTCACCCTGCTCGGCGAACCCCGGCACGCGGCGCTTGTTGGACAGGAACTTGGCGTTGCCCCGCCCGCCACGGCCACCGGCGGCCGCCAGGTAGCGGTCGCCGGCGTGGACCAGGTCGGCGATGACGACGCCGTCGCGGTCGAGCACCTGGGTGCCCTCCGGCACCATCACCACCATGTCGCTGCCGGCTCGCCCGTGGCGACCCTTGCCCTGGCCGTGGGTGCCGTTGGTGGCGCGCCGGAACGGCGTGTCCTTGAACGACAGGAGCGAGGCGACGTTGCGGTTGGCGACCAGCCAGACGTCGCCGCCGTTGCCGCCGTCACCACCGTCGGGCCCGCCCTTGGGGACGTGGGCCTCGCGCCGGAACGCCACCGCCCCGGCCCCGCCATCACCGCCTTTGACGTGCAGGTTGCATTCGTCGACGAACTGTTGCTGTGACGTGGCGGTGTACCTCGCCTCGGCGCGGTGGCCGGGCTACTCGGAGGGCAGGATGTCGACCAGCTTGCGACCGCGTCGCTGGCCGAACTTCACCTTGCCGTCGATCAGGGCGAACAGCGTGTCGTCGCCGCCCCGTCCGACGTTCTCGCCCGGGTGGAACCGGGTGCCCCGCTGGCGCACGATGATCGTGCCGGCGTGGACGGCGGTGCCGTCGAACGCCTTGACGCCGAGGCGCTTGCTCTGTGAGTCGCGGCCGTTTCGAGTTGAACCGGCGCCCTTGGTCTTCGACATGTCGGCCTCCCGTTCAGCCCTTGGAGATCCCGGTGATCTCTATGGTGGTGTACCGCTGGCGGTGACCCCAGCGCTTGCTGTTGTTGCTCTTGTTCTTGTAGGTGAACCCGTTGATCTTCGGGCCCTTGGTCTCACCCAGCACCTTGGCGCTGACGGTGGCCTTGGTCAGCTCGCTCGGCTTGGCCAGCACGGTGTCGCCGTCGACCAGCAGGATCGGCTTCAGCTCGACCTTGTCGTCGTCGCCGATCAGCTCGATGTCGAGCGTCTGTCCCTCTTCCACCCGGTGCTGCTTGCCACCGGTCCTGATGACTGCGTACATGCGAGAGCCTTACCTACTCAGGGGGTTCCGCCGGGAAGGCGGCGCGCCAGCCTACCGAGCCCAGCCACGGAGGAGCTAGTTCTCGGTCGCCTTGCGCAGCGCCGCGTGGACCCCGACCGTCAGGCCGATCCCCGCGATGGGGAAGACGGGCCAGAACGGCACGTCGCCGTCGGCCTGGGCCGCGGTGCCGGCCCAGATCACGACGAAGAACACCGACAGCACGGCCCACAGGTAGAAGTGCGCCCGGAACGCCTCGCCCTCGGGCCGGTCGCGCTCCCGGATGGGCGGGCCGTTGTAGTTGGACGTGGGCCGCAGCTCGGGGAGGTCGGTGAGCAGCGGCTCGAGGTCGCCGCGCACCTTGGCCTCGAGCGCGCCGGTCACCCGGTCCTCCAGCTCGGCCAGGTCGATCCGGCCGAGGCTGAAGTGCACCCGCAGCTCGTCGACCACGGCGTGGCGGTCCTCGTCGGACACGCGCATGTCGCGCCGGGCCACCACCGGCTGTTGTTGCCTCTGTTGCTCTTCCGGAACCAGCTCGCCCACCCTCGTCGCCTCCCCTAGTCCGGCAACAGCTCCTTGTCGACCAGGACCCCACGACCTTCGCACATCGGGCAGTGCGTCGAGAACGACTCGAGCAGCCCTTCGCCGATGCGCTTGCGGGTCATCTCGCAGAGCCCCAGCTCGGAGATCTCGAACACCTGAGTGCGGGTCTTGTCGCGGGACAAGGCGTCGCGGAACACGTGCGCCACCTCGTCGCGGTTGTCGCGACGCTCCATGTCGATGAAGTCGACCACGATGATGCCACCGATGTCGCGCAGCCGCAGCTGGCGCGCGATCTCGACGGCGGCCTCGAGGTTGTTCTTGAAGACCGTCTCCTCGAGGCTCGACTTGCCGACGTTCTTGCCGGTGTTCACGTCGATGACCGTGAGGGCCTCGGTCTTCTCGATGATCAGCGAGCCACCGGACGGCAGCCAGACCTTGGGGTCGAGCGCCCGGTGCAGCTGCTCGTGGACGTGGTGCTTCTCGAACAGCGGCAGGTCCTCGGCCGAGGGGTCGTAGTACTCCACCCGGTCGGCCAGCGTGGGGCTGATCGAGCCGACGTAGTCGCGCACCTGCTCGTAGAGCTCCCGGTCGTCGATCACGACGCCCCGGTAGTGCTGGTTGAACTCCTCGCGGATCACCCGGACGGCCATGTCGGGCTCGCGGTAGAGCATGGCGGGCGCCTTGGAACGCTTGGCCAGGCTGTCGATCTGCTCCCACTGGCGCAGCAGGCGGCGGACGTCGTTCTCGATCTCGTCGGAGGTGACGCCCTCGGCCGCGGTGCGCACGATGATGCCGTGCTGCGCCGGCTTCACCCGGTCGAGCACCTGGCGGAGGCGCTTGCGCTCGTCGTCGGGGAGGCGCTTGGAGATGCCGTAGGTCGACGAGTTGGGGATCAGCACCACGAACCGGCCGGGCAGCGACACCTCTTGGGTGAGGCGTGCGCCCTTGGCACCGATCGGGTTCTTGGTGACCTGGCAGAGGATGGTCTGACCGGCCCGCAGCATCTGCTCGATGCGCAGGTGGCGCTCCTTGCCGCTGCTGCGCTCGATGTCCTCGCTCTCGAAGTGGACGTCGCCCCGGTACAGCACGGCGTTCTTGGGGGTGCCGATGTCGACGAACGCCGCCTCCATGCCCGGCAGCACGTTCTGGACCTTGCCCAGGTAGATGTTGCCGTGGATCTGGGAGACGTCGTCGGACGGGCGGGACACGTAGTGCTCGATGAGCGCCCGGCCCTCCAGCACCGCGATCTGGGTGGCCTTGTCGCTGACGTGCACGCACATCATGTAGCGACCGACCGGGCGGCCCTTGCGCTCGCGGCCCCGCCGGCGCTCCAGGGTCTCCTCGTCGACCTCGACGGGGACGCCCGCGAGCATCTCGACCGGTTGGCCCGCCGGACGGCTGGAGCCGCTGCCCTGGCCACTGCCACTGCTACTGCCAGTGCCGCCGCGGCCCCGGCGACGGCGCTTCCGCTTGGCGCCCGTGTCGTCGCCGGCGCGATCGCCGCCACCGCCACCGCTGTTGCGGCCGCCACTGCTGCGGGCGGCCATGTCGTCGGCCGGTGCGCCCGCGCCGGAACCGGCGCCGACGACGGCGCCTGTCTTCGACTGCCCGCCGCGACCCCGGCGCCGACGTCCGCCACCCGAGCCTTCCTTGGCGTCCGCGTCGGCCTGCGCGGCCGCCGCAGCCGGTGCGGGCATGGTGTCGCCGATCTTCGGCCGGTTGGGCGCGCCCGACGGGGCGGCCTTGCGCACCAGCGCCTTCTCCGCCGCCTCGACCGACGGACGGCCTTCGTTCGGCGGGTCGGGCAGCTCGTCGGGCTCCCGGCTGCTGCGGGAGCTGCGGGACCTGCCGTTGTCGCTCGGCGGGCCCTCGTCGTCGTCGCCGTCGTCGCTATCGTCCTCGTCGCCGCTACCGGCGCCGTCGCCGCCCTCGCTGCGCGGCTTGGACCGCTTGCGACCACCGCGTGAACCGCGCCGCCGGCGTTTGCGAGAGGCGTCAGACGACGCCGCCTCGCTTGAAGTCTCTCCCGCCGCCGTCGCGTCGCCGGTTGTGGGTGCAACCTGCGCATCGTCGGTGGACGGGGACGGCTCAGGGCGCTGAGGCGCCTCCGACCGTGCCTCGGTCTCTGACATCTATCGATTCCCTTCTCATGACGCACGCGCCTGGGCGTGCGGGGCCAGCGTCGCTGCCGGGGGGAGGGGGATGACCTCCTGCCGGGCGCCGCCGACCAGCGTCCATTGATGCATGCGCACGACCCGATCGGCATGCAATGCCGGGTCGAGCGCGTCGACCAGCTCGGCTGGTCGCAAACTTCTGGGCTGGGTCGCCAGCTCGGCCTCTGCCACCCCGCATCCTGTGCCAGGGGGCAGCACCTGCAAGGCGAGGATACATGGCCGGATGTCCTCGGTGACTTCTTGGCCTTTCCGCTCCCGGGTGACCACGATCTCGTCGGTGGCCATCGTGCGGGCGATCGCCGCCGCCAGCGCGTCGTCCGAGAGGCCCGAGAGCTCGAAGTGCCAGGTGGAGCTCGTCACCGCCTGCTGCAGCGAGTCGGCCCCCGCGGCGAGGGGCTCCACGGCCTGCACCTCCAGGCCGACCGGCAGCGCCGGGTTGACCTGTAGGGCGAACAACTCGCAGGCCACGTCGCCTCCGGGCGCGTCCTCCCGCAGGTTGACGTCGAGGTACTCGCCGAGCGACTCGTGCCCGGTCGACAGCGCCAGCCCGAAGCTGAGCCGCGGCCGCGGCGAGAAGCCCTCCGAGTAGGCGACGGGAAGCCCGGCCCGTCGCAGCGCCCGCTCCCAGATGCGCGCCACGTCACGGTGGCTCGTGAAGCGGACCTTCCCCGTCTTGGTGAAGCGGACCCGGAGCTTGCGGGGTGCGGTCGGGCCGCTCATGGTGTGCCCACGCCGACGGGTCGCTTGGTGGTCAGGGCGACGGGCACACCGGTGCCGCGCATGAGGTCCTGACCCGTTCCCTGGCTGCCGCCCGCCGGGGGCACCGGCGAAGCGACGACGTGCTCGATGCCGTAGCCGGTGCATGCCCCACAGTCGTAGCAGGGCGTCCAGCGGCAATCGGGGAGGCCGACCTCGGCCAGGGCGTCCTGCCAGTCCTGCCACAGGAAGTCCTTGTGGAGGCCGGCGGAGATGTGGTCCCAGGGGAGGACCTCGTCCTCGGTGCGGTGCCGGTGGACGTACCAGTCGGGCTCGAGCCCGGCCTCCGCCATCGCCTTCTCCCACAGGGCCAGGTCGAAGTGCTCGCTCCACTCCTGGAACGTGCCGCCCTGGCGCCACACGGACTCGATCACCGGGCCGAGCCGGCGGTCGCCGCGGGACATCAGGCCCTCCACCAGCGTGGCCTTGGGGTCGTGCCACGTGAGCTGGAGCTGCCGGCTGCCCCGGGCGGCGTCGCGCAGCAGGCCCACCTTGCGCTGCAGCTCGGCCACCGTGTTCTGGCCGAACCACTGGAAGGGGGTGAAGGGCTTGGGCACGAAGCCGCCCACCGACGCCTTCACCTGCACGTTGCGGTTGTGCTTCTTGCCCAGCTCGACGCAGTTGCGGGCCAGGTCGACGATGCCGAGCGTGTCGGCGTCGGTCTCCGACGGCAGGCCCGTGAGGAAGTACAGCTTCACCCGGCGCCAGCCCTGGCTGAAGGCGCTGTCGACCGCGCCGTACAGGTCCTCTTCGCGGATGAGCTTGTTGATGATCTGGCGCATCCGCCAGGTGCCGGCCTCGGGGGCGAAGGTGAGGCCGGTGCGGCGGGCCTTCTGGATCTGGGCGGCGATGCCGACGGTGAAGGCGTCGACCCGGAGGCTGGGCAGGCTCACCGACACGTTGCCGCAGCTGGTGGGGTCGTCGCTGCTGCCGTCGACGATGCTCTTGACGACGCCCTCGATGCCGGAGAAGTCGGCCGTGGAGAGGCTGGTGAGCGCCACCTCGTCGTAGCCGGTGCGGCGCAGGCCCTCCTGCACCATGGTCCGGACCTGGTCGGCCGGACGCTCCCGCACCGGGCGGGTGATCATGCCGGCCTGACAGAAGCGGCAGCCCCGGGTGCAGCCCCGGAACACCTCGACGTTGAGCCGGTCGTGGACCACCTCGGTGAGGGGCACCAGCTGGTTGCGGGGGTAGGGCCACTGGCCGAGGTCGGCGATCGTGCGCTTCTCGACCTGCGCGGGCACGTCGGGGTAGCGGGGGCGGACGGCCTTGAGGACCGGGCCGTCGTAGTCGACCTCGTACATCGACGGGACGTACACACCCTCGACGTGCGACAGCTCCCGGAGGACGTTGTGGCGGCTCTCGGGCGTGCGGCGGGACTCCGCCTTCCACTCCCGGAGCACCTCGGTGATGTCGCCGACCGCCTCCTCGCCGTCGCCCAGGACCACGAAGTCGAGGAAGTCGGCGATGGGCTCGGGGTTGTAGGTGCAGTGGCCGCCGGCGGCGACCAGCGGGTGGTCGCCGTGGCGATCGCGGGCCCGGACGGGGATGCCGGCCAGGTCGACGCAGTTGAGCAGGTTGGTGAAGGTCAGCTCGGCCGAGAGGTTGAAGGCGAGGACGTCGAACTCGCCGGCGGCCCGGTGGGTGTCGACCGAGAACAGCGGGATCCTCTCGCGGCGGAGGACCGCCTCGAGGTCGGTCCACGGCGCGTACGAGCGCTCGGCGACGGCGTCGTCGCGCTCGTTGAGGATCTCGTAGAGGATCTGGAGGCCCTGGTTGGGGAGCCCGACCTCGTAGGTGTCGGGGTAGGTGAGCAGCCAGGACACCTTGTGCGGCGCGTGCTCGGGGGTCTGGGCGCCGAGCTCCAGCCCGATGTAGCGAGCCGGCTTCTCGACGTCGGCGAGGTGAGGCTCGAGCTCTGTCCAGATGTCCCGCGTCGGTTGCCGCATGTCCCTGTCCAGGGTAGCCATCCCCACCCTCCGCCCCCGAACCCTCCGACCCTCGACAGCTCCCGACGAAGCTCTGCCACCTCGAGGCGGAGCGAACGCACTTCCGCCCGCGACCTGGTGCACGACTCCCTCACCGAGACGAACCTGATCTCCTGACTCAGCCGAGAGCGGACATGATGCTGACGACCGCCGCGATTGTCGTGACCTGCATGCCTGCAACGAAGAGCGCGAACTTCCGCAGTTCACTCTGCAGTTCCGCGCGGAACTCGCCGCGGAGGTCCGAGACCTCGGTACGAACGCCCGCTATCTCAGCCCGGAGGCCGGCGAAACCCTGGTGCATCTCACCGCGGAGCTCGGCGATCTCGGAGCGGAGCGATGCGTCGCCGTCGTGTACCTCACCGCGGAGCTCGGCGACCTGGATCTGGACGAACTCCTTCGTGACGGGCTCGTCGAGGTCGCGGGAGGGGAAGTGGGAGATCAAGGCTTCGGCCACCTCCTCGCCGAGCTGTGGGGCCCACACATTGTAGATCTCGCTCCGGTGCCGCTGACTCAAAGCCACGAGACGATCGTAATCGGCTGGAGAGGCCCGAAAAGCCCGAGAAAGGCCGAAAAGTCAGCGGGTGTGGTAGCGGTGCATGTGGACGTTGAGGATGATGCCCATGGCGGTCCAGGCGGCGAGGGTGGAGGAGCCGCCGTAGCTCATGAAGGGCAGGGGGATGCCGGTGATCGGCATGATGCCGACGGTCATGCCCACGTTCTGGAACACCTGGAACACGAGCATCGACAGGACGCCGACGCACAGGAGCATGCCGAAGCGGTTGTGGGCCATCTGGGCGGTGCGCCAGATCCGCCAGCACAGCAGCCAGTAGAGCGCCAGCAGCGTGGCGCAGCCGGCGAAGCCGAGCTCCTCCCCCAGCGCCGTGAAGATGAAGTCGGTCTCCTGCTCGGGCACGTTGCCGAGCCGGGTCTGCGTGCCCTCGAACAGGCCCTTGCCGCCGAACCCGCCCGAGCCGATGGCGATCTTCGACTCGTTGAGGTTGTAGCCCGTCGACTTCGTGTTGGCGTCCTGCTCGACGAACGCCGTGAGCCGGTCGCGCTGGTAGTCCTCCAGCAGGTCGGAGTTGAGCACCCCGATCACGCCGATGACGCCCACCGCCGTCAGCACCACCATGTGCCGCGCCTTGGCCCCGGCCACCAGCAGCAGCCCCATGGCGATGGCGACGAACACCATCGCCGTGCCGAGGTCGGGCTGGAGGAGGATGAAGCCCATCGGGATCCCCAGCACCGCCAGCGTGGCACCCACCCAGCGCGCCCCGAGCGGCGCGCCGCCCTTCGACAGCACGTAGGCCAGCACCACCAGCACGATCACCTTGGCGATCTCGGCGGGCTGCAGCTGGAACCCGTAGTCGCCCTCGCTCGACGGCGAGAACGCCCAGGTCGAGCCGATCTGGAACCACGCCTGCGTGCCCCGGTGCTCGCTGCCCACCGACGTCAGCACCAACGGCAGCAGCAACAGCAGCAGCCCGTACGGCACCCACACCTTCTCGCGCCAGCGCCGGTAGTCGAACGACGCCACCAGCACCATCATCACCACCCCGAGGGCGATGAACATGAGCTGGCGCTGCAGCGACGAGAAGTCGTAGTCCTCGGGGTCGGTGCCCCGGGTGGACGACAGGATCATCAGCGAGCCGAGCGACGAGATCGCCGCCGCCGACAGGAGCAGGAGCAGGTCGACGTGGCGCCACACCGGCTCGGCCCGGCGCCGGAAGATGCCCAGGTCGCGCTTGCGCTCCGACCGCTTGAGCCCCTGCTCCCAGCGCCGCGGCCCGACGGTCTCGCGCCACTGGCGACGCTCGCGCCCGCCCCCGTAGCCACCGAGGGCGTCAGTCATAGGCACCGCCCACCGTCGGCAGGGCGCCGACGGCCGCGCCCACCCCGCCCAGGGGGGCCGGCGGCTTGGGCACCGCGCCCGAGAGCACGTCGAACAGCGCCCGTGCCACGGGGGCGGCGTTGCTGCCGCCGAAGCCCGACTCCTCCATCAGCACGGTCACCTGGTAGCGGGGCGCGTTCACCGGGCCGAAGGCGCTGAACACCGCGGAGTCGGCCTTGTCCTGCACCTGGGCCGTGCCGGTCTTGCCGGCGATGGGGAACGCCTCCAGGTCGAAGCCGTTGAACGCCGAGACCGCCGTACCCGAGATCGGCACGTTGGCCAGGCCGTCGAGCAGCGGTTGACGGATCTCCGGCGGCAGGTCGACCCGGCCGGCCACCACTGGCGCCACCAGCGTCGGGGCCGTGTCGTCGCCGGGCGGGTCGATCGACGCCGCGATCTGCGGCTGGTAGCGGGTGCCGCCGTTGGCGAAGGTGGCGTAGCCGTTGGCCAGCTGGAGCGGTGTGAGCACCATGTCGCCCTGGCCGACGGCGAGGTTGACGTTGTCGCCGGCGTGCCAGTCGGGGTCGCAGTCCTGCTGGGCGCAGTACTCGCGGCGCCACTGGGGCGTGGGCAGCCGGCCGGCGACCTCCTCGGTGAGCGGGATGCCGGTCTCCTCGCCGATCCCGAAGTCCCGGATGTACTGCTGCATCGCCTCTTCGCCGCCGAAGCGCTCCTGCTGCAGGTAGAACTGCGCGCCCACGTTGTAGAAGTAGGCGTCGGAGGACACGGTGAGCGCCTCGTCGATGCGGATGGCGCCGTAGGCGGAGCTGCCGGCGTTGCTGCGGAAGCACTTGGCGCCGGTGCAGCCCGGGATCTGGTAGCCGCCGCGGTCGAAGAACACCGTGTCGGCCGACATCAGGCCCGACTTCAGCGCGGCGTACCCGACGAACAGCTTGAACGTGGACCCCGACGCCCACAGGCCCTGCATCGCCCAGTTGTTGAGGGGGTACTCGTTGGCCGGGTCCTGCAGGTAGGCCCACTCGGCGTTGTCGATGCCGTCGACGAACCGGGACACGTCGTAGGTGGGGTACGAGGCCATGGCCAGGACCTGGCCGTTGTTCGGGTCCTCCACCACGACCGCGCCCCGCTGACCCTGGTTCGGGGCGTTGCCCGGGCGCGGCGGGCGCTGCCGGGCCGCCTCCAGGCCCTGCTCCAGGCGTTGCTGGGCGACGGCCTGGATGTCGATGTCGAGGGTGAGGGTCAGGTCGCTGCCCGGCTTCGGCAGCGTCTCGCTGATCACCCGGACCGGGTCGCCGTCGGCGTCGACCTCGATCTCCCGCTTGCCGGGCGTGCCCCGCAGGTCCTGCTCGTAGGCCCGCTCGACGCCGGTGCGGCCGATGTCGTCGTTGAGGCTGTAGGGCTTGGGGGTGCCGGACTCCTCGGCCACCGCCAGCTCGTCCTCGTTGATCTTGGCGGTGTAGCCGACGACGTTCGCCGCCAGCGGCCCGTACGGGTAGTGGCGCACGGCGGTGCGCTGCACGATCACCGACGGGTACTCCGCGGCGTGCTCCTCCAGGTAGATCTTCAGCTCCTCGGGCACGCCCTGGGCCACGGGGACGGGCGCGTAGCGGCTGAACTTCTGGTTGTTGATGCGCGTGCGCAGGCCCTCGGCGTCGATCTGCTTGCCGACCTTCACCAGCTCGCCGGCCAGGCGGGTGAGCAGTTCGGTGCCCTTCTCCTCCTCGAGCTGGTTGAACCCGGAGCGGTCGACGGCGACGACCACGTCGATGCGGTTGTCGACGATGACCTTGCCGTTGCGGTCGAAGATGCGACCCCGGGGAGCGGGGACCAGCACCTCGCGCACCCGGTTGGCCTCGGCCTGGACCTGGAAATCGGAGGCGCCCACCACCTGGAGGTCGTAGAGGCGGGCGAACAGGGCGGCGAACAGGGCCACGGCGACCATGCCCAGCACCGACAGCCGCAGGCGGGGGATCTCGTTGCTCATGTGCGCCCGCGCCCCCTCAGCCGATCGTCGCGATGCGGTAGCGCTCGGAGCGGTCGTCGCCGACGGCCCACTGCAGCAACCGCCGGGCCGGCAGGATCAGGGCCACGTTCCAGGCCGCGACCACGCTGGCGATGCGCGTCACCTCGTCGGCCGGGTACTCCGAGCCCATCAACCGGGTGACGGCGACCGCCAGCAGCACCGCCGTCACGCTGCCGACGAACGCCGTGAGCAGGTGGAACCACCAGCGGGGCTGCAACACCCAGGTGGCGGCCATCCCGACGCCGTAGCCCACCAGGGCGTACACCAGGGCGGACAGGCCGAAGGGGGTGTCGAGCAGCAGGTCGTAGGCGAGGCCGGCGCAGAACCCGTAGGTGGCGCCACGGTCGGCACCGCCCACGGAGCCGGCGGCGATGGCGGTCAGCAGCACCAGGTCGCCGAAGGCGCCGAACGCCTCCAGGTCGGACACCACGCCGACCTGCAGGACGAGTATGGCGAACACCAGCAGCGCCCCCCGCCGCAGAGCGATGGCTCGATCCGAGTTCATCGCTTCCCGCTCCTGCTGCTTCGCAGCGGGCCGCTCGGGCCACGCTCGCTCTCCCCCGGGCCTCGCTCGGCGGGCCTCGCTGCGGACGGACGCTCGCTCATGCCGGGGGCTCCCACTGCAGGATGCTGACGTAGGACAGGCGGTCGACGTCGACGAGCGGGTCGACGATCAGCTCGAGCGACAGGCCGCCGGCACCCTCGCGGGTGGTGCGCACCTTGCCGACGGGAATGGCGTCCGGGTAGAGGCTGCGGTCGACGCCGCTGGTCACCACGCCCGTGCCGGCGGCGACGTCGGTGCCCGGCTCGATCGAGGCGTCGACCACCAGCGGCTCGCCCCGACCCTGGCCCCGGGCGGTGCCGAGGGCGCCCGTGCCGGCCAGGCGCACGCCGACACGGAACTCGGGGTCGCTCACCAGCTCGACCGTCGCCCGGCCGCCCGACACCTGCGACACCCGGCCCACCAGCCCGCCGCCGGTGACCGCGGGCATCCCCACCTTGATGCCCTGGTCGCTGCCCTTGTTGATCTCGATGGCGTGCGAGAAGTTCGACCGGGGCCCCGACGTGACCTGGGCGGTGACCTTGGGGAGGTCGCCGGCCCACGGCAGCTCCAGCGACCGGGTCAGCTCGGCGAGCTGCTCGGCGGCATCGGTGTTGCTCACCTCGCCGGCCTCAATGGACGCGAGCTGCTCCCGCAGCTGCTGGTTCTCCTCGCGCAGCTCGTCGACGTCCTCGTTGCCGGTCCAGCCGTTCCAGGCGTCGGTCAGCGGGGCGGACACGACCTCGGCGGCGTCGTCGAACGGGTCGAACAGGCTGGCGGCCGCGTCGCGGGCCTCGTCGACCACGGCGACGTCACGCCGGTCGAGCACCAGCGCCGTGACGGCGGCCATCACCAGCACGGCGAGCCGGCCCCGGTTCCCTTCCACGCGTGCGACCGCCATCGGCGTCAGCGGGTGGACGACGCGAACAGCACACCGTTGAGCGCTTCGAAGTGCTCGAGCGACTGGCCGGAGCCGACGGCGACGGCGTGCAACGGGTTGGGGGCGATGGCGATCGGCATGCCGGTCTCGTCCTGCAGCCGGCCGTCGAGGCCGTTCAGGAGCGCCCCACCGCCGGCGAGCATGATGCCCTGGTCCATGATGTCGGCCGCCAGCTCGGGCGGCGTCATGTCGAGCGTGACCTTCACCGCGTCAACGATGGCAGACACAGGCTCGTCGAGGGCTTCGCGGATCTCCTCGGTGGTGGTGACGATGGTCTTCGGCAGGCCCGTGACCAGGTCACGGCCCCGGATCTCGGCATGGACCTCTTCCTGCAGCGGCCAGGCGCTGCCGAGGGTCACCTTGACCTCCTCGGCGGTGCGGTCGCCGATGAGGAGGCCGTACTCCTTCTTGATGTAGCTGACGATGGCCTGGTCCATCTCGTCGCCGCCGACCCGCACCGACTGGCTGGTGACGATCCCGCCCAGCGAGATCACCGCCACCTCGCTGGTGCCGCCGCCGATGTCGACGATCATGTTGCCGGTCGGCTCCTGCACCGGGAGCCCGGCGCCGATGGCCGCAGCCATGGGTTCCTCGATGATGTAGGCGCGGCGGGCACCCGCGTACTCGGCGGCTTCCTTGACCGCCCGCTGCTCGACGCCGGTGATGCCCGACGGGACGCAGATCACCATGCGCGGCTTCGACCAGCGGCGGTTGTGCACCTTCTGGATGAAGTAGCGCAGCATCTTCTCGCAGATCTCGAAGTCGGCGATGACGCCGTCCTTGAGAGGCCGGATGGCCTCGATGTGGCTGGGCGTGCGCCCGATCATGCGCTTCGCCTCGACGCCGACCGCGACCGGTCGACCGTCGCGCATGTTGACCGCGACGACGGAGGGCTCGTTGAGCACGATGCCCTTGCCGCGGACGTAGATGACGGTGTTCGCAGTACCGAGGTCCACCGCCATGTCCCGGCCCATGAGAAAGGAGAAGAGGTTGTCGGACATGGCTGTGGTCCTCCGGCCGTGCCGTGGAGGCGGGCGTAGGTTAACGAAGCGGTGGTGCCCGGCGGTCGATGGTTGCCCGGTCCCTGCTAGGCGGATACCTCAGGGAACCAGAGCTTGATCTCCCGGGCGGCGGAATCGTGGCTGTCGCTGGCGTGGACGAGGTTCTCGGTGGTGATGGCGGCGAAGTCGCCCCGGATGGTCCCGGGCTCGGCGTCGTCGACCTTGGTGGCACCCACCATCTTGCGCAGCAAAGAGAAGGTGTTGTCGGCCGGGCCCTCCACCACCATGGCGAAGACCGGCGATCGGGTCAGGAACGTGACGAGCTCGCCGTAGAACGGCTTGTCGCGGTGCTCGTCGTAGTGCTCCTCGGCGAGGTCCCGATTCACGCTGCGCAGTTCGGCGGCCACCAGGGTGAAGCCCTTGCGCTCGATCCGGCTCACGATCTCGCCGACGAGGCCACGCTCGACGGCGTCGGGCTTGCACATCACGAATGTCCTCTGGGTCACAACGACGCAAGGTAGCCGCTCTGGGTGACCGCCCCGGAACCCCCTGGTGAGGGGACTCTCGGATAAGGCGCGTCCTATCATCCTCGTCCTGCCCTCCCTGCCGACCCCTCCCCTGGCCGCGCCGACGGTCGACGAGCCGTTCTTCGTCGAGCGGGCGCAGCGGGCGCCCGGCGAGCGACGCAGCCTCGGGCGGGCGCGGCTGCTCGCCGAGCGGCTCGACCTGCCGCTGGCGGACCTGCACCCGCTGGTGGTCACCGGGTCGAAGGGCAAGGGCACGGCGGCGACGTACGCGGCGGCGGCGCTGCGGGCGGCGGGCCGGTCCGTGGGGCTGATCACCAGCCCCGGCTACCGGAGCCACCGGGAGCGCATCCGGCTCGACGGCGAGGCGATCCCGGAGCGGGACTTCGCCCGGCTCGCAGGCCTGCTGGCCGACGCGGTCGACCGGCTGCCGGCGCACGTGCCGGGCGGCGGCTACGTGTCGCCCACCGGCGCCTTCACCATCGCCGGGCTGCGGTGGCTGGTCGACCGGGGCTGCGACGCCCTGGTGGTGGAGGCCGGCCTGGGCGGGGCGTCCGACGAGTCGTCGCTCACCCGGCCGGCGGTGGTGGCGCTCACCGAGATCTTCGAGGAGCACCTCGGCATCATCGGCGACGACGTGGTGGAGGTGGCGCAGGACAAGGCCGGCACGATCTGCGCCGCCACGCACTCGGTGCTCACGGTCCCCCAGGACCCCCGGGTGGGCGCGGTGATCGCGGGCGCGGCCCGACGCCACGGCGCGGCGCTGTCGATGGTGAGACCGACCGACGTGCCGGTCGACCTCCCGACCGATCTCATGCGCGCCAACGCCGCCCTCGGCCTGCGAGCGGCGGCGGCGCTCGGCGCCCCGGCCGGCCCCGTCCCCGACGTGCGGCTGCCGGGGCGACTGTCGGTGCACCGCCGGGGGTCGCAGACCTGGGTGCTCGACTCGGCCATCAACCCGAAGGGCCTGCGCACCGCGCTCGACTGGTGCCGGCGGTCGATCGGCGAACCGACGGCGGTGCTCCTGTCGATCCCCGACACCAAGGACCGCGACGCCTGCCTCGCCGCCCTCCCCGACATCGACTTCCGGCTGCTCCGGGTCGACGCGTCGCACCTGACGTTCCCGCCCGGGCTACCCCTGCTGACCGACCTCGACGCTCCGTCGCTGGGCGACCTCGTCCTCGCCATGGGGACGATCAGCTTCGTCGGCACCACGCTCGACCTCCTGGAGGTCGACATGACCCGGTTGTTCTAGAGCAAGCCCAGGCGGCGGCACTCCGAGCGGGCCGTGCCGACCGTGCGCAGGGAGCCGACGACCATGACCACGTCGGCCTCGCCGGCCAGGTCGGGGGCGTCGTTCCACACGTGGCGCAGCGCCGCGGCGACGTCGGGGACCACCTCGGTCTCGGCGCCCCGCACCCGCACGTGCTCGGCCAGCTCCTCGGCCGGCAGCGCCCGGGGTGAGGCGGGCGTGCAGGCGACCACCCGGTCGCCGGGCCGCACGTCGAAGCCCTCCAGCATCTCGTCGACGTCACGCCCGGCCAGGACGCCGATGATCCAGTGGCGGCGGCCGCCGATCTCGAACTCCTCGGCCAGCGTCTCCCCCACGGCCGCCGCGCTGTCCGGGTTGTGGGCCCCGTCGAGCACCAGCAGCGGCGACCGGTGCACCACCTCGAAGCGCCCCGGCAGCGTCAGGCGGGCCAGCCCGTCCCGCACCACCTGGGGGTCGAGCGCCCGGCCGAACAGCCCCTCCACCGCGGCGATCGCGCACGCCGCGTTGTCGGCCTGGTGGGTGCCGTGGACGGGCAGGAACACGTCGTCGTAGCGCCCGTTGGGCGTGATGACCGTGATCAGGTGCCCGCCCAGCGCCAGCTTGTCCTGCTCGCAGCCGAAGTCGCGGTCGCGCACCCACACCGTGCCCGGGCCCTCGGCCTCGAACACCGGCAGCAGCTCGGGGTCGGTCTCGCCCAGCACCAGGTGGCTGCCCGGCGTGATGATGCCGGCCTTCTCCTCGGCGATGCGCCGGCGCCAGTCGCCCTGGCCGTCGGTGTGGTCGCGCCCGACGTTCGTCACCACCGCCACCTGGGCCGCACCCACGTTGGTGGCGTCGTAGCGGCCCAGCAGGCCCACCTCCACCACGGCGACGTCGACGGCGACGTCGGCGAAGTACGAGTAGGCCGCCGCGGTGACGAGGTCGAAGTGCGTGGGCCGCACCCCGCCCGTCTCCTCCAGCACCAGCGGTTGGAGGGCAGCCAGCTCGCTGAGCACCCGGGTCAGCTCGTCGGCGGCGATCGGGTCGAGGTTCCAGGCGATGCGCTCGACGATGTGCTCGAGGTGCGGGCTCGCGTAGGTCCCCACCGACAGCGAGTGGGCCACCAGCAGGGCGGAGATCATCCGGGCGGTGGAGCCCTTGCCGTTGGTGCCGGTCAGGTGGACGATCGGGTACGCCTGCTCGGGGTTGCCCATCACCTCGGCCAGCACCCGCATCACGTCGAGCGACAGGCCCTCGACGCGGCCGGCGATCGCCGGCGTCTGCTCCCAGTCGACGTGGTCGTCCAGGAACGCGAGGGCCTCGTCGATCCCCTTGAAGGGACGAGCGGGCGTGCTGCGGGGCCGGCGGGTCAGGATGCCGCCCGACGTGGGCGCTGCTGGCGCGGCACGTCGGACCGGGGGACCAGCGTGGGGTTCACCTTCTCGAGCACCGTGTCGCGGTCGACCACGCACTTGCCGACATCGCTGCGGCTCGGCAGCTCGTACATGAGGTTCAGCAGGACCTCTTCGAGGATCGCCCGCAGGCCTCGGGCACCGGTGCCCCGGAGCAGGGCCTGGTCGGCGATGGAGGCCAGCGCGTCCTCGGTGAAGGACAGCTCGACGTCCTCGAACTCGAAGATCTTCTGGTACTGCTTGACCAGCGCGTTCTTCGGGTCGACCAGGATGCTGATGAGCGCCTCGCGGTCGAGGCTCGACACGGCCCCGATCACCGGCAGGCGGCCGACGAACTCGGGGATCAGGCCGAACTTGAGCAGGTCCTCGGGCTGCACGTGCTCGAGCAGCGCGCCCAGCTCCTTGTCCTTGTAGCGGCGGACATCGGCGGTGAAGCCGACGCCGTTGTTGCCCATCCGGCTCTCGATCAGCTTTTCGAGCCCGGCGAACGCACCACCGCAGATGAACAGGATGTTGGTGGTGTCGATCTGGATGAACTCCTGGTGGGGGTGCTTGCGGCCCCCCTGCGGCGGCACCGAGGCGGTGGTGCCCTCCAGGATCTTGAGGAGCGCCTGCTGCACGCCCTCGCCCGACACGTCACGAGTTATCGACGGGTTCTCGCTCTTGCGGGCGATCTTGTCGATCTCGTCGATGTAGATGATGCCGGTCTCGGCCTGCTTGACGTCGTAGTCGGCGGCCTGGATCAGCTTGAGCAGGATGTTCTCGACGTCCTCGCCCACGTAGCCGGCCTCGGTGAGCGCGGTGGCGTCGGCGATGGCGAACGGCACGTTGAGCATGCGGGCCAGCGTCTGGGCCAGCAGCGTCTTACCGCAGCCGGTGGGCCCGATCAGCAGGATGTTCGACTTCGACAGCTCGACGTCGGTGGCCGTGGTGCCGTACTGGACCCGCTTGTAGTGGTTGTAGACCGCCACCGAGAGGATCCGCTTGGCGTGGTCCTGGCCGACGATGTAGTCGTTCAGGAAGTCGAAGATCTCGACGGGCTTGGGCAGCTCGTCGAAGCGCAGCTCACTCGGCTCGGTGAGCTCCTCCTCGATGATCTCGTTGCAGAGGTCGATGCACTCGTCGCAGATGTAGACGCCTGGGCCCGCTATGAGCCGCTTGACCTGCTTCTGCGACTTGCCGCAGAAGGAGCACTTCAGCAGCTCGCCGCCGTCTCCGAACTTGGCCACGTCAGGTCCCCCGTCCCTTCTGCACTCGTTCCACTAGTTGGACCGCCCGATGGGGCCGGTCACGTCGGCAGACTGCCGCGCGCTGATGACGTCGTCGAGGATGCCGTACTCCTTGGCCTCGACCGCGCTCATCACGAAGTCGCGGTCGGTGTCGCGGTGGATCCGATCGACGTCCTGGCCCGTGTGCTGGGCCAGGATCTCCTCGAGGAGGATGCGCATGCGCATGATCTCCTTGGCCGCCAGCTCGACGTCGGTGGCCTGGCCGCCGGCCTGGCCCCAGGGCTGGTGGAGCAGGATGCGGGCGTGCGGCAGGGCCAGGCGCTTGCCGGGCGTGCCGGCCGCCAGCAGCACCGCTGCCGCCGAGGCCGCCTGACCGAAGCAGATCGTGCTCAGGTCGGGCTTGATGAAGCTCATCGTGTCGTAGATCGCGAACAGCGCCGTGATGTCGCCACCTGGGCTGTTGATGTAGATGCTGATGTCCTTGTCGGGGTTCTCCGACTCGAGATGGAGCAGCTGCGCGCACACCAGGTTGGCGACGGTGTCATCGATCGGCGTGCCCAGGAAGATGATGTTCTCCTTGAGCAGCCGGCTGTAGAGGTCGTAGGACCGCTCACCCCGGTTGGTCTGCTCGACGACCGTCGGAACCAGGTAGTTGCGGATCACCGTCTCGTGATTCACTCGCTCTCCGTGTCGTCGTTGGCGGCGCTGTCGTCGTCGTTGGCGGCTGTGGAACCCGATTGCCCTGACTGACCTGCCGGGGCACCCTCCTGCTCGTCGCCGGCGACCTCGAGGTCGGCCCGATCGACGGGCTTGCCCTCCTGGTCGACCAGCTCGACCCGCTCAACGAGCCAGTCGAGTGCCTTGCGCTTCCTGATGTCCGAGCGTAGCCCTGGGAGCTGACCACCGCGTTCCAAGCGGTCGAGCACCTTGCGGGGTTTCTCGCCGAGGCGCTGGGCGACGCCCTCGATCTCGGCGTCGACGTCCTCGTCATCGCACACGATCTGCTCGGCGTCGGCCACGGCCCGCAGCGCCAGGTCGATCTTCACGCCGTCGGCGGACGGAGCGCGCATCTCGTCGAGCAGCTCCTCGGGCGCCTTGCCGGTGGCGGAGAGCCACTGGTCGAGGTCGAGGCCCTGGGCCCGCAGGCGCAGCGCCATCTCCTGGAGGCGGTCCTGCACCTCCTTGTCGACCAGGGTGGCGGGCGGCTCCATGTCGACGAGCTTGGCCAGCGCCTCCCGGGTGCGCTCGTTCACCTGCATCTGCGCCTGCAGCTGCTGGCGGGCCAGCAGGTTCTCGCGGATGTTCCCGCGCAGCGCCTCGATGGTGTCGAACTGCGAGTTCTCCTCGGCCCACTCGTCGTCGGCCTCGGGCAGCACCCGCTCGTTGACCTCCTTCACGAGGACGCGGAACTCGAGCTCGCGGGTCTCCTCCTCGTCGGGGTGGGTGGCGGGGAACGAGAGGATCTCGCCGGGCTTCACGCCGCGGAGGTTCTCGTCGACCTCGGGCGTGATCATCCCGCTGCCGACGGTGTAGCTGTAGTCGTCGGCGGTGAGGCCGTCCTGAGCGTCGCCGTCGAGGGTGCCGGTGATGTCGATGGTGACGACGTCGCCCTCCTGGGAGGAGCGGTCGACCGGCGCCGTCGTGGCCTGCACCTGGCGCATGCGGTCGATCTGCGCCTCGACGTCCTCGTCGGCGACGTCGGGGCGGTCGATCTCCACCCGCAGGCTGCCGTAGCCGGGCACCTGCACCTCGGGGCGCACCTCGACGACGGCGTCGAAGGCGAGCGGGCCCTCGCCCTCCTCGCCGGCGGTGATGTCGATCTCGGGCGCGGCGATGGCGTCGACGTCGTGCTCGCTCAACGCCTGGGCGTAGAACTCGGGCAGCGAGTCGTGCAGAGCTTGCTCGCGGCCGACGTTGGCACCGAGCCGGCGCTCCAGGATCTTGCGGGGTGCCTTGCCCGGACGGAACCCGGGGATGCGCACCTCCTGCGCGATCTTGCGGAACGCGGCGTCGACGGCTTTGTCGAACTCCGCCTCGTCGACCTCGACGGAAACCTTGACTTTGTTCCCCTCGAGGGGCGCGACGGTGGCCTTCACAGGGCGTGGAGTGTAGGGGGTGCCGGGGCCGTCTCGAACCATCCGGCAACCGTTGTCGGCGCTCGGTGGTCCGCCAAGTACCATCGGACGACCGACCGGGGAGTGGCGCAGACTGGTAGCGCACCTGCTTTGGGTGCAGGAGGTCGGGGGTTCAAATCCCCCCTCCCCGACTGGGTCCCGATAACTTGCGGCCCTGCGGGTGTAGCTCAATGGCAGAGCCCCAGACTTCCAATCTGGCAACGCGGGTTCGATTCCCGTCACCCGCTCTCCTCTCCCCCGGGTTTCTCCACCACCGACCCGGCGCCGCCACGACGGAGGCCCTGCTACGAATGGCAGGGCCTTCGGCACAGCGTGCGAAGGCCGACACGGGTTGGTCCTGGAAAGTCCTCTCGGCCCGAACGTATGTTCGCTACCATGAAGCTCGTATGGAAGCGCATGTACCTCGGCTCGTACCACGGCTACTCCGACGAGGGTCGGCAGGTCGCCCAGATCGGCCACGTGATCGGCCCCGACGGCGAGAGCGAGGGCTGGCTGGTCTACCTCGTCCACCACCTGGGTGAGCTGCCCGGCCGCTACCCCACCGAGGAGGCCGCGCAGACCGCGGCCGAGACCACCCTCGACCAGTACGCCTGACGGGCCGGCTTCGGCGGGGAACCGGGGGTCGGGGTCGGGCGGGGAACAAAGGGCGGCGGGGTATCGGTTGGAAGGTGTCCATGAACGACGCCACCACCGCCAGGGGGCGTGTCCGCATCGAGCCGGGCGCCAAGCGCCTGCGTGCCTTCGTCGACGGGCACCTCGTGTTCGACACGATCCGCCCGCTCTACGTGTGGGAGATCCCCTACTTCCCCGTCTACTACGTGCCCGCCGACGACGTGGTGGCCACGCTGGTCGCCACCGGCGAGGTCACCCGCTCGCCGAGCCGCGGCGACGGCCACCAGCACGACGTGAAGGTCGCCATCGCCACCGTGCCCGGTGCGGCCACGACGTTCCCCGACTCACCGTTCGAGGAGCTCCGCGACCACGTCCGCTTCGAGTGGGACGCCCTCAGCGCCTGGTTCGAGGAGGACGAGGAGGTCTTCACGCACCCCCGCAGCCCGTACGTGCGGATCGACGTCCTGCCGTCGTCGCGGCACGTCGTGGTGAAGGCGGGCGACACCGTGCTGGCCGACTCCACCCACGCCCACGTCCTCCACGAGACCGGCCTGCGGCCCGTCTGGTACATCCCGCGGCTCGACGTGCGGATGGACCTGCTGGCGCCGTCGAACACCATCACCCACTGCCCCTACAAGGGCACGACCGTGCACCTCTCGGCGCCGCTCGACGGCGAGACGAAAGACGTCGCCTGGTCGTACCCCACTCCACTGCCGGAGAGCGAGCGCGTCGCCGGCCTGGTCGCCTTCTACGACGACCGGGTCACGGTGCTGGTCGACGGCGTCCCCGTCACGAAGTAGCCCGAACACCCGCGGCGACAGCTCCTCGTGCGCCCGACGAGTCCTGCAACGAGCGCCATTTTCAAGGGCTTTACAATCGGTGCATGAGGCTCCGGACGTTCACCGCCGTCACCACGCTCACGCTCGTGTCGGTCGTGTCGGCGGGGTGCGCGACCAACGACGACCGGACCGAGAGCTGCGCCCCGACCGACCGCGGCGGCGACGTCGAGGACGCCCTGCAGGACCTCGAGCGGCTCGCCGACGACGAGGACACCAACCTCAACAACGTCGACAGCCGGCTGGAGCAGCTCGGTGACGACATCAACGACGTCATGAACACCACCGACGACCCCAACGCCCTGCAGCCGCGGGACGCCGACCTGTCGTTCGACGACCTGCGGACCTCGATCGAGGACCTCGGCAACGCCGAGAACCTGAGCGAGACCGGCGACGCCCTCGACGATGCCCTGTCCCAGCTGGGCGACGCCGTCGAGCGGATGAGCGAGGCCACGGAGGACTGCACTCCGTAGGTCCGGGGAAACCCTTTCGGGTGCCCGAGCGTAGACAGTGCATGCGACATCGCTGGGTGGTGATCCTGGCCGCCTCCGTGATGCTGGCGTCCGGCTGCTCGTCGTCCGGCTGCACGGCGGGCACCGACGACGAGCCCGAGAAGCTTGAACAGGGCCACCCCGCGAGCGGGCTACCTTCGCCGCAAGCAATCGCGGGAGGACACACCTATGGCATTGCGGGACAAGCTGGCGACCCGGTCCCAGCCCTTACTACCTCCGGGTAGCCGCATCCGGCAGACCTTCGTCTGCCAGACGGGGCCGAGTCCCTGGATGTTCCTGATCACCTACATCGTCTTCTTCTTCATCAAGTACCGGATCGTGTGCGTCACCGAGGACGCGATCTACGTGCTGCGCGCCGGCAAGTTCAGCGTGCGGCCCAAGGAGCTGATCGCCACGCTGCCGCGGCGGACGCAGCTCGGCCCGGTGTCGGGCATGTGGGGCAAGCTCGACCTGCTGGGCGAGCGTCACTGGGTGCACAAGCGCTTCCACAAGGACATCACCGCCGCCGACTACGAGGCCGCCCAGTTCGGCGCCCCGGCCCAGGCCCCGGTGCCCCCGCCCCAGGCGTAGCGGCTCAGCCGGAGCGGCCCGGCGACGGGGCGGCGCCCCGTTCGATCTGGGCCCGGATCTGCTCGCGCTCGGCGACCGCGGCGGGCAGCGTCCCCACGGGGATGTGCCAGCTGCGGCCGTCGGGTGCGACCAGCTCGCACTGCCAGCTGCCCCGCAGCAGCCACGACGCGAACACCAGCACCGCCACCACGGCGACCAGCAGGACCTCCAGGACCAGGATCGTGACGACCACCAGCCCGACGGCGAGCACCGACCACGCCGCGACCTGCGACGTCTCCTCGAGGCGCTCGACCGGCTGCGACGGGTGCGCCGGCTCGTCCCGCTGCACGTAGCGCAACGGCGTCGGGGCCAACGCCACGCGCACCGCCCAGCTGCGGCCGTGGGTGTCGACGACGGTGGCGGGGTCGGCCTGGTCGTGCCGGCGGCGTCGGGCGGCCCGGACCAGCAGGTACACGACCGACCCGAGCGCATAGGCGACCCCCA
>Ga0193742_1000320_pt1 | contig 34151 bp, 43 predicted proteins | sample L2c1metaG_FD_165511 | JGI IMG/M metagenome (GOLD analysis project Ga0193742, IMG submission 165511) | Soil microbial communities from a riparian zone of the East river system, Colorado, United States - L2c1 | ecosystem: Environmental > Terrestrial > Soil > Riparian zone | place: USA: East River... | reverse complement strand
TTATATCTTTGTACAGATAGTTTTACCCATGATGATGTTAAAAGGCTTAGTCAATATTTAATTAATAAATATGATATTAAAAGCTCTATCCATAAATCTGGAAAAAACTATAGAATTTATATTCTAATTTCAGCATACTCGTAAAATAAAATTTTAGGTATTTATTTTATTAATACCGTGACTTAGTGACACAATCGGCTGCGGAGCTCTGCTTAGCTTTGCCTATCCCGACCATATATATATATATTAGCGGGATTCGGGAAGGCGACGGATCATGTAGTAATGCCATTGCCGATAACTGCGGTTATCGGGTGATACCGGTCAACTTGAATATTAACTCTTAGGTACATCTGTAACTCAAGATCCGAGATTCTTTTCTGATATTCTCTGTTATGTAGAGGGTTAGTAGTCCTAAGTACCTATGACTCTCAAAGATCCGAGATTCTTTTTACAAAGGCCCCATTTGGGATCCCGGGTTAGGACTCAGGTTTATGATCATGAGGCCCCAGATAACTTTCAACTTCTGACTGCCTTCCTATAACAAATCAGTTACCCACTGAAACTCCTAGAAATTTATATCAAATAATTTTGCCAATTCACAATCCCCCTTTGGCTACAATGTGAAAGGTAGACTTTCAAGGTCCAAAACTATCCGCCCAGTCACATGACTTTCTTTTTCGGTCGAAATCTAGATTCTAATCTCTTGAGTGGCCTTAAACATGGTAAGTACTTATTCTTACAGATGTTGGTTATGCTACGGACATCCTCTCAATGCTGAGCTTGGCGACGTAGGTAGCGACGTGAAGTACTAAATGATTTTGGCAGGGAGAGCGAAACCTAACCGAGTCTTAACCGGGATTCCCGAATGGGTCTTTGGGATTCCAAACCGGAGGATTGAGGGATGGAGGCTTGCTATAAAATCTAATACAAGTCTTAGACTCAATAACACTTTCCCCCATTTTTACTCTTCAAAAATGGTTCTTCCTCATCATACACCCTATGTTACTCCTCACATCCTCCACAAACATTATGCTCAGGCACACGACCATGACCAGTACTCTCAGTGTATGTCCTTCCTCCTCGCCTTTCCCTTTCCTATCCTCACCATCCTTTAGTGATTGGTCAGGATCTTGAGTACTTCTCCCAAGCCGGATTCGATATGGATCGCATCCAAATCAAGCGCAACGCCCCAGTCGCTCTTCTCTACGAAGATGCTATCCGAAATGAAGGAGCCATCATCTCCTCTTCGGGGGCTCTCATCAACTTTTCAGGCAAAAAGACTGGCCGTAGTCCCAAGGACAAGCGTATTGTTTACGAGGAGACCAGTAAAGACGACATATGGTGGGGTTCCGTTAACATCAAGATGGACGAACGTAAGTTCCGTTCCGTATTCATTCCAACCTTTTTTCCCACTATTTCCATTACAGACACTTTTGAAATCAACCGGGAGCGTGCCATCGATTATTTGAACACTCGTGACAATGTCTATGTTTTCGACGGTTATGCAGGTGTACGTTTCTTAACTCCCGACCTCTTATAATTTCACCAATACTCAACCTTTGGTTTTCGGATACACAGTGGGATCCCAGATACCGGATCAAAGTTCGTGTGATTTGCGCCCGAGCCTACCACGCTTTGTTCATGGTTTGTCTTTCTTTCATTCCACCATGGTTCCCAACGACTTACTTTTTCTATTCTTACTTTAGCACAACATGCTTATCCGCCCCACGGAAGAGCAACTCGCCAACTTTGGCGAACCCGATTTCATCATCTACAATGCTGGCCAATTTCCGGCCAACCGTTTCACAAAAGGCATGAGTTCTACCACTTCCGTCGAGATAAACTTCAAGCGTATGGAGATGGTCATCCTTGGCACCGAATATGCTGGCGAAATGAAAAAAGGTGTCTTCTCCGTCATGGTATGCTTCCGTGAGACTCTCTCAGTGATCTTCCATTCTTACCATCTTCCTAGCATTACCTCCAACCTGTCAAATTTGGTCAACTCTCTCTCCACTCCTCTGCCAATGTCGGCATTGAGAAGGGTGATGTCACCCTCTTTTTCGGCCTTTCTGGTACCGGCAAGACCACACTCTCCGCTGACCCTCATCGTCTTCTCGTCGGTGACGACGAACATGTCTGGTCGGACACTGGTGTCTTCAATATTGAGGGTGGATGTTACGCCAAGTGTATCAACCTATCCGCAGAGAAGGAGCCTGATATTTTCAACGCCATCAGATATGGCAGTATCCTTGAGAACGTCGTCTACAGCCCTGCTTCTCGGGTTCCTGACTATGATGATGTCAGCATCACTGAGAACACTCGTTGTGCCTACCCTATTGAATTTATTCCCAACGCTCAAATCCCTTGTATTGTCGACCGTCAACCTACCAACATTATCATGTTGACATGCGATGCCTTTGGTGTCCTTCCTCCCGTCAGCCGATTGACCCCTGAACAGGCCAGCTACCACTTCTTGGCCGGTTACACATCGTATGTGTTAATTTCATTCCACTCCCAAGTTTTAAATTGATAATCACCTTGTACAGTAAAACTCCCGGAACTGAAGATGGTGTCCTCGAGCCCATCCCCACTTTCTCTACTTGTTATAGTGCACCTTTCATTGTCCTCCACGTATGTTATCTCAATGACTTTTTTGATATATGCCTGACTTACAGGCATCTCCAACAGCCTGGACGCTATGCCGAGATGCTTGCTGAACGCATGGCCAAGCACGACGTTGACTGTTGGCTCATCAACACTGGTTGGACCGGCGGCAAGTTCGGCACTGGCAAGCGCTGCCCTCTTAAATTCACTCGTCGCATTGTCGACGCTGTGCATTCCGGTGAGCTCGCCAAGGCTGAGTTCGAGCAGTTTGGAACCTTCAACTTGTCAATACCAACCGCCCTCGAAGGTGTTCCTCGAGAACTTCTTAACCCCCAACTGGCTTGGGCTGACAAGGAGGCTTTCCAGAAGGAGGTTAGGAAGCTTGCTGGTATGTTCCAGAAGGCCTTCCATTTGTATGAGAAGGACGTGGATGACAAGGTTAGATTGGCTGGACCTACTGTTTAAAATTCCCGTATCACCAAGGTTATAAACTAGTAGTTGGGATTAAATGAGGCTATATGTACGAATGCTACGCCTTCCAGAGAAAGGAACAACAATGTAGATTTCTAATAACATGGAAGAATTGTCCCGAGGCGTTCACGTTGATGGTCCATGTTTGGCCCACAGTGTGGTTTCGTGCAATTGTCAGTGGTCCAGCACTCACATTCATCTATCGACAGTGCGCATAACAGTTATGAGACGTGGTATCAATAACCACGATACTGCCACGTTAAAGTCAAGATACATACGTGTCTTCATGAATCATTTTTGGACACGACCGCTTTCGAAAACGCGTCATAAATGAGAGGGCCTTTTTAAAGCGCTATGATTGGACTCATTGGTATCAATCATTAACATGCCATCCCCTTCTCGAATACATAGTCGTCGGCATCCAACGCGTGCCCAATCAACAAAACTCGTCGCTTCTCTTGCCTTGGTCTTTTTCTTCTTCTTGTCTATCGTTCTTTTATGTCCTGTCACTGTGAAAGCCGAAAATCAGACGCATCCGGAATATGGCACGGTAATCGGTATAGGTATGTATCTATCTGACACTCTGAACAAGTGCACAGGATGATTGTTGATGACATAATTTATATAGATCTTGGAACAACGTAGGCCTATACACTACTGGACAAAAGGATGACCGACTAACTTGATTATTCTATTTCACAAGTTATTCCTGTGTCGGGTATGTCTCTACGCAAAATGTAGATAACTAGATTATTACTCAAGGCTACAATTTATTAGAGTGTATAAAGGTGGGCAGGGTCGAAATTATAGCCAACGACCAGGGTAATCGGATAACACCATCTTGGGTTGGCTTCCACGGTGATAAACTGTGAAGTATAAAAACAGAATGCGTGAATTCGTATGCAGTATTTGCTAATTATCATCATTTTAACCATTTATTCTTTCTTCTTCATCACAGACACCTGAGGAGATTAGTGCCATGATTCTTACGAGAATGAAGGAGGCAGCTGAGGCATACCTTGGTCATGGAGTTACTCATGCCGTTATTACTGTCCCAGCTTGTAAGTTTTTGCAGCTTGTCTGAAATTCATTTCCTCGGAATCTCTTAACAATGACCCATAGACTTCAACGACGCTCAACGACAGGCAACGAAGAATGCAGGCAAAATTGCCGGACTCAAGGTCCTCCGAGTCCTCAATGAACCCACTGCAGCCGCCTTAGCATATGGACTAGGCAAAACAGGGTCGGAATCCAAAGTCATCGTGTACGACCTCGGTGGAGGTACCTTTGATGTATCTCTTCTTTCTATCGAGGACGGTGTTTTCGAAGTACTGGCCACGGCAGGAGATACTCATCTCGGAGGGGAAGATTTCGACTACCGCGTCATTGATTACTTGACCAAAGTCTACAACAAAAAAACCGGGACGGATGTTAGTAGAAACCAATGCGCTATGAGTAAACTGAAGAAGGGTGTGGAACTTGCGAAACGCTCACTGTCAATGCAGCAGAGCACGAAGATTGAGATCGAGAGCTTTGAGAATGGAAATGATTTCTCGGATTCGCTTACGAGGGCTAAATTTGAGGAGCTTAATTTGGACTTGTTTAAGAAGACAATGAAGCCTGTTGAGTAGGTGCTGAAGGATGCTGGGGTTACGAAGAGCGAAATTGACGAGGTATGAAATTTCTTTGATAGAGCCTGCTCATTCATTTATTTTTGAAGATCGTCCTGGTTGGCGGATCTACAAGGATACCCAAGGTTCAAGACCTTTTGAGAAATTATTTTGGGAAGGAGCCATCTCGGAGCATCAATCCAGATGAAGCCGTGGCCCATGGTGCTGCCATTCAAGGGGCCTATTTGTCTGGCCTCAAATACCTCGATGCTATCACTCTGCTTGATATCAACTCCCTTACTCTCGGTATCGAAGTCACTGGAGGGGTATTCGCCCCTATTATCAACCGAAACACTATTATCCCAACGAAGAAAAGTCAGACGTACGTTGTCGTTTTTCTTGACACCTTCTCTTCCTGTGAACTCTTTATAGCTTCTCGACTGCTGTTGACAACCAACCTACTGTGATGATTAGAGTGTTCGAAGGCGAACGAGGGCAGACGAAGTTCAATCACCTCCTTGGTGAATTCGAGCTTTCTGGAATCCCACCGGCAGCGAAAGGTGTCCCTCAAATTGAGGTAACTTTCGAGCTTGACGCCAACTCCATCATGACAACCAGAGCATTAGACAAGGGATCGTGAGCCTCTTCTTTGTCTTTGCATCACAAAATACCGATTGTTGGCGTATAGCGGAAAGTCTGAATCAATTGTCATCACTAAAGACAAGGGGATTTTGTCCCAGGAAGAAATTGACCGAATGATAGCGGAGGGTGAAAAGTTCGCCGATGAAGACCTACTGCACAAGAAGCACACTGAAGCTTCAAATGGGCTCTCCGATTTTGTGTATGGGCTCAAGAGCCAACTTTTTGAGAAAGACGGTATAGTCGCGAGGCTTCCTGCCCATGACAGGAAGAAATTGCAGGAAGTTCTGAAAGACGGTTCGGAATGGATTGAAGGGCAAGGAAACGATGCGAGTTCAGAGAAATTGGAAGAGAAACTTGCTGGTGTGTATCAATTTAAGATTTTCGGTTAGTTTGTTGAGGATGCTCTAATTTTATAGAACTTCAAGCGCGGGTGAACCCGATCACCAGCAAGTTGTATCAAGATGGACCGTCGTCACAACCATCTCCAGAACCAGGTAATAAGTGGGACCACACCGAACTTTAGATGCAATTCACCTCATGTTGATGAGTTATTTGTTGCAAGTAATACAAACAGGCTATATCTCTCATCAAACTTTTGGAACTTCTTACTGGCAGCCTTCCCTTCCAATTTGTTACTAAGAATTATAACAAAGTTTCAAAATCAAGCCTGCTTCTCGCGCAGCCATCCTTCAGCCGAGAGAAAGAATGTCGCTTGAGAATAAGTACGAGACTCTTCGTTTAGCTTGTGCGCTTTGCATTTTCGTCGCGAAGGCGGAGCGATAGAAGGGGCAGACTGGACACTCTGTTTACCTCGCAAGCTCTTTCTGTTCGCTCCATTTTGTTCCCGACGTAGGCAAGCTCGAGCCCAGAGATCCGGCTTCACTCCAACTGTGGTGCTACGATCAATTGACCATTGAATAAGAAGTTGATTGGGAGGTTGGGTGGAGGTGGTCATAGATGACGTATGAGCGGTAGGGCCTGCATCCCGAGGCAATGAGTGGGCTGGAGCTTGATTTGACGTCAGTATCAGCGGTACTTGTTCCACAATCTCGACAACCTGCTTGGAAGTGGGTACAGGCGTTGGCGGTGGGGTAAGATATTCTAGGGCATCATCATCACCGCCGCCATTCATTTCTTCGTCGCTCAAAATAGTAAAATCGATGAACCCCGATCTAACCTGAGGTTTGCTGCTTGAAGAGGTCTGACGGGCACGAAGGCTGGGATCGGGGACAAGGAAGGGATCATTGATGGTCCGGATTTTTTTATCTTCAATAGTGCAAGATGTTCTCATTGGTGGAGGTTGAACGTGGGGTATATTTAATTGATCAGCAGAAGCAGCGGTAGACGATTGGTGCTTTGGACGCGACAAGGAATCCTGTGTAACAAGTTTCGTGTTTTCTTTACGTTTGGGCACATCAACTATCTCGTCGTTGTCGTCATCAATATCGATGACGATAGCTTTCTGGGGTGGTCTGGAAGGTACTGCGACATGCCGCGGTGTTGTCTTTTTAACTGCAATCAACTGGGTTCGATTTTGTTGATTAACAGCATTCTTGGCTTTGATACATTTACCGCATTGCCATATTAATTTGGCAGCCGACTTGTGTTTTTCTGCGTTGAAGGCCTTGATGATACTGATGAGTTCCTTATCGGAGACTGGGGGTGAGTGGCATCCTGGAAGAAGAAATATAGTGAGTGACCTAGGTGGGTCATAAGGGTGAAAAAAAAGTGCAGACTATGATGCCATGAATTAGCACATGAAATACAATTTAAAAGAAAGTTAAGAGGACTGCTGGATGACTTGTGGCAAGAAAGACAGGGCATGCGTCATATGTCACAGTCACAAGTTATATATATATATATAAAGGGTGTGGAGTATGGCAGGCGTAATGCAAGCTGCACCTCAAAAGACGACCACCATGGCTGACTTCTGGCAAGACAATATTTTCCTCAAAATTGTCAATGTTATCGTATATTTCCTTTTCCTTGGGTCCAATATCTACACAGTAACCTCCCCTTCATCCATATATTACTATGGAAAGGAGACCTACATCACTCCAGCACCTTGGGCTTTCCTCATCTGGTACTAGGCTCTCACATTTAGAGTTCAGCAACGTCTAACAAATTCTTATAAAGGTCTCTCATTCACATCCTTCTTCTTGGTACTATCATTTACCAATTCTTCCCCAATGGCAAGAAAACAATTATTGACGGCATTGCTTGGCGATTCCCGCTCGTCGCCCTTCTCAATGCCATCTACGTTAATCTCTGGGCTACTCGTCATTACATCCTTGGTAACCACTTTATTTAACTTTTCCTCTTAATCTTCTCAACGCCTGTTGTAGCTTTCGTCTTTGCTCTCTTCGTCAGCTCCGCAGTTACTGTGCGCACTTTCTCAATTCCCCTATTTTTAGTCATTAACTCCTATTTATCTTCAGCACATTTACTACATTGTCAAGAAGCACCACGCCGCAGTGTCCTATAGCGATGAGCTCTTTGTCCACCTCCCTTTCTCCTTGTATCATGGCTGGACTACCGTTTTAGTCGTCATCAGCGCCTTTGATGCCTTTGGTGTTGACGCTCTCCACCATGGTGCAGGTATCTGGACAAAAGTATTTGTGTTTCTTGCTCTGTAATGTCTCTCATTGTCCATATCGAACATCAACTCACATGGTCATTTTTCAGCTTCTTCCTTGAAGGCACAGCTGCCACTTACTCTTTCTCCACGCCAGAAGGCGACCTTCCTGCGTCTATTGCCATCGCTTGGTCGCTTTGGGCCATTTTCAGCCACCAAACCTCATCGGGCTTTGTCCACTGGACCTCCCTTGTCTTCGCCGTCTTAGCCCTCGTCTGGGTCGTCAAAGGCGCAATAGGTCTCGCTTTCCGTCACAATGGCAGGATCGCCCTAGGCGACGAGGAACGCGCTCCTCTCGTTGGCTAAATATAGGTCGTCTATGTTAATCCCATCATCCTAATTTTAGAAAAAGTTGACGTTTCGAGTTTGTTGTCAAGTTTGTTGAGACTCTTGTATTAAATAATTTTACTCTATGGCCTTTATTCTTGCTCACTTGTCCCAAAGTTGTAATATTTTCAATTCAATCACTTGATTTTGTACTTGAAGGAAAAAGAAGGAAATCACTGAGCATCCTTAAGCTTTTTGATGGAGAAGTCAAAAATTAAAACGACACCGGGTCACGGTGTTACGAGTAACCATACCGATCACGTGATGTGACCTAACGCGCGGGCTTCGTCACCTTGACCAGCACTTTGATTTGTTACCACTTTCAAGATGGATGATGGCTCAGAAGTAGCTCCCACTTCTCCGGGTATGTTGTTTATCCTCAGTCTTGCCATGGATCATGAATATAGTTCAACCAGAGGTCATGCTGATGTTCTATCGACGACTCTACCCTTTCAAATCCATCTACAATTGGTTAAACCATGAGCATGCCCCATCACGACTATTTACGCACAGAGAATTTGTGTTCACGCTTCCAGGAGATGTCTATTCTCGCTACAACTCATTTACTACCGCGGAGGAGCTCAAAAACCAAGTCTGCCAACTCAATCCCACCCGTTTTGAAATCGGTCCCATTTATACTCACCGAGTGCGTGATTATCATATTTGTTGGATGTTGGTTATTTATCCCATGCATATACAGCCTCGAGATAAGAAAACGGTACGCGCGGGCGCCTTCAATCCCATGCTGCGAGAGCTCGTGTTTGATATCGACATGACCGACTATGATCCCATACGAACCTGCTGCTCAAAAGCCGACATCTGTAAGAAATGTTGGGCATTCATTGCTGCTGCTGTTCGAGTTCTCGACTCGGCTATCCGCCACGAGTTTGGGTATGAAAAGCTTCTTTGGGTTTATTCAGGACGTCGGGGCATTCATTTGTGGATATCGGATAAGGAAGCAATGGAGTTGAGTGACCAACAGAGAAAGGCGCTAGTTAGCTGGCTTACAGTTATACACGGAGGAAAAGAATCCAGCAAGAAACTCAATCTTCATCACGGTGGAAAATTGCCTCCTTCTCTTCAGTCTGTTTCTTTTAATCGAAAATTCCGCTCGATATGCTAAGTACCCTCTGGCTAGGCGTGCACTTAATCATCTGAAAACCATCTTCGTCGATTTGATTCTAAGGAATCAAAAATGTTTTGATACTGAAGAAGGCTATGAAGAACTACTGAAAGCCGTCCCTGACTCTCGTGTAGTCGAAGCTTTGCGAACCAAATGGGAGGCTAACCCTTCTCGTCCTTCTGAGGACAAGTGGTTAGACCTTCATTCCCACAAGAATAACCCATCATCAAAGGTTTGGTTTCTACTTCAACGTCTTCAATCCACAATACTCACTAAATTGAAAGGGTATAGCCATTGCCATGGAGGATATCGTTCTTCAGTATACATACCCCCGGCTCGATGCTGAAGTATCAAAGCATCGCAACCATTTATTGAAAGCTCCATTCTGTGTCCATCCAAAGACAGGTCGGATCTGCGTACCGTTGGATCCAGCGTCTATCGACGAATTTGACCCTGAACGTGTGCCAACTGTTGGTCAATTGTTGCAAGAGCTGGACGCGATGACTAGATCAGACGATCAAGTGAAAGAATATAGCTCTGGTATGTGACTCTCCTTTACCCGAGTGGTCGGCCACCAGTTGATACATGGATGGATCGGCAGATTGGGAGAAGACTTCTTTGAAACCCTATATAGATTTATTAGACAAGCATGCCTTGTCGTTAATGGAGGAAGTGAGGAAGGAGAAGCGCAAAACAGGTAACTTACATTTTGTTGAAACTATCTTTGATAGACATCTAATTATCAACACAGATATGTCGTGGTAGCTGCAAATCCTCAAATTCATGCGCTTTCCAATTGCTATAAAGTCGAGTCATTTAACCATCATTTTGATGTATCTGTCTACTTCATCCCGCGATCCTCGTGAATACTTACACCTCGAGATGTATGTAAATCTAGTACACGTTCCGGGTAGAAACCTCTATAGAGCGGCAGTTGATGAAAGTCAATTAAAATCCACGGAGTCTATTGTAAAATCCGTTCAGATTTGGATGTAAATGAAAGAGACGCAAAGAAGTGAACAGAAGAAAAAGAGACATTTGGGAACCACAAAATATAAACATTCGCATCAGGCATCCTCTGTTTCCGCCAACGCCATCTCGAGCCACCGTATGACAGTAGTATTTGCTAAGGGATCTGTTTGAAGTACATCCATCACACGCTGTGCAACGGTGACAGTGCACTCCTCTGCCCTACCAAAGCCGCTCAAACAACCTTTTCTATATTCCTCCTCTGAAATTCCAAGCATTGAGGAAACAGATGATATCCCTGGGCATGAAAAGGCACGTAGAATTATGGGAAGAGCGATAAGAGATGGTATCTCTGCCGTGAGGTCGTTACATTTTTTAACCAAATCCTCGGCGGTGCAGGAGCGACCCTTATTGATGGCGATGTCCAAGAGCGTAGGTAGAGTCTTCAAACCCTCAAATGCTTCGTCAACGGCTTCCTTCGCCAGTCGAGTAGACTCTGGTCCGGCACTGGGTCGAGGAAGCTGGGCCAAGAGCTCATAAAGTGCCTTACAGTCCACCGCAGCACTGGCTATCGTGAATCTAGAGATGGGCGGAGGTGAAGGTGTCGTAGTAGCATGTTTCTTCGCTGTGGGTAAAGGAGAACTCTCTGGCGTCAACAAGGGTGACGGATTGATGTCAATTCGATGGGATAGAGCGATCAAGGCTCTCCAAAGAACTGAGATAAGAAGACTAGCAAGTGTTGAATGGGACAACGTAGAAGTCGTATAATTCGTAAGAGCCCGAGCATAGACCGGTATAAGAATTTGAAGAGATGTGATTGATGGATGGTAAATAATTGCGGATTTCGTCCCCACAGGTGGTTTGAATCCGTTGCTTGGCTTGGGATGTTCCAAAGCTTCTACCAACGGTATCAATTCCATACGAATCCCTGTGATAAGAGGATTGGCCACCCTGTTGATGAGTGAAGCAAATCCTTCTCGGATGGATTTTAATCCATCCCCGCGAACGTCATTGTCTACGCCCAAACCAAGTTCATCGAATACTTGCAGAAGTTCTTCGGCAAATTTGGCAATTGACAATGCATGAAGCTGAACGGGGTTGGGGAAGGAGAATTGGTTGGGGATGTTTGGGATCGAATGGAAAGCTGGAGACAAAAGTAGGGGCAACAACTGCCTTGACAAGTTGGTCATCAAGACGGTAAATGGTCTTTGGAGAGATCGCAAGACTGCTCTGTGCAAATGAGGATTGTCACGCACAGCTTTCAATTCACTAGGGATGGTGTCATTTTGGTTCACATATCAAGCCAAAAAAGTTGTAACGTACGAAGCAATCAAAGAACCAAGGGCAACACCTCGACCTGTAGGAATGGATCGTCTGGCTGTCATTTGTTCATTTGCGGACGGCGGACCAGTGGGTGGAGCAAGAGCCTTGGAAACAGCTTCAGTGAGCTTTAAACTCAACATTTCAAGATATGACCCATCCTGAACGAGGGGGGCGGATATAGGAGGAGGACTTGGGGGTTGTGATGTGGGTTGACGGATGAGATTGCTTAGAGACAACTTGTTCAAGGAGCGGGAGTGCCGCTCTAGCTGTTGCCCTGACTCTGGTCGGAAAGGAGCTAGTGGTATGATAGGAGACGATGGGCGGCTCGAGGGGCGGAAGAAGGATGGGGTCTTGAGGACATTCATTATGAAAAAGGATTCTAGAGATGTGTAAATGGACTTTCTTGAAAATTAATCTTGTCGACGAGAGAGAGTATAAACAATGTCCTGAAGCAACCAACCGAATTCCAGCAGAAAAATGCAGTTATCCCATGAGTTGAGGAAAAGGCTAAAAGTTGGAGTTGTGTATGTCAATGAGACTTTGTGTACACCCAAGGCCCTAAGGAGGTCTGTCTGTGTCGACGAGGGGGAAGCTAATGGGTCCGAATAGAATGGTGCTAATCTGGTGTGAGAGTCTGGCGGAACATATCAGCATACGAACACCGAGCGCGGGAGTTGCATACCTGAGGAGGGAAACAACCATAGATTGTTGAAAAAGGCAGTGGTGGGGAGTTGAAGAACAAGACAGAAGTTTTATTTCGTGACTTTTCGGTTTACATAATATATTCTCACGGCACCGGTCCAATGGCATTTCCATCGCGCACGCACCTGACCAACGTTGTTAATTACTCAAGAGGGTCTGCACATGTGCTCTAAAGGCACTAGCCTTACATCGTAATCTCCATAAACAAGAATCTTCCTCTGTCTCCCGCAAACGTATCAACGCCCCACCAGAGAAAGAGGCAGTATCATTGGCTACCATCGTGATTTTCAGTTCTCCTTGAAGAAAGATGTCAGCGCTCTTCACACTTAGAGAGAGATCCTAATCTACCAATGAACGGAGGAAGCTCCCCAGCTATGACGGCGAGACGATGATCCTCAACACATTGAAGACGTCTGATCACATTATCTATCGAGTCACTGCACCAGCCTCGGAGGTCGCAAGAAGCCTCAAACGAGTGCCATATGTCTTCAAAATCGTCAGTGATGACGTCATGTTCGGAACTTCCGAAAATATCCGAATCATCCAGCGAATCGAACGTGATTAGGTCCACACGACTCGGCTTGCAGAGTATTAAAGAGCAGAGAAATCAAATCATAAAATGTGGTCCCACCTGTAAATCCGACCGTTCCAAACCTTGAGCTGCGTCGCCTAAAGAAAGGCGTTGCTATAAAAGAAGTGTGAGAATGTTTTTGTGGGCAATCCAACAAGTTCAAACTTACACTGGGTATTATTGCAAGTTTTTGTAAACCAGCTGTCAAAGCCAAGTCCCCCGCTGTCATTGGCAATGACGCGACAGGTGCATGCAGTGATGCATGCCCAGGATCAGACGGCCCAGAGTGAGAACTCTGGGAGCTTGAAGGTCTCTTAGTTCGCAGCCGCGGTATGATTTCTGGAGGATCATACGGTGCATATTTGAGCGACGATCGGGAAGCTCTGAGGGGTGGAGCAATCTGCGATGACCCTAAAGTTTCTGACAATCGTGGTCCTCTAGCTCGGCAATCTTCCAAGGCCATTAAAAAATGTGGAAGCTGCCAGCGATAGTTCAGTCATCGGAAATCTTATACAGGTCACCCACTTACAGAAGATGATGAGGCCCCATGGACAATGTCTAAAAGTAAATGTCTTTTATGCAAATATTCGAGGAAATCATTGCCACGCTAAAGAGAAAACGCCATCAATCATGGAGGGAAGGCATCCCGTCATTTCTCAGACGTACAGATCGGACGGCGCGGCGCCCAGCTGAAGTAATGGTCTTCACGATATCAATTACGTCTGGTGGAACATCATCGCAATCAGCTCTGACGCGAAGCATTGCTATGAGACAGGTCTCTTGGATAGTTGCTAATCAAAAAGTATTGATTAAACAATGTGGTCGCGTACTCTGTAATGTACTCACGGAGACAGTCCTTCAATCGGATTGCGAACCCGGAAAGAATTTCAGGGGGGCTGATAGTCAAGGAACCAGCGAATTCCGTTGCCAATGCTGAAATGATTACTAGAGCATTGGGCCCAACACCATGGTTCTGGTCGACAAGAACACTGATGAAGTGTGATGCAGCTGCGGTGCCGAAATTTATATTGGCTAGGAAAAAATGTGAGTGTCAATGCCAAGAGCAAGGAACGTTTTACTCACATGATGATTGAATGGTAGTAAGGACAATCTCGACAATAGAATGCACAACCTGCGGCGACTTGAAAGTGTCTTCTACTTCTTCGAATAACTTTAGAACTTCAAAGGCGTATGTTGCACCGTCATGTTCAAAGCGAACTGATACAACTTCAAGTATGCGTGTAGTCCTTGTCAAGTCTAAGCCTTGCGCTTTGATCTGCGTGATTTTGATGTCAAGGATTGTTGGATCAACTCGGTTGACAATTCTCAAAGTCTATGATCAGGTTAGAGATGAAGTCTTCTTTTAATCTGTCACACATACTTTGCGGAAAATAGCAAGATCTAAGGAATCCAACAGTTGCATGATTTTTCCAAAATGTTTTTCTTCCAATACCACTCGGCTTTCTGAAGTAGTGCCAGCCCAAGTTGTAACGTCAATGCATTCGAGGCAAGAAATTAGAAAATAGAGGTCGTTTGGGTTCTCTGACATTAGGAACTCTCGTATGCAGTGGACAGATGATATATTTCGTGACTTCTCCATGAATGCGAGCCCGTCTTGATTTGCTTGAGCGAAAAGTCTGAAAACTTCTAGGACCATGACTTTTACGACTGGCTTTACACTTTTGACGCTTGAGCACGTCTGCACAATGTCAAGCAGACAAGAGATGTTTGTCTCCATCAAACTGTAGAGTAGCTATGAGGATCAATGAAGCCAAAATCAAAGTAAAGTGGGCGACGGACCCTACAGTATTGAGACAGCTCAATACTTTTGATATGAACCACTGGCTCGGTTCACCGATGTAAGAAGACTCGGATTTGAGAATGTTATTGACAGTTGTTCGAACTTTAAGCCCAATCACAGCATCCTTATTAAGTATTCGGTCAGATATCACTAAACCCGATAATAATCAACAAACCTTGGACATAGAAGTGGCTACAATTAACGCAGCTTTGGCAACAGTATCATCCGAATCGCGCAGTAGTTTAATAACTGCTCCATGAATACGGGTTAGTAATTCCGGGTTGTGGTTTGATAGAGCCCGAATTGCCAACAATGCTCGACGCCTAACATGCGAGCTATGTAAAGAAAATAAGGTTCGGCTTCAGGGACGAAACAAGAAAGAGTACCAATTGTCACTGACTTTTCATGGGAAAGCAGGATGTGTAGAAGTGATTGAACAGCGGGGATGACGTCTTCGTTAGGCGTCATGATGAGGTTGTCCAAAGCCAGGCAGATACGTGGTACTTCATCACTTTCAAGATCCTATCTCGCATTAGCGACTCCATGCCACGATGATTGAATGAACTAACTTTACGCAATGTGTTGACCAACATAAGCCTTAATTCATGGTTTATAGGCATCATTTGAGAGCAAAAAAGGTATCCTGGAAGTTGACGCGTTAATCCACCATACATAGCCCTGGTTGGTGCAAGAATGACCTATCCTCTTGTCGTCAATCTTCCTCCCTGCCTCTGCCAAATTTATAGCGTGAGGAAAAGCGAAATCAAAAGCATCTGGTGTAAGAAATCCCGGGCTGACTGACATCGAACAATACAGCAAGAGGACAAGGCATTCTTTACAATGGCTCTACAGTAAAAATCAGCATTATATGTGGTCTACTGAGAGAAAGAAAACGGCACAAACAAGTTGAAGCTTAGGATGAGCAAGTTGTTCTTGAATGGCATTAATCTCCAAAAAAAGATGTTGGTCGCCAGATTGGACCGTCAAAGCAGATTCTACTTTGCGGACAATCGCGTAATGAGCCCTACTCATTGCCCCGGAGGAATGAAATGGAACGTCCATATTTTATGTTAAAGAGAAAGGATGCGAGTTTTCCATGGACACTGCAAGTGTTGCACGTCGTGAACGACGACTCCAGTGTATTAGTAAGCACCCAATGTCTAAGCAATTGAACTGTAGACACGACAGTTCAGTATATACTGCGGCTCATAGACAGAACTTCTTCGATTCTTGAATGTCGGCGGCGGCAGCGGCGGCCCATTCTTTTAACAAACTTCTTAGCCAACCCAAGGCAGCCTCAAAGTCTCGTGCAACGGGAGAGACTGACGATGGTACGAAAAAGCTTCGACGGATGATCCTTGTAGAGGGCATTCCTTCAGCAGTGGTACGTTATATTATTGCCGATGATTCCAGGTATGCTCAGAATTTGACCGCGAACAAAGGATCCAACTCTGCGTCCTCGAATATGGAAAATACTACTTCGAGTTAACGAACTGTCAGCCGAAACCTACCTTCACTATGTCTCTCGCGGCCCATGCCAAGTACGAGAGAAAATACGGAACGATACTTTTAGGTACATTGGCTAAACAGCGTCATGTTCGATTTATCTTTACATCTTATCACAGGACTTTGGCAACGGATAAAGGATTTAAAGAACGCGTGCAAGAGGACATGTTAGTTCGCCTTTTAGATGCGTTTGTCTGGCGGAGTAACGGTATGCAAATACTTCCTATGCAAGGGCTTCAAATTCCACAATAACTATCAGACAGGCGCGAGAATGATTTGGGCTTTACATATGTTCAGGGAATGAACGTCCTCGCCGCGCCCTTCCTCTATACGATGCCCTCAGAAATTGAGGCTTTTTTTTGCTTTTCAAAATTCATTGAGGAGTCGTGTCCCCTATATGTGCAACCAACTCTTGAAGGTGTCCATCGTGGTTTGAAGGTACCGCTTCGTTGTAAGAGTCATGTCTCTGTCATCTCATTCATTTTTATTGCCAGCTTCTTGATAAGTGTCTTCAATTCGTTGATCCTGAATTATTTGGGTATTTGCGATCCAAAAATCTGTCGGCAGAAATATATGCTTTTCCGTGTAGTTCTCTTCCCCTTTTTGGATTGAGGACTCATATGGCTGACATCTTGATGTTCAGCTGTCTTGACCTTGTGTGCCTGCACGCCGCCTTTGGATCAAGTGCTGCAATTATGGGATTTTCTTTTAGCATTTGGCGTCCACCTAAATGTCCTCTGTGTCATTGCCCAGTTACTTCTTATGCGAGACGACGTCATGGCTTCGTCAAGGTCAGTAGTCTGTTAACTCTTACCGACAGACAGACCTTTCATCTACACGTTTTACAGCCCAATGCGACTCCTGCGCACCTTTCCTCCCTTAGAAGCCCTGCCCGTAATCGGAATCGCTGTCACCCTTGTGCGTGACCTTCCTACAGAACTCTACGATGAACTTGTTAAGCATCCTTTCGAAATCCGAAATTCGTGACCGCGCAAAAGGGAAAAGAGAATCTTGTTTCGTACTAAGAGGATGATGGGTACTTAAGTCTCATGTTATGTTGCTTTTGTTTTGCTCTGCCGTTAAAGTTCATGTGTAAAATTGATCAAATCACTCCAATCTGTAATCTGATGTCGACCGTACACCTGACAGCCTGGATGTCGTCCTTGAACCCGGATCTCTCTCGATTATGTAGTCATTTGAACCTGGATCTTTGTCGAGTAGGTGTGTGCAATCCAGCAGTCCTCCACAACACTCCGAATCTATGTCGGGGCTTAATCTTGGCAACACAGGTAATGAGGATTGATGTGAAGGTTGTAGTAGAGTGGTGGGTGGGTCCTCTTGATAGAGTGGTTTTCGACGAATGGCTGCGGCACCATGCGTAGTGTCAGAAACTCGCCGGTATTCGGGTTGCTCTGTAGAGTTTTCAGTCGACGTTTGAATTCCAGGCCGCTCGTTCGAAGACTGAATATTCGCAAAAGCAAGTCTTTGAAATTTGGCGAGCGATGCACTCGCTATGGAAAGATTATGCATGAGTTCAGACGAAGCCTCAGCCTAATAGTAAACTATCTCAGATTACGATGTTCGGTTGGGAGAATAAAAAGCGCAACTTACTGTCTCAGGATGAAGTATAGCAGGCGTTGTGAGGAGAGCTCTGGCTTCATCTAATTCCCTGCGAAGTTGAATATTTTCCTCCTCCGCTTTTCGGCAGCGCTCTTCGAGACTTGCGATGTAATGAGCCTTTCGAGCACGATAATCGCGCTGTTGGACCAGCGTGCGAGAGGGAGGAGTTGTGAGGTCCTTCTTTCGTCCTCTGGTCATAGTTCGGTTGACAGGGGATTCATTGCGAAAGACTTAAACTCGACCTGATTTGAAATGTCAGAGGATCTTTTGAATTATGTAAAATCAAAATCAAAATCAAACCTGTCTGTTAGGTCACCGCCACGTAACCTTACTTTCGCTGGATGGCTCCAAGTCAGGCAGCCTACCAGCAAATACTTAATGAGCTACCAGATGATAGTAATGATTCCGTTGTAGATTCAGATCCTTCTTTCGGAGATGGAGGTACGAAACGTAGCTTGCAGGAACGCCAGTGGGTCACATTTTCACAGAACCTCGTCAGTAATAACTCACTGATTAACTTCGAATCATAGTTTGTCTATGATCGCCCTTGCAGGTATGATTGGCACCGGCCTATTTTTGTCCAGTGGAAGCGCTTTGGCCCAAGCAGGTCCCCTTGGCTGTGTGTTAGGCTTTGTAGTGGTGAGCAGTGTCCGTGGAAGAGTGCTCTATCAACAAATAAAATACGTTTGCGAAGATGGGCACTGTTACTGCTTCGATAGGTTTGCTTTGCACAAGTTTTAACACCGATCAATCTTATTTACCATCTTTTTGAAGCTTACAGCTCTGCAGAAATGTCGGCATTCAAGCCTGTTGGTGGAGGATTTGTAAGGCATGCTACAATGTGGTTAGACAAAAGCACTGGCATCGCAATAGGGTATATGCAGTCAACCCCTATTTCATAATTGCTATTCATACCAGATATCCAGGTGGAATTTCTGGTATTCTATAGCCATTACGATGCCCACCGAAATAAGCGCAGCAACGTCTTTACTCGGCTTTTGGAATCCTAACATAAACCATTTTATCGCCATCAGGTACGACCTCTAGGTTTAACCCACCCATAAAACACTTCATAAGTTTCTTGACAGCATCTTCTGGGCGATCATAGCAATCGTCAATTATTCTCCAGTGCAAGTGTATGGAGAGTTTGAATTCTATTTCGCCTTCTTCAAAGTCGCTCTCATCGTTTGTTTCGTCATCGGAGGGGTTATGCTTGATCTTGGCTGGTTTTCCGGTCAAGAACAAATTGGATTTCGTTTCTGGAAGGAACCCTACCCCCTCTTTCGCGAATATATTGCTAGTGGTTTCCAGGGCCGTTTTCTTGGTTTCTGGTCAACTATGATCTTTGCTGCTTTTGCATATGGGAATGTCCAAGTTGTAGCTATTGCCGGAGCAGAGACCTATAATCCACGCAGTTCAATACCTGCGGCTCTGAAACGGACCTTCTTTCGCGTGGTCGCTTTCTATGTTGCGTCGATATTTGTCATCTCATTGACCGTACCAGCTAATGACGAGCGTTTGCGTCTTACAACGGGGAACGCATACCAGAGTCCATTTGTGATAGCATTTTCTAGGGCTGGTATCAAGGTCAGTGATCGTATCCAATCAACAGTCAAGTTCCTTGTTCAAGGATATCTAGGCTCTGCCATCGGTCATTAACGCAATTGTACCATCCCTCGTTCTGATTATTCAGATGACCTGTATTTCTGACGTTGTGTGTAGGTCCTCACGTCAGCCTTCAGCTCGGGAAATTCCTGCACATTTTTGGCCTCGCGAACCCTTCATGGACTTGCCCTCGATGGCCATGCGCCGTCTATCTTTCTGAAATTAAATCGATTTCGTATACCATACGTCGCAGTATCTGCCTCAGTCATCTGGGGTGCGGTTGCCTATCTCAGCTTGAATGATGGCGCCTATCAGGTCAGTCTGTCCTCACGTTTATTCTATTCCAACTCATATCAATAATCAAAAGGTCTTTCTGTGGCTGGTGTCGCTCGTGACAACTGCTGGCATATTGTCATGGATCGTGATTGGCGTCACCTATCTTCGGTTTTATAATTCTTTGCGTGTACAAAAAATACCCAGGGATTGGCTGCCTTACAGAAGTCCCTTTCAGCCCTATATCACAGTATGCGACTTCCTTTATAATTTGGATTATATTCAAGCCTTTGGACAGTACTATGGCCTTGTTATGAATATCCTTGTATTGGTGTTCAGCGGCTGGCGCTCTTTTTCACCTGCCTTCAAGCTATCACTATTCCTCTCCAGCTATCTTAACTGGTAAGTTGACTCATAACGTCATCAGCTGAATATTTCTTTTGAATCTTGTGGTTGCATATCAGTCTCATATATCCTGTCCTATATTTCAGCTGCAAAGCATGGTTTAGGGATAAAATAATTCCACTAGATGCTATCGATTTTCACACAGAATTTACACTAATTGATGCCGAAGTCCGTAATGAACCCATACCAACATCTACATATGATAGGACCCTAAATACCATCTTTTGAATCAAACACAAGTTTCCCACTTGAATTCTAATTGTGCTACAAACGTCATTGTTACTCGTAACCCCAGACTCGATTGAGCAGCAATCGTAGCAGAGTTGCAGGCCCCGGAGTTTGAGTAATGCAAAAGACACCTGCTTTATCAGAGATGGTAAAGTGGGCATCTTCCAATCCTTTCTGTGCTTCAGACCTATTTGTGCCTGGGGGATATGCCAACCCATCTTCTCGCCTGTCGACAACGAGCATCCCACGTGTGATTTCGCCCGTTCTGTTAAATGATACGAGAACGAATTTATCGAATGCAAGAGTGGGAGCCTCAGTAGGTATACTCACCTCTCTACATCAAAGATACGGCTACATCCTTCCCAATTAGGAGCAAGCACCATGGGCGCATCATCAGGAAAGGGGGGGTTTTCTAAGGCACACCAGACCGCGACAATATCGTGAAGTTCCATCGCGTCTTTACCAAATTGTAGCATGATCTCTCGAGTCCTCTCGAGAAAGGAGCTTGTAAAATGTGCCAGAGGCGACTTGTTATGGGAAACGGATGGAAAGTAAGGGTTATGGAAGGTAGGGTCGATAAGCTTCTTATACTCTGGAAAAGGGAGTTCATGGGGTGTTGTGATATCTAGAGGTAACATTAGGAATCGGTTCAGTGGAAGACCTTGATGCAGAGGAGTAGATATTAAGAGTTCTTTCACTGCGTATGGATCTGCAAAGAAATTGACTAGAGTGCCTGTGAGTCATCTAAAAACTTTTAGTGGAAAAAGATGAGCATACACTCTGCCAAGGGAGTAGTGTTTCCTGGAACATCTAAAGCACCTCCCATGCAGACAATACGGCCTACACGTTCAGTAACAAGTTTACTATCTTTACGCATCATTAATGCCAAATTGGTGAGGGGTCCTAATGCAAGGTACGTGACACTCCTAGCCGGCCTTGATCGAAGGATATCGAGGGCAACATCGACTCCGGATCGATCTGTTACATCAAGATATGGATGTATATTCGGTTGAGCTTCAAGTGATATTTCTGGATGACGATCTGTGATGTCTCCTAAACCATCTCTTTAGATTTCATGAGCAGAGAGCTGATAAAATGCAAGGAGGATGAGTACCGGCCGTGGAAGTACTCAGCGCTGTGCAATTCGCCCTCAAGTGGCCCCGCGCTGCCACGGGCTAGAATAGGCTTCCTCTTTGGATCGAAATTAGGAAACCTATGCGATTCTGATGGAAACTGTCGTAGGTGAGACTCAATGGTCTGGTACACCTTGAAAATGTTAAGGCTATGGTAACAGTTATGTTAGCAAAGGTAACAAAAGATCAAACGAGGATATGTACTGGGAAGCATCGATATCGGTATTGCCTTTTTTCTGTTAACTTGGATGGTGATTGCAATATAGACATAGCTCACCATAAGAGACGATATATGAAAGAATATCTACCTCATTGGACGTTATAGCAAGGAGACTGATTATGTTACACTCAATAATGAGAACATATAACACATATATTAAGGAAAACAAACATTGCCAGGACGTCGTCTACGCCGGGATCTGTGTCGACTAAGTACAAGGGGTCGATGAGTGCATCATTTAAAGCCACTGATCAACGGCTCTCACCAATGATGGGTATAGGCATGACGGTATTACGTAATATCTATCACGAAAGGGGTATTGCCAATGCCAGGTACTGTACAGTCAGGTCACAGTGGCTGTTGATGTGACAGTGACTTCTTTCGGACCAAGTTTGTCGACGACCTTGAAGCACTCCTTCTCCAACAAAAAATGTCTGAATCACTGCGTTTCCTGGGTTCTTTGGAAGGCCACAAAGGATGGGTCACCGCCATCGCAACTTCATCTGAAAATCCAGATATGATCTTGACTGCTTCCCGAGGTATATTCAATTATTTCCAGCAAGCTCTCTTCACTTTCTGACTGCCTCAAATTAACCAGACAAGACGATTATTGTTTGGCAATTGACCCGTGACGAAGATTCCTACGGATACCCAAAAAGAATTCTTACCGGCCACAACCATTTCGTTTCTGACGTTGTCATCTCTTCTGATGGTCAATTTGCATTGTCCTCTTCCTGGGACCATACCCTCCGTCTGTGGGACCTGAACACCGGTTCCACGACCCGTCGTTTTGTTGGACACACTTCCGATGTCCTCTCCGTTAGCTTTAGCGCTGACAACCGACGGATTGTCTCTGGTTCCCGTGATAGGACAATCAAACTCTGGAATACTCTCGGAGAGTGCAAAGGCGACATCAAAGATGAAGGTCATACTGAATGGTTAGTGAAACTCATACTTGCTGGTCCTGTCCTTGACCCTATGTTGTTTGAAGGGTGTCATGCGTGCGATTCAGCCCTAACGTGTTGAACCCTGTCATTGTATCTTGCGGTTGGGATAAGGTTGTTAAGGTTAGTACAATATTTTCAATCTCTCAGAGAGTCGTCCCTCTCGCATGATGTTATCTTTTTATATTTGCTACTTCAGAGAGCAATCGCTCTATGAGACTACTTTTTCCACCAAGATCTCTGATACTTTTACTTCCTGTCATCTTTTATCTTGCTTCTTCTGGCTAACCTCACTTCTTATCAGGTATGGGAACTCTCCGAATTCAAATTAAAAACCAACCACTACGGCCACACTGGTTACATCAACACAATCTCCGTCTCTCCGGATGGCTCGCTTGCTGCTTCAGGAGGCAAAGACGGCATCACCATGCTTTGGGACCTGAACGAGGGCAAGCACCTGTACTCTCTCGAAGCCGGCGACATCGTCAATGCCCTTGTTTTCTCACCAAACCGATACTGGTTGTGTGCCGCCACCGCCAGCTGTGTAAAAATCTTCGATCTTGAGAGCAAGTGAGTTAAATTCCTTAGTGTACATCTGGCTTGTGACCAATAGCTTTTTCTAGATCCATCGTCGACGAACTGAAGCCTGCTTATACCGATGTGCGCGAGGAAGCTAGACAGCCTGAATGTGTCTCCATTGCCTGGTCGGCTGACGGACAAACCTTGTTCGCTGGTTTCACCGATAATGCTCTTCGTGTCTGGACCGTCACATCATAAAAAACATGATATTGTATTTACGGGTTGAGAGTTGTATTGACTAGACATCTGTCGTCATGTACATGTCCTATCTCGCGAAAAGACAAAAAAAAACTTGACAAAACATTTTGAATTTAGAAAGTTACAGATTCTGCAAGATTTCGCGTTCTCTCGTTGATATCCCATTTATCCAAACCGTTGAAATCGATCTTCAGACCTTGGTACGACATGTTGAACTGTAATTCACAGATGTGAGATGCTCGAGCGCGCCAGCTATCTCCACTATACAAAATGTTTGTTAGCATAGATAATCTGATAATCACAGAGCAGCTCTACGTAGCGGTTCCATAGAGATCACTGCTTTGGCTAACGACTCGGACACTCCCATCTACATTCGAAAGTGCATCGTATATCCATATATTTTTGCCTGTATATATTTCTTGCCATCCTGTTAGATCGATCAATGGGTTTTGGGGAGATCTTGGCTTTGTCCCAGCCGGTCTAGGTGGAGAAGGTCGAGTATCAACGTCGTTGAAGAGACGAAGTGCTGTGATGTTGGACATATTGGTGAACCTGATTCTGTCTGATTGTTCGACTGGGTTCACGATCTTTAGAAAATCGGGCGACTCATTAGAAGAGTCGGATTCGCCGTCATCAGTGCCGGTGGCGGCCATTTGGGTGTCATTACCTTCTGCGAGCTCTTGGTTGGGGTTGCCATCGGTCAAATCCGAGATGAGATCTTTCTGAGATAATTGAACTTGATTGCAAAATGCAGACCAGGCCTCCTCATTGGAAAAATCTGTCCTGATTATCAGTCCTAGATGATCATCCTCCGTCAGAGGATCAAGAGGATCTGGATCATCCAACTTTGAAAGAATCACCATAAAATTACATAATGGGGCAGCCAGAACATACGGATAAATCATTATCTTCCATTGTTTCTGGAAAGGAGGTAATGGTGGCCCAAGAGTCATACAGAACGCGTAAAAGCCACATTCTTCGGCCCTCTGTTGGATATTGGGCTTTCACAGCATGGTAGGTCCGCTATATCGGTGTCATAAGACCGGTGAACATGACATGTGTGTTTGATTTATGTACCACGAGTGCTTTTCTGAACTTTGGGTGCATGAGATCTAGAGTTACAGGGTCCGAACATTGGGACTCCTTCAAATAACCACCACCATGCATATGGTTTGCTTCTTGAGATATCGCCGACATCGCCCCGCATCGTCCCATGTCCAGCCCACCCATCACTGGTCAGCTTTTCATCCACTCATTGGGATCACCTATCCAGCTCACCTCTTCTTTTAGGAGCTCAATTAACTCGAGGCAGATGGGCCTTTGCGTATGCTCTCGTCACGTCTCTCTTCTTCACATGTATGTTCCCCGTATCCTGATCATGCAGTTAAGAATTCACATCATATATTCAAGGGGGGTTCGCCTACGGAGTCAGTGTCTCGCACCATAATAATACCTGAATGAATGATTGAACGTTGTCGTTCAGCTTCTTGATGTTTTGAATGCCCACTTCCAAGCCGTTTTTCACATCGATAAAACGCGGAGCACATTGTTGCAGCTTGCTTATTTTGGCGCGTATCTCGTCTTTTCGCCCTTTGCAGGGATGTTTGTGCGTTATTCGTTTATCCGAAGATACAAAGTTCATCTTTGCTTTCTAGATGAGAAAGCGTGGATACAAGGTGTTTACCTTGTGTCTCTTGATTAATGAGATCCTTAACAGCCATCTTTCCCTTGTATAGGCTGGTATTCACCTTGGTCTTGCTCTCTACAGCCTGGGTGATTGATTGCAATCGGTTATTCTTAAATATTGCTCTGTACTGAATTGTCTACAGGTGCCGTCTTCTTTTGGCCATCTGCTAAATTCGCCAAGTATGGAGGATTTGTGGGTTGCACTTTCGTCATAGGTAAGTCACCACCCCATCTATTTTCGAACAATCACCCACAATCTCTTTTTTACTCGCGCACGATTAGGATGCGGACTTGCCACATTAGAAGTTGCAGCAAATTCGTACATATCTGTACTTGGATCCCCAAAGTATGCTGCTGCACGACTCAATTTTAGTCAAGGCTTCCAGGGTGTCGCATCCTTTGCTGGGCCTCTCATTGCCTCGCGATGGTTCTTTTTAGGGGAAAATGCAACAAAGCTAGACAATGTCCAATGGGTCTATCTTGCAGTAGCAGCTCTGGGGGTTGTACTCAACATCCTATTTTAGTGGGTAGTTTTTATAGATTCCACTTACTTTCATTCATTTTATTACAGCTTTTGTGATTTGCCTGAAATTGAACAGGAGGTCACCTCACATCACGATTCAGACGTTTATGATGACCAAAAGGTTGAACCGTTCTGGCGGCAGTGGCGGTGTGTATTTGGCTTCGTCGCTCAGACCGCTTATGTGTATGTCATAGTCCGTCGTCAAACTAGCTACTCTAACCACCCCCTTCTTCCCTTTATAGTGGGGCTCAAGTTGGTGTCGCTTCGCTAGCTGTTAATTTCATAGTCGAGCAGGGAATTGGAATTAATACTTCCAAAGCCAGTCAACTCTTCTCATTCTGTCAAATAACGTTTACGGTTGGAAGGTACGCACCCTCCATTGAGTTTAACGATCCCTGACTTATCAAACCCTCTTGCAGATTCGTCGGAGTGTTGCTCCTCAATTTTGTCGACCCCGCTTTAATGCTTACGTTTTACGGTATCAGCTGTTGTGCCTTCTCTGTAGGCATCGCATTTGCGACAGGAAAAGCCGGGATAGGCTGTTTATTCGCCTTGTTTTTCTTTGAATCGATTTGTTACCCGGTACGTGCTGTCAACTCTTTTACCATCCAATATCTGATGCATCGACATTTAAGTGTATTTTCACTCTGGGTACCAAAAATTTAGGTGTTCATACAAAGCAGGGCTCAGGACTAATCGTCATGGTGAGCATCAACAAGTTATATATATCCCAAGTCTGACACGATTTCATGACTTGTCATTAGGGTGTGGGCGGTGGTGCTTGGTATCCACCTGCACAAGCCTCCCTAGCGGATAGAGTATCTACCCGACGGTCTTATCTAGTGCCATTCTCAGGATATATCGCTATGACGCTTTATGCCTGGTATGTTTCGAACACTTCTCTCCGATGACTTGAATGAAAAATGACGGGTTGTTTACATAGTGGACTGGTGATTGATCAAGCACGAAAGGACGGATTCCGGTTCCGAAATGTTGAAGAGAAGTATCATCCTTCTGAGAATAATAGATTATCGGAAGAGGATCCAAGAATCGGTGGTGTTCCTGAGATTGGAGAGAAGGAAGGGTCTGAGGAGTTGGAGAAAGATAAGGTCCATGGTTGATTGTGTACCAACAGCGACACCCGTTTTAGATCTTGTACTCGTTATTGACTGATATCTTCAAAATGACTTTTTTCGTCAAAAAAAGTTTCTATTGTGTCTTAAGTATGGGAGGCTGTTCGCGAAAGGGATTATACTGCAGACGTCCGTGAACCGGCAATTCGGTCAACAACCTAGTATACAGACAGACAGACAGACAGACAGTGGGAAAGAGGGAGGGAGAGGGAAGACGACAGTGAATATTTTGAAGCCAAGGACAAATGATGAATGTATAGACTTACAACTCGAATATAAGGCAACGACAATGCGGTACCAATGAAGGGTAGTTGACGCAAAAAAGTAATTACAACAGGGAAGAAGTCACTAAAAAAAAATAAAAAATTGTGGTATAAATTATTTTCGCAAGGAGAGAGGGCGTAAAGTGTGAAGAACTTGGACATACCCAAACAAATTCAAAAACCCAAACGTCTCAATCAACATCCCAATAAACGGTCGTTTAAAAAATACGAGTAGGATTCCACCTATAAAACAAACTGTGCCTCGTAGTTTCTGTTTACGAGCGAAGAAGTAGAATGTTTTTTGAGGGCCGATGATGAGTGTAAGACCGGAGACGAAGAGGATCTGTTGGGGTTGGTTGGAGTTGTGATTTTGTTGTTGGGAGGAGGAGGAGTGAAAACGCACATTCCCAAGAGCAAGTAAAGCACCATCGAAGAAAAGTATAACACCCAAAAACATGAACAGCCCACCAAATGTGGTTAAGGCTACACCAATTTCTGCAAAACATATAATGTCTCGGGTCAGTTTGGAGATGGGGAGGGGTGACGTGTTGTTTTTTTTTTTGGGTGGTTCTTGTTTGGAAAAGGGGGAGGAAGAAAAAAACTGACTTTGCGCATCCGTGAGCCACATGTGTTGTTATTTTAGAAACAAAGAACTTTTTTACGAAAATTAAAGATTTTTTATGAAGGGTATGGAGATTCAAAAAAGAACACGTTAGACGCGCGGGGAGGACGTGACGTCGTCACGGTATGCGCTAATCTTTATAGTAGCCTAAACAAGGGAAACAACCGAGATCACTTGAAATCAGATATCGGGTCAGTTTGAGCAAGAGAGAAAAGTGGGTATGATAAAAACAAGCTGAGTAAAGAGAAGGAGAGTACATGAGTTGTAGTAGCTACTACTAGGTACATGACTTCATATATGAAAAGTGATATTGATGGCATTGTCATACAAGTTAGATGGCGGTTGTTGCCTACGGGTGGCCTTGAAATATCTCAGAACAAAAAGAAAAGATTGCTAGAGTTTCCTTGTTCCGAGAGTATCCTCAGGACTACCACCACCGCCTTACCTCCCACTCCTCGCCCTAGCAACTCTGTCAAAAGACTCCCTAATCGGTGTTCTCCTCGCCAACACAGTCATATGATTACTCAGATACGGCGACGGTAACAAAGGATGTATTCCCTCTATAGCATTCGCATGCTGTGGGTTCACAGGCGGGAAAAATGAGATGGTGTGAGGAGTTGGCGAAGGGGGACGGGTGTGGGAGAGGACGTAGGGGAGATGGGTTAAGGAAGACAGGGCGGCAGAGGAGGATGAGGAGGAGAGGGCAGAGAGGGTGCGGGTGCGGTCGTGGGTGCGGTAGACTTGTGCAGGATGTTGAGCTGTGAGAGAAGTGGTGGAGTGGATGGGTATTGTGTTTATGGATCCGGTAGATGAGAATGAAGTGCGTCGGTGAGAGGTCGAGGATGTGAGGTCGGGTAATATAGGAGATGAAGTCTTCATGCTTGTAGGAGAGGATGACAAGTGATGCTGCTGATGCCCGCTACTGCTACTTCCACTTTCATGAGAAGTACCATTTGGCGGCGATGAATGGGCCATTTCAGTATTGGGTATAACAGTTAAAGGTGCAAGGGGGGCAGGTTTGGGTAGTATGACGTTTACATGCCCATAAGATTGTCCACGAATGAGGGGGTGCGGGCGTAGAGGTTGCTCTGCTCGGCTGGAGATTGAATGGGTGGATGGGGGTCGGGAATGACGCTTGCTAGAGAGTCTTGGACTGTGTCGGCTGACAGGGGCTGTTGTTGCTATTGTTTTTTCTCTGATGAGTTCCGGTTGCGTGGGACATCGAGAAATCATTGGTAATTGGGGTGGCCGTTGAGTTGATGATTGTAGAGGAGTGACTGGCTTTGGAGTGGAATAGTCTCGTCTAGGTGGTTCGAAATCAAATGGTCTAGCTGTGTCGACTCGAGTCAGTTCATGATGATCGATGATGTCAGAATGGATGGTGGGATGAGTCACAGCAGCGGGAGGGTCGCCGTCTGTTTCTGAGGATGTATCCGAGGTAGAATCTGGATGGCTGGGTGTGGCTGCGCCGCTTTCACTGGAGACCCACTCGTCATCGTCGTCATCATCCGCATTTTCACTTGTACTAGCGATAGTAAAACCTGGTTTTGATTTTCCATTGAGGGGTTTCTGTAGGGGTGGTGGTGGTGGTGGCGGCGGCCGTTTAAGATGAGGAGCTTGAGCAAGTTGTTCTTTGGAATGCACCCGCTGATTGCTGTTCAGACGGACGAACGGAGGAGGGACTTTGGTTGGCGCATGTGCCTGAGAAAGACGTATCGGATCATAACTCTGGTGTCAAAGATTCTAGTTTGCTTACATCGTGAGTGAAGGTGGACTTCTTTGGTTTATCGGTATGTTTCGGGGGTGGAAGATCTTTCTGTGTGAATTGAAGATTAGTGCCCAACTTGGAGCTGGATGAGGAACGAGAGTGAGAGCGGATGTGGGCTCCGCCTGTTCCTTTTGAAGGCTTGGGCATGTCGAGCTGAGGGCGCGTAGATGAGCAAGAGAGAGCTGTTGTGTGGCACTGTTACTGCCCAATTGGGCAAGAAAAAATTAGGGTTGTCACTCTTTTTCACTTGAAACACCATGGAACGGGTTCAATTTCAGCAGGAGCAGATGCTAAATGAGCTTAAAGATTTGGTAGAGAAGAGTCTTTTCACGGAGGTATGTGTTGTGAATTTGCAGAGAAGGATGACAGAAAGGATTGTGTGTAGAAAGAAATCAAAGAAATCATGAAGAGACGGACGAGTTATGAGACTGCGTTGGTTAGACGTGTTGCTAAAAAAGGGGATTTTCTGCGGTACATCTCGTATGAGATGGGACTTGAACAATTGCGTCGGAAAAGAGTTGAGAGGATGAGTGAGTTCAATACCTTTTTCTTTTTTTTTTTCCTAATTTTTTTTAAATTAACTAGATTTATATTTTAGAGCTACCACCTGGACCTGCTACGATTTCAGACTATGCGCTCGTTCGAAGACAATTTCATATATTTGAACGAGCAGTAAAAAAGTTCAAATCTGATGTTGGACTATGGGTGCAATATATTGAGGTTGCTAAGCGAGAGAAAGCTAATGCGTTGGTGGGTAGGATTATAGCAAGGTGTGTGTATGTGGGAGTTGCACATGGTGGGTGTTGTAGCTGACGGGGAGACAGAGCGTTACAATTACATCCGCAGGAGAGTGGGTTGTATATTATGGGTGCAGCGCATGAACTGGATCAAATGTCAGCGTCTGGAGCACGCACGTTGTTACAACGAGGTATCAGGATGAATGGGGAGAGCATGGACATGTGGAAAGAATATGTCAAGATGGAAATGGGATTTATTGAAAGGTTGCGACGACGTTGGGAAGTACTTGGTGTTGGGATGATGGAGGATGAGACGGTGATGGAAGGTAAGATTGTTGAGATGGTGATAGGGAAAGCGATTGAAGGTGTGTGTTGTGTGTGATCTCTCTCTCTCTCTGTGTGTGTGTGTGTGTGTGAGTGAGTGATCTGTACTGATCTGGGTTGTTTAGCTCTACCTTGTGTGTCAATGGTTGAAGGGTTAAAAGAAGTGATCTGCAACCATCCATGTCCCGAGAGAGTGCGGCAGAAGTTGTTGGAGACGTTGGTAGTCCGTGCACATGATAGCTTATTAAGAACCTAGTTGGGTAGAATACATTCCCACGGTGACCCCTTCTTCTCTGCATGCATCACTACTAGACATCAATAGCAGGTCTCGTCAGTAGTCACCCGCCCTCCCCATGTTGCAGTACCCCGTTCAACTTCCTCCTCTCTCCCTCTCCTCCCCGAAACTCCCTAAATCAAACTCCCTTTTGAACCGCAACCGTCCCCAAGTCTCTCGTCTTATTAATATTTCTCCCTCTTCTTCTCCATCTCCACGTTCCCCTTACGTATCATCTAGGCATCTTCAACCAGTCCCCTTTCAAAACCATCCAAGGTCCTCCTCCGCTCAGTCTTCTCTACTTTCTCAATCTTTGCATGATGTCTTGGCTCCAGGAGACACCGTCGGTGAAGGCTCTCTTCTACAGGGAGAGCCCATTCGTCTCGTATCAACCTCGGACACAGAACGTGCTCGCGAGTTCGAAGTCATCAAACAACTCGGTACAGGCAGTTATGCAGTCGTCTATCTAGTACAAGAAGTCCTTTCTCGTCCAGTTCATTCAGAAGACGGTCACATGTCAACCATTGGTCTCATGGAATTGGATAATATAACCAACAAACCCTCCAACTCCACCGTGCAGCACACCGTCTATGGCCGTGAATATGCTATCAAATGTCTGTCTAAAGCTGACTTGGATCAAGATGCTCTGGCCGTTCAAATGTCAGAGGTAAAAACCCTCTCTCCCTCTCCATTCAACCTTCTTTTTTTTTTCATCACTTTTTTTTTTTTACAGGTTCACATTCATCAATCCTTGCATCTTCACCCAAACATCGTCACTCTTCATCGCACTTTTGAAACTTCTGCATTTCTACTTCTTCTTCTCGAATACGTTCCGGGAGAAGACCTCTTTTTCTTTCTTGAACAAGCCAGGGACCATTATGATCCTCAAAGTCCCCAATCCACTGACTCTTCAGTCTCAACTTCTCACACTCCCCCAACTCCTAGTTTGCTCTCAAATCTACATCCCGCTCACTTACTCTCTCGCACTCGTCTTCGTCTCATATCATCCATGTTCTCACAGATGTGTGATGCCGTAGCCGCTTGCCATGCACAGCAAATTTTCCATCGTGACATCAAACCAGAAAACTTCATTGTCACAGACGGAGTCTTCACTACTCCCGACGGTCGTCGTGAACGCAAAGTCGTTGTCAAACTCTCAGACTTTGGTCTTTCTACAACTGATGTCGAATCTTCTGACATGGACTGTGGTAGTGCTCCCTACATGAGCTACGGTAAGCATGCTCACCCACCCGCCGTCCTTTCATTTGTTCAACAGTTGTATAGAATGCAGGAATAATGTCGCTCCTACCTATCGTCCCCGTGCTGCCGATGTCTGGTCTTTGGGCATCGTCTTAATTAACATGTATGCCATCCTTTCTAAATTTATTCTTCATATCTACTAAATGCACACATTATAGGTTGTACCATTACAATCCTTGGACTGACACTGCCCAAGGCGCCTGCTCGTCTTTTGATCTTTTCCGTCGGGATCCTGTCAACTTTTTCCTGACCCGTTTCACTGGCATGACCAAACCTGTTGCAGAGGTTTTCGCCAACAACGTCTTTTGTATTTTTGATGACCCAGCCAATGACTCTATGCGCATGAGTGCAGCAGAATTTGGTTCTTGGGTAAAGAATCTTCCCACTCTTCTAGGAGGTCACGGAATGCAACGCACCATCTCTAATAGCTCCACCCACGGTCATCGTCTATCCTTATCGACTCCCATCTCTCATCGACCTAGCTCAAGGCAGTCTTCCTTCAGTACGCCTGCCGTTCGCACTCCTGCTATGCCTACGCGTTCTCTTTCTCGTGCTCCATCCTTGGAACCTGCATTTGAACGTGAGGAATTGTCAACTGTCATCGATAACGAGGATGAAGTCTTGGATGAAGATATCCCTTCTCGATCGACTTCTAACGCCAAGAGAAGGAAGAGGGGGGCCCGCAAAAGCAAAAGTGCGAGCGTCGACAATCCCACTACCGATGCGACTTTGGTTACTCTAGCTGTAGCATCTCAGTCCCTTGCCAGAGAGATCAGCATGGCCTCCAAATCTTCGTCTCTCAGATCAGGTTCTACCAAAACTTCAACGTCAACTAATCGACGCAACAGAAAACCTTTCGAACCCGTTGCTCTCCATGCCGTGCCTACTGCCCTTCTCAAGAGCGCTCCTCGACATTCAATTCCTCCTGCGGCCGCTGCTCCACCTTCTGTTCCACCACTCTCAACTGCACCCGTGACCAAGAAACCATCAAAATGGAGACTCAGTTTTGGCAAGAATTGCACTTCCACCCTTGCCAGTGCTGCTGCTTCGGCTTCGACCTCGGCCCCGACTGGCAGGGTTTCTCCCGTGGAAGAAGTATCACCCCCAGCCTCGATCGATTTTACACATGCACAACCCATGTCGGCCACGGCTAGCAACGTGACAAACCTCATTATGGGTTTGGATGCCCCTCCGAACCCGCGTTTCCATGCGGTACCTCCGTCAAACGCCACCGAAGACACATCTTCCACATGGAGTCGTGGGCGTCGTGGGAGAGAATCTCAGGAATCTCTGCATAGCTATCAACCTAGAACACCTGTATCAACCAGTCCAGGCCCCGTGTTACCTCAAGAGCCATGGGGTGGTTACGTTGATAAACGTGCTATATCTCCGAATAGCACACGCAGCAGCATTCGACCTGGTGCTACCATTGGTTCTAGTGCAAGCTCGGTTATTTCTTCTAATTGGCGTAGTTCCATGAGCAGCACGGCTACAAGTTCGAGTCCTGGGACTTCAACATCTGCGTTTACGAGGTATAGTAATTCGAGCGCGAGGAGTGTGTCAACTACAGCTACTAGTGTGTCCTCTGCGAGCTGGCGGACGAGTGTGAAACCGGCTTCCACGACATCGGCGGCTCATTCTCCAAGCAACATTCCGAAGAACATTAAGAGTCAGATTCTTTCTTTTTTACTTTGGCTTACGTTTAATTATTTTTTTCTTCTTTCAATTCAGTAATGGATGGCGTTCCTTGGGAACTTCATCAACTGCCTCGAGGTCAATATCCTAATCCTATTGGAGATAGCATTTTTGGTTCGCCACCTGTTCGTAAACAACGGACTAGGAAATCTCCAAAGGATCTCAAGTTGGATACGATCACCGAACGGCCGACTGGGCATGGTCATGGTCCGAAATCCCCAGAGTATTTGCGTAGGGATGCGTCAACGAGTACTACTGATCTTGGGAATGGGGTCACTGCGGATGCGGATGGGGTTAAGAAGGTTCAGAAAGGTCAGATCAATGCGCTCGCAAAGATGTTATCTGCTCTCCGTCGTTGAGGATAGGGATGCGGTGAA
>Ga0193742_1000319_pt1 | contig 34254 bp, 31 predicted proteins | sample L2c1metaG_FD_165511 | JGI IMG/M metagenome (GOLD analysis project Ga0193742, IMG submission 165511) | Soil microbial communities from a riparian zone of the East river system, Colorado, United States - L2c1 | ecosystem: Environmental > Terrestrial > Soil > Riparian zone | place: USA: East River... | reverse complement strand
TATCGACACGACGCGCCGACCTGAAGCTCCCAGCCCGGCTGCGACCCAACCATGAAGACCATCGGCGTCTTTGACTCGGGCTTCGGAGGCCTGACCGTGCTTCACGAGCTGATTCCGCTGATTCCGGGTGCGCGCTACCTCTATCTCGGCGATACGGCGCGCCTCCCCTATGGATCGAAGTCGCGGGAGACGATCGCACGCTATGCGATCTCGAGCGCAAGGTTTCTGGCCGACCAGGGAGCGGAGATGCTCGTGATCGCTTGCAACACTGCAACCGCGCTAGCGCTCGATGACATCCGCGAAGCTCTGCCCATTCCCATCGTCGGGGTCGTCGAACCGGGAGCCCAGGCCGCTCTCACAGCGGCGACAGAAAGCCGGGCCGCAATCGCTGGATCGCATGTCCTCGTCCTCGCCACAGCAGCCACAACGCAGTCCGGCGCATACAGCCGCACGTTGGGGGCTCTCAGGCTCCGTGCGACCGAAAAAGCATGCCCTCTCCTGGTTCCTCTGGTGGAGGAGGGCTGGCTCGATTCATCGGCCCATGCCGCGGTGACGCTCGATGTGCTGCGCATCTACCTGCTCGAGGCGTTTGAACAGGCTCCCGAGGCCAACGTGCTTCTGCTGGGCTGCACCCACTATCCGCTGCTGAAGCCGCTGATCGAGACCACGCTTAAAAACCTGCACCATCCGATGCAGATCATCGATTCAGCCGCCGCGACCGCGCGAGCCGTGGCGGCGCTGGTTCCGGCTTCAAAGACATCGGGCGAATCGTCCCGGCCGGAGTGCGTCTTCTACGCAACCGATTCCATTGAAAAGTTCCAGAGATTGGGCTCTGCGTTCCTTCACCAGCCGCTGTCGCAGGTCGAACTCGTCGATCTTGGCGGGTAAGAATTTTCTACGGCAAAAAAAATGCTTTGCGCGATAATCTGTGAGCATGCCTTACCTGCTCAAGACGGAACCGGATAAGTACTCCTACGACGACCTGCTTCGCGACGGCGAAACGACCTGGGACGGAATCTCCAACAACCAGGCGCTGCTTACGCTGCGCAACATGAAGAAGGGAGACAAGCTCGTCATCTATCACTCCAATGTCGGCAAGGCCGCGGTAGGCACCGCGAAGGTGGTCTCGGTCGATCCGAGCGATCCTAAAAATCCGAACGTCCTCATTGCTCCGGTGAAAAAGCTGAAGCGCGAGAAGCCACTCGCGGAGATTCGCGACGCGGGCGTGTTTCAGGGTTCCATCCTGTTCCGGCAGTTCCGCCTGTCGGTCGTTCCTCTCACCGAGGAGCAGTACGACTGGCTTATTCAGCCGTAATGGCGGCAGCACGATAACGGCCAAGAACCTTCACCAATCTGCAGTGTTCTATGAGCGCGGCTACGGCGGCTTCAGCCTTGCCCGGCGCGTCGAATCGAACATCCACATAGAAAACATACTCCCATGGGCTTCCGGGCACGGGCCGCGATTCGATCTTGGTCAGGTCGACTCCAGCCCATGCCAGCCGCTCGAGCGCCGCCACCAGAGTGCCGGGACGGTGGTCGATCGCGAAGGCGAGACTCATCTTGTTCTCGGGTTCCCGTGGACCGATCAGCCACGGATCTTCGGTTCGCCGCACCAGATGGAAGCGCGTGAAGTTCTGGGCATGATCCTCGACCGACGGCACCAGAACCTCGGCTCCGTATTGCGATGCGGCAAGCTGGGGCGCGATGCCGGCGATGTCGCGCAGGTTGTGCTCCATCAGATATTTCACGCTGCCCGCCGTGTCGTAGAAGGGCATGACCTCGAACTCGGGATGCGAGGCCAGAAACTTCCTGCACTGAGAGAGTGCCACGGGATGAGAGATGACTCTGCGGACCTGCGCAAGTTCGACGCCCGGAGCTGCGAGGAGATTGTGCCGGATGCGCAGAAGACTCTCGCGCTCGATACGGACATCAAGCTCCAACAGGAGATCGTAGTGTTCCGCGACCGAGCCGTGAAGGCTGTTCTCGATCGGCAACACAGCCGCATCGGCATCGCCTGATACGACCTGCGCCATCACCTCCGCCGAAACATTGCAGGCACAGATACTTAGATCGGAAACCTCGTTGCCCAGCATAGCCATCGTCGCCATGTGGCTGTTGGAGCCGGGCTCACCCTGAATAGCGATCTTCAAAAACGCTCCTCCGTAGGGTTTCTATTTTATTCATGAATGGCAACCTCACCCGCGCCAAAGGCAACTTACAACAGGAAGGCTGCGCAGACAGATTGTTCAAGCTCTACGATTCCGCGCAGATCGCGTTCCTACCTCTCTTCAGGAGCTAATCATGCTTTGGACGATAACAATCATTCTATTTGTTCTCTGGGTTCTTGGGTTGGTGAGCAGCTATACCCTTGGCGGCTGGATCCATATCCTCCTGGTCCTGGCAATCATCGTTCTGATCTTCAACCTGATGAGCGGCCGAAGAGCTTTGTAGCCAAGAGGATCGTTTTTGGCGATCAACCTCTACATGAAATGAGCTGTTAATCAGTTTCATTTTCAACCTGCAACAGGGCAAGTAACTGGAGTCGACTATGAACAAGGACACCGTAGAAGGAAAATTCGATCAGGTATCCGGTGCGGTCAAGCAGAAGGCTGGAGAGGTGTTGGGCAACCAGAAGCTCGCAAACTCCGGCGTCGCCGAGCAGGTGAAGGGCGCTGCCAAAGAGACCTGGGGCAATGCGAAAGACGTGGCCGACAAACGCAAGGAGCAGGCCACGGTGCGCACCGAGGCCGAAAGAGAGAATGCCGGCCTTCGCGCTGAGAATAGCGCCGACAACGTCCGCGACCGGATCGTCAATACCGCGCAGAAGGTCAAGGAAAACATCAACGAGAAGCTGGAGAACGTGCGGGATCGTCCGAAAGATGTTTAGCCGCTGATGGCGAGCGCGCTATAAGGCTTAACGATCGAACTACATTGGAATGGCCCGCCCTTGTGGTGGGCCATTGCTTTTGTCTATCGGCGAAGCAGAACGTCGGTCGCGATGAAACCGAAGAAGACGACCGAGATGATTCCATTCAAGGTGAAGAAGGCCGCGTTCATCCGCCTCATGTCATGGGGCGAGACGATCAGGTGCTCATAGAGCAGAAGCAACGCGACCACCGCGATTCCCACCAGGGCAACTCTTCCCAAAGCGAAAGAAACGACCAGCCAGTACAGCGTGGCAAGCATTCCGAGATGCATGATGCGCGCGGTCCAGAATGCGCCTTCGATTCCGAAGGCCTGGGGGATGCTATTAAGGCCGACACGGCGATCATGCTCGAAGTCCTGGCAGGCGTATAGAACGTCGAAGCCGCCGACCCACAGAAGGACAGCCAGCGTAAGGATGACGATGCGCGGATCGAGAGAGCCGCGGACGGCGATCCACGCGGCCGAGGGAGCGATTCCCAGGGCCAGTCCAAGGACGAGGTGCGACCATCGCGTGATGCGTTTCATGTAGCTGTAGGCGAGCACGACAGCAAGGGCCACGGGAGCGAGCAGGAGGGTCAGGCGATTGAGCATCGCTGCTCCCAGAAAGAAGACCGCCGCGGAGAGGAGCACGAAACCCGCGACGAACCTGCTCGTCAAAGCGCCTGCGGGAATCGCGCGCATCGCCGTTCGCGGATTGTCCGCGTCCAACCGGGCATCTACGAGGCGATTGAAGGCCATGGCCGCGGAGCGCGCCGCCACCATGCAGACGATAATCCATCCCAGTATGCGCAGGGAAGGCCATGATCCCGCGGCTAAGACCGCTCCCGTGAGAGCGAACGGCAGGGCAAAGATGGAATGCTCCCACTTGATCATCTCAAGCGTGACGGCAGTACTCTTCCACAACGAGCTCATACATTCATCTTAAGAGAGAACCGGCCGCAGAGATAGCATTCTCTACGGCCGGCAGGATCAAGGGCTTTTGCGAAAGGCCGCTATTTCTCCTGCTGAGGCCCCGCGACCTGCAGGTTGTTCGTCACCTTGAAGACACCGGGGACGCCATTGGCGCGGATGTTGGCGATGTCCTTGTCACTCTGGTTATCCACCATGCCCGAGAGCGTGACGTTGCCGTTGACCACGGTGATGCGGATCGGCTTGGCGGGATCGATCGCGTACTTATTCAGCTGGGGAGCTCCGTAGATGGCGCGCGCCGTCGCCAGCCGGATGCGGTCATCCATCGGTGAAACCGGGGCGACTTCGATGTTATCGACGACATCCTTTACGCCGGGGTAGTTGGAGACCAGGCTAATCGCGGAGTCCTTGTCGGTGGGGCCATAAGCAACTCCTCCGAGCGTAACGGTGCCGTTCTGAACGCCAATAGTAAAAGCATTGAAAGCGGTCGTCCCATAGCCGACGCGGTCGTAGGTCAGCTTCTCGGCCAGCTTGTTTCGCAGAGCGACGTCTTCGATAGGCGGACCTGCCACTTCGATGAGGTTCTGCACGCCCTTCACGTTCTTGCGGTGATGCGCCTTCTTGTCCGCGTCTTCCTTCTCGGCATAGAGATCGACGGTCCCTCGCAGGGTTACGACGCCGTTCTCCACCGTGGCCTTTACGTCCTTGAATCTCTTGTTATCGAGTGCTTTGGTGACATCAGACTGGATCTCTGCGTCCTGGGGACTGGCCGCAGTTTGGGCGACCACTCTCGTATATCCCGCCAAAAAGAAAACCGCCATCAGGGTTGCAAGAGCTGTGCTTCTCATCTTTCCTACGATCATCGTGCTTCCTCCAAAATTGGCCACGCCAGTTTTTCGTTCTCTCAATTGAATAGATGCTTTTCGCGCCGATCGCGTCCCGTGCTAACGATAGCGCCTGCGGAGTTTGTAGACGATGCTGAACACGCCGGATTCATCGCGCGTTACAACGATCGACGAGCTATGGGTGAGGTCGTATTGAACCTGGATGAGCTGCTGTGCGGAGGTATTGACGTTTGTGGCAAAGGTCGCCGTGATCTGTTTGGAAATCTGCTGCTGGATTGTGATCCTTGCCGAGGAGTTTCCCAGCGTGCCTACGAACGCGGGGTCGATCTTGACGCTGCCGACGCCGAAGAGCTTTTGAACGCGATTGCTTACGGTCGCATTCAAAGCTCCTCCCAGCAGGGCGCTGGTCGTGGGATCGGTTCCGGCGGCGACCTGCTGCTCCTGATAGATCTGCGCCTCCTCCTGTGTTCTTCCCAGTGCAAGCAGCGCGAAGACATCGGCTTCACTTAGCGGCGGCTCGGAGCGATAGGTGGGTTTGAGGTTGCTCGCTGTGCCGTGCAGACCTACGGTGACCTCATAGTTTTCGACCTGCGCGGTCGCGTCGATGTCGATGGTCGGGTCGATGCGCACGGGGTTGGTGAAGTAGACATCTCCGCGTTGCAGCTGATACTTGGTGCTCGCGAAGGTCGCGCTGCCGTCAGTGATCTGGATCCGACCAAGGATGGAAGGCGATGCCACCGTGCCGCGAATACTCAGATCGACGGAGCCCGCGAGTTTTGCATAGGAGTTCTGGAAGTCGAGCTGCGGAGAGCTGGTGACGTGAACATCCAGGCGAATCTTGTTCGAAGGTGCGTCGGGGTCGGGCGGCACGCTGATGGAACTTCCGCTTCCAGCAAAGGCGGCGAAGTCGACATCCTGGCCGACACCGAAACGAGTGATAAGGATGTTGCCGCTTAACAGCGTGTTGGATGCAGTCCCCTGCAGTTTGAGGTTGGCATTAGCCGTCGCGCTGAGACCATAGAGACGGACCCGGACCGCATCGCCCGTCGCCGTCAGATCCGCATAAAGACCGTTGTTGTAGCGGAGCGATCCACCAAATTTCAATTCTCCGCCGCCGGTCCTTCCTGTAAGGGTCTGCACCTGGAGGCGATCGGCATTGAAGACCAGGGTTCCGTTCATATCGCTCAAACCATTCGGAACCCCATCCAGGGCAATGTTGACGTGCTGCAGTTCAACCGTCCCGGTGAGGGAGGGCTTCTTCACGACGCCAGCGGCAGCCACGGTAAACTGCACTTTACCACTTGAGATAATGTCTGGATTGAAGGTGTGGAGCAGCGCCACGTTCCCGCTTCCGCTGCCCTTGACATTCAGCTTGCCGCCCTTCGGATCGGTGGAACCGAAAAGCTGCGCCGTTCCGGAGAAACGCATATCCGTATCCTGTCCGGTGATATGGACCTGTTCCAGTGTCGCCAACCCATCGCGAAGACTTACGCGCAAAGGCTCCGCTGCCTTCAGCTCAATCCCCTGCAGCTTCAGGTCGACATTATCCAGATGGGCGGTACCATCCAACTCCTTCGGAGTTTTCAGAGGTCCAGTGATGGTGGCGACACCACTGATGGAAGATTGTGCCTTGATGTTCCCGGGGCCGAAGAGAGTAAGAGGCCGGTTGACGTCGAAATCGGTCAATGAGAGCTTCGCCTGCGTCTGATAGTCTCCCGTGAGATCAGTCTGACCCTGCAGATTGATCTTCGTTCCAACCACATTGGAGTTCGCTACAAAGAGGAGCTTTTCGCCTTCGCTGTGCGCCTCGACCGTCGCGTCTCCTACCGCCTGGTTTGCGTAGGTAACGTTGTCGAGCTTCACGTTCGCGCGCAGACCCGGTTCTGCGGGAGTGCCGTTGGCATCAGCCACCAGTGTCAAGCGTCCATCTACATTCGCGCCGGTTTTTTTAACGGTCTCGAACTTTGACAGCACCAGATTATGGCCTTCGAGATGTCCGTGAAGATGCCGGTTTCCGAGATCGTAGCCTCCGTCTCCGGCGATCTGCATGCCATGCAGTTTCAGCAGGACACTCGTTGCATCGAGTGCCTTGCCCTTCACGGTCAGGTCCGCGGAGACCGCCTCGTAAGGCTCGCCATACGCTGTCCCGTCCTTCAAAGAGACATGGCCGCCGCCGTTCATGTTGCCCAGTGTTCCGGTTACGTGCGCGTTCGCTGTGATGGTTCCGGTAACAGGAATCTCCTGCTGCCCGGCCATCTGGAGCACGTCCGGCACCTGCGCATCGGCGAGCTGCACGTGAGTATCAATCGCCGAACCATCGTCCCAGACGAAGGTCGCGACACCGCGGCTGGAGACTTCGCGGCGCGGTGCGATCGTACCCGAGGCATTGAGGACGGCACTCCCACGATGAAGCGTCGAGTTTGCGACCGCGACTCCCGTATTCGGTGAGTACTCCGCATCCGCGACGGCCGAGTCGATGAGAATATCCGTGGAGTCCAAGACGAACTCGAGATTCGACGCCTGCACGTGCCCCTTCACATCGAGATCACGGGCGGCACCCTGTGCCGTTCCAGAAAAGTGCAGGGCGCCGTGAAGCTTGACCGGGATGGCGGCGCTTCCCTTCTTGCCCTCACCCTCCAATCCGATCGATGTCAGAAGCTGGTTGTACTCCTGAAGGTCGTGAACCGTTAGTTCTACCTGCAAGGCGGTGAGGGGATCGCCACGATCGACACCGAGGATTCCAGAGGCATGGACCGTCGACTGCGGCATCTGTAGCGAGAGCTGCTGGATCTTTACGGTCTCGTTTCTGCCGGTATAGTGGGCCTGGACCGTCCCGGTGACCGGAACATTCGACGAGACTCCCTTTCGCGCAGCCCCGGTAGGCGCCAGCATCAGATTGCTGTCGACCTCGAGGGTGTCCGCGACATCCTTTGCGTTGCCTCCCCACTCGACCTTCACCGGCCCGCTTGCAGCAGTGTCGAAACCGAGATCACCGTAGTGTTCGGCGGTGATGTCCATGACAGACCGGAGAGAGATCCTGTTCAGCGTGGCGTTCAGGTAAGCGTGGGAGGGCTTGACCTGGGGAACCCTGGTCACAGGGGCCTTCGCATTCAGATTCTTCGCAGCGGTATTCGCCGTGGTTGCAGCCGCTTTTGCCGTGGGCGAAGAAGAGGCCTCGACCGGTGTTGTGCCGATCCAATTTTCTATGCGCAGATCCCCTGTGACCGAGCCGCCGGCAGGAAGCCTCGCCGTCAACTCCGTGAGCGCAAACTCCGACGGATTCATGCGGATCTGCGTCGTCGCGTCGACGCCGCGCACATCGACGAACTCATCGCGATAGCTCGCGCCCTTCAGCTTCGCGGATCCAGCCACAAGAAACATCGCCGGGCATCCCGGCACCATCTCGGCGGGGCGCACGGACTTTGGCTGCTGCGATCGAGGCCGGAGCCGCTGCCAGAGGGGAGGCTTCTTGTCAGACTGCGGCGTCGATGCGACACAGTTGCGAGCGCGAAGATCGAGATCGACTGTGCCTGCCTTAAGAGTATCGAGGCCCGTCATTGCGGCAATCTGATTAATTTCGAGAGAGCCGGAGGCGGTCGCCTGCCACTCGGGATTACCGAAGTGGACGAGCGTACCTTTGGCCTGAAGCTGGGATGTCTTGCCGGTATGAATCTCCAACCGGTTCAGATCGGCCTCGTCCCGGCCGAGTTCGGCCTCAAGGTGTAGCGACGACTGCGCCTCGGCCTCATTCTTGAATCGCGTGCGCAGGTCCTTCATATCAAGGATGGCTCCATAGCGATCGGTGTGGAAGAGATAGTGAATCTCGGCATCGAGATCGCGAGCCGCAAGATCAAAAGGAATGGCCTGATCGTTAATGAGAGCGACGCCGTTGACCAGCTCGACGCTGCGCGCTTTCAGGTCAAGCAAGGTGTCGGTGATCGGGGTCTTGCTGGTGCTGGGATGCTTCGGCACCGGTTGGTTGGTATGGCCATCCTTGTACACAACCAGGTGGAACTGCGGATGTTCAACGCGCAGGTAGTTCAAAGCGATATGAGAGGCGAGCCCTTGGCCGACAACATGCGAGAAGAGGTTCAGGATTTTGACGCGAACCAGGATCTTATCGACCGAGAGGTAGGGCGCCTCGGCCGGGCCCTCGAGTCCGTGAACCACCAGCCCATCCGCCTCGACGGCAAGATGCCAGAGATTGAAGTGAACCTGCTTCAGCTCGACTCGTCCACCGGTTGCATCTTCCAGGGTTTTGACGACCTCCGCTCCTACCCGGCGCTCGAAGTTCGGCGTCGTGGTGTACCAGGCGAAGGCTCCGAAGAGAATAGCGAGCAGGAAAAAAATGCCGCCCATCGTCCATAGCGTGCCCCGCGTGAGCCGCGAGGCGATCGATCGCTCTACCTGGTGCAGGCGCTCCTCGATACGCTCTTCGAGACTCTCCCGGTCGCGATCAGGGGGTGGCGTCTGTTGTTCGTCGCTCACGGCGCCACCTCACCCGGTCTTACGATCCAGACGCTGCCCTGGGCACGCAGGGACTTCAGCCAGTCGCGTAACAGATCGCCTACGCGCTGCTGCAACAGTACCTCTTCGATGCGCCGCGAGATCGTCTCCAGCTTGGGAGGCGCGACCTTCTGCCTGGCGTACTCCGGCAACATCGTCTTTTCGTAATAGTCCTTGGTCTCGTCCTCGGTGATATGGATGCCGCTGCGGAAACGCACCTCGATCAGCCGCAGCAGCTCCATCCGCTTTTTCCAGCGATCTCGAAACTCCTGATCGGTGAACCCATTCGCTGCGAGATAGTTCGTCCATCCCGCGTCTGTATCGCAGTGATATTCCCGGCAGGTCGGAATATCTTTGCGCAGCGTGGCGATCTGCTTGTCAAGCTCCTCCTCGGAGACCGAGATCTGCTCCGCGTCGAGCGCAGCCTGTTGAAGGAGCAGCATGCGATCGATCAGGCGCTGTACGGCCCGGTCGCGCGAAAAATCCGTTGCTGAACCACGATAGGGCTGAATGATCTCGAATCTGCGCTCCTCATCGACGTCACTCTCGAGGATCACGTCTCCATTGACTACGGCGACTACGCCGTCGATCTGAGTTCCCTTTTCCTGTACCGGAGCCTTGGCGATGGGGGCCGTGGGCACAACGGGCGCGGTCTGCTGCGCGGGGGCTGACAGGATGGCAGCCAGGAGCAGAAGGGCTCCTTGAAGCCATCGCGACGCCGGATTGGGAACCAGGCTGTGCATTCTAGAAACTCTGACCGATGCTGAAGAAGAAGTTGAAGTGATTTCCTACTCCCACGTAAGGAGGCCTTCCGCTGTAGTCGTCAATCACGGGATAGATCGGTGGATTGAGGTTATAGCTGAAGTCGAAACGAATGGGGCCCACGGGTGTCCCATAGCGCGCGCCGATGCCGAGGTCGTGGGAGAAATAGTTGAAGTTGCAGTGGCCGATGGTTCCGGAGACATCACGGCAGGTGCCGCGGTTCGGCTGGCGGAAGTTAAGGAAGCTGGGAAACATGTCTTTGGGATTCTGGAAGACGTTGCCCATGTCATGAAACAGAACAAAGCTGACGCTCTCCCCCACGTAAGGAAGCGTGGGCGGCGGCATGCGCAGCTCGAACGTATTGACGAAGGCGGCCGATCCTCCGACGGGATATCCCGTCTGCAGATCGCGTGGGCCCGCGCCGTTGATTCCAAATCCTCTGTGCGAGGTCGCGCCGCCGGCGTAGAGTCTCTCCGGCAGGGGCACGGCATTACAGGTGGGATTTGTTGTTAACAACTCGCCGACGCACACAGAGCTGGTCGCATTCGGGTTGATGCCGGAGGAGTGCTCATAGCCAATGCGCGTATTTCTTGCCAGGACGTAGCGCTTCTTCAGGACATAGTAAGTTGAGTTGGTTCCGTCCAGCTTCCAGAAGTCCACCTGGGAGCCAAACTTTGAAGATGCGTAGAATCCCTGCAGCGACGCGTAAATCCCTTTTTTGGCATCCAGCGGGGTAGGCTGCCTCGTATCGTGGAACCAGGTAAAGTTGGGGCCGCCCACCCGCACCGGCTGCGAGAGAAGAGGGATCAGGTCGGGTGCGATTCGAAGACTATTCTGATCGACCTTTACACGCCGGTAGAGGAATTCATAGATGAAGGTGTCGGTCCGCCTCCACTTTTCTGTCATGCGAATGCTTCCCTGTAGCGTCGACGAGGCAAAGGTCGTGATGTCCTGGATGTTCGTGTATCCCCCGGAGGCCGCGGTAGAAAAGTTCTTTGATTTGAAGGAGTTTGGATTCTGGTAGGTCAGCACTGCAATCTGCTCCAGCAATCCATAAGCAGTACGCAGGGTCAAGGAGTCCTGGGTTCCACGTAAGTTAATGCGGGAGATATCGAGCGAAACCCGCGGACTCACCCCTCCTCTGCCTTCCGGCCCCGGTGGATTTCCTGGATTCGTCTGGATCGTGCCGCCCGGATTTCCCGTCTCCGCCTCGAAACCAACACCGTAGGTCACGCATCGCCGGCTGGATTCTGAACTGCGGTGATGACCTCATTGAACAGCGCGAGATTGTAGAGATTCCGCTGTGTCTCAAGAATCGCCGTCTGGTCCAGCGGATCGCCAGGATGCACTAGCACCTGGCTCTCTGCAACTCTCGACTTGGTGAATACGAGTCCCGAAAGCAGCACGCGATTGACGAAGACCTGCTCGCCTTCGGCGACTGTCAGGGTCACATCGCTCAGGCTGGGATCCTCCGTCTTTCGCAACTGAATATCCACCTTCGCCTGGTCGAATCCATGGCTCAGGTAATAGGCGAGCACGGCATCGCGGTCTCCGGAGAGCGTGACCAGAGAAAAGGGTTGGCCCTCCTGCGCGTTCATCAGGGATTTCACATCCTCGAGCCGGCTCGGGCCGACCCCGGACAGATTGACGGTCCCAAACTTCTTCTGCGGCCCCTCGACGACGTTGTAGACGATAGAGATCTCGCCTTCTTTCTTCTTCGGCGCAGATTTATCCTCGTCGGTGTCCTTGACCTCGGTCGTGATCTTAGCCTGATCAAAGCCATTCGCACGATAAAGCGCCCGGATCGTGGCGACATCGCTCGAGACCAGCCCGGGGCTGTAACGGCCGCTGCGTTGGTAAGCATCCGCCTTCTTCACCTGCATGCGCTCGCGAAGGATGTCGTCGGAAAAGTACCGGTTGCCCTTCAGATTGACTGAGACGACTTTGTGCTTGATGCCGCGATCCACCGTGAAGACCACTCGCTCGTTGGGGGTGTGGTCGCCGATCACCTTAACCTCGACCGTGGCGTCGAAGTAGCCCTGCTGCTGCACGAAGTCGCGGACATTGTGCATGCCCTCGTTCAGCAGGTCGTTGTCGATGGTGCCTTCCTCAAAGATCGGCACCAGCAGGTGCAGACGGCTCTTCGAGACTTTAATTCCCTCGACCAGCACCTTGACCTCGGGCCCCTGATTCACGCTGAACCCATAGTCCACCTGGCGGCGGGAGGCGTTATAGTCCTGCTTCTGCAGACTCACCGTCGCCTCCAGTCGATCCCTCTTCTGATACTGCGTGCGAAGTTTCGACAGCGCATTGCTGGTAGTGTCGCGCGTGACCTTGCTTCCCTGTTTCAGCTTTCCTTTTTTGCGAAACTCTGCCATCGTCATGCCGAGATCCGCACTCTCGGCCGTAACGTTTCCAATTCGAGCCTGGAGTCCGATATCGACGTCATATTCCACATTGATCTGGCTGTTCGGTTTGTCGATCGTGGTTCCCGCATAGATCTTCGGTTGGTAATAGCCGTTCGAGAGCAGGACCTCGCGCATGCTCTCCGTTCCCGTCGCCACCGAGGTATCCGTGTAAGCCGTGCCGGGATTGAGCTTAGTCGCGAACTCCAGCAGAGACGACAGCCGATCACTCTTGACTCCGCTGATCGTTATGCGGCCTACATAATATCGCGGCGTGCCGACAAAGATCAGGACCACGCCACCGTCTTCCTTCACACCGCGCACCTGAATGTCGCGATACCGTCCGCTGGCGAAGAGCCTGCGCGTGCTGTCGCGGACATCCTGAGGATCGAGAGGCTCCCCGGCATGCTGCTCCAATTCACTGGGCAGCGTATCGGTGGAGTCGAAGGTCACGCCTTCAAACTCAATGCGGTTGACACGCAGCCCCTTCCACTGCCAGACCGAGGTCGAGATACCCGGGCCGGTCGAGACCAGGGGCTCATCGCTCCGCTGTCGTTGCGGTATCGGAACTCGTGAGGCCTGAGGCGTTGTCGATTGCCCGGCCTCGGGTACAGTCCCGGGTACAGTCTGGCTGGTGGAGGGGGCTGAAGCCGCCGGGGTCGATGGAGTGGCGGTCGATGGGACCGTCTGAGCGTATCCGGTGCTTGCCAGCGCTGGCCACAGCAACAGAAGCGCAAAAAGGATCTTCTCCGGCATGGCCCCGCCCGGCCATTCCATCGCTCGACCTCTTCTCCTCTGACTCAAAAGACACCCTTTCTCTTCGTCTCGCTGCACAGTTCCATAGAGCTCGTCCATCACGGAGCCTGGCATTCCCTCACGGTTCTTCCGCAGGTAGGATGCAACGCCGCCAGACTGCCGCCCTCCAGTTCCCTCTGCGCCAGTGCATTCCCTATACTACGAAACAGCAGCGTCCGCCGGGACACGGAAAGCCACCCTATGCACCCCACTCCTCTCGAGCCCGTACAGCCCCTCCTCCCCGCCATCGACGACCACGAGCGCTACTCCCGCCAGATCCTCTTCCCCGGCATCGGCGCAGAGGGTCAGCGGAGGCTCGCCGAGGCCCACGTGGCCATCGTAGGCTGCGGAGCCACGGGCGCGGCAGCGGCATCGCTTCTAGCGCGCGCAGGTGTGGGAACCCTTACCCTGATCGATCGTGATTTTGTCGAGCCTTCGAATCTTCAGCGCCAGGTTCTGTTTGATGAGAGCGATGCTCTGCTGGCGCTACCCAAGGCCGAAGCGGCCCGGCGCAAGATCGCCCAGTTCAACTCACGAATCGATGTTCAGGCCCATATCTCCGATCTGGTTCCCGACAATATAGGCAGCTTGCTCGGAGAGGCCCAGCTCATTCTGGACGCAACCGACAACTTCGAGACCCGATACCTCATCAACGACTTTGCCGTCGACCAGGGAAAGCCCTGGATCTACGCTGCTGCCATCGGCGCCTACGCGGCGACGATGAACATCCTTCCCCGCGCCGCGTCGGGAGAAGCCGGTGCCTGGGAGCCGACCGCCTGCCTCGCCTGTCTCTTCGCCAAGCCACCGTTAGGCCCGGTGGAAACCTGCGACACCTCCGGCATTCTTTCCACAGCCGTCAATCTGGCCGCCTCGATCCAGGTCACCGAGGCGCTTAAATTTCTTACTGGGCAATCCTCGCTCATGAGGCGCACGCTGCTCTCCTTCGATCTGTGGACCTCGGAGAGATCAGAGATCTCCGCCTCGAAGCCTCTCAGCGGATGCGCCGTCTGCGATCACCGCAGCTTTACGCACCTTGCCGGAACGGACCGTCCGCACATCACCCTCTGTGGAAGAAACTCCGTACAGATCCATGAGCACCACCGGCCCGTCGACTTTGCCGCGATGCGCGAGCGTCTGGCCCCGCACGGCCAGGTCCGCTTCAACGATCTCCTGCTGCGATTTGAACGCGCGCCGCATACGCTCACCCTCTTCGCCGATGGCCGCGCCATTATTCAGGGCACGACCGATGTGACGCTCGCACGCTCTCTTTACGCACGCTTCATCGGGTCATGAGAGGTCGCTTCGCCGGGAGACGCAACCTTTCCCAGGCTGGAGTACTCAAAACAGTACTGCTGGTAAAATAGTGTCCTGTGCCCCGAGGGCAACAGGTGAACAAGGCGTTTGATGAAATCAACACAACCCGGAGCCGACCGATGGAAGTCCAAGGTCTACAGATGACAGAACCTAAGACCGCCCCCGGGCTTTTCAAAAGAAATCCCCCCATTGCAGGAGAAGCAGAGGCCATTGAGCGCGCCAAAGCGGGCGATGCCGAGGCTTTTTCCAAGCTCTATGCGCTGCATAAACGCCGCGTCTACACGCTTTGCCTTCGCATGCTCGGCAACGTCTCTGAAGCCGAGGACATGACCCAGGAGGCGTTTCTTCACCTCTTCCGCAAGATCGGCAGCTTCCGGGGCGAGAGTGCCTTTTCGACCTGGCTGCATCGTCTCACCGTCAATCTTGTCCTGATGCACCTTCGCAAAAAAGGTCTGCAGCTTGTCTCTCTTGAAGAGACCATCAATCCCTCGGAAGAAGACTCGCCGAAGCGCGACTTCGGCAGCCGCGACACCCAGCTTGCAGGGTCGGTCGATCGCGTCGCTCTTGAGCGAGCGGTCGCCTCGCTGCCTCCTGGTTATCGCATGGTCTTCGTTCTCCACGATGTCGAAGGCTTCGAGCATAACGAGATCGCCGTCATGCTGGAGTGCTCGACCGGAAACAGCAAATCTCAGCTCCATAAGGCGCGCTTGAAGCTCAGGGAGCTCCTCCGCCAGGCGGAGGCGACCCCACAAGCCGACTTGAAGGAAGCGGCTCTATGACCTTGCGAAACTCCAATCATCCGAAACCCCTGTCTTGTGCCGAGTTCCAGGAGCAGTTGCCGGATCTGTTTGCTGCCGGAGTAAACGGTTACATCGAAGATCCCGACCTTCGCGAACATCTGAAGACCTGCGAAAACTGTTCTGCCCTGATCCGCGATCTGCAGTACATCGCCGATCAGGCGAAACAGCTTCTGCAGCCTACCCACGAGCCCAGCGACAATGTCTGGAAGAAGATCCAGGAAGGTCTGGCCTCCGATTCCAGCTATGCCGCCAAGCCGAACGATAAATAGGGATGCAAAAGAGATTGCGCCATACACAAACTCCGTGTATGGTTTTAACTGCATGATGAGCAGCCTCCACTCCGGCCGATTTACCTATTACTCCTGGTATCCGTCTGCGGCCGGCGGAGCTCTCGCATGCATCTCTGAAGAAAACTAACCCCCTCAGAGTCATCGATCTTCCCGAGCCGCGACCCCAAAAAGGTCGCGGCTTTCGTTTTTGCACCAGATAATAAAATTTACCGGAGAGAACCATGCCAGTCAGCCAGCCTACAGTCCTCAGCAAGATCGAGCCTTCCGCACCGTCCCTGCCTTCCGTCCCTTTGCGCCGCCTCGTTCTTACAGGCTTCATGGGAGCCGGTAAATCGACCGTCGGACGCCTGCTCGCCTCCCGCCTCGGTTGGGAGTTTCTCGATCTCGACACGCACCTTGAGAACCGCACTGGATCCACAATCCCCGAACTCTTCTCCCGCCATGGCGAGGCGCACTTCCGCCGCCTGGAATCGACCGCTCTGGCCTCAGCGCTCGGCCGTTCCCGCATTGTGCTTGCCCTGGGTGGGGGAACCCCGGAGGACCTGACCAATCGTCTTCTGATCGAACAGACGCCCTCCACGCTTGCGGTCTTCCTCGATGCTCCCTTCTCGACTCTCTTCGATCGCTGCATGCTCCAGCAGATCGACCGGCCAGTTCTCGCCGATCCCGCCGCAGCCCAGCTCCGCTTCGAGCGCCGCCGCCCGCTTTATGTGCGCCTCTCCCGCCTGGTGATCGACACCTCTGTCCTCACCGCCGAAGAGACCGTCGGGATCATTTTCAATGGTTTGAACCAGACTTCCTGAACCAGGCTACGCACTACCGCGCACAGGCTCCGAAACAGCAAACTATCGGCATCTTACTGCTCACACCCGTCTCCATAGGAGAAGAAGCTCGTTAATTCCACCGACCTCACCCCCGGAGAGAAGCGATCCCGCAGCATCGTGCGTGGACATATTCTCTTTGCATTTGGAATCCTGCTCGCCCTAGGCCTGGCCTGGCTTCTGGTCAAGGAGATCATCCTCGTCTACGTCAGCGCACTGTTCGCTGCCGTTCTGATGCCCATCGTCAACCGTATTACCAAGATCAACTTTCAGGGCCGCCGCGCTTCAAAACCCGCCGCCATCTTCCTCCTCGTGGTGGGTGTTGCGCTGGTCATGGGCATCTTTCTCACCGTCGGCCTGCCTCCCGTACTGCACGATCTCAACCAGTTCTCCGCGGATCTTCCCCAACGTATCCCGAAGATGATCTCAAAGCTCGACCAGCTTCCGATCGCCAATCGCCTCGGCGTCGATGACATCGCCAAGCGCGCCGAAGGAGCCTTGACCACCACAGCCAGCTACCTGATGACGTCGCTTCCCAACTGGCTCTCTCATCTCTTCGATATTCTCTCCGCCCTCTTTCTCTGCATCTATTTCATGCTCGAGGGGGGGTCGGCTTACCACTTCGCCCTCTCGCTGTTTCCCCGGGCGCACCGGGAGCGGCTAGGGTCAACCCTTGCCCGCGCCAATAGGAAGATCAGCAACTGGCTGCTCGGCCAGGGACTCCTGATGATCATCCTCGGGGTCTCCTCCACAATCGTCTTTGCCATCCTGCACGTCCGTTACTTCCTTCTCCTCGGCTTCCTGATGGGACTGTTCAATATCATTCCCATCGCTGGCGGAGTGATTACCATCACGCTGTCCGCCATCGTTGCCGCGTTCGATTCATGGACAAAGCTCGCCGGCGTAGTGATCTTCTACCTGCTCTACATCAACGTCGAAAACGCAATCCTCATCCCGCGCATCATGAGCTCGAGCGTGGAGCTTTCAGGGCTGACCGTCTTGATTGCACTCCTCTGTGGCACGTCCCTGGCCGGCGTCGTCGGAGCTCTCGTCGCCGTTCCCACTGCCGCGCTCATCGCGGTCCTGCTCGAAGAGTATGCGGTCCATAAAGACGCCGCCTGACATGGTCCTCTTGGGCTAAGAACTTCATCTTCCATCAAGCGTTACCGGGATGGACGCGTCATTGTTACACTATCGCCTGTGTCTGAGTTGAATTTTGGCCAACCCGCCCGCAGAAACCTTCTGGCTCCAGTTCTCATTGCGCTTTTAATTCTCGGTATCGCCATCGCGCTTGTACTGTGTTTTACCCCGCACAGTACTGCCGAGGTTACGATCCTGCGAAGATCCATCTATCCCACGCACACAGTCTTTAAGTCCGAATCGATCATCGTAGGACGCGACCGTTCTCAAGACGATCTTTACGCTGTCGTGGCCGTACGCGTTGAAGACCGGCTTAAACTGCCGCTCTTCATCAAGGATCTGACAGGAACCCTAATCACCGCCGACGGCGAGGAGATCGAGACTAGCGCCGTCCAGAAACAGGATCTCGAAAACCTTTACACGACCTTCCCCGCCCTGCGGCCTCTCGCAAGCTCGCCGCTTCTGCGCGAGACCGAGATCGACTCCGGAAAGGCTGCCGAAGGAATGGTTTTGCTTCACTTTCCGGTCTCTGAGGACGTCTGGAATCACCGGAAATCCGCCACCTTGAACATCGTCACCTATCATCAAGGCCCGGTCTCCATTGTGATTCCGCAGGACAACTCCGCCTCCTCGAAGGGCGAGACTCCAACGAAAGACAAATGACCCGCCGCCGCTGGATCGCCGATACCTGGAACGCCACGACCGCCACTCTTACAGGAGAACAGGCCGAGCACCTCGTTCGCGTCCTTCGCGCCGTACCGGGGCAGATCTATGACGTCGTCGCCGGAGGCTTTCTCCATCGCGCCGAGATCGTGAGCGTCCAGCCCACAGAGGTCGTCTTCACCCTGCATGAGGAGCTCGAGTCCGACGCTGCCCTTCCCTTGCACCTGCTGCTCGCAGTCTTCAAGTTCGATCACATGGAATGGGCCATCGAAAAGGCAACGGAGCTGGGAGTCGCGCGGATCACGCCCGTACTTGCACGCAGAACAGAGAAGCATCTGGCCCAGGCTGCGGTGAAACGGGCCGAGCGCTGGCGGCGCATCGCGCTGGAAGCCTCAAAGCAGTCTCGGCGCACGTCCGTCCCTGAGATCTCGGAAGCCGCTGCTCTCAAAGCCGCTCTCGAAGATGCAGCGGAACCGGTTCGCATTCTGCTTTCGGAGACCGAGCAAAGTAGGACGATCGCCTCTGCCCTAACCGGTACAGCCTCAGCGGACGCAAATTATGCTCTCGCGATCGGTCCTGAAGGAGGATGGACACCGGAGGAGATGAGCCTGTTCATGCAGCACGGATGGCAGCCGGTCACCTTGGGACCTCGCATCCTTCGGGCCGAGACTGCGGCCATTGCCGCAATCGCGATCCTCTCCTCACAGCTTTTATGAGCGCGGAACAGCTTTCCCGAGCGTGGACTTAGTTCGGCCTCTCGCGCTCGGTTCGCCCGAACCTAGCGTCGATGGGCTTGCGACCGGAAAATCCCTCATCCATTGAGTGCCAATAGCCGATCTCTTTCTCGCCGAGCTTCCAGCACAGCAAGATGGTCTGGCCATCCATGACACAGGGAAAATCGAGTAATCCCTTCTCCAGATCCTTTACCTGCACTCCAATGGCATCGATCTCAGCGAGCGTATCCTTGGTCTCCTGCACGACCTTGTCTCTTTCAGCGCGACGTCGTGATACTGTCACAACGTCAACGTGGACTCCACCGTGCAGGAAGATCCGCTGACGCAGCTGATCGAACTCAACCTCGATCTCGGCGGCTCGCGTTCCCGACTTTTGGGCCCGTCGCAGGAGCGATTCCAGGACCGGAAGCAGCGTTTGTGCCTCCCCCAGGGTAAAAGTTCTACTCATACAGAAAGGTCGACGCAGGTGTGCGGGAGATCTATGATCACTATAATTTTCAATCAGATGCATAAAGGGACAGCACGGAGCTATCCCTTCAGCAATTATTGGTCTGGAGCCTACAGAGGCTGAACGTCTGAAGCCTGCCAGCCTTTGGGACCCTTTACTACGTTGAACTGGACTGCCTGGCCTTCCTGAAGACTCTTGAAGCCGCTGCTGTTGATCGCCGAGTAGTGGACGAACACGTCCTCGCCGTTCTGGCGGCTAATGAAGCCAAACCCCTTTGCGTCATTGAACCACTTTACTGTTCCCTGTTCCATGTTGTTTCTTTCCTTCGTTTACAACTGAATGAATTGCCGTAGATACAAATCGGGGTTCGCGCAGAACGAACATTGCAGAAAACCAATCTGTTTCAAACGATGTGAGAAGGTTAGCATATCCCGCAAGTTTTTTTCAGAAATCTTTCATTTGCACTACATACGGTGCAGGAGTCAATGAAAAAACCTCTCTCGATCGCTGATAACGAAGCACTTTGGGATTGGAGATCGGCTTGCTAATCTGCCTCTTGGAACACAGGCTTAACCCGCTGCCAGATGAGAGCGAACGATTGATTCAGCCTCAGTCAAAACCTGGTCGAGCGTAAGAGAGGTGGAGTCGAGAACGATGGCGTCAGGCGCCGGTCGAAGCGGGGATTCGACCCGATTTCGGTCGCGCTCATCGCGCTCCCTCATCTCAAGGAGGATCTTCTGCTGGGCTGCGACCTGCTCGGGCGTAGGATTGGAAGATTCTGCGGAGATTCGATCCTCTTCCGCCCGCGACAGCGGAGGAGTTAAGACCTGGCGGTAGCGGCGATCCCCCCGAACCTCCGGCGATGCGTCGAGGAAGATCTTGACTTCGGCATCGGGAAAGACCGCTGTCCCGATGTCCCGTCCTTCCATAACCACCCCGCCCAGGGCACCGAGAACGCGCTGCTGTTCGACCATCCAGGCGCGGAGGCGAGGATGGACGGAGACGCGGGAGGCTCCGGCCGTCACATCGGTGTCGCGGATGCGGCGGGAGACATCAGCCCCGTCCAGAAAAACACGATTTCCTTCGAGCTGCGGCTCCAGGCGGATGCGGGTGTAGTCGGCAAGATCAAGCAGGGGCTGCTCTTCATCGAAGTTCAGATCGTTCTCGATCGCCTTAAGGGCGAGGGCGCGATACATAGCTCCCGTCTCAAGATTGAGGAAGCCGAAGCGCCGGGCGAGGTGCGCGGCGAGTGTGCTCTTTCCCGCTCCCGCAGGACCGTCGATGGCGATCACGGGACGGACGCGCCTTGAGGTGGAGGACTGCGACGGATTCGGAACAGCATCACTACGGTTGTTCATGCGCGGCTCATCTTATGCCTGGGCTGGAGGGTTGAGGATAGGAAGTTTGCGGGGGCCCCCGAAAGCTACTCCCCCCGGTCTTCCTTGATCTTCCTCGCAGGAGCTCCGCGTCTTCCGAAGGGCTTGTTGTTGCCCTTGAACTTATCGAAGGGACCGGCGTTAGCGGAAGGCGGGCCGCCGGCCTTCTTCACAAACTTGCCGCCGGATGGTTTGCCAAACGACTTCTTCGCGAACTTAGGTCCGTCGCCGGAGTTGAAACGCTTGGGCTTGTCAAAAGACGACTTGCCTGAGGCAGCGAAGGGCTTCTTTACACCAAAGCTCTTCTTAGGACCGAAAGATTTTCCGCCTCCGAAAGATTTACCCGCTCCGAAGGACTTCTTCGCGCCGAAGGATTTGCCGCCACCACCAAAAGACTTTCCAGGGGTGAAGGGTTTCTTCGGTCCAAAGCTGCTGCGTGGCCGAGCCTCAGAACCTGCGGATCCAGCCGCGAGATCGTGGCCGGGAGCATCAGGACGCGGTTTGCGAAAGTTGTCGCGAGGGGCGTCGAACTTGCGGAAGGGCGGACCGGAGCGACGATTTCGGTCGCTGCCTCCCTCACGAGAGAAGCGAGGCTTGTCCGAAAATTCGCGACGCGGACGCGCGGGTCTGTCCTGGTCATCGCGGCGGAAAGACGGCCTGCCTTCAGAGCTGCCGCGAGCCTTGTCGCTGAAAGACGGGCGAGGCCCCGAAGTCGAACGAAATCCAGACGGGCGCGATCCCGAGAAGGGGCGCGACCCAGAGGCAGGCCGTTTGTCATCGCGGTCAAAGCGAGGCTTGTCCGAAAACTCGCGACGTGGACGCGCGGGCCTGTCCTGGTCGTCGCGGCGGAAGGACGGTCTACCTTCAGAGCCGCTGCGAGCCTTGTCGCTGAACGATCGGCGCGGACCCGAAGCCGAACGCGATCCTGAGAAGGGGCGAGCTCCAAAGCCAGGTTTACCTTCGCGGTCGAAACGAGGCTTGGGACGGCCGGAGTCTTCGCCGGCGGGCTGCCCTGGCCGCTCCTCAAAGGAACGTGGCCGGCGAGCAGCGGGATCGCGCTTTTCCTCGTCCCAGGGACGAGTGAACTCTCGGCGCGGGGGACGCGCATCCGAGCGGCGATCGTCCTCACGGCGCTGGAAGGGCCGGCGCTCGCGGTCAGAAGTGCGCTCCGGACGCGGCGACCTTCGATCTGCGCTCTCCCTGGCTCCAGACCTCTCGCCGCGATCGCGGCTGCCTGCAAACTTGCGCGGCGCTGTGGACGGGCGCGGACGCGATGACGGCACGAACTTCGCGATGCGCTCGGCGGAAGGCGCTTCTGCGGTACCGCCCTCCGTGGTGACGACGATGGCGTCGACATCGTCGGGAGCAGGCACGGCGACAGAAGCAAAGACCGGAAGCTCGCCGGGGACATAGAGCTGGCTCTTGCCGTCGATGACCAGGGTGTCGAGCTGGCGCGCAGCAATCAGCGCATGAACCACTTCGCGGACGCGCGAGCGTGCGGACAACGGCGAGAGGAAGGTCTCGACCTCTTCGGCCGTGGAAAGAATGGACTGGCCGAGACAAAGCGAGATCAGCGCGGAGAGCGCCGTGGGGAGGCCTGCATTGGCGCCTGATTTGATCTGCTTGGTATAGCGCGTGGTCGTCAGCTCCCAAAGCGTTGAGGTGCCGTCGGCCTGCGGAACGGGCAGAACGCGAAGGTGCTCCCAGAGCTCGGTGAGAGCGCGAAGCGCCGCAGCCTCTGTGACCTCGTTGCCAAGCTCGGTGGCGAGCTCTGACGCCGTCAGCCGGCCTTTCGTGGAGATCAGATTGAAGCTCGCCAGCGCGAGCGGAGAGACCCTGGCGGCCCCACTGGTAACAGGAGGTACCTTCCACGCCTTGTCCCCTCGAAGAGTGAAGATATAGGGCAGAACCGCGGAGGAGGCGAGGAAGTCGGGCGTCTCCGATCCAGCTCCCGTTGGGGAGCCGAAGAGATGCAGCGGCACGACCGCGCCCTCGGCGACCAGGCGCGCAAGAAGGATGCGGGGCTGCTGAAGCTCGGCCAGTGTAGGAACCGGAGTTGCAGCGCCAAGGACTGCTTCGGCAAAGCTGGGGGTCGGAACGGGAAACTGCTGCGAGCGCGGAGTGTACAGAACCAGGCCGTTGGCATTGATCCAATCGCGCAGAAGATCGAGGGTCAGCAGGGGCTGCGCGTCATGATGCCAGTGGGCAAGGCGTGCGGCAGCAAGCTGGCTGGCCGTTGGAGCGATGGAGGTATTCAACGTAATGCCTTCCTGCCGTACGCAATAGTGGGCGTTACGGCAAATCCATAAGCCTGGGCCGATGGATGACGATCCCTGATCTCAAGTGGGAGCGGCGTGCGACCGATAGGTGCAAAGCTCCGCGGCACGTCAGCTAATAGGATACCGCAGGAAGAGCCGTAGACGCTTCACAACGCCGCAGTTACGTGATGAATTTGAAGACAGTTCAAAGCCGCTCCTCTCAATCTTCCCGTAGAGAGATTTGCGAATTTAATCTCTCATTTCGTTTAACCTCGCGATTCTCCAGTATTTATGCACTTCCACGCTAAATCCAGCTTAGGCAACGTGAGCTTCGCGAGAGCCGTCTGACGTGAAGTGCAGGTTGCAAAATACCTGCATGGAAAGGAGAAATTCATGAAAAAGAGACTGTCCCTCGTCTCTCTTGCCGTGATGTCGATGGCTCTTCAGGCACAGACATCAGCCTCTCCTCAGGCTCCTGATCCCGCCATGACTCCCGGCTCGACCCAGACAGGCTCGCAGCCGGGCGCTGCGACCGATACGTCCACGCCTCAGGCCAGCCAGCAGGCGGCGCAGGTGCAGGTGCAGGCTGCAAGCGTATCGGCGGAGTTGACGAAGAGTATCGACACCAAAAAGGCAAAGGTCGGAGATGCAGTGAATGCCAAGACGACTAGTCCGGCCAAGCTACCCGATGGCACGGATCTTCCCAAAGGAACGAAGCTGGTCGGCAATGTCGTTGAAGTCACTCCAAAGTCGAAGGATCAGAAGAACTCCCATCTGGTTCTCGCGCTGAATCGGGCGGTTATGAAGGATGGGCAGGAGATGCCCATTCGCTCCGCAGTGACCTCCATGACTGCTTCCGCAGGCGGTGCCGGCGGAGCCATGGCTATGTCTCCCGGCAGTTCAGCCGGCTCAGGTGGTGGTGGCGGTGGTGGCTCAGCCGCAGGTGCAGGTGCTGGTGGCGGCGGTGGTTCTGCGGGCGGCGGCGCATCGTCTTCTCCTGCTCCGAGTGCTCCCATGATGAGCGACAGCGGAAGCCAGGCTCAGCCCGCTGTGGGCGCCATGCTCAAGAACGCGCAGGATCGTGTCGCCGTGGGAAATATGCCGAATGTGATGCTGAGCGCGCCTACCACTCCTGAGAGTGCGGGCGTCCTGGATGCGGCTGGGCAGAATATCTCACTCGACAGTGGAACGAAACTGACGTTGAATCTCATTCCTGCGCGTCCCGGCGCACAGAGGCAATAAGCAGGGCTAATCCCTCTGCTCAATCTTTATTTGCAGAAACACAACGGGCTGGCCCGGGATACGGGTCGGCCTGTTGCGCTTATGCCGTTCGCTATCAAAAAAAAACAGGATGAAAGTCTGATCGCATAAGCCTGAGCTAGATGCGATGAAAGGCCTTCCGAATATCCTTCAAGGAATAACGCAGAGCGATCGGTCTGCCATGGGGGCAGCTCGTGGGATGGTCTGTCTTCGCCAGCTCGGCGAGTAGCCAATGAATCTTCGCAGGATCGAGTGGAGTATTGATCTTGATTGCCGCATGGCATGCAATCGACGCGGCGATGCGGGTGCGGCGGGCTTCGGAGTTCTCCACCTGCTGCTCCCGCTCAGGAACGGAGAGAACCTCCTCGAGCATGCGTTCCAGCTCGCGGCCCTCCAGCCCCACCGGCGCGGCCTTGATTGCAATCGTCTGCGGCCCAAAGGGTTCGGCCTCGAAGCCATTCCGCTCCAGCTCCTCAGCAAGTCGAGAGAAGACGACCATCTGTCCCGGAAGCAGATCGACCAGCATCGGCATCAAGAGTCGTTGTCGCTGAACCCTCTCCACCTCACGATCGCGCAGAATCTTTTCAAACAGGACCCGCTCATGCGCTACGTGCTGATCGACGATCCACAGTCCTTCATCGTTGACCGCAAGAATAAAAGAATCCTGAAGCTGCCCCAGCGGCTTCAGCGTTGCGAGAGCGTTCAACGTACGGGCCTCGTCATCATGCTCGAGCCCCCTCGAAGAGGGCACATCGTAGCCCACAGGAATCGGAGCCTCGTCGAAATGGAGACGGCCCGGCAAAGGCGCAACGGCGGAAGGTTCGAGCGTAAACAACGCGACATCGGCTGAGGTCGGTACCGGCTCGGAGCCGAAGCCGGCCGGATCGCGGATAGGATCAAAGACCGGCTGCTCCGGTCCGCCAGGCAGCGGACTGACATCGACAAGCAGCGAGGCGCTGGCCAGCGGAGAGTTGTTGATCGCCTGCAGAAAATCCGCTGCGGGACGAGCGTGCATCAACGCCGTGCGCACGGTGTCCCGAACAAAATCGTGAACGAAGGCGGACTGGCGGAAGCGCACCTCCGTCTTCGCAGGATGAACGTTGACGTCGATCTCCTGCGGGGGCATCTCCAGAAAGAGCAGAACGACCGGGTAAGACGTAGGTGGAATCACATTGCGATACGCCTCGGTGAGAGCATGCAGAATCAGCCGGTCGCGGATGAGACGTCCGTTGACGAAGATGTAGATCGAGTTGCGATTGAGCTTCTGCAGCTCGGGTTTGGAGACGAATCCGGAGAGGCGAACGAAGCCTGGTTCCGGCGGCTCATAGTCGGCCTCGCGCTTCCAGGGCGGAGGCTCAGGCAGGCCCGCGCGCGAGAAGTCCATCTCGGCGGTTGCAGGGATCATGTGCGAGCTGGTCTCCCTGCCGAAGATCTGGAAGAGTCGATCGGAACTGCTGGCCGCGATCGGTGCGGTGAGAAGCGTCTGTGTCGAGGAGTGCAGCTCGAAGTGACGGGTTGGGTTCGCAAGCGCATAGTGAGTGACCAGCGCTGCAATGTGCGAGAGCTCTGTCTGCTCGGAGCGAAGGAACTTGCGACGCGCGGGCGTGTTGTAGAAGAGGTCGCGGACGGTAATCGTCGTCCCTACGGGCAGCCCTGCGGGCTCAACCCGCAGAATGCTGCCTCCGGCGATCTCGACGACGGTACCGGAGTCTTCCTCAGCAGAACGCGTCTCGAGCAGCAGCCGTGAGACCGACGCGATCGATGGCAGCGCCTCGCCGCGGAAGCCGAGCGTAGCGATCGAGAGCAGGTCGTCGGAGGTGCGCAGCTTTGAGGTCGCATGCCGCTCGAAGGCAAGCAGCGCATCGTCAGCCATCATGCCGTGGCCGTTGTCCGCGATGCGGATGAGCTTGCGTCCCCCCGCCTCAACCTCGATACGAATGCGCGTGGCACCGGCATCCAGAGAGTTCTCCAGCAACTCCTTAACGATCGAGGCAGGGCGCTCGACCACCTCACCGGCGGCGATCTGGTTGGCCACCAGGTCAGAGAGGATGCGGATGCGGCCCATGTCTGTGATTGTATTGCGATCTCGCGGTGCGGAAAACGCGCCCGAAACTGCCGCATCCTACTTGAAGTGAGGTGCAGGATGATTCGCAAACTTAAGAACGGCGAGTTTCGTATCTACTCGCGCTATGTCGACCCGAAGACGAAGAAGCGGAGAAACCTGGGAACCTTCTCCACCCGCGAAAAGGCCGAGGAACACGAGCGAGCGATCCAGTATTTCAAACAGCATTAGTCGAAACCCTGCATAATGCAGCATATGACTGGCCTGCTTGTTGTCGCTCTCGGAAGTGCTCTGTGGTTCGCGCCCTTCATCTTCGCCAAGCGCGGAGCCGGAAGTTTGATCGCCGTGGATCGTCGCGCTCGCTGGGGCCTTTTGCTCCAGGTGCTGGGGCTCGTGATGATGGTGCTGAGCCCGTTCTGGACGATCCGCCAGTTCTCCCCGAGACTGGCCGTGGCGACCGTCCTCTTCCTGCTGGCAGCACTGCTCTCGTTTACCGCTACCCATTCACTGGGAAGACAGCTCCGCTTCGACGCCGCGATCGGCGCTGAGCACGAGTTGGTGAGAAGCGGACCCTACAGCTTCATCCGCCATCCCATCTATTCCTCGATGTTGTGTCTCCTGTGGGCCATCGGATCCGTGGCTACACCGTTATGGCTGTTCATAGCGGCCACCGTGGTGTTCATCGCTGGAACTGAGGTTCGCGTGAAGATCGAGGATCGCCTCTTAAAGGATCGATTCGGCGAGAATTTCCTGCGATACCAGCGTTCGGCGGCCGCCTACGTTCCGCTCGTTCGTTAGGCTGTTAGTCGAGGTGAAAAACGGCGGTAAAGCTCGCCGGCACCGGCAAGAAGCCCCGTAGCCAGTAGCGCTATCGAACCCGGCTCGGGAACAGGCGAATTATTCGCGGCCCGCGTTGCGCTGAAAGTTCCATACGAAGCGCTCTGGCCGTCGTTGTAATAGAAGGCATAGCGATCGGTCGTATTCAGCGTGAAACGGCCGGAGGATCCGTTGAGTGTCTCGGAGAAGGTAATGTCACGCAATTGGCCGTCTAGAAACTCAACAAGCGTGTTGCCGGTCGCTCCGGCAAGGTTGAAGGTCTGACCGCCGATCTGAAAGACGATATCGTCGAGCCTTCCATTCGCAACCGTATAGTCTGTCAACCCAGTCGCCGAAGGCGCTCCCTCCAGAGTGATCGATCCAGTTCCATAGATGGATCCGGAGTCCGGAGTGAGCGCCAGGTCAAAGGTGACCGTTTCGGCGATAAGGGTGACGGAGGACGAGAGAACCAAGGAGAGAGAAGTAAGGACTACAGCTTTCAAAAGACCGCGCATTTTTTTATGAACCACCTGGGCCCGGAAGTAATTGACTACACAACTCGTGGAAGCAATTCAGCGGCCAAAGCCATCCAGACAAAACGCTGGCCAAAATCTGTCCTTACCCCTGAAATCATGGGTTTTACCCTCGATCGAGAGAAACATTTTTCCTATCCCGATGCAGCTTATGCAAAGGATTGCCCATTTCCGTGCCCACGCATGGAATCCGTGCCCTGGCGAAAAGTGGCCAGACCTCTTTAAACTTCTGTACACTTCGCAGGCAATCCATCAGCAGGAATTTTTAACAGCGAAGATCTGTGGCACAGCAAATTTAACCGAGGAGCGATCGATGAAATCCGAAAGTACGAGCCGGCGGGAATTCGTAAAAATGGGGACAGCAGTAGCGGGAACGGTAGCTACCTGGAACGCGACCAGCTACGCCAGGATCGTGGGAGCGAACGACCGCGTCCGAACCGCCGTCGTAGGGTGCGGAGACCGTATGAAGGGCGCCCTGATTCCCTCCTTTTTGCAGCACTGTAAGGAGATGAACTTCGAGTTCGTTGCCATCTCAGACCTGTGGAGTCGCCGCCGCGAAGATGGTGTGGCCTACATCCAGAAAAAAGGCGGCCCCAAAGTCGAAACGGTTCGCAACAATGACGAGCTCTATGCCCGCAAGGATGTCGATGCCGTCCTGATCGCGACCGCCGACTTTCAGCATGCAAAGCATGGCGTCGAGGCCGTAAAGGCCGGGCGCGACGCCTATGTAGAAAAGCCCCTGGCGCACTCGATGAAGGACGCAATCGCAATCCGCGACACCGTGCACGCGAACAAACAGATTGTGCAGATCGGAACCCAGCGCCGTTCGACGCCGAGCTATCAGAAGGCCTACGAGTACATCAAATCGGGCAAATTCGGCGACATCAACATGGTGGAGATGACGTGGAATGTGAATCAGCCCGGCCGTTGGCGCCGCCCCGATGTCGTACCGCTCCTGAAGGAGCAGGACACCGACTGGAAGCGCTATCTGATGGATCAACCTTATGAGCCCTTCGATGCGCGGAAGTATCTCGAGTTCCGTCTCTTCTGGCCCTACTCCTCAGGCATTCCCGACCAGTGGCTGGTCCACCAGATCGATACCGTGCACTGGTTCAGCGGCTATCCCAACCCGCGCAGCGTGGTGGCGAACGGCGGCATCTACCAGTGGCACGACGGACGCAGGAACTGGGACACCATGACGGCCGTCTTCGATTACGGACCGGAGGACGATCCGAAGAAGGGCTTCCAGGTGCTCTATTCCTCGCGCCAGACCAATTCGGCCGGCGGCGTCAAGGAGATCTACTACTCCAACGGCGGCTCGCTGGATATGGACAAGCAGGTGGTGAACTCCAATGGCGGTCTGACCGCGAAGGCTGCGGCGGAGATGGAGATGAAGGCCGACCTTCTGCCAACCGTTGCGCTGAGCGAGCACGCTGAAGCAGCCTCCACCGCAGCAGACACCGGCGCCGATCCCCAGACCTCGGCCAACATGCGAAATTGGATGGAGTGCGTGCGGTCGCGCAAGCAGCCCAACGCTCACGTCGACGCAGGTTACAGCCACTCGGTCGCGCTCTGCATGACCATCGCGGCGATCCAGACCGGGCAGAAGATCACCTTCAATCCCAAAACGCAGCAGATCCTCGCCGGAGGCAAGGTGCATGCATAGGCTGCTTCTGGGATCAGTACTCATGATGAGTAGTTTGCAGATGACGGCGGCAGCCTCGAAGGTCGAAGTCAAGACCGACGAGGCGAAGCAGCGCGTCGACGTAACCATGGACGGAAAACCCTTCACCGCCTATATCTGGCCCTCGACGCTCAAAAAGCCGGTGCTGTTTCCGCTCGTCGCTCCCGATGGCGTGACGGTGACGCGCGGATACCCGCTCGCTCCCCGCGAGACCGAACGCGTGGACCATCCCCATCACGCCGGGCTCTGGTTCAACTACGGCAACGCCAATGGCTTCGACTTCTGGAATAACTCCGACGCCATCAAGCCTGAAGATCGCAGGAAGATGGGGACGATCCATCACGACAAGATCGTCTCCGCGAAGAGCGGAGCCAAAGGGGAGCTGGTGGTCGACTCGACATGGGAGACCGGCGCTGGCGACAAGATCTTCAACCAGAGGACGAAGTATGTCTTCTCGCAGAAGGGGGACGCACGCACCATCGACATGACGGTCACCCTGAGCGCACTCGACAAGGTCGTCTTCCACGACGACAAGGAGGGAGTTCTCGGAATCCGCGTGGCGCACTTCCTCGAGTCACCCACAGAGAAGGGCGGAAGCTTCGCAGATGCCAGCGGAAGACCGACCAAGGTCGAAGGCAATACCGCCGGAGCCACGGGAGTCTATCGCACCAGCGAAGGCGTCGAAGGCGATGCCGTCTGGTCGACCCGCGGCAAGTGGTGCGAGCTGACCGGCCACACCCCCGACGGCCACACCGAGACCATCGAGATCTTCGACCACACCGGCAACCCCGGCTATCCGACCTACTGGCACGCCCGCGGCTACGGCCTCTTCGCAGCGAATCCACTGGGAAGAAAGATCTTCGACGCCAAGCAGCCGCAGTTCGATTACACCGTCGAAAAGGGCGCATCGACAACCTTCAAATACCGCATCACGCTCTCATCCCATGCAGTCATGCCTGACGAGATGAACAAGGCTGCCAGCGCGTTTGAGGCGGAGGTGAAGTGAAGTTCTATCCTCCGCAAATCAGTTGAAACAAAAGAAAGCCGCCTCGCAATGAGGCGGCTCTCTTTTTGTGCTGTCGGACCAGTCTAGACGTAGAGGCCGTCGCGATGCATCCGTCCAAACGGAGCCTCGTTGAAGGCTGCGGCAGGAGTATCCATCGCCTTCTTGAACGATGTCTGGAAGGCCTCCATCTCCGAAGGCAGGCCAACGGTCACGCGCACGTGGGTCGGCCACGCCGCCCAGCTCCGGCCGATGTAGACGTTGTCCTTCGCCATCAACGCGCGGATCTGCGGCCCCGGACGTTTGACGTCGATCATGAAGCAATTGCTCTCCGAAGGAACGAAGGCATAATTGTTGGCTTTCAACCAGTCGAACGTCTTGTTCCTGGTATCGGCGATGAGCTTCTTGCGCGTGGGCACAAGCTCAGGGTCCATCAGGCTGGCCTGTGCGGCGATCATGCCCGTGATGGGCATCGGCGACTGGCCATAGTTCTGGAGCTTCTTGAGCAGGTCCGGACGGGCAATAGCGAAGCCGCAGCGGATGCCGGCCATGCCATAGATCTTCGAGAAGGTCCGCAGGATCACGACATCCTTGCCCGCCTGGACGTGACCGATGGCGGAGGTGGCGTCGGAGAGATGGATGTAAGCCTCATCGACGACCACCACAGCTCCAGCGGGCTTGTTGGCCACGACGAAGTCGACCTGTTCCTTGCTCGTGGTGGTGCCGGTGGGATTGTTCGGATTGCAGATGTAGATCATCCCGGCGCTGGGGTCAGCCTTCACCATGGCTGCGACGTCATGCGAGTGATCCTTGGCAAGCGGCACGGCGTGGATCTTCGCCCCGGCGATCTCGGCGGCGCGCTGGCCGGCCTCGTAGGTGGGATTGCCGCAGACGAAGCTGTGCGCAGGCGACGTGAAAGCGAGTGCCGTGTAGTGCAGCGGCGGGCTCGAGCCGTCATAGACCATCACATGGTCGACGGGAACGCCCATCTGCTCGGCGTAGAGCTTCATCAGGCTGGAGTAGAGCGGAGGAGCGTAGCGGCCGCCATTGGGGATGATGTCGGCGATGGCCTTGCGGGCGGACTCGGAGGGTCCAAGCGGATTCTCGTTGGCGTCGATGTAGACGCCGGTCATGGAAAACTCTGGAACGGCACCGGCGCTCATGGCCGCGGCGCGGGCGAAGTGAGCCTCGGTGAGGATGGGCGCGGCGACCAGAGCAGCGGAGGCGGAGCGCAGGAAGGACCGGCGGGAAAAGGGACTACAGCCGGAAGGATCGGTAGCAACGGATGACATGTCGAGCTCCTGACTTGATAGCAGCGCGGAAATGAATTGAGTTGTAGACCGGGAGATGAGCGCAGGCAACGGACGGGGTTGCACTCGCTGCGCACAGAGTAACCCCAACAGGACAGGTTGCACAAGCTTTTGGTGACGAACGACAGAGGCCGCCCTCACGGACGGCCTCGTCGAAAGATCCTAATTTTTGCAGCCTCTGCCCTTAGCGTTTCTTCGACACTTGCTTCCTTGCCGTCTTCGTCGCTTTCTTCGTTGCGCCCTTTGCCGGCTGACTCGGGGAGTCCACATCGCGGTCGCCGATCATATGCAGCCGCATGAAGTTCGTCGCTCCGGAACGAGTACGCGTTCCGGCGACGATGCCCACAATCTGCCTCTCCCGGACATGACCATGGCTCTCGAGAACCTCCTCAGCCATGTTCACCAGCGTGTCCGTGTCGTGAAAGCGGCCGCAGAGGATCGGGTAGGTTCCCCAAAGCAGCATGGACCGATTGATGACCTTCTCAAAGGGAGAGAGCGCATAGATCGGAGGCTCGGGACGGTACTTCGAGAGCAGCCGCGCCGTCGCGCCCGTCTCGGTAAAGATCGCGATCGCGGCCACGTCGAGATCGTCGGCAGCATGCGCCATGCACTCGCAGATCGTCTCGGCCACCGAGAGGCGCAGCCCGCGCGGATGCCGCATATCCGGCGGCGGATCGAGATGAATCTGTTCCTCCGTCTCCGTGACGATCTTCGCCATCATCGCCACAGCCTCCACCGGATACTTTCCGGCGGCGCTCTCGGCCGACAGCATCACCGCGTCCGTGCCGTCGTAAATGGCATTCGCGACATCCGAGGCCTCGGCGCGCGTGGGACGTGGATTCTCGATCATCGACTCGAGCATCTGCGTCGCCGTGATTACCGGTTTGCGATACTCCGAAGCGCGCCGGATGATGTGCTTCTGGATCGCCGGAACCTTCTCCGGCGGGACCTCGACGCCAAGGTCGCCGCGGGCCACCATGATCGCGTCCGTGGCCTCGAGAATGGAGTCCAGGTGTTCGATCGCCTGTGGCTTTTCAAGCTTGGCGACGATCCATGCATCGGAGTTCAATTCAACCAGGCGGCTCTTGACGTGGCGAATATCGTCGGCCGTGCGCACGAACGAGACGGCAATAGTATCGACGCCTTCGCCGATGGCAAAGATCAGGTCTTCTTCATCCTTCTCCGTGAGCGAAGGAACCTTGACCGGGATGCCCGGCAGGTTGATGCCCTTGTTCTCGCCGAGCGTTCCGCCATTGATGATCTTGCAGACGACATCGCCGCCCTTGATCTGCTCCACGTGCAGCTCGATAAGCCCATCGGAGAGAAGGATGCGCGATCCCCGCTCCAGGTTCTCAGCCAGCGTGGTAAAGGTCGTGCCGACCATCGAAGCCGTGCCCGCGATCTCCCGTGGCGTGATGGTCAACTGCTTGCCCGCGACCAGCTGCACTGGCTTATGGTCCTTCAGCTTGCCGGTACGGATCTTGGGACCCTGCAGGTCGGCGAGGATGCAGATGGGCTTCCCTTCCTCGCGCGAGACCTGCCGAACCATGCGGATCAGATCCGCCTTCTGCTCGTGCGATCCGTGCGAAAAATTTAAACGCGCAACATCGAGGCCGGCGCGGACAAGCTGACGAAAGACCTCAATGGAGCTGGAAGCGGGGCCGAGGGTGGCGACGATCTTGGCGCGACGGCCGCGGCCATTGCCGGTGGCAAAGGCGTTGGTAAGCATGGGATTCGCGGAGGTAGTCATATGTGCTGCTGGATTCCTTTTGTGAACCGTCGCGGATGATTCCCCGATGGTATTACCAATAATTTGGTGCCGTTCGCCATTCTAACCGTGACAGGGCTTCCCGTGGGTAAACGGTTCAGGAGACAGGATCGTGAATATGAAAGACATGGTTGAACTCAGCCCCGAACAGAACGCTGAGCGAGATCAGGTACAGCCAGAACAGAAGCGCGATACCCGCACCCAGCGAGCCGTAGACCTGGGAATAATTGGCGAAGCGCGTCACGTACCACCCGAAGAGGAGCGTGGTGAGAAACCACATCGTCGTCGCCGCCACAGCCCCCGGCAGAACCCGGTGCCACGGCTGCCGGATCGGAGTTCCCATGTGGTAGATCAACGCGATCAGCCCCACCGAGCCGGTAAGCGCGACCATCCATCGAAGAACCAGAGCGACGACAAAAACCTCGGTTCGCATCGTGGGGAAGACATGGTGCCCAACCCACATCGTGATGAACTGACCGAAGACGATCAGCGAACTGGCGACTCCGAGCGGGATCAGCGAGAGCGGGACCAGCGCATAGGCTCGAGCACGGCGCCTCCAGAAGGTCCAGCAGTCGAGAGGAAGATCGTTGGCTCTGCGAAAGCCCTCCATGTAGGTCGCGATAACGCTCGACGCCCCCGTAAAAGAGACGAAGAAAGAGAGGGTCAGAACCCGCGTCGACTTGGTGTGCGATGTATCGAAGTAACCATCCAGCATGGGCACAGCGGCGGAGGGAAGAACACGGTCGAAAAACGCCCCAAGCTGGTTACGGATCGGCGCGGCATCGGGGAGAAGCGTAATAATCGTCGCCGCAATCAGAAGCGCAGGA
>Ga0193742_1000317_pt1 | contig 34390 bp, 36 predicted proteins | sample L2c1metaG_FD_165511 | JGI IMG/M metagenome (GOLD analysis project Ga0193742, IMG submission 165511) | Soil microbial communities from a riparian zone of the East river system, Colorado, United States - L2c1 | ecosystem: Environmental > Terrestrial > Soil > Riparian zone | place: USA: East River... | reverse complement strand
CCCGCCGCAACAGAGCTACCCGCCGAACCAGCCCTATCCGCCGCGGTGACGAGCAGGCCGTTCGGATGATCAAGGCGACCGGGCTCGGGATGCACGTCGCCGAGCAGTGGCTCTTCCACGACCTCGACCTCGCCGTCGACGCCGGCCAGTGCCTCGTGCTGACCGGGCCGAACGGGAGCGGCAAGTCGACGCTCCTGCACTGCCTCTACGGACTGCGCCACCCCACCGAGGGCACGCTCGAGGTCGCCGGCCTCGAGCCGGACGAGCGGAGCCTCGAGTTCCGCCGCAGGGTGGCCGTCCTGCTCGACGACTCCGACCTGTTCGTCGAGCTGTCGCCCCGCCAGCACCTGGAGCTGCTGCTCGGCACCTTCGGCGCGGACACCGGCGAGGTCGACGACTGGCTGGCGTCGGCCGGCCTCGACGACCGCGGCGACGTCCACGCCTACTACCTCTCCGCCGGTCAGCGCCGCCGCCTGCTGCTGCTCGGCGCGCTCGCCCGCCCGCACGACGTCCTGCTGCTCGACGAGCCGGAGCGCGCGCTCGACACGCAGGGCAAGGAGTGGCTCGCCACCGTCGCGGCCGCAGAGCGGGAACGCGGGCGCGTGGTCGTCATGGCGACCCACCATCCCGCGCTGCTGGACGTCGCAGACCTGGTGGTGCGTCTGGGATGAAGGCGTTCGCGCTGCGCTGGCTCTCCGGCGACGAACGGACCCTCGGTGCGTTCCTCGCGCTCGGTGTCATGACCATGGCGTTCTTCCGGCTGCCGACGCTGCGCGACGGGCTCGGGGTGCCGGCGCCGGAGTCCGCGCTGGTCATGGTGCTCGTCGCGGTGGCGGTCGTCTGGTGGACGATGCTGCCGCGCGGCTTCGTGTGGCTCGACCCGGCCGACCTGACGTGGCGCGACTTCGGCGGTGTCGACCGGGTGGCCCTGATCTCGGGACGGCTCGCCGGCGGCTGGCTGCTGCGACAGCTAGCCCTCGGCTACGTGCTGGCGCTGCTGGCCGCCGTCATCGTGGCCCCCGCCGAGTGGACGGTCGCGGGCGCGGCCGTGCTGTTCGCGGGCGGCGCGGTGGCGCTCGGCGCCCTGCGCGGACCGCGGCGGGCGCTATGGCCGGAGGCACTCGCGGTGCTCGCGCTCGCGGCGTTCGCGGTGGCCGTCCGGCCCGGCCCGGTCGTGTCGTACGTACTGGCCGCGGTCCTGGTGGCCGGTGCCGTGCCGCTGCTCGCCAGACCCGCGCTCGCGAACGTGGGCCGCACCGCGCTGGTCGACGGCTGGCACGACCGCGTCCTGCGCGTAAGTGGCGTCCAGTTCCTCGACCTCGCCCTGCTGCTGCCGGCGGCCCGGCCGGTCCGCCCACGCGGCCTCGGCCCGCCGACCGGGCTGCGGCTCGCGTGGCTCGGCACGCTCGGCCGCGCCCGCCACCTGCCGACGGCGGCGCTGCTCGCGTTCGTCGCGGTCGCCGCGCACCTGGCGTTCCCGCGCCTGTCGGAGTTCGTGGTGTTCCCGCTGCTCGGCTACCTGGCGGTGATCCCGCTGACCGCCGGCCTCGGCGAGCTGTGGCGCTCGCCCGGCCGGCGCCGCTGGGTGGGCCGGTCCGACACCGCGCTGCGCCTCGACCACCTGCTGGTGGCCACGGCGCTGGCCGCCGCCTGGGCGACGCCGGTGTTCCTGGCCGGCCCGGGCTGGTCGCCGACCGTGCTGCTGACTGTGCCGGTGATCGCGTCGTGCGCCATCCGCACGATGACCAGACGGCCGCCCACGTACGACAACCTGATCCCGGTGGACACCCCGATCGGCGCGCTGCCGATGCGACTGGTGTTCCAGACCCTCCGCGGCCCGGACGTCGGTGTGCTGGCCGTGCTGCTTCTTCCGGCGCTTCCGCTGTGGGGCGCGTTGCTGGTGATCGCCGCGGTGGTGGCGCTGGCACTGTTCCGCTGACCCGGCCGCACTCGCAGACCGGCGGACCTCGGCCGCCCGGGACATGGTCGTTGTCTCGAGAGGTCCGTTGAGGACGTTGGTGTCCCGAACGGTCGTTCGGGACATCGCGATCGTCGCGAACGCGCCTTTCGTGGCACGACGTACAGCTAACCCACTTCTGAGTAACGCTCGGGGACTTACTCGTTCCGAACCGGCAACTCACACGTTCCGAAAGGGGGACTCACTGGTCCTGAACGGGGGACTCGCGGGACAGCCACTTGCTCAGGTGTGCTTCCGCCTCCGCGCGTCGGGACGGGAAGCGGAGTCCGAGCACGTACCGCCACACGACCCCGAAGACCTTCCGCAGTCGGACACACACCGCCAGCTCGACAGCGTCCACCGGCCCCGGATACGCGGCGACCGCGGCGCCCCCGTCCATCAGGCCGGACGTGGCCAGGCACGCGAGGTCCCATCCGAGCGGCCCGAGCCACGTGTCCTCGAAGTCGTTCCACATCGGGCCCAACGGGGTGGCCAGCAGGTTTCCCGGGTGGGCGTCGCCGTGCAGGGGGCGCACGGGAAACGCGGCAAGCGACGACCCGAGCCGCTCGTTCTCGGCACGCAGCAGCTCGAGCACCGGAGCGGACAGGCTCGCGGACCGCTCGAGCAGGTCCAGCGCCAGCGCCAGGTCGGCACACGGCCGAGGCGCGGCAGCTCGAACGGCACGTCGCGCAGCGCCGCGTGCAGGTCGGCCAGCAGTGCCGTCATCGACGCGGGGGCCACCACCCGGGTGCCACAGCGTCACCACGGCGCCGCCGACGTGGTGCGGGCCCGGCTCGTCCAACGGCCGGGTCGCCGGCACACCCCGCGCGGCCAGGTGCCGGGCCACCAGGATGTCCCTGGTCAGCCACGCCTCGATGCCCGGCCGGACCAGCGCGGTGAGCGTCGCGACCCGCGCCACCACCGGGGCCGGCCGCAGGTGGACGACCACATTGCTGCCGTCGTGGAGCACCGCCTGGTCGTCGCAGGGCAGGCCCTGCGACGCGGCCAGGTCCGTGGCGACCGTCACCGCGGCTTGCGTACTGATCGACATGACGGGATGGTGTCAGCGCCGGGGGCGTCGGCGCTCCGCATTTGTCGTGGCACGACCCGCCGGCCCAGCCGCGCTCGCCAACACCGAGCGGGCTACGATCGCCACGAATCACGGTCAGGCGTGGTTGCTAATACGCAGGAGGCAGGAGTGACGGCAGTAGCCCCGAAGCCGATCGCCACGCGACCGTACCCGGCGCGCCCGACAGCCAAGGGTTCATACCTCCTTCAGCTGTTTCGGGAGACCGATCCGAAGAAGATCGGCGTGATGTACCTGGTCACGGCGTTCGCCTTCTTCATGATCGGCGGCGCGATGGCGATGCTCATCCGCTCCGAGCTGGCGTTCCCCGGACAACAGTTCCTTTCGCAGGAGCAGTACAACCAGCTGTTCACCATGCACGGCACGATCATGCTGCTGCTGTACGCGACGCCCATTCTGTTCGGGTTCGCGAACTTCGTGCTGCCGCTGCAGATCGGCGCGCCCGATGTGGCGTTCCCCCGGATGAACGCGCTCAGCTTCTGGCTGTTCCTGTTCGGCGGGCTGATCGTGCTCTCCGGCTTCCTGACCCCGGGTGGCGCCGCCGACTTCGGCTGGTTCGCCTACACCCCGCTGTCGGACAAGATCCATTCGCCGGGAGTCGGCGGCGACCTGTGGATCGTCGGTCTGATCCTGTCTGGTCTCGGCACGATTCTCGGTGGCGTGAACATGTTGACCACCGTGGTCTGTCTGCGCGCGCCCGGCATGACGATGTTCCGGATGCCGATCTTCACCTGGAACATCCTGATCACGTCGATCCTGATCCTGATCGCGTTCCCGATCCTGACCGCGGCCCTGTTCGGCCTGCTGGCGGACCGCCTGTTCGGCGCGCACGTGTTCGACCCGGCCAACGGCGGCGTGATCCTCTGGCAGCACCTGTTCTGGTTCTTCGGCCATCCAGAGGTCTATATCGTCGCGCTGCCGTTCTTCGGCATCGTGAGCGAGATCTTCCCGGTGTTCAGCCGTAAGCCGCTGTTCGGCTACCGCGGCCTGGTCTACGCGACGCTGGGCATCGCGGCCCTGTCGGTGGCGGTGTGGGCGCACCACATGTACGCGACCGGCGCGGTGCTGCTGCCGTTCTTCTCCTTCATGACGTTCCTCATCGCGGTCCCGACCGGGGTGAAGTTCTTCAACTGGATAGGCACGATGTGGAAGGGACAGCTGACGTTCGAGACGCCGATGCTGTTCTCCGTCGGCTTCCTGGTCACGTTCCTGTTCGGCGGTCTGACGGGCATCCTGCTGGCCGCGCCGGTCATCGACTTCCACGTGTCGGACACCTACTTCGTGGTCGCGCACTTCCACTACGTGCTGTACGGCACGATCGCGTTCGCCACGTTCGCCGGCATCTACTTCTGGTTCCCGAAGATCACCGGCCGATATCTGGACGAGTCGCTCGGCAAGCTCCACTTCTGGACCACGTTCCTCGGCTTCCACGGCACGTTCCTCGTGCAGCACTGGCTGGGCAACGAGGGCATGCCGCGCCGCTACGCCGACTACCTGGCGTCCGACGGGTTCACCACGCTGAACACGATCTCCACGATCGGCGCGTACATCCTCGGCGCGTCCACGCTGCCGTTCATCTGGAACGTGTTCAAGAGCTACCGCTACGGCGAGACCACCACCGCGGACGACCCGTGGGGCTACGGCAACTCGCTCGAGTGGGCTACCAGCACCCCGCCGCCGCGGCACAACTTCACCGAGCTGCCCAGGATCCGGTCCGAGCGGCCCGCGTTCGACCTGCACTACCCGCACGTGGCGGAGCAGGCGCACGCGGACAAGTACGTCGGCGCGTTCAGCGGCAACCACGGTGGTGAGGCGCCCGCGGCGCCGTCGGAGAAGTTGGCCGAGGCGATGAACACCGAGGACATCTCCAAGGGCGACCCGAAGAACCCCAACTGAGCGTGTCGCCACAACCCACCAGCACGCCGGTCCTGATCACCGTCACGGGACCGGACAAGCCGGGGGTCTCCTCGGTGCTGTTCGCGGTGCTGACCAGGCACGGCGTGGAGATCCTCGACGTCGAGCAGGTCACCATCCGGGGCCAGCTGGTCCTCGGCGTCCTGGTCGGCACCGACCACGACCCCGAGGGGCTGCAGGAGAACGTCGAGCAGGCCATGGCCACCGTGACCATGCAGGTCGCGGTCGAGGTCGGCGCCGACCCGCTGTCCCCGGCACGGCTGGGGTCGAGCCACGTGCTCATCGTGCTCGGCCGGCCGGTCACCGCGCGGGCGTTCGCCGACGTGGCCCGTCGCCTCGCCGCGCTCGACACGAACATCGACGCGATCCGGCGGGTCGCCGACTACCCGGTCACCGGCCTGGAGCTGCGGGTGTCGGTCTCGCAGGACACCCTGCAGGCCGACACCGCGCTGCGTGCCGCGCTCGCCGAGGTGTCCGCGCGGGTCGGGCTGGACATCGCCGTCGAGCGGGAGGGCCTCACCCGGCGGGCGAAGCGGCTCGTCGTGTTCGACGTCGACTCGACGCTCATCCAGGGTGAGGTCATCGAGATGCTCGCGGCCCGCGCCGGCTGCGAGGACGAGGTCCGCGAGGTCACCGAAGCCGCCATGCGTGGCGAGCTGGACTTCGCGCAGTCGTTGGAGCGGCGCGTCGCGTGTCTCGCCGGGCTGCCGGAGTCGGTGCTCGCCGAGGTCGCCGAGTCGCTGACGCTGATGCCGGGCGCACGCACGACCGTGCGGACGCTGAAGCGGCTCGGGTTCCGGTGCGGGGTGGTGTCCGGCGGTTTCACCAGCATCATCGCGCCGCTGGCCAAGGATCTCGGGCTGGACTTCCACGTGGCGAACGACCTGGAGATCGTGGACGGCAAGCTGACCGGCCGCGTGGTCGGCGACATCATCGACCGGGCCGGCAAAGCGGTCGCGCTGCGCCGGTTCGCCGCGCAGTTCGACGTGCCGCTGGCCCAGTGCGTGGCGGTCGGCGACGGCGCCAACGACATCGACATGCTGTCCACCGCCGGGCTCGGGGTGGCGTTCAACGCGAAGCCGGCGCTGCGCGAGGTGGCCGACACCGCGCTGTCGCACCCGTACCTGGACGTGGTGCTGTTCGTGCTCGGCGTGACGCGCGCCGAGGTGGAGGCCGCGGACGCCGCGGACGGTCTGGCGTTGCCGCGATCGTGACCGGAGCTGTGCTGGATCCCCTTGCCGCGCGGTACGTGCAGTGGCTCGGCCTGCCGGCCGCCACTGAATCAATGCTCGACCCTGCAAGCAGGTCTTCGGCAGACGTCGCCGACGAGGACCCCGACCAGGTGCGTGCGATGCCGGTGATCCTGCGGATCGAACGGCAGAACCCGCCCGCGAGGACCGCGCTGCTCGAAGCCGCCGCGGCCGCGGCGGTCGCAGTCTGCCTCGACCCACGCGCCGACGACGAGTGGCACGACGACCTCACCGCCTGGGTGGACGGCCGGATCCGCAAGGTGGCCCGCCGCGCCCGCGGCGCGCACTGGGACGCCGTCGAGGCGCTGCCGGGCGTCACGGTCACCGTCGACGGCGCGGCCGCGCGGGCGCTGGTGCCGAGCCTGGTGTCCGAGGCGCCGAAGGAAGTGACGCGCCTGCAGATCTCCGGCAGCGAGCTGCCCGCCGACGACCCGGGCCCGCCCCCGCCCGGCGTGCCGGTGCTGTGGCTGAACCCGACGGTCACGATGACCGCCGGCAAGGTGGCCGCGCAGGTCGGGCACGCGTCGATGCTGCTGGCCGCCGCGCTCCGTGCCGACGGCCACGCCGACTTCTTCGACGACTGGAAGGACTTCCGCTGCGCGGTCCGCGTCGCCGACCGCCGCACGTGGATGTCCGTGCACCCCGGCGACGACCCGCTCGGCGCGTGGCGCCGCCGCCGCGTGGTCGCGGTGCGGGACGCCGGTTTCACCGAGGTCGACCCCGGGACCGTGACCGTGTTGGCCCAGCTTCCGTGAGTCGTGATCTGCTGAACGATTTGGCTCGCCGGTCGCTGTCGGTGTCCTCCCCGCTCGCCGAGCAGGTGCGGCTGGCGGCGTACTTCGACCACCACGTCTGGCGGGGCGGCTTCGCGCTGCTGATCTTCGACCGCCAGGGCGACGGCCTCGAGGACGTGCAGGTCATGCTGGAGACGGTCGGCGCGCCGGTGGCCCGCTCGTTCTACCTGCGTGCGATCGAGGAGTGCGTGCAGGACCTGGACGGCTACCAGGCCTTCCTGACCGACTACGCGGCCGAGTCGCCGACGAAGCACGCCCTGTTCCGCGTGAGCCTGGACTTCTACCGCAGCGGCGTCGAGTTCCCCGACGAGATCCTGCCGTGGCTGACCGAGGCGAACCGCGAGCTCTGAGCTGGTCCCGGCAGAGGCTAACCGGTGTACAGGTCGTAGGTCTCGAAGCCGAAACGGGCGACCTCGGTGGCCCAACGCCGGTAGGTGGCGGTGTCGTCGTGCACGCGAATGTCCTTGCGGATGGCCAGGATCAGCTCGCCGAGCCGTGCGCCGAGGGTGGGGTCGGCGGACTTGAGGACGTCGACGACGTCGCCGTCGGCCGGGGTCTCGATGAGGGTGGCGAGGAGTGCGCGAGCCTCGTGCGGCGTGCCGGCGAGTGCGGTCAGTAGGAGCGCGGCGGCCTGGTAGGGGCCGTCGAGGAAGTCGGGCAGCGCGTCGCGAGGGACGGACAGCCGCAGCAGCCGGTAGAGGTTCGTGAGCTTCTTGATGGCACGCGGGGTGCCGAGCAGCGGCGTCAGCCGGCTGAGGAAGTCCCGCTCGGCGGCGGTGACCCGGAGTCCTGCGATGGTAACGGTCGGTGCCGCCACGACCGGTGCGACCACCGACTTGTCCACAATGGCCGGTACGTGTTCCAACGGTGGCGCGACAACCTCGCGCCACTTCAGCACTTCGGCCGCCGGGGAGGCGACCTCGATCACCTGCTCGGCCGGTAGTAGCGACCGCAGGAACTCGACGGCGTGGTTTCCCATGGGCCGCAACGCGAACGGGATGTGGAAGATCTTGTCGAGGTAGGCGACCGGCCCGACGCGCGCCGTCTCGGTCAGCAGCTCGCCGTGGTGCGCGCCGAGCGACCGCAACAGCCACTGCGGGTCGACGGCGGCGACGACCATGAAGAGATCCATGGTGAGCAACAGGTTGACGGCCTGCAAGACGTCTACCACGCGGCCGGGTGTGCACCGGTCGAGGTCGTCGACGTAGAGGACGATCCGCTGCAACGGCGGTGTGCCAAGGCGTCCGTCCCGCTCCCACTTGCGCCGCGCGGTGGCGAGGTCCGCGCTGAGGCGCCGCAGGTCGTGGTGGATGCGTCCGGTGAGGCCGCGGAAGCCGGCGTACCGATCCTCTTCGGTGATCTCGGCGAGCAACCGGTCCAGCCGCCGGGCCGGGTCCAGCTCGTCCAGTTCCTCGGTGGTGGCCCGGATTTCGTTGTCCAACTGGACCTTCCGAGCCAGGAGCTGCGCCCGAGCCGACTCGACGTACCGCCCGACCTGACTCCACACCGCCACCGCGGGCCCGAGCACCCCGACCGCGATCCCCAACACTCGCTGCCCCATCACGACAACGGCAATGCCCACAAGGAGAACGGCGATCCCGACCCAGAACCGCCACCCGCCGCGGAGCAGCTCCCGCCCCGCGGCCCGCAGCACGGCCCAACTCCGCAGCGGCGCGAGCCAGCCGCCCCGTGCGTCGATCCGTTGCACCGCGTCGAGATCGTGGGCGAGCCGGTCCCGCTCGGCGCCCTCACTGGCGAGCTGAGCCTTCAGCTCCGTGACCCGGCCCGGATCCGGCGTGGCCGGCTCGGCGGCCAGCTCGCGGAAGAGATGCTCGATGAGCCCGACCCACAGGTGGTCGTCGCTGTAGTGCCACGCGTTGAACGTCACCTGCCGCAGGTTCCCCGCGAACGCGTCCCGGTCCCCAACTTGCGCGGAACTCCGGGACAGCAACTCCATCCGGTCACGCACCTGCCGCATGAAGCTCGACTTGCCGGCGCCCCAGTTCCCCAGCAGTGCGACGGAAAGCGGCGGCTTGGTGGAGAGCGCGGCCAACACGGTAGCGATCGTGTACACGTCACCGGAGACCCCGAGCGCGTCCTCGGCACTCTCAAGATCACTGACGACATCCGCTAACCGCTCATGCGACGGAACTACTCCGGCGATGGGTTCACCGGTCTCGAGATCCCACCGCCGCAGCACACCATCTTCGCCTCCGGCGACGATCTGTCGCCCGTCCGGTGTGACGGCGAGTGCGTTGACGGAGTTCGTGACCAGCGGCGATCCGATCGGCCTGCCGGTGTCGGCGTCCCATCGGTAGATCCCGGCATGCGGATGGCCGGAGATGATCCGCCGGCCTTCCGGCGTGATCGCGATGGCCGTGATCGCGGTGTCGGCGTTGATGATGCGGAGCTCCGCCCCGGTCGGCCGCCACGTGCGGATGGTCCGGTCGGCGCCGCCGGACACCAGCAACCGGCCGTTCGGCGTGGTCGCGAGCGCGTTGACGGGGTCCTGGTGGCCGGCGGGCGCCAGCCGCGGCACACCGTCGATCAGCTGCCACCGCCCGATACCGTCGATTCCTGCGACGAACAGGATCTCGTCGTCGCCACAGGCGAGGGCGAGCACATTGCGTGAGCCGAAGGTCCACTCCTGTTGGCGAGTGGTGAGGTCCCAACCGGTCGTGCGCCCATCGGAGGCTACTGAGACGGCGAACCGCCCCCGTGGATCCACTGCCAGCGCTCGGATGGGATTGCGGGGAATGGTCACGCTGAGCGGTTCTCCGGTGGCCGCGCGCCAGAAGCGGACCGTGCCGTCCTGCCCGCCGGAGATGATCTGCGCCCCGGCCACCGCCACGGCGTTGACCTCGCCGGTGTGCTCGGTGAGTGGCTGGCCGATGGGCAGCCCGGTCGAGATGTCCCACCGGCGAACGGTGCCGTCGTCGTGACCGGTCACGACCTGCCGCCCGTCGGGTGTGATGACGAGCGACAGGATCGCGCTGCTCGCCGTCGCGGAGCCGAGCCAGGCCGGGATGTCCTCGAACCGGGTCGCCACCACGATCCGCTCGTAGCCGGCGGGCGCTGTGATGGCGGTGCGATCGATGAATGCCTGCGATGCCAGCACGGCGACGGGGGCGGACAGCGCCTCGGCGAGCTCTGGGGCGGCCAGCAACGTCATCAGACTGGCCTCGTCGCCGACATGCAGGGCCATCGTCACTCGATGATCGGCATCCAGAAGACCCGCCACGTACTTCGGCACCTCGAGCAGCGCGGGATCCGCTGTCAGGTGCACGACGACGCGATTGTGCGTGGCAGTCCGTTCGAAGAACGTCACGTGCGCCGGAGACCGTTCGACCGCGAGCAGCAGCAGGCTGTCGAGCCAGCGCTCGGTGGGTGGTGCGGAGCCGGCGACCAGCTCAACTGCCAAGAGGACGTCGTCAATGTCGGCAGAGGGTTCGGTCACTCGTGACAGTCTGCTAGGTCTTGCGTCCCAGGGCGACGAACGGGTCGGCCTGGCTCGGATTTGTCAGTCGCGAACGCACCAGATACCGGCCTGCCGCACGATGATCATGCGGACGGCGGGGTCGTCGCCGATCGTCAGGTCGGCGTAGTACCGGTCCCGCTCCGGGGCCTGTTCCAGAGCGCCCATTGTCACCGGACGGCCGGAAGCGGCGATCTGGATCAGGCCCGGCGCGACCTTCGCGCAGTTGAGTTGGGCGATGGTCGCGTCGTCGTGGCTGTTGACTGCTTCGAGATAGCGTTCGGCCAGCTTGCGGACCGCGGTCTCGTCGTCGGTCTGGTCGTGCATGTGGCTGGTCCTGGTGGTTCTGGTGGGCACGTTCGCTGACGTGGTGGCGCGGTCGAGGCGGGCGTTCTCGTCGCCGGCGAGCGGGAGCGCGGTGCGGACACCGAGCAGCACGACGCCCGCGGCGATGACGACCACGGCGATGCGTCCGGGCAGGGGAGGCTTCACCTGAGGTCGATCCCGTCGGCCCCGTCGCCGCTGACCCTGTCGCGGAGCCGCCGCGCGCCGTCCGCGGCCACCGTCGCCAGCCGCTCGAGGCTTTCCGCGTCGGCGAAGTCCATGGTGAGGTCCGGGCCCTCGCGACCGATGTGGATCTCCGCGCCGCTCTCGCCGGGGCGGTCCATGGTCAGCGTGATCTCCACTCCGGCATGCACGCCGATGATCGCGTACACGTGTGCTCGTTCCTCTGTGTCCACTCGCATGTCTGCGCCTTTCTGTTCAGAGTACCGAGCTGATTGGAGCATGAAAGATGGAAGCTTCCAACCAGCTTCACTCGATCAGGCGACATGCGGTTTGCTGGTAGTGATGCCAGACTGTGGCCGTCGAGTGAGAAGGAGGTCTGATGAGTCGGTCCAGGTCGATGCGGCGGCGCAGGCTGGCCCGGGCGTTGCGGCAGCACCGGGCGGCGAGCGGGATGTCCGGCGAGGATGCCGCGAAGGCGTTGCTGTGCGGTGCCGGGACGATCTCGCGGATGGAGAACGGCGACAGCTCCGATCCGCTGCGGGTCCGCGACGCGCTCCGCCTCTACGGCGCGCCGGAGGCGCTGGTCGACGAGATGGTGGCGATCGCCCTCGAGACCCGCAAGCGCGGCACGCCGGGCGCGATCCGCCGCCCCTATCAGGACGTGGTGCCCAAACGCCTCGCTGAGTACTACGAGCTGGAAGACGAAGCCGAGCAGGTTTCCATGGTGGAAGGCGAGTGCGTACCTGGCCTCATCCAGACCCGGGCGTATGCGCGAGCGCTGATCAGCACATGGGATCCCCAGGTATCCGACGACGAGGTTGATCGGCTGCTGTCAATTCGGATGGAGCGTCAGGAACGGCTGCTCGGTGATCACGCGGTGAAACTGCGTGTCGTGCTGGGGCAAGCGGCGCTGCTCACCAGGGTCGGTGGCGCCAAAGTGCTTCGGGCGCAGCTCGACCAGCTGGTCACGCTCGCTCGCGAAGTGCCCACCATGCAGATCCGCGTGCTGCCGTTCTCCGCGGGTGCGCGACCGGCGCTGGGACGCAACTTCACGATCCTGAGCTTCCCCGGCGACGTCGATCCGGACGTGATCTTCGCCGAGAGCGTGACGTACTTCGTGCTCGAGGACGAAATCGTCGAGGTCGATAAGTTCCGTGACGCCTACAATCAGCTGTGGGACATGGCTTTGGATGAGTCTCGCTCCGCGAAGCTGATGGAGAAGGCCATGTCCGAGATCAGGTGATGAGCACCCCCAGGCATGGAGGCGGCACCATGGCGAACATCGACTTGGCCGGCGCGGTCTGGCGCACAAGCACCTACACCCAGGGCAACGGCGCCTGCGTCGAGATCGCGTTCCCGGACGCCGACTGGCGAACGAGCACTCGCAGTCAGAGCAACGGGGCGTGCGTGGAGGTGGCGTTGACGCCGTCCGTCGCCGGCATCCGTGACTCCAAGCAGCCCGATGGCGGCGCCGTGATCGCGGGCTTCCCGGCCTGGGACGCGTTCCGCCGGGCCGTCAAGCGCGCGGACCTCGACCTGCGTTAGCGCGCAGAACCCAGCAGCTCGGTCAGTCGTCCTCGTAGTCGTCGTCGCCGATCACCTGGGGCGCGGTCAGCATGTCGCTGCCGAACACGCCTTCGGCGTCGATCTCGAGGAGGACCTTGCGCTGGTGTTCGTCGTCCTCGTCGCCTTTGCCCCGGCCCCCGCCGACGGGCGCGCCACCCATGCCCCCCGGCGCGCCGCCACGCGATGCGGCGGCCGCGGCAGCCCGCCGAGCGGCGGCCTCCTCGGCGGCGATCGCCCCGGTGCCCGGCCCGGCGCCGGGGACGCCGCCCCGACCACCCGCACCAGGACCCGGGTTGCCACCCGCACCGCCGTAAGCACCACCACGCGGCCCTGCCCCGCCGCGCGACCCGCCCGGTCCGCCGCCGCCCGGTCCGCCGGCGAAAGGCCCTGGCACGAACCCGGCCTGGCCAGGACCAGGCGTCGGCTGGGGTGTCGGCTGGAACGTGGTCGGCGGGTAACCCGGACCGTGGGCCGCGGGCGGAACGTAGTCATTGGGGCTGGTCTGCTGGGACGGCCACGGGTTCGGGACCGGCCCGCTGCCGGGAGGTCCGCCGACGGGCGCACCGCCGGGCGATCCGCCGGGTCCACCGGGTGGCCCGGACTCGCCCCCGCGCCGAGGGTCCTCATGCTCCGGGACCTCGAAGTAGTCCCCGGAGTCAGGCGAGACCACGCTGATGGAGCCGCCGGAGTGATTGACGGTTGAGTACTCCTCGGGCATGTTCGTCTGGTTGTACTCGCTGGCGCCGTCGTAGCGGCCGTACACGCCGATGTTGTGTTGTGCGCCGGCTTGGTACTCCCTGACCTGCGCCTCGTAGTCGGTGAACGGCAACATCGTGTCGTTGAGATCCATGCCGGGCGGTTCCGGCGGCACCGGCTGGACGTCGTTCGCGGCCCGGTGGAACGAACCGCTCTGCCGATCGAGCAGGTCCTCCGCCCGACTCAGCGTGGTGGCGCCGTGGAGCGCGGAGTCGGCGAGCGGCTTCGCCGCCCCGAACGCGCCCTCGCTGGCCGAGCCCTGCCACCCGCCCCGGATCAGCTCCCCCTGCTTGCTGATCAGGTGGGCACGTTCGTCCTCCAACTGCCATTCGTCGCGAGTGGCAGCCTGCGCGTCGTCGAGCGTCCCGGTGCCGCGTCCGGTGGCGAAGTACTCGTAGATCTTGTGCGGAGACATCGCACCATTGACGAACTTGCCCATGACTACGCCCCCTTCATGGTCTGCAACGCCAGCCCGGCGACCTGCGCCGCCACCTCACAAGGGTCCTTCTGCCCGACATTGGCCTGCGATAGTTTCACAATCGACACGAACACCATGTCGTCGGCCACTCCGACGAGTACTGAGCAATGGCCGATATCGCGATCATCGGTGCCGTCTCTGGCTATTGCCGGATATCCCTCGATATTCGGCAGCTCATCGAAGTATGCCCATTTTCCTCTGCTGTTGGCGTCGTACTCGGGACTGAGGCCGCGGGGATCGTCGACGAGGAAGACGATTTCAACATAGCCGCGAGTTTCTGAATTCTTCCATCCGCAGCCATTGCCCAAGGCGACATTCTCCAAGGTGGCGCCGGTCGACGGAAGGCTGAGGCTCTGCGCCTGGTCTGCTGTGAGGGACAGGCAGGGATCCTGCTCGAAGCGGGATGTATCCAGGGGATCGTTGACCTTGGGCGCTCCGGCGAATGGCAGTTCTTCGCCATTGTCAGACGTGTCTGGCGTTGAGATGGACGTCGACGTATCGGTGGTGGTAGCCGGTCGTGGTTCGCCTTGGCTTGTGGTCGTGCATCCGGAGACTAGTGCGAGAGTAAGCAGGCTCGCGACAATTGCCGGGCGGCGTAGAAGCATGTCTCAGACTCCAGCCTGAGGGCCTTGCGGGGCCGTCTTGTTGATGCCAGTGACGTTGGTGTGCTCAACCCCGAGATAGTCGGCGAGCGCGTCATTGAACAACTGCGCCTGTTGTATGCAGTAGTCCCGATTGTGCTCGACATAGCTCCGGTAAGATTCACCCGATCGGTTCGCGGCGTTGGTTTGGAACTTGCTGGCGAAGTCTTCAGCCGGCGGTTCGATTCGCACCATGAAGCTGCTGTTTCTCAGTGATGTGTCATAGCTGTCGGCGAGGTCGAGCCAGTTGTCTCTGATCTTGGTCATGTCGGACTCGGTGTAGGAGAAGCTGCCGCCGGTCACCGCGCCTTGCGTGGTGTTGCCGAACATGCCGGACAGTTGGGCGTCGATTCTGTCTCGGTGTGCATCGCTGTCCATCTCCGTGCTCCCCCGTCGTTCGGAACGCTCGGTAGTCGAGCATACGACAAGGGTGTTCGGCGCGCGGCGGGTTGACGAGACCGGCTACTTCTCGCGCTGCCACACAACAAAGAGGCCGTCCTCGATGGTGGTCATCGCTTCGATGAAGGCGTCGTTGTCGAAGTCGGGCAGGGACTGGAGGCGGTTCATGAGGTCGTCCGCCGACGGGTGGCCCGCCGGCACGGCGCAGCCGCCGCCACCCTCCTGGACGAGGAGGAAGAACACGTCTTCCTTCCACGGCCCCTCCGGGGTGGTCCTGATCGCCACCTCGGAGAGTTTCGCCCAGGTCACCGACTCCTCGGTGCCGTCGGCCAGCTGCCGGCGCACGCCGTCGTCGTCGACGGTGATGCCGGCGTCACCGGGGTGTGTGGACACGCAGTCTCCCTGGGGCAGCAGTTCGGTTGGGCATATTGGATCAGTTGGCCGCGTCGAGGCGACGCAGGGCCGCCCGTACGACCTCCGGGTCGGTCGTCGCCCAGTAGCCGGGCAGTGACGAGCGCAGGAAGCCGCCGTACCTCGCGGTGGCGAGGCGGGGGTCGAGGATCGCGACGACGCCGCGGTCGTCCATGCTCCGCAGCAGGCGGCCGGTGCCCTGCGCGAGCAGCAGCGCCGCGTGGGTGGCGGCGACGGCCAGGAAACCGTTGCCACCGCGTGCCTCCACGGCCCGCTGCCGCGCGGACGCGAGCGGGTCGTCGGGGCGGGGGAACGGGATGCGGTCCACGATCACGAGCTGCAGCGACGGCCCCGGCACGTCGACGCCCTGCCACAGCGACAGCGTGCCGAACAGGCAGCTCGACTCGTCCTCGGCGAACTTGCGCACCAGCAGCGCCGTCGAGTCCTCGCCCTGACACAGGATCGTCAGGTCGGTCCGCTTCCGCAGCTCCTCGGTGGCCTGTTTCGCCGCCCGCATCGACGAGAACAGCCCGAGCGTGCGGCCGCCGGCCGCCGTCATCAGGTCGTTGATCTCGTCCAGATAGGACGGTTGCAGCCCGTCGCGGCCCGGCGGCGGCAGGTGTTTGGCCAGGTACAGGATGCCGCTGCGGGCGTGGTCGAACGGCGAGCCGACGTCCAACGCGGTCCACTTCGGACCCTCGATGGACTTCTCGGTCGCGGCGCCCTCGGTCCGCTCGCTCGGGCCCTGCTCCGAAGGCAGCCCCCACGACCGCGCCATCGAGTCGAAGTTGCCGCCCAGCGTCAGCGTCGCGGACGTCAGAACCGTCGTGGTCTGCCCGAACAGCCGCTCCCGCAGCAGCCCGGCCACCGCGAGCGGCGCCACCTTGATCGTCGGCGGGCGCGGCGGCCCCAGACCACTGTCGCCGGTGCGCCACACCACGTCGCGGCGGTGCGCGTCGTCCTGGTCCCACGCGCCGAGCAGCCGCACCGCCGTGTCGTGCACCTCCTCGAGCTGCGACAGCGCGAGCTTGCGCGCGGTCGCCACCTCGAGGTCGCCGGACTTCTCCGACCCGAGCCCGGCGATGCACGCGTGCGCGGCGTCGCGCAACGCGTTCAGCGTGCCTTCGAGCGGGGTCGGCAGGACGTCGAGCTTGCCGGTCGGGAGGTCTTCCATGATCAGCGCGAGGCCGTCGCCCGCCTCGAGGAGCCGGTCCGCGACCTCCTGGTCGACGACCCGCCCGGCCCGGCGCGCGGCGGCGACGACCAGCGCGGACGTCAGCTCGCCGGTGGCCACCGACGTGACTCGGTCGACCAGGTCGTGCGCCTCGTCGACGATCACCAGGTTGTGCTCGGGCAGCACCTGGTAGCCCTGCATGGCGTCGATGGCGAGCAGCGCGTGGTTGGTGACCACGAGGTCGGCGCGGCCGGCCTCGGCGCGCGCCTTCTCCGCGAAGCAGTCGGTGCCGATCGGGCAGCGGGCCGCGCCGAGGCACTCCCGCGCCGACACCGACACCTGCCGCCACGCCTGCTCGGTCACGCCGGGCACGACCTCGTCGCGGTCGCCGGTCTCGGTCTCCGACGACCACTCCCGCAGCCGGGTGACCTCGCGGCCCATCCGCGACACGGCGAACGGGTCGAACAGCACCGCGTCGTCCGGCTCGTCCTGCATGCCGCTGTCGATCTTGTGGAGACAGAGGTAGTTGCGGCGGCCCTTGAGGATCGCGAACGTCGGCTTGCGCCCGAGCGGGCCTGTCAGGGCCTTCTCCAGCCGAGGCAGGTCGCGGTCGATGAGCTGGCGCTGCAGCGCGATCGTCGCGGTCGACACCACCACCGTGCTCTCGGTCGCGACGGCGTGGCGCAGCGCGGGCACCAGGTAGGCGAGCGACTTGCCGGTGCCGGTGCCGGCCTGCACGGCCAGGTGGTCGCCGGTGCGGATGGCCCGCTGGACGGCCTCCGCCATGGCCACCTGACCGGGGCGCTCGCTGCCGCCGACCGCCCCGACCGCGGTGGCCAGCAGTTCGTTCAGCGCGGGGAGATCGGTGGTCGTCGGCGGCACAAGCAGACGGTACCTCCGACCACCGTCACTCCCGCGCACCTACCCGGGTAGCTCGACCGGGTTGTCTGCCGACCCGACCGGGTGGCACCGGGTTCGGCCGCTGGCATGACGCGGTCCGAGGAGGTCGACTCGGGGCATGACCCTCCGAAGAACACTCCGCGCCACAGTCCTGTCCGTGACCGCGATGACCGTGACCGCGCTGGTGGCGGCGCCCGCGCAGGCCGCGCCCGGCGACGCCGTGGCCGAGGGCTCGGTCGGCTCGGTGAACGTCCAACTCGACAGCGAACCGATCACGGTCGACCCGATCGCCGCGTGCCACTCCGACGGCCCGCCGCAGGGCAGCAGCGGCACGGTGGCCGTCGAGGACTTCGTCACCTACACGAACGGCACGTCAACCTGCACCGTCGACGACGCCGGCGAGATCGCGTCGGTCGAGGTGTCGGGCGGGCGTTTCCGCCTCGACGGCCTCCGCGACTTCGGCGGCCCGCGCATCCGCCTCTCCAGCTTCACCGCGCGCTGCGACACCACACTCACCGGCAGCAGCTCGTCGATCCGGTTCTCCGGCCTGTCCGGCGTCTCGGTCCCGTCGGACCTCCCGCCGAACTACCAGGTCACCATCGCGAACCCGACCGCGGGCCAGCCGCCGCTCGCGACCGTGACCTTCAACGAGTCGATCATCCCGAACCCGCCGGACGGCAGCATGACCGTCAACGTCATGCACATCCGCCTCTTCCCGCAAGGCCCCGGCGAGAACACGGGCGACGTCATCGTCGGCGCCGTGCACTGCGCCCCGGTCGACTAGAGGCGCCCCGCGAAGATCGCGGCCGCGACCAGCAGGACCGCGCCGCCGACCACGAGACCGAGCCGCTTGCGCGACTCGGCCGACCGGTCGGCGACCGCGCGGTCCAGCACCGCCCCCGCGATGGCCGCGATCACCACGGTGGCCGGGATCAGCACGATCCACACGATCCCGGCCAGCATGGCGAACAATGGTGACCAGTCGACCTCGGCGCTGTACGGCGTGGCCGGCGACCGGGGTGCGGCGACTTCGATGATCACGAGTGCTACGGGCCACCAGGCGATGAGCGGCACGGCGGCCGCCCACCGCAATGACACCGGCGACTTCGACTGGTCCATATCCGGTCGGACGCCCTCATGGCACCGGCGGTTCCGGCCGCCGGTCAGTGCTCCAGCGCCACCACGCCGTTGTGCGCCTCGGTGTTGCGCCGCGTCTTGACCCACCCGTTGCGCCCGCGCACCAACCGGTACAGCGCCCGCCACGCCCCGCTGGACGAGATTCTCGGCGCGGTGGCCACACTGGCCGACCGGCACCGGGACATCCGGGTGCTCCTGCCGATGCACCCGAACCCGGCCGTGCGCAAACAGGTCGAGATCGCACTCGGCGCCCACCGGCGTGTGACGCTGACCGAGCCGCTGGCCTATCCGGACCTGGTCCGCGTGCTCCGCAGGGCCGCCCTGGTGCTGACCGACTCCGGCGGCATCCAGGAGGAGGCCCCGAGCTTCGGCGTCCCGGTGCTCGTACTGCGCGAGGTGACGGAACGCATGGAGCCGGCGTCGTGACCCGGACCTCATCCCACCCGCGGCGCGCCCCGGAGGGAAACCCCGGCGGCGGCAAGGGAAACCAGGGCGGCGTCCACAGTGGACCGGGCGACCCCGGCGGTCAGGTCCAACAACACCGTGGTGTCGAACCCGGCGGCAACCGCGTCCAGTGCGGTGGCCCTAACACAGTGATCCGTAGCGATCCCAACGACCTCCACGGCTGACACGGACCGCGCCTCGAGCCACGAGGCCAGCGACTCGCCCGCGGGCGACACGCCCTCGAAACCCGAGTAGGCCGCGGCGTGCGCACCCTTCGAGAACACCTCGGAGATACCACCGACGTCCAGTGCGGGATGGAACGACGCCCCGGGAGTGCCGACCCGGCAGTGCGGCGGCCACGAGTCCACGAAATCCGGGGTGCCACTGAAATGCGCGCCAGGATCGACGTGGTAGTCCCGAGTGGCGACCACGTGGGAGTAGGCGCCGAACAGGGAGTTGACGGCGGCAGCGACCGCGGCGCCGCCCGCGACGGCCAACGACCCGCCTTCACAGAAGTCGTTCTGCACGTCCACCACGATGAGAGCAGTCATCACTTCTCCACGTACACCGTAGGAATAGCCGGCTCACCCTGCGACAGCTTGAGCCCCTCCCATGGCAGGCTCACCAGCCCCTCCCGAACCCGCTGCCGGATGACCTCCAGTGCGGGCCGCGACACCGGGTCGCCGGAACGCAACAGCGGCACCTGCAACTGGCGGTCGTGCGGGCCGGTCTCGACGAACGTGCCCGCCACGTACACGACCTCCTCCAACGCGGTCCCGGTCGGCTTGTGCCGGCGCAGCGCGGCCTTGCGCCCGGCACGGGACTCCTTGTGCGAGCTCCGCTTGGCGACCGGCCGCCCGTCCACCTCCACCAGCTTGTAGACCATCCCGGCGGTGGGCGACCCGGACCCGGTGACCAGCGACGTGCCCACCCCGTAGGCATCCACCGGCTCGGCCCGCAGCGCCGCGATCGCGTACTCGTCGAGATCGCCGGACACGACGATCCGCGTGTTCCTCGCCCCGAGCGAGTCGAGCTGTGCCCTGGCCTGCCTGGCGAGCACCCCGACGTCACCGGAGTCGATGCGGACGGCGCCGAGACCGGGCCCGGCGACCTCGATGGCCGTCGCGATGCCGGCGGTGATGTCGTAGGTGTCCACGAGCAGCGTCGTGTCCACGCCGAGCGCCGCGACCTGCGCGGTGAACGCCGCGTGCTCGCTGTCGTGCAGCAGGGTGAACGCGTGCGCGCACGTCCCGGCCGTCGGGATCCCGTAGGTCCGCCCGGCCTCCAGGTTGGACGTGGTCGCGAACCCGGCCAGGTAGGCGGCCCGCGCGGACGCCACGGCGGCCTCCTCGTGCGTGCGCCGCCCGCCCATCTCGATGATCGGGCGCCCGTTCGCGGCGCTGACCATCCGCGTGCCCGCCGACACGATCGCGCTGTCGTGGTTCAGCACCGACAGGACCAGCGTCTCCAGCAGCACGGCCTCGGCGAACGTGCCGCGCACGGTGAACAGCGGCGACCCGGGGAAGTACAGCTCGCCCTCCGGGTAGCCGTCGACGTCACCCGAGAAGCGGTAGTTCGCGAGCCAGTCGAGGGTGGTGGCGTCGAGCACGGTGGCGAGCTGCGCCAGCTCGTCCTCGCCGAAGGTGAACCTGCCGATCGCCTCGACCAAGCGGGCGGTGCCGCCGACGACGCCGTAGCGCCGCCCGCCCGGCAGCCTGCGGGCGAACGTCTCGAAGACGCACTGCCGCTCGGCGGTCCTCGCGGCGAGGGCCGCGGCGACCATCGTCAGCTCGTAGTGGTCGGTGAGCAGCGCGGTGCTGGTACCGGTCATGACTAGTCCGCCTCCCCGAATTCAACCCGCGTGGTCGCGTTGGGCTGGGTGCCGTTCAGTTCGGTGCGTGTCGGTGGCTGGGTCGCGTCCCGTTCCCCTTGGCCCCGGCCCGTGAGCAGCGCCGTGCTGGTACCGGTCACGACCAATTAGCCTAGTACTCCAGCCGGACTTCGTGATCTTGGCTGGTGGGGCTCGTGAAGACGGATGCGGCCACCAGTTGATCATGAGTGGTTGTGTGGACTACTCAAGATCGTGTGGTGGCCGCGGGCGCCATGGTAAACCCTGGTGAGGGTGTGGATCCGGTTGGCTGGCGGGCGAAGTTCGACACGCTGATGGCTCGGGTGGCTGGGCGGTTCAAGCGGGTGGAGCCGCGTCGACGAGCAAGCTTGTTCGTGGAAGGGTTGCTGGCCGATCTGCCGCGCAAGAACTGCTGGACGATCGCCGAACATGCTGGAGACGGCACGCCGGACGGGATGCAGCATCTGCTGTCGCGGGCGGTGTGGGATGCCGACGAGGTGCGCGACGACGTGCGAGAGGCCGCGGTGGAGTGTCTCGGTGACCTCGACGCGATGCTGGTCGTGGACGAGACCGGGGACCTCAAGAAGGGCGTCTGCTCGGTCGGGGTCCAGCGGCAGTACACCGGCACCGCCGGCCGGATCGAGAACGCTCAGGTCGGGGTGTTTCTGACCTATACCACCAAGATCGGGCACACACTGATCGACCGTGAGCTCTACTTGCCGCGTTCGTGGACCGGCGATCCCGACCGGTGCGCGGCGGCTGGGGTGCCCGAGGACACCGGGTTCGCGACCAAGCCCGCGTTGGCCTCACGCATGATCCTGCGCGCACTCGACAGTGGTGTGTCCGCCAAGTGGGTCGCCGGCGACGAGGTCTACGGCGGCAACCCGACTCTGCGCGGCGATCTGGAGAAGCGGCAGGTCGGGTACGTGCTGGCGGTGGCCTGCGCCCACCACGTCACCACCGCTACGGGCACCTATCGAGCCGATGAACTGGTCAGGCGACTGCCGAAACGTGTCTGGCAGCGGCTGTCCGCCGGCACAGGCGCGAAGGGACACCGCTTCTACGACTGGGCCTGGATCCGACTGATCGGTGGAGTGGACGACCCCGCGGGGCATCGGTGGCTGCTGGTCCGGCGGAACCGCCGCACCGGCGAACTGGCCTACTACCGCTGCTACGCACCCAAGCGCGTGCCGCTGGCCACGCTGGTCCGGGTAGCCGGCCGCCGCTGGACAGTGGAGGAATCCTTTCAAACCGGCAAAGGCCAAACCGGACTGGACGAACACCAGTGCCGCACCTGGACTTCCTGGTACCGCTGGACAACCCTCGTGCTACTCGCTCACGCCTTCCTCGCCGCCGTGACGGTCACCGCCCGCACCAAACCCACCCCGACAAGGCTGATTCCGTTGACACTCAACGAAATCCGCCACCTCTACAACAGGCTCGCTCTTGCTTCACCCACCGACATCCCGCACAGCCTGCGTTGGTCACGCTGGCGCAGGGAACATCAATACCGCGCTCAACAAGCCCACTACCAGCGACAATCGCGCCAGGAGCAGTGACCATCACGATCTACGACTGGAGTACTAGAAGGGAGGAGGCCGCCGCAGTCGGCGGGATCGCCGAGTTCGGAGACATCTCCGAGAATGCCCGCATCCGTGCCTTTGCTGGCGGCTGTTTGCTTGAGCTCATGTGAGAAATTCGGATGCGCACGAGTCCGCTCGATCAGAGGCACTACCGGCGCCAGCACTCGCCGACCGTCAGATTAACGAGTACTCGACCTCCTGTGGAAAGATGTCGTGCAAAGCCTTTAGGGGATAAGACTCTGTGTGCGCATTCAATGTCAGTGCGCCCTGAATGCTATCGTGCAGGGCAATGTGTGTTTGTCCTTTCAATTCTCGTCGATGGAATACGAGTTGACCGTAGAGAGAATCTCAATCCGACGCGGCGGGCCATGTCGAACTGCCACGGGGGATCGCGATGCAAGTCGCCTACTGTATTCCTGCTCAGTCCGCTCGCAGCTGAAAGTGACGTGGGGTAGTCATCGTGGAGATCGTCTGCGCGTACGGTGCCTTCCGTTGTGGGTTCGCATGGGGGATCACATGGGGGATCACATGGGGGATCAGGTTGGGGATCAGGTTGGGGATCCTGTTAGAACGCCACCCTCTGCGGCCAGTAAAGACGCAGGTCAGGGACTCTGTAGGGGGATCCGCTGGTATCCCAGACTCGCGTGCCTGCAAGCCGGTAGACACATCGGGGGCGGGCTTTGATTCATTCCGTGTTGTTCATTTGATGCAGTTTTTCTCGCGTCCTGCATTGCCCATTCTCGTCTTCGAATTCCGGCGCGCGATCTGGCTGCTGACCTGCGAAAACCTGCGCCGGGCGGCGAGAGTTGCTTCCTGCGGTCGGTTTCTATTTCGCTAGTGGCAACAATGATACATTCACGCAAAAGAGTCTTGAACAATCGGCAACCATTCTATTGCGCGCGCGGTGTCGCAGAGTCATAATTGAATTATCGCCGGAATAAAAAACCGAATACCGCACCCGGCGTGAGCTATGTCCGCACGACACTCAGGAGGGGTGATGATAACCATCGGTTCGCAGGTCGCCGTAACCAGGATCGCGGCGCGTGGCGTGGTAATTGACTTCTACTACGGCACTGGTTACCGCCGGAATTTGCTCCAAGGCGTCTGGCTGTGGACCGACGCTGGGCGGGTCCCGGTTCGGCTTCGCCGTGGCACCGACCACACCCTGCCGGACGGCACCGTCGGTCGCGTCCCCTGAACACCGCCCCCCAAGATCGGAAAGGAACCAGCCGCGATGACTACGCCAGCCATGCCGACACCCGCCACAGGCGCACCGGCACCCACGGCACCCACGGCAGCTCCGACGACCACCGCCCCAGCGCCTGGTCGGTTGCCCAATGGCGAACGTCGCCGACAGGTGGCGGAAGTCCTCGCCGCCCACGCGGGCACCGAACTGACCCCGCGCGACATCGCAGCCGCACTCGGTGGGAAGTCGTCGGGCGCGATCGGCAACGCGCTCGCCGCGCTCACCGGCGGGGGCTACGCCGAACAGACCTCGACCAAACCGGTCCGCTACCGGTCGACCCCGACTACCGCCGACGCCGCCGCCGCGCCCGTGGCGGTCCCGTCCGGCGCACCCCGCCGCCCCCGCGCACCCCGTCCAACGCCGCCCGCCGCCGCGCCGACCCCGCCCGCCCCAACAGCGGCTCCGACCGTGACCGGTCCGGTCACGCGCCCGAACGGGCAGCTCTACCACCCGCGCAAGCTGTCCGGGCTGCCGGACGTGACCGCGCTGCGCAAGCTGCGCAACGCCGGGGTCGCCGCCCTGATGTACGGACCACCCGGAACCGGGAAGATCCCCAGCAGCAGAGCGACCATCAACCCCGATCCGCCCCGTGTGCGGCAGCCGCCGCACACGGGGCCACTGCACGCCAACCGCGCATCCCCGGCGTCTCGCCCCCGCATCGATTGCCCGTTCAAGCAGACCGTAGATCGCAGGGTCTACCGCGGTGCGGGGATCCACCGACAGCAGGCCACGGCGCAGGTAACCGTCGAGCGGCCTGCTCGCCGTCAGGTAGCACGCGGGCCATCCGAACACCACCGCCTGCAGCGCCGCCAGGTCCAGCCACAGCACGTCCCCCGTCCGGGCGATGCCCGTCACGTCGACCACGCTCTGTCCGTGTCGATCTTGGGTATGCGGGGTCCGCCTGTCGCTGTTAGACCTGGGGTTGGTTGAAGTCGGCGACGAACGGGCTGACAGCGGCGCTCAATGCCGAACTGCAGGGGAATTGAGCTGTCCTTGTTCAGGAGGCATCCGGCTCGTAGAGTTGGCTGATCGCATCCGCTAGGTCACGAGCGTCACTGTTGGTCCTCCGCTTGCCCGCCTCGATCTTCAGCACCATCATCGCGTCCTGAACCCGGCATGAATTGAAGTGTCGCGCCAGGTCCACTGCCTGGTGGCCGATCTTGGCGCCGTGGTTGACGTTGCCGTCGAGCAGGTGGTTCGTCGCCAGCGACGACAGATTGACCGCCCTGCTCCGCGTGACCTCGTCGCCGTAGGAGTCGATCGCCCTGGTCAGCGCCGGGATCGCGTACTTCGTGTGGCGGGAGTCGACCTTCTGGGCCAGCACCGTGTGCACGGTGCCGATCATCGAGTAGACGTCGTCCTCGTTGAAGAACTTGACCCAGTCGGCGGCCTCGCCGTGGTTGGCGCGGGCGAACTCGTCACGGGTCCTGCCGATGAGCTTCATCGTCTGGTCCTCGTGACCCATCATCGCGTAGGCCCAGGCCTGGTTGGCGCAGATGACCGCGACGGCCAGCTCCGAACCCGACTGCTGGGCCGCGATCTCGCCGAGCTGAAACAGCTTCAACGCAAGGTCCGGGGACTCCTTGTGCAGGTAGACCCGGCCCATGCGGTACAGGATGTTCGCGACCAGCTCGTCGCTCTCGCCCGCCTTCGCGAAGTCGAGCGCCCGCCCGAGATGCTTGCGGGCCGAGTCGATCAGGCCGACGTCGAACGACGTCCAGCCCGCGAGGTTCTGCAGGTCGGCGAGCGCGACGTGCAGTCTCTGCTTGACCACCTCGGTACCCCATGCACTGACAATCTGCTCACCCCAGGACAACTGCGCCACTACCGCGTCGCGGCAAAATCCGCCCCCGTACTGGTAGTCCAGTGAGCGGAGTGCCCTGGTCGCGGCCTCGACCTGCCGGACATCGGTCATCCCGATCCGATATGGAACAGGCCTCAGCACCGGGTTGGACACCCACGATCCTGAGTCCGCGCCGAGCACATGCGCACCCACCGCGACCGCGGCCGCGTGCGCAAGGAACTTCCGACGCTTCACGTTCTCCGGCTCCTCAGCCTCCGGGGTCTCGCTCCGCTCCGCCACCCGCTCGGCCACCCGCTGCGCGGTGACCTCGTCGTACGCGAGACCCATGTATCCCCTTGGGACACCCAGGCCGTCAGCGATCCGCACCAGGACGTCGTAGGCCATGACCTGACGACCCTTGAGGATCTCCGACACCTCGGACTGTGACTGACCGGTCATCGCCGCGATCTGGCGCTGTGACACGCCCTTGCGCCGTAGCAGCTTGTAGATCGTGCTGACCTCCCGCGCAGCGAGCGCGTTCCGCATCTCCTGGTCTTCCCATGCCTCCGGCGTGACGCGTTCTGAGCGCCGTATAGGCATCGGTCGTTGACCGTCATCGATTCGCGACGGCAGCGTCTCGTAGGTCTCCTGCAAGCCGGGATCCTCTGCCTGCTCAAGATGTCGGCGTTCACGGCGCTGCGCCAGTCGTCTGGACAATCCTTCGAACAACGCCGTCTCCAACTGCTGAAAAACCCACTCGATCCGCTGCAGACGGTCCAACGTGTAAAGCTCAGCAACCAACTCACGGCGTCGCAGATCATCCTTCGGATAGAGCAGCACGATAAGGCGAAGAGCCACGCCGGGGAACAAACCGAAAATGACCGCCACGGCGAGCAGCGTCGCCGGAAGCATCCACCACGCAGAACCGCCCACCAGGAAGTCGGTCACTGCGCACCCCCCAGGTTCAACCCACGAAAACGCGCGTCAGAACGAGCGCTCACGAGCAGGGCTCCCAGTTCAATTCTGCCCTTCTCTGTCAGTTCGTAATACCGGCGAGGAGGGCGCCCGCCAGTGGCCGCCGGATCCTCCCATCCGTCGGATAGCCACCCATCCGCGAGCATCCTCGCCAGGATCGGATACAGCACACCCGACCGCACCCCCGACTCCTGCATCAGCGCGTAACCCCAATGCTTGCCGGACGGGTCACCCATGATTGCGACCGCGACCTCCATCAACGCCCTAGTCCTACGCACACCCGTAATCTACATACGTAGGGCAACTTAGCCAACACCGATGCGGCGCTTCGGTGGGATCCCAGCACGTGGCGGAGCCCCAGCATCACGACAGGCACGAACAGGACTCCGGCATCAGCCGGTGATGGACGGCGAGGGAGTCAAGGAGTCGCGGTGACGTGAACACCGTCGCCACAGATCCGGGCGAAGCCCAACAACGAGTCACGCGTGCCGTGACCTGCACAAACGTCGGCAGGCAGCACTCACCGCGGTTGCTCTAGGGTTCGACCTGTTGCACTCGAGGTACCGCGCGAGGTGCCCGCACGTCGTTGGGTAGGTGCGATGGGGCACTCGGTGAGAACCCGGCTGCTGCTATAGCAACGGTGTAGTCACCCTCGCTGAGGGTCTCGGCGTGGCAGTTGCGGCATGATCCCCGACCTGGGCATCCAGTACCGGTGAGGCGCCGACGGACGTGCTGATAGGCGTCGCCGGGGTGGTCGGCCTTGACTGTGTACCAGATGCCGGCGCGTTCCTCCTCCGCTAGTGCGGCGGCGATCGATGGTCGGATGGGCAGGTACAGGTCCTCGCCTCACCGCCGACCACGCCGACCACGCCGACCTTGTCGCTCCACGTCCACGGCGCCATCAGCGCGCTGCTGGCCACCACCTACGGCTACGACGCCGAACACCGCATCGACCCGGATGACTTCGCCTGGGCCCACGCCCACGGCGGCGTGTTGCATATCATCGAGCACCCCGACGGGGGCGTCACCTTCACCAAAGCCCACCGCGACGACTGCCCGTTCATCACCAGCGCGGGCATGCGGGACTGCGACGAGGAGTGCTCGTTCGAGCACTCGGCCGACGTGGAGAGGCGGTCGGGCAAGAGACCGTGAATGCCGATTCCATGACGGGCGCGGACGTTGGGACGCCGCGTGACCACTGGCAGCTCGCCGCCGTCATCGGGCACGCCGAGGACACACCCGAATGGGCCGCCGCGCTGGTGGACGCCACCACCGTCCCGTGCTGATCGCCGTGCTCAGCGACGGTGAAATACCGCGCTGCTGCTGGCCGACAGCTCGGAAGGTCACCGGTGGATATCCGGGCTCAACGCCCCGGCCGATAGCGCGGGCCGGGCAGCGGTCGCCGACTCCAGTGCGATGACAGCGATCGCCGAGGGTGGCCGTCGCCTGGGCGGCCGAGGCCGGACAGACCGTCGCCACCCAGCCAGTCCTTGAGGCGTTGCGCGCGGCCGACCGCGACAACCGGGCCGCCGATCAGGGCGATGCTCGACGCGGCGGGCGACATCGCGGCGATGACTGAGACTGTGCGCAACCAGATCTCGTTCAATTGAGGTCTACGTGCTGCGGGTGCTGGCCGTGCTCGGGCTCGCCGTGCCAGCCTAAGAGGCTGGCTCCGGGTGGGCGCATCTCGCCAGCCAAGCGCACCCGCACTCCGTAGCTAGCTATCAACCGGTGGCGCGGGCGGACGCGAATGTGGTTGTGTCCCCACGGAGATTCCGTCGGGACACAACCACATCGGCCATGTTGTCCAGCTAGTTTGCTGGCGCGGGGGCCGCCGCCGGGGCGAGCGCGAAACGCCTCGGCTTGTCCTTGGTTTTCACGGCGGTCTCGTCTTCGACCAGCTTGTCCAGCGCGTTGCTCACCGCGCCCGAGGACTTCCCGCTCAGGGCTTTGGCGATCGCGGTGGGACCGAACTCCTCGCCGGGGTGGTCGCGCAGGTAGTCCTCGACCATCCCGCGCAACGCGCCGGGTGCCAGCCGTGCCGCCTTCTCGTAGCCGTCCGTCGTCGAGCCCCCATCCGCCGCCGAGTCGGCGTCGGTCGCAGCGTCGTCGTCTGCGGGCACGGTCGCACCAACGATGGCGGGCTCCGGCTCCGCCGGGTCGATTGCGTCGGTGTCGGCCGTGTCCAGCGCGTCGTCGGCTGCGGTGTCGGTCGCGTCCGGGGCGGCAGGGGTGTCCGGGTCGGCCTGCGCGGTGTCTGCCGAGTCGGCGTCGTCTGCCACGGCGACGACCAGGTCGGCGTCGACCGCCGGGGCGTCGGCGACTTCGGCGATCGACCACAGATCGGCGGCTCGTCGACCGCCCTCAGCGATCCCAGCGGTGCGGGTGACGCTGCCGTCGCCCGCCCACCTGGCGAGGATCTTCTGCGCGGTCGACTTCCCGATTTTCACCCCGCTGGACAGGTCTGTGGCGGTGCTGTTCGGGTTGGCGCGCAACGCCTGCCACAGCTTGTCTTCGGTGTCCGTGCGCGCCTTCGCGACGGTGGTCTGGTCGGGAGCCGACCGCAGGGTCCGGGGAGAGCCGGTCGTGCTGGTGGAGCTGGCTTTACGGGTGCGGGTCTTGCTGGACATGACCTTAACCTCAATTCGTATCCGTGATCGGTGGGGTGGTCATGCCCCGGCCGAGGCAAATGTGGCCCCCGGTGCGCTGTCGGTGTGTTCGGGCTACACGACTATGGACGCTTCCTTCGGCCCATGAAGTCAAGCGGGTTCGGCAAACAAGGCGACTGTCTCGTATAGACAGTGGTGACGCGTGACCGATCATGACACTTGACGGCGGTTGGCAACCGTAGTTGGGCGGAACATGTCGGTTTACTGGCACAGTCGCGAATTCAACTGTCGCCAGTTCCTAACGCGACGGTCAAGTTGGGCCATGTTTCACGCGGACGAAGCCGGGGCGCGGCGCGGCCGGAGCGCTCTACCGTGTCCACCGTTGAGACGGTGGGGGTTCCAAGGCTGCTAGGAGGTGTTTGTCGAACACCTCGGCGATGTCGTGAACATCCCAGCCGTCGTTGCGCAGGACGGGTTCCTTGGCCGATGTCTGGCGCACGATGTGAACCTTGTTCGCGGTGAAGCGGATCAACTGGCCGGTCACGGCCGTGGAGAGGTCGCTGAGTAGATACGTCACGATCGGAGCGATCCGCTCCGGTGTTTCCTCAGGGGGCGCGGGTGTCCTCGTGTCGGTCTGCGCCATCCGCGTATGGGCCAACGGGAACAGCGCGTTCACCCGCACACCATACTCGGCCAGTTCCACTGCCCACGCCACGGTCATCGAGGACACCGCACCCTTGGACGAGGCGTAGGTGGCCGCGGTGGACTGTCCGACCATCGCCAGCGACGCCATGTTCACGATCGACCCCGTGCCCTGCTCGCGCATGGCACGGGCCGCAGCAGACCCAAAGTACAGGGAACCCAGAACGTTGACTTCGATCAACTCGCGCATCCGCTCCGGGGTGTCCTCCCATACCGGGGCCTGGTAGCGCACACCGGCGTTGTTGACCAAACCATCGATCCTGCCGAACTCGGTCAGGCACCGCCGGATGGCCGCGTGCGCCTGACCGGGATCCGCCACCGAACCAATGCTGGTCACGGCCCGCCCGCCGGAACCCTTGATCAGCGAGACGACCTCGTCGGCAGGCTGCTCATCGATGTCGTTCACGACCACCGCGGCACCGCACGCGGCCGCGTGCAACGCAGATGCCCTGCCCAGACCCCGACCGGCACCAGTGATGACCACGGCCTTGCCTTCAAGAATGCCCATGATCACAGCCTGCAACCCCAGCGAACGACAGCCCGGGATAGTGCGGCCAAAGGGCATCCATCCGCGCCGGGCGGCGCCAGGTCATCGGCCCCCCTGTAAAGATGATCTTGTGCAGATGATCTTCCCGATATGTTGGCTTGAGGGCGCATGAAGGAGACTGAGTCCTTCGTGACGGATCGGGTGAGCAAGCGTGTCTCCGATCCGGTGGGTTCCACCCGCCGAAGTCTATGCAGCCCTGACTAGATCAACTAGATCGCTGACTTCCCTACGTTTGTGTCAAGTTCTGAGCGGCGTACGCCGGTGATGTCCGCTCCACATCGGCCCTCTACTGGCACAGTCGCGGATTCCACTGTCGCGAGTTCGTCAGCGCTGAAGGCGCAGTCCAAGGAAGCAAGTTTCCGGCACGCCCGCCAGCCCCTGCTGCGATCGGGCACATCCACTTCGCGAGTATCGCCATGCCATCCTCGAGCAAGTCCTGGCCGTCCGCGGCGGCGCCGCTGCGGGTGTCGCCGGCCTATGTCGGCGTGGACGGCGCCGCCCGCTAGTGCTGTGACCACATAGGTTGGCCGGGTTGGTCAGGCGGCATGGGGTACGCGTTGCCCCCAGCGGTGGTGGCGTTCGCTGCGGACGCGTGCTCGCTCACGGCGTTGGGCGGCGAGGACATCGGGGTGACGGGCGTTGGCGTTGCGCCACCGCAGGTAGGACTGCAGGGCGCGGGTGGCGACGGTGTGGTTCGGGTGGTTCGATCCGGCGACCGCGAACGTCTTCAACGGCCCGAAGTGCGCTTCGATCGGGTTGGCCCAGGAGCAGTAGGTCGGGGTGAAGCACAACTCAACGTTGTTGCGTGTCGCCCACACTCTGATCGCGGTGCCTTTGTGGGCCGAGAGGTTGTCCAAGATGACATAGATCGGTGCGCCGTCCGAGCGTGCGGCGCGGATGGATTTCAAGGCTGCCAGGGTGTTCACGGCAGATTTTCGTGCTCGGACCACACCCCAGAGGGTGTCGTCTCCCATCGAGTAGCAGCCGTGGAACTGTCGGACACCGCAGAGTTTGTGGTAGTTGGCGGGCAGTCTGTCGGGATGGCTTTTCTTCATCCAGCCGGCGCCGAGGTGGGGCCTGATGGTCAGTGGTCCGAACTCGTCGAACGCGAACACCCGGTCCGGGAAGTTGCTGCTCACACGCTCGATGCGGGCGAGTTTTGTGTCGCGGTCGGGGTCGTTGGACTCTTTCCAGGTTTTGGTTCGTTGGAAGGTGATGTCGTGTTTGCGCAGGAACTGCCGCAACCGTTCTCGACCGACCTGCACGCGTCGGGTTCCGTGGTTGCGGGTCAGGTAGGCGGAGAGTTTCCGCAGGCTCCAGCGGGTGAAGGGCTGGTCGAGTGTCTCCGGTCGGGTGGTGGCCGTCGCGATGATGAAGTTTTCGTCGTCAGGGCTGATCAGGCGGGGACGGCCACCCGCCCACTGAGGGTCCAGGCATGCCAGGCCCATCTCGTTGAAGCGGTGGATCACCCCGCGGATCGCATCTTCGTCGCCTTGGACCAGCCGGGCGATGGCGGGGACGGTGTTTCCGCTGGCCGAGGCCATGATCACCATCGCCCGCCGCAGCCGGATCGATGACCCGGTTCCTCTGCGCACGATCTTCTGCAGACGCTGACCTTCCTGATCGGTCAGCCGACGTGCTCGAACTGGTTCTGCCATCCACCCAGACTGGTGCCCGGGTGATCAGCAGCCGCGAACATCGGCCGGTGTGTCGCCAACCCGGCCAACGTTCATGGACACAGCACTAGCCGGTCGCCTGGCAGAACGGCCTCGAGGGCGGGGTTGCGGAGCGGATGGGCTCGCGGGACGCGTCCAGCAGTCGTTCACGGAATTGGGTCAACACGGCGCCGCGGACCGCCCATGAGGTCGTCGTGTGCAACTGGACGGCGGGGCAAGACCGATTGTCCGGGCTCAAAGGTCTTGTGGTTCCACTAATTCGTCGTCAGGTGGCGCTGGCGCGAAGCCCGCGAGTTTCGGGAACTCGCCTTGAGTAAACACGCCGATGCCGAGTATTCGGAAGAACTTTGCTGTATCCTTCGCGGTTGTCTTGGGGAGAGTTTGAAACTGCTCGCCATTCTCAGATAGAATTCCGGAGGATACCTTCAGGTTCTCGTCGACGAAATTTGCTGCAAGGGCATGCAGAACACCCACGCCCCATGACCGAGCCGGCCGTCGGAGAGCTTCTCACCTGGCAACAGTTCGTCTTCGTCGACGATGGTGGGGAAGGTCCACAACTCCGCAGTCTGCTGTTCGACGACGTAGTTCAGTACTGCGGGCAGCGCCCACACCTCGAACCCGGCCGGCACGGCAAACAGCTCGCGCCCGTTCTCGATGTGGCGAGCTGGCGGCAGACCGGAACTTGCTGGCATGCCAGACGGTAGTGTCCGAGGGACTCTTGACGGAGACGTACTTGTTGTCGACGGTCGAGTCGTCCGGAAAGGTCACAGAGGGGTCTGGTTCGGCTCGCACGAGTAGATGAGCTCGGTATCGGCGAGGCTGAGGCGGACGATCCGGGGCAGCGGTTGGGCGTAGAGCAGGATGAGCAGTGCGACCAGGCGGTCTCTCAGGTCGATGGTGTGGTCGTCGTGGACTCGTCGGATCAGGGCGAGTCGTTGCTGCTGGTGCTGGCGCTGCGCCGCGTCCCCACTTCTTTGGCATCTTCATGAGCGTCAATCTGGTCGTGCCAGCGGCGGCGGGCCTGCTCTTTCCTCGGCCAGTACCTGGGCGTAGCGGAATGATTGGGCATCGCGACCATCGGCACTGCCAACACGGTCAGCGTCGCCAGGGCAACTACATGGCCTCTGACACGGTTGTGTGATCCGCCGCGATGTACTCGGTGTGCACGGGAGTTCGCCACCTGTCCGGAGAGCGCTTCGGACTGTCGCCATCGCTGTCAGCACGGCAGTGGTGGTACTCGGCGTGCTCGTCTACGTCCTGTTGGACGACGACGGCGACGGCCCCTGGCCTGCGATCACCAGTACTCCCGCCGCCGAGCCGACAACGACGGACGAGGAAACCCAATGGGAAACCCCCTCCCCCGCGCCGACGACGACCGGCTCGGATGATCCGTCGTCAAACTACGAGCCGCGTGATCGCCGGCAGGAACTGCTCAACGAGCAACGCCGGTTGCTGCGCAAAGGCACGATCGCGTACCGCGCACCCGAGCCGATGCGGGTCGGTGAGGCTCAGCGGGTGACCGTCCGGGTCACGGACGGCACCGCGTCCCCGTCGCCTTCCGAACTTCCGGGCACTGGGCGGCCGACGATCGATCCCGCGATGGTCGGCCCGGACGTCAAGGCGGCCCTGACCGGTCCGGACTTCGACATCGAGCGCGTGGGCGAGGACGACGGCCGCCGTGCTCTTGTCACGGATGGGCACGTCGAGTGGGCGTGGGACGTGCGACCGCAGCGGAGCGGGCACCTCCGCCTCGAGATCACGCTCTACGTTCTGCTGAACGACGGCAGCACACCCATCGAGGTGCGCACCTACGACCGTTCCGTCGAGGTCGAGGTCGACACGTGGCGAGAGGTGACCGGCTGGCTCAAGGAATGGCTCCCGTACACCGGGCTCACCATTCCGGTCCTTGCGGGCGGAACCTTGGCACTGATCGCCCGGCGGCGTGCCAAGGCGAGAAACGCACCTGCTCACGCCAACCGCAACCGGTCGCGCGCCGACGTTCTCCCCCACGGACACGGCACCGGTCACCCACGAACAGTCGCCGGTGACAACCGGGCCGACGAGCGTGCCGTAGCTCGATCGCCGGTGGCACGTCGCTCCTGTGGCAGCACCGCCCGTGTTGTCGCCGCCGAACGCTTCCGGCGACGCGTCTCCGCTCGCCATCGTCCACGCTCAAAACGATCAGGCGATCCTTTACCGGCACGGTCCTGGATTCGACTGTCCCGAGTTCTTACCCGACTGGGTGGCAAGCCGATCATCATCTCGATCGTGGCGATACGTTCGGCTCGACCACCACTGGCCAAAGATCGACGTCTGGACGCCTCTATCCCCGGTCATGCCTCCATAGAACCCCGTAGCGACTAGCATCACCTGAATCGATACAGCATAGTGATCACAGAGGAGGGTGGCACCAGCCGTCGAAGTGCGGCTGAGCGGACAGCGCTGGGCCGAACCAGCACACCGAGAACACGACTCCACCGAGACGCACCGCACTCTGGTCGCCGCACACGTCCACGCCGTCGCGTTCACG
>Ga0193742_1000316_pt1 | contig 34407 bp, 32 predicted proteins | sample L2c1metaG_FD_165511 | JGI IMG/M metagenome (GOLD analysis project Ga0193742, IMG submission 165511) | Soil microbial communities from a riparian zone of the East river system, Colorado, United States - L2c1 | ecosystem: Environmental > Terrestrial > Soil > Riparian zone | place: USA: East River... | reverse complement strand
CATCGACCCCGACGGTCTCGACGAGCACCACGTCGTAGCCCGCGGCCTCCATCAGCACGATCGTCTCGCGGGTGGCGCGGGTGACGCCGCCGAGCGTGCCGGAGGTGGGCGACGGGCGGATGAACGCAGACGGGTCGACGGCGAGGCGCGCCATGCGGGTCTTGTCGCCCAGGATCGAGCCGCCGGTGCGCGACGACGACGGGTCCACGGCCAGCACCGCGACCCGGTGGCCCGCCGACGTGAGCTGCGAGCCGAGCGCGTCGATGAACGTCGACTTCCCGGCGCCCGGCACACCGGTGATCCCGACCCGGTGCGCGCCGCCCGCGTGCGGCAGCAGCTCGACCAGCAGCTGCTGCGCGAGCCCCCGGTGGTCGGCCCGCCGCGACTCGACGAGCGTGATCGCCTTGGACAGCGTGCCGCGGTCACCCGCGAGGACCCCCTTGGCGTACGCGCCGACGTCGATCTGCCGGCCGATCTCCCGTGCCATCAGTGCCCGTGCTGGTCGGAGAGCTTGCGCAGCAGGTCGGTCGCGGCGTCGGCGATCACCGTGCCCGGCCCGAAGATCGCGGCCGCGCCGGCCGCGTGCAGCTCGTCGTAGTCCTGCGGTGGGATGACGCCGCCGACGACGATCATGATGTCGTCGCGGCCGAGAGTCGCCAGCTCCTCGCGCAGCGCGGGCACGAGCGTGAGGTGCCCTGCGGCCAGCGAGTTGACGCCCACGATGTGCACGTCCGCCTCGACGGCCTGCCGCGCGACCTCGGCCGGCGTCTGGAACAGCGGGCCCACGTCGACGTCGAAGCCGAGGTCCGCGAACGCGGTCGCGATCACCTTCTGGCCCCGGTCGTGGCCGTCCTGGCCCATCTTCGCGACGAGGATGCGCGGCCGCCTGCCCTCGGCCTCGGCGAACTCGTTCACCACCGAGCGCGCCTCGTCCACATTGGACACACTGCCGACCTCCTCCGAGTAGACGCCGGAGATCGTACGGATCTGCGCGGAGTGCCGCCCCCACACCTTGCCGAGCGCCTCGGAGATCTCGCCGACGGTCGCCTTCGCGCGGGCCGCGTCGATGGCGAGGGCGAGCAGGTTCCTGGAACCGTCGTCGGCGGCGGCCGTCAAGGCGTCCAGCGACCGCGACACGGCATCGGGGTCCCGCTCGGACCGCAGCCGCCGCAGCTTCTCCAGCTGCTGTGCCCGCACGCCCGCGTTGTCCACCTTCAGCACGTCGATCTGCTCGTCGGCGTCCGCCAGCCGGTACTTGTTGACGCCGATCACCGGCTGGCGCCCCGAGTCGATGCGGGCCTGGGTGCGGGCGGCCGCCTCCTCGATGCGCAGCTTGGGGATGCCGGCGTCGATCGCGCGTGCCATGCCGCCGGCCGACTCGACCTCGCTGATGTGCCCCCACGCCTTGTGCGCCAGGTCGTAGGTGAGCCGTTCGACGAAAGCGCTGCCGCCCCAGGGATCGATGACCCGGGTGGTGCCGGACTCCTGCTGCAGCAACAGTTGCGTGTTGCGGGCGATGCGCGCGGAGAAGTCCGACGGCAGCGCGAGCGCCTCGTCCAACGCGTTGGTGTGCAACGACTGCGTGTGTCCCTGTGTGGCGGCCATCGCCTCGACGCAGGTGCGGATCACGTTGTTGTAGACGTCCTGCGCGGTCAGCGACCAGCCCGACGTCTGGCAGTGCGTGCGCAGCGACAGCGACTTGTCCGAGGTCGGCGAGAACTGCTTCACGAGCTTCGCCCACAGCAGTCGCGCGGCCCGCAGCTTGGCGACCTCCATGAAGAAGTTCATGCCGATGGCCCAGAAGAACGACAGCCGGGGCGCGAACGAGTCGACGGAGAGCCCGGCGTCCATCCCCGCCCTGAGGTACTCCACCCCGTCGGCCAGCGTGTAGGCCAGCTCGAGATCGGCCGTCGCGCCCGCTTCCTGCATGTGGTAGCCGGAGATGGAGATGGAGTTGAACTTCGGCATGTGCTGCGAGGTGTGGGAGAAGATGTCGGAGATGATCCGCATCGACGGCTGCGGCGGGTAGATGTAGGTGTTGCGGACCATGAACTCCTTGAGGATGTCGTTCTGGATGGTCCCCGTGAGCTGCGCCTGCGACACCCCTTGCTCCTCGGCCGCCACCACGTACAGCGCGAGGATCGGCAGCACCGCGCCGTTCATGGTCATCGACACGGACATCTTGTCGAGCGGGATGCCGTCGAACAGTTGGCGCATGTCGTAGATGGAGTCGATCGCCACGCCGGCCATGCCGACGTCGCCGGCGACGCGCGGGTGGTCGGAGTCGTAGCCGCGGTGCGTCGCGAGGTCGAACGCGACCGAGAGGCCCTTCTGCCCGGCGGCGATGTTGCGGCGGTAGAAGGCGTTCGACTCGGCGGCCGTGGAGAAGCCCGCGTACTGGCGGATGGTCCACGGCTGGTTGACGTACATCGTCGGGTACGGCCCGCGCAGGTACGGCACGATGCCCGGGTACGTCGACAGGAAGTCGAGCCCCGCGGTGTCCTCGCTGGTGTACAAGGGTTTCACGCCGATGCCCTCCGGCGTCTCCCACATCAGCGCGTCCGCGCCCTTGCCGGTGGTGTCCTGCACGGCGGCCTGCCAGTCGGCGGTCGACGCGGCGGCGGGCTCGCCCAACGGGATCTCGGAGAAGTCGGGGATCATGCTGTGACACCTGCCTCGCCCCGCTCGACGTACCGAGCATTCGCACGAAGCAACGTGGTTACCCTGATCTGTCGGCTCATGCTGTGACACCTGCCTCGCTCCGCTCGACGTACCGAGCATTCGCACGAAGCAACGTGGTTGCCAGGATCTGTCGGCTCATGCCGTGACACCTGCCTCGCTCCGCTCGACGTACCGGGCATCCGCACGAAGCAACATGGTCGCCCTGATCTGTCGGCTCATGCCCCTCCCTCCAGCGCGGCCTCGAACGGCTCCGCGTAACGCACTCTGGGCAGCCCCCCGGCTGGCAGCGCTGGTTCCGGCATGCGGCGCAACGGTTTCTCGTCCTTGTTCGGGAACACGGTGACGCCCGTGATCGACTCCTCGCCGGCCGCGAACCGGTTGGTGCGGGCCGTGCGCGTCGCCGCGATCCGCTCGTCGAGGAACCCGGAGTCGAGCGCCGCGGCGATCCCGCCGGCCCGCTCGATCTCCTGGAACGCGGCCCAGCCGACGCGGGCCAGCTCGGCCGTGTGCCGCTCGACGTACCAGGAGCCGCCCGCCGGGTCGATGACGCCGGTCACCTTCGACTCCTCGATCAGGATGGCGTGCGTGTTGCGGGCGATACGCCGCGCGAACGCGTCGGGCAGGCCGACGGCCGCGTCGAACGGGAGCACGGTGACCGCGTCCGCGCCGCCGACCCCGGCGCCGAAGCACGCGAGCGTCGTGCGCAGCATGTTCACCCACGGGTCGCGCCTGGTCATCATCGTCGAGGACGTCACGGCGTGCTGGGGCACGGCGACCGCCGGCGCGCCGCACACCTCCGCCACCCGCGCCCACAGCCGCCGCGCTGCACGCAGCTTCGCGATCGTGCCGAACTGGTCGGCGGTCGCGGCGAGACGGAACTCCAGCTGCCCGGCCGCCGCCGCCACGGACAGGCCCGCGCCGGTGAGCGCACGCAGGTAGGTGACCGCGGATGCCATGGCAGCGCCCAGTTCCTGGCCGTCCGAGGAGCCGGCCTCGTGGTAGGGCAGGGCGTCGACGACGATCGAACGCAGCTTCGGGTACCGGCCGGCGACCCGCGCGGCGAGCGCGGCGGCGCCGTCGAGGTCCTGTGCGGCGCCGGTCCTGGCCCGCAGCCCGAGCGGGTCGGCGCCGAGGTTGCCGCGCACCTCGCTCGCCTGGATCCCCTTGTCCTCGTGCACGGCGAGCAGCGCGTCGGCCGCGGCCGCGAAGTCGGCGCCCGCGTCGAGGGTGACCGGCGCGAGGTCGAGGTACACGTCGGCCAGCACGTCGGCGAGCCGGTCCACCGGAAGGCCGGACTCGCCGACCACGAGCCAGAGCGAGCCGACGCCGTTCTCCAGGTCCGCGAGCACCGCGCGCCGGGCCACGTCGACGTCCGGGTGCGCGTGCCGCTGGCGGATGTCCCAGCCGGTGGCGACCGCGCCGTCCGGGCGGCTACCGCGCGTGAACGGCGGCAGCCCGGGGAACCCGGCGTCCGGCGACTCGTCGTCGGCCGTGTAGAGCGGTTGGAGGGCGAAACCGTCCGGGGTCTTGGTCGCGAGCAGGGTCTCGACCGGGCCGTCGTGCGCGTCGACGTCGGCGCCTGACCTGCGCAGGACCTTGTCGACCATGCCCCGCCACTGGTCCCTGGACGCCGCCGCGAACTCCGATGCCAGCTGCAGCCGCTCTGCCGAGGTCATACCCCGCAATGCTACGGATGCCACGGAGAAGCGCCAGGTCGGAGCGGTGTGAGGCTGATCGCCGGTGACCGTGTGGTTACCGGCACAATGGGCGCGTGTCCAGCACTGGGGAGCGGATCGTGGCCGGGCGCTACCGGCTGCGCCGGCGGCTCGGCCAGGGCTCCATGGGCACGGTCTGGGAGGCGTTCGACGAGTTCCTGCACCGCACGGTGTCGGTGAAGGAAGTCCTCCTCCCGCCCGGCGTGCCGGAGTCGGAGGCGGCCGAGCTGCGCGAGCGGACGATGCGGGAGGCCCGCGCGATCGCGGCGCTGTCCCACCCGAACGTGATCACACTGCACGACGTGGCCCGCGAGGGCGGCGAGCCGTTCGTGGTGACCGAGTACGTGCTCGCGCACAGCCTCGCGACGGTCGTGAAGGTGCTCGGCCCGCTCGCCGCGCCGACGGCCGCCGCGATCGGCGACGCGGTCGCGGCCGGGCTCGCGGCCGCGCACCAGGCCGGCATCACCCACCGCGACGTCAAGCCGGGCAACGTGCTGATCGGCGTCGACGGGCAGATCAAGCTCACCGACTTCGGCATCTCCCGCAACGTGTCCGAGCAGACGCTCACCAGGACGGGCATCATGCTCGGCTCGCCCGCCTACATCGCGCCGGAGGTCGCCGCGGGCCGCGAGGTGACGCCGGCCGCCGACCTGTGGGGGCTCGGCGCGACGCTGTTCGCGATCGTCGAGGGCCGGCCGCCCTACGACGCGGACGGGACCCCGCTCGACACGGTCAACCAGGTGGTGCACGGCGACGTGCCGACGCCGTCGGTGGCGGGCCCGCTCGGCGAGGTCATCGCGGCGCTGATGGTGAAGGACCCGAGCGAGCGGATCACGCTGCGCGAGGTGCGCAATCGCTTGCACCCGCTGCTGCCGCCGCCGAGCACGCCGCTGCTGTCCGAGGACGACCTGACCCGGCTGAACGAGGCGACGGCGCCCGCGCCGGTCGAGAAACCCGAGGTCGCGGACGGCGACGACAGCGACGACGGCGATGACAGCGATCCGGACGACGTGGACGTCGAGTCACCGAAGGACGACGCCGTCGCCGCGCCGGCCCCGCTCGCCCCGGCGCCCGGCGCGGTGTCGGCACCCGGCTCGCTCGCCCCGGCGCCGGGGCCGCTGCCGTTCGACGCCTCGGCCCGCGCGAAGGTCCGGCACGGGCGGGGCGGGCTCGCGACCACCGTGGTCGTCGTGGTGTCGGTCCTGCTGTTCTGCGCGGCCGCGGCGGGCGGGTTCGCGCTGTCCCGGCGCATCGGCGGCGAGCCGCTGCTGCCGCCGGCGCGGAGCACGTCGCAGCCGACGACACAGGTCGCCGAGCCGCCGGGCACGCTGCGGACGGTCCAGGGCAACGCGGCCACGCTGACCGGCGCGCAGGGCGGCGGCTTCACCGTGCCGGTGCCGGGCAACTGGGTGAAGTTCGTCGAGGAGATCGGCGACACGAAGCTAGCCAACAGCACCCGGGTGTACTACGTGTCGCCGGACGGCACGCAGGTGCTGACCGTGGAGCGGTTCGCGTCGTTCTACCCGGACCACTCGATCGGGGACTACCTCGACCGGTTGCGGACACAGCAGCCCGAGGTGACGGGCGACGAGCCGAGCGAGATCCCGGGCAGCGCGGGCCGCGAGCCCGCGATGGAGCTGAGCTACCGCACGACCGCCGACGCGAAGGCGCTCGTGCCGAACGACCCGGCCGCGCTGAACCAGAACCGGGTGACGTTCGCGCACCTGCTCCCGGTCGCCGCCGACCTGTGGGTGGTGTCGATGACCGTGCCCATCGACCAGGAGGACGCGGGCGGCGAGCTGTTCGACAAGATCGCACCGGAGTTCGAGGTCACCGGTTGAGCGTGGCTTATCCTGCCGGGCGTGACTGAGATCCAGGACTTCCCCGCACTCGCCGACGCCGCCGCGGCGGCGCTCGCCAAGCGGACCGGCGTCGACACCCATGACGTCGCGGTCGTGCTCGGCTCGGGGTGGCGGCCGGCCGCCGACGAGCTCGGCACCCCGGTCGCCGAGGTGCCGGTGGCCGAGCTGCCCGGGTTCGCCGCGCCGACCGTCGCGGGCCACGGCGGCACGCTGCGGTCGCTGCGGGTCGGCGACAAGCGGGTGCTGATCATGCTCGGCCGCACCCACCTGTATGAGGGCCGCGGCGTCGGCTCGGTCGTGCACGGCGTGCGCACGGCGGCCGCGGCCGGGTGCCGCACGGTCGTGCTGACCAACGCGGCCGGCTGCCTGCGGGACGGCATCGCGGTCGGGGCGCCGGTGCTGATCAGCGACCACCTGAACCTGACGGCCACGTCGCCGCTGGTCGGGGCGGAGTTCGTGGACCTCACCGACCTGTACTCGCCTCGGCTGCGGGCGCTCGCGCGGGAGATCGACCCGTCGCTGGTCGAGGGCGTGTACGCCGGCCTGCCGGGCCCGCACTTCGAGACGCCCGCCGAGATCCGCATGCTGCGCACGATGGGCGCGGACCTCGTCGGCATGTCGACGGTCCTCGAGGCGATCGCGGCGCGGGCGGCCGGGGTCGAGGTGTTCGGGCTGTCGCTGGTGACGAACCTGGCGGCGGGCGTCACCGGCGAGCCGCTGAACCACGAAGAGGTGCTGGCGGCGGGCCGGGCGTCCGCGTCACGGATGGGGACTCTGCTGAAGGCACTGGTAGAGCAGGCATGAGCCGACAGACCAACACGCCCACACGACGTGAGGCAGGTGACACCGCATGAGTCTCCCGTCCGAGCTGCGGGACCGGGCGTTCCGCTGGATCGCCGACGACCCGGACCCGGCGACGCGGGCGGAGCTGCAGCGGGTGGCCGCGCGCGCGATGGGCGGCGACGCGGCGGCGGTCGACGAGCTGGCCGACCGGATGGACGGGACGCTGGCGTTCGGCACGGCCGGGCTGCGCGGTCAGGTGCGGGCCGGGTCGAACGGGATGAACCGCGCGGTGGTCCTGCGCGCGACCTACGGTGTCGCGGAATGGTTGAAGCACAAGGGACACGCGAGCGGCACGGTGATCGTCGGCCGCGACGCGCGGCACGGGTCAGTAGAGTTCGCGTCGGCGGCCGCGGACGTGCTGACCGCGGCCGGGTTCGCGGTGCGCGTCATGCCGGGCCCGCTGCCCACCCCCGTGACCGCGTTCCACGTGCGTGCTCTCGGTGCGGTGGCGGGCATCCAGATCACCGCGTCGCACAACCCCCCGGCCGACAACGGGTACAAGGTCTACGCCGATGACGGCGCGCAGATCGTGCCGCCGGACGACCGGCTGATCGAGGCGGGCATCCGGGACGCGCCGGCGGCAAGGTCCGTGCCCGTCGAGCCGGGAGCGATCCCGTTGTCGGACGTGTCCGGGTACGTCGCGCGGATCGCCGCCCTGCCGCGGGGCACCGCCCGGGACCTCCGGGTCGTGCTGACCCCGATGCACGGCGTCGGCGGCGAGACCGCGCTGGAAGCGTTGCGGGCGGCGGGTTTCACCGACGTGCGGCTGGTGCCGGAGCAGGCCGAGCCGGACCCGGACTTCCCGACGGTCGTGTTCCCGAACCCGGAGGAGCCCGGCGCCGCGGACCTGCTGCTGGCGCTGGCGTCCTCGTCGGACGCCGACCTGGCGATCGCGCTGGACCCGGACGCGGACCGCTGCGCGCTCGGCGTGCGGGGCGCCGACGGCTGGCGCATGCTGCGCGGCGACGAGACCGGCGTGCTACTCGGCTCCCACGTACTGTCTACTTCGGACAGTGTGAGTCCGTTGGTGGCGAACACGATCGTCTCGTCGTCGATGCTGTCGCTGGTCGCGGCCGCGCACGGGGCCCGGCACGCCGAGACGCTGACCGGCTTCAAGTGGCTGATGCGTGCCGGCGAGGGGTTGGTGTTCGCGTACGAGGAGGCGCTGGGCGTGTCCGTGGACCCGGACTTCGTGCGGGACAAGGACGGCATCTCGGCGGCCGCGGTGGCGTGCGACATGGCGGCCACGCTGAAGGCTGCCGGCCGCACACTCCTGGACGTGCTGGACGACCTGTCCACCGCGCACGGCGTGCACCTGACCGACCAGGTCTCGCTGCGCTTCGACGACGTGTCGGCGATGCCGCGCCTGGTCGCGACCCTGCGCTCGGCGCCGCCGGAGACGTTGTGCGGTGAGCCGGTGACCCAGGACGGCCCGGCCCCGGACATCCTGCGCCTGCGCGGCGAGGGCTTCCGGGTGGTCATCCGCCCGTCGGGCACGGAGCCGAAGGTGAAGGCGTACCTGGAGATCGTGGTCCCGGTGACGGGCTCCCTGCCGGACGCGCGAGCCCAGGCCGGCGCGCGACTGGCGGTCCTGCGCGACGAGGTGACGGCACTGCTGAAGACCTAGGAGTCCGGGTCGACGGCACGCCAGCTTGAATGTTTGGCGATACCCAAGCAGGGTGTCGTTGCGTGGCCACCTTGTTGATCGTGCATCACACGCCTTCCCCCAGCGTGCAAGCCATGTTCGAGGCCGTTGTCGCGGGCGCGACCACCGACGAGATCGACGGGGTCGAGGTGGTGCGCAGGCCCGCGCTGGCCGCGACCGCGTCCGACGCGCTCGCCGCCGACGGGTACATCCTCGGCACGCCCGCGAACCTCGGCATGATGTCCGGCGCGCTCAAGGTCTTCTTCGACCTCGCGTACTACCCGTGTCTGGACGCGACGCGCGGCCGGCCGTTCGGGCTCTACGTCCACGGCAACAACGACACCACCGGCGCGGTGCGCGGCATCGAGTCCGTCACGACCGGGCTCGGATGGGACAAGGCGACCGGCACGGTGTCGGTCACCGGCGAGCCGACCAAGGCGGATCTGCGGGCGTGCTGGGAGCTGGGCGCCACGGTGGCGGCCGGCCTGGCTCCCTAGCTCACGCCGACGCGGCCTGCGGCTCGGCGACCACCGCCTGCTCGCACTGCTCGTAGTTGGTGATCTTGTAGTTCAGCACGTCGAGGCACGAGTTCAGCTCGGCGATCCGGCCCAGCACCTCGACGCGCTGCTCGACCAGGATCTGCTTGCGGCGCCCGGCACTGCTCATGCCCTGGTGCCGCAGCTTCGCGTACTCCCGCATCATGCGGATCGGCATACCGGTCATGCGCAGCTTCGTGAGGAACTCCAGCCAGACCAGGTCGTCATCGGAGTAGGCCCGCCTGCCGCCGGAGTCCCGAGCCGGCGGGTCGATCAGTTGGATGCGTTCGTAATAACGGAGTGTGTCGATCGACAACCCACTGCGATGGGCTGCCTCGGCGATCGCAAAAGTCACACCATGACGGTAGAAGCTGGAGTGCACTCCAGGTCAAGTGCGGAGCTTGCGGAGCGAATCTTGGATACAGCGACGCCCCGGAGCCTGCGAGGGGCGTCGAACTACAGGTCATTCTCTTTCGGGTGGGCCCACGCCTCGAGGTGCGCGGCCATCTGCGGCACCCCGAGATTTCCCCTGCCGACCTCGCGGACCAGGTCGAGCGCCTCGTCCTCGTCGGCGTCGATCCACCAGCCGTTCATGTCGCACACCGTCACCGCGGCGACCCAGCCGAGCCGCCAGTTGCCCTCGACGAGCGGGCGGGTGCACACGATGGAGTCGAGCAGCGCGGCCGCCTTCAACCACAGCGTCTCGTACGCCTGCACGCCGAGCACGGTGGCCCTCGGCCGGTGCGCGGCGGCGTCGAGCAGGCCGAGGTCGCGCACGACGAGATCACCACCGGTGACGGCAGCGGCCAACACGAGCAGGTCACTGGCGTCCAAGTACATGATCACCGAAGGATCATGTCACGCGGCACCGACAGTATTGGATTGTCTCGCTCCGCTCGACGCTTCGCGGGCCTTGACCCGGCCCGCTCAGGTTTAGGCCGTTCCAATACGGTCGAGCAGCCCGCGGTAGCGCGGCAGCACCCGACTCAGTACCTCGGTCAGTTGCTGTTCCTTCTGCAGCCGCGACCAGCGTTCGGTCAACGCCAGCCGCATGATCTCCTGCTTGGACCGGCCTTCCGCGGCGGCGAGCTCGGCGAGGCGGTCGTTCTCCTCGTCGGTCAGCCTGAGGGTCATCGCCATGTGTTCGACGGTACCACCGTGATACCACGGCAGCCTATACCGCGCCGTACTGCCGGTCGCCCGCGTCGCCGAGGCCGGGGACGATGTAGCCGGAGTCGTTGAGCCGCTCGTCGATGCTCGCCGTGACCAGCCGGACCGGCAGGTTCGCCTCGGACAGGTGCTTGATGCCCTCCGGCGCGGCCAGCGCGCACACGGCGGTGACGTCGGTGGCGCCGCGGCCGGTGAGCAGGCGGATCGTGTACTCCATCGAGCCGCCCGTGGCGAGCATCGGGTCGAGCACGAACACCGGCCGGCCGGCGAGGGTGGCGGGCAGCGACTCCATGTACGGGGTCGGCTGGAGCGTCTCCTCGTTGCGGGCGAGGCCGACAAAGCCCATCTGCGCGTCCGGGATCAGCCGGTGCGCCTGGTCGGCCATGCCGAGGCCGGCCCGCAGCACCGGCACCAGCAGCGGCGGGTTCTCCAGCCAGAAGCCCTCGGTGCGCGCGACCGGCGTGTGGATGCGCTCGGTACGCACCGGCGCCTCCCGCATCGCCTCGTAGACGAGCATGACGGTCAGCTCGTGCAGGGCGGCCCGGAAGGTTGCGTTGTCGGTGCGGGCGTCCCGCATGACGGTCAACCGCGCCTTGGCAAGCGGGTGATCGACGGTGAGCACATCCATGGGGCGACACGGTAACGGAAGGCCAGAAACTTTCTGTTTCACCTGACACAGTGGGGGGTTATGCGAAGTCTCAATGCCACCGCGGCCTCTCTGCTGGGGCTGCTTCACGACGGTCCGCTGTCCGGGTGGGACCTGGTGGAGGCGGCGCAGGCGCGGATCGGCAACTACTGGACGCTCACCCAGAGCCAGGTGTATCGCGAGCTGTCGCGGATGACCGACGACGGACTGGTGGCGCTCGGCGAGACGGGGCCGCGCGAACGCAAGCCGTACCGGATCACCGATGCCGGGCGGGCGGCGTTCACGACGTGGATCAACGGCGACCCGGCGCGGGAGCAGATCCGGGTGCCACTGCTGTTGACCATCCAGTTCTCGGCGCACCTGGCGCCCGGCCGTCTCGAGGAGATCCTTACCGCCGAGCGCGCCACGCACGCCGAGCGGCTCGAGAAGTACCGCGCGCACGCCGGCCGGCTCGAGTTGTACGGCGAGCTGGACGGAAAGTTGGACCATGTGCGGCTCGCGACGCTGCGGTTCGGCATCCGGCACGAGGAGGCGGCGCTCGCCTGGTTCGACGAGCTGCCCGAGCTGTTCAGCGGGACCACACCTCCGCGGTAGCGAGGAACGCTGAGGACGACGGCCGGTCTGGTGTGCCGCCGACCTCGACCGTGCCACGAAGCTGTTGTCCGGCAACGGTGATCGACGCGTCCGAGACCGGCGCGAGCAGCAGCTGGAGCGAGTGCGCGACGCCGTCGAGCGCGAAGTCGTCGGTGCTGAACGTGCGGTGGCCGAGCACTCCGGACATCGACACCTCGACATCGCCGCCGTGCGCGACGAGGCCGCTGGTCAGGTTGAGCGCGATGGACACGTCGGTCCGCTCGACGACCGGCGCCGGCCACGGCAGCCCGGCGACCTCCGGGAAGTGCCGCACGAAGTAGGACGCGAGCCAGCTCGCCAGGCCGGTGTCGGCGCCGAGCACCCGCACGGCGCCGTCGTGCCACAGCACGAGCGCGTTCCCGGCGCCCCGCTCGGACCAGTCGACGCTCCACACGGACGCGAACGCGGTCACGGTGTCGCCGTCGAGCAGACGCACGCCGGGGTTGGCGCCGGACAGGATCACGGGCATCGAACGAAACTACGGCGAAGCCGCGGTCACGTCGAGGAGGCCCGGGTCGGCTACCTCGCGTGGGCCAGTACCGCGAACATCGTCACCGACATGTGGAAGTCGCCGGTCTCGGCGCCTTTCGCGAGGTCCGCCAGGAACCGGTCGCGTTGCGTCTCGTCGATCGCGCCGCGGGCGAGCGCCATCTTCCCGATCATCGCGACCAGCGGCCCGGTCGCCGCGGCGGCCGGCTGCACGAGCGCCTGCGAGCCGAGGTCGTCGACCACGAGGCCCGCGCCGGTCAGGTGCCCCGGCAGCCGGCGCCCGGCGAGCGGGTTCGCCACGCCGCCACGCATCGCCTCGCTCATCACGCGCACGATCTCCGGGTCACCCGGGTGGATGATCGCGGTCGCCCAGTCGGTGTCGGTCACCACGGCGCGGCCACCCGGCGCCAGGACGCGCGCGATCTCCGCCGCGGCCCGCTCCGGGTGGTCGAGGTGCTGGAACACCCGCTCGCAGGTGACCGCGTCGAACGACCCGTCCGCGAACGGCAGGTCGTAGGCGTTGCCGTCGACGAACCGGGCCCGCGGCGCGCGGCGGGCCGCCTCGGCGCGCATGCCGGGGTTCGGGTCGAGCCCGATCACCTCGCCGGCCACCTCGGCCAGCTCGCCGGCGTGGTCGCCGGTGCCGGAGCCGATGTCGAGCACCCGCGCGCCGGGCGCGAGTGCGAGTGCCGCGACCGCCCAGGCCCGCAGCCGGGGAATGCCGGGCAGGCGCGACTGCTGGTCCAGCGCGGAGATCTGGATCGCCAGGTCAGACGCGACGAACTCGTCGGCATGGAAAAGGCCGCGCCGGGCACCATCGGACATGCCCGCACGATAACCTCACCCGCGTGAGTGAACCGCCAGCCGTGCCAGACCCGCGGGACATGCGGGTGTCGAACGATGACCGGGAACGCGTGGCGCGGGTGCTGCACGACGCGATGGCCGAAGGCCGGCTCACGGTCAACGAGCTCGAGGAGCGCCTGGACAAGGTGTACTCGGCCAAGACGTTCGGCGACCTCGAGCCGCTGCTGCGGGACCTGCCGGTCGGCAACCAGGCACGGTCGCTCGCCGTGCCGACCCCCGCGCTCGCGCCGATGACGAGCAACCGGATCGGCGGCCGGGGCACGTCGTCGAACGCGATCGCGATCATGTCCGGCACGGACCGCAAGGGCGTGTGGACGGTGCCGCCGACGTTCACGTCGTTCGCGCTGATGGGCGGCGTGGAGATCGACCTCACCGAGGCGCGGTTCGAGGACGCGGAGACGACCATCCAGGCGTTCGCGCTCATGGGCGGCATCGACATCTACGTGCCGGACGACATCGTCGTGCAGGTCAACGGCACCGGGTTCATGGGCGCGTTCGAGAACCACGCGCAGAACCAGGCCCAGCCCCGGCCCGGTGCGCCGGTCGTGAAGATCACCGGCCTCGCGGTGTGGGGCGGCGTCGACGTCAAGCGCAGGAAGCCGTCCAAGAAAGATCGCCAGCAGCTCGAGGAGTAACTACCTCCTCGACCTGCTCCGGGACGGCCCGAACGAGGTTCCGATGTCTTCCGGGTCCTAAGTGGCACCAAACCCGCGTTCCGCGCGTTTAAGTCTCACCGAACGCATGGGGGACAGATCGATGACAGCGGATCCCGACTTACCCGAGCCGCCGCCGAAGTGGGCGGTGTTCATCGCGCGTGCCGTCGCGATCGTGACCGTGGTGCCCGTGCGGCTGGCGTGGGAATGGCTCTGCGCGTTCGGCCGGCTGCTCCGGCGGCTGCTGTGGCACCCGCTCGCACGCGTGGTGACGGCGACGTGGCGCCGGCTGTCGGCCGGTGCCGGCACGGTCTTCGGGTTCCTCTGGCACAACGGTTTGCGGCCGGTCCTGGTGGCAGTGCGCCAGGCGTTGACGTGGCTGTGCGGGCTGGCCTGGCGCGGAGTCGTGGGCGGCGGGCGGCTGCTCGTGGTGGCGCCGCTGAGGTGGCTGTGGCAGGCGGTGATCGTGCCGGCCGCGGTGGCGGTGGGCCGGAGTGGTCGCTGGGTGGGGCGAACCCTGGTGGTGGCGCCGCTGAGGTGGCTGTGGCAGGCGGTGATCGTGCCCGCCGCGACGGCGCTCGGTCGCGGCGGCCGCCTGGCCGGACGGGGGCTGGTCCGGGTTCTCGACGCGGTGCTGGTCGGCCCGCTGGGATGGCTGTGGCGAACGACCGTCCGACCCGCCGCCCGCTCGGTTGGCCACGCGCTCGGCTGGCTGGCCAGGCACGCGGGGACCGCGCTCGCCGGGTCGTGGGCATGGGTGTCCGGTCTGGTCCGGCGCGGGTTGCGGGGCGGCGGGACCATCCTGCGGCTCCTCGTGCTTTCGCCGTTGGGCTGGGTCGGGCGAAACCTGCTGCTGAAGCCGCTGGCGCTGGTCTTCCGCGCCCTCGTGGTGGCGCTCGGCTGGCTGTTCTGGCGGCTGGCGGCGGTGCTGCGGCTGTTCTGGCGAGCGGCCTGCTGGGCCGGCGACCGGGTCGCGATGCCGGTGTGGCGACTGCTGGTCACGGCCTGCCGGCTGGTGTTCGTGGTGCCGGCACGATGGCTGTACTCCGCGGTGCTGACCCCCGCCGGGCATCTCGTCAGGTGGGCATGGCGGGCCGCCGTGGTCCGGCCCGCCCGGTGGGTACGCCGCACGCTGATCGAGCCGGTGCGGGAGGCCGGCCGCGGCATCCGGCGGCAGATCGCCGCTGCGTTCCGGCGGCGCGCGCGTTGAGTCGGCCGGCGCGCGGGCACCTTAGACTCGGGCGCATGGCAGCACCCTCAACGACGAGTGCCGGGTTACCCCCCGCGCTCGCCGACGCGACCCGGGACGAGACGTCCCTGCGGCGGTTCCTTCACGGCCTTCCCGGCGTCGACCAGGTCGGGGTGGAGCAGCGGGCCGCCGGGCTCGCCACCCGCAGCATCAAGAAGGCCTCGAAGCTGTGGGCCATCGACACCGCGATCAGCATGGTCGACCTCACGACCCTCGAGGGCGCGGACACCGCCGGCAAAGTCCGGTCGCTCTGCGCGAAGGCCCGCCGCCCGGACCCGGAGCGGCCCGAGGTGCCCAAGGTCGCCGCGGTGTGTGTCTACCCGGACATGGTGGCGATCGCGGTCAAGGAGACCGCCGGCACCGGCGTGGGGGTCGCCAGCGTCGCCACCGCGTTCCCGTCCGGCCGGTCCAGCATGCGGGTCAAGCTGGCCGACACCGAGCAGGCTGTCGCCGACGGCGCCACCGAGATCGACATGGTGATCGACCGCGGCGCGTTCCTGTCCGGCCACTACGGCCGGGTGTTCGACGAGATCGCCACGATCAAGCAGGCCTGCGGCGGCGCGCACCTCAAGGTCATCCTCGAGACCGGCGAGCTGGTCACCTACGACAACGTCCGCCGCGCGTCCTGGCTCGCGATGCTCGCCGGCGGCGACTTCATCAAGACCTCGACCGGCAAGGTCAGCCCCGCCGCCACGCTGCCGGTCACGCACGTGATGCTGCAGGCCGTTCGCGACTGGCACGACACGACCGGCGACCGCATCGGTGTGAAACCGGCCGGCGGCATCCGCAACACCAAGGACGCCATCCGCTACCTCGTCGCGGTGCACGAGGTGGCCGGGCCCGAATGGCTCGACAACACGCTGTTCCGCTTCGGCGCGTCCAGCCTGCTCAACGACCTGCTGATGCAGCGGCGCACCCAGCTCGAAGGCCACTACAGCGGCCCTGACTATGTGACGGTGGACTAGATGTGGGAGTACGCCCCGGCGCCGGAGTCCCGGGCTATCGCGAACCTCAAGCCCAGCTACCGGATGTTCGTCGACGGTGAGTTCGTCGACGGCGGCGGCGAGCCGCTGAAGACGATCAACCCGGCCACGGAGGAGGTCCTGGCCGAGGTCGCCACCGCCGACAAGAACGACGTTGACCGCGCGGTCAAGGCCGCCCGGCGCGCCTACGACCGCGTCTGGGGCAAGATGCCGGGCGCCGAGCGCGCCAAGTACCTCTACCGGATCGCCCGCATGATCGCCGAGCGGTCCCGCGAGCTGGCCGTGCTGGAGAGCCTCGACAACGGCAAGCCGATCAAGGAGTCCCGCGACGTCGACGTCCCGACGGCGTCCGCGCACTTCTTCTACCACGCGGGCTGGGCCGACAAGCTGGGCTACGCGGGGCTGGGCCCGAACCCGCGCCCGCTCGGCGTCGCCGGTCAGGTCATCCCGTGGAACTTCCCGCTGCTGATGGCCGCGTGGAAGATCGCGCCCGCGCTGGCCTGCGGCAACACCGTGGTGCTCAAGCCGGCCGAGACCACGCCGCTCACCGCGCTCGTGCTCGCCGACATCATCGCGCAGGCCGAGCTGCCGCCCGGAGTCGTCAACATCCTGCCCGGCGCCGGTGACGTCGGCGCCGAGCTGACCAACCACGCAGGCGTCGACAAGGTCGCGTTCACCGGCTCCACCGACGTCGGCAAGCTGATCCAGCGCTCGCTCGCGGGCTCCGGCAAGAAGCTGACCCTGGAGCTGGGCGGCAAGGCCGCCAACGTGGTGTTCGACGACGCGCCGCTGGACCAGGCCGTCGAGGGCATCGTCAACGGCATCTTCTTCAACCAGGGCCACGTGTGTTGCGCCGGCTCGCGGCTGCTGGTGGCCGAGTCGGTTGCCGACGAGCTGCTCGCGAAGCTGCACGCGCGGATCTCGACGCTGCGCATCGGCGACCCGCTCGACAAGAACACCGACGTCGGCGCGATCAACTCGAAGGAGCAGCTGACCAGGATCACCGAGCTGGTCGCGTCCGGCGAGCAGGAGGGCGCGGAGAAGTGGGTGAGCCCGTGTCCGTTGCCGGACAAGGGTTTCTTCTTCGCGCCGACCGTGTTCGCCGGCGTCAGCCAGGCCATGCGGATCGCGCGCGAGGAGATCTTCGGGCCCGTGCTGTCCGTGCTGACCTTCCGCACGCCGGACGAGGCCGTCGCCAAGGCCAACAACACGCCCTACGGGCTGTCGGCCGGCATCTGGACCGACAAGGGCTCCCGCATCCTGTGGATGGCCAACAAGCTCCGCGCCGGCGTGGTGTGGGCCAACACGTTCAACCGGTTCGACCCGACCGCGCCGTTCGGCGGCTACCAGGAGTCCGGCTTCGGCCGCGAGGGTGGCCGCGCGGGACTGGAGGCATACCTCGATGTCTGAGCGTCTTTCTGTCGCCAAGACCTACAAGCTCTACATCGGCGGCGCGTTCCCGCGTTCCGAGTCCGGCCGGTCCTACCCGGTGCGGGACAGCAAGGGCGGCTTCCTCGCCAACGCGGCGCAGGGCTCCCGCAAGGACGTCCGCGAGGCGGTCGTCGCTGCCCGCAAGGCGTTCGGCGGCTGGTCCGGCGCGACCGCGTACAACCGCGGCCAGGTGCTGTACCGGGTGGCCGAGCTCCTCGAAGGCCGGCGCGAGCAGTTCATCGCCGAGACCGCGGCAAGCGAGGGGCTCGCGGCCAAGCGCGCGCAGACCGTCGTGGACGCCGCGATCGACCGCTGGGTCTGGTACGCGGGCTGGTCGGACAAGATCGCGACCGTGCTCGGCGCGTCGAACCCGGTCGCCGGGCCGTACTTCTCGTTCTCGCTGCCGGAGCCGACCGGCGTGGTCGGCGTGCTCGCGCCGCAGGCGTCGTCGCTGCTCGGGCTGGTGAGCGTGCTCGCGCCGGTGATCGCGACCGGCAACACGGCGGTCGTGGTCACGAGCCAGGACCGGCCGCTGCCGGCGATCACGCTGTCCGAGGTGCTCGCGACCTCCGACGTGCCGGGCGGGGTGGTCAACCTCGTCACCGGCGCCACGGCCGAGCTGGCGCCGTGGCTCGCCTCGCACGCCGACGTCAACGCGCTCGACCTCGCCGGCGCGCCGGAGTCGATGCGGACCGAGCTGGAGGTCGCCGCGGCCGGCACGGTCAAGCGGGTCCTGCGGGCGAAGGGGACCGAGCCGGACTGGACCGCGCCGCCGGACATCTCCCGGCTGCGTGCGTTCCTGGAGACCAAGACGGTGTGGCATCCGATGGGCGTCTGACTACTCCGAACGACCGGTTCACCTGCGCGTTGTCGGGTTGTTGACCTACCCTTTGGGATTGCGGGGAGCCACCGGGGGCTGGTGGACGTCAGACCCGGCAGGAGGGGTAGGAGATGACACACCACGACGATCCGGCGCCGCTGCGGCCGCCGCCGGGGTACGACGCGGACGAGACGGCGTTCGCGAACTTCACCAGGGGGTTCCGGCCGCTGGCCGACGACCTGACCGGGTCGACCGGCACGAGCCTCGGCGCGCACACGTCGCTGCACGGCGACGCGTTCTCCCGGGTGGGCAACGAGGTCGGGCTGTCCGACGCCATCCGCAGCGCGACCCGCCGCCAGGTCGACCGGGTCAACGGGCTGGCCGGCAACACCACCGACATGGCGGACGCGGTGTCCAACACCTGGACGAACTACACGATCCAGGAAGACGACCACGCGCAGAGCTACCGCAGGGCCGCGGGTGAGCCGACGTGACCGCGACCGCCATCCCGCTCGTGCAGCCGCTGGTGCAGCCCGCGGCTGACGCGCAGCGCCAGCTCGCCACCGACGACGGCGCGATCGACAGCGTCGGCCAGGCGCACGGCAACGTCCAGAACGCGCTGTACACCTACGACACCGACTCCGGCGCGGCCACCCGCAACCTCCAGGACGGCTGGGTCGGCGGCTCCGCGGACCGGCAGGCCGGCGACGCGCAGTCGATGAGCACCACCACCAAGGACATCAGCACCTACAGCGCCGAGGTCCAGTCCGCGGTGCAGGACGCGGCCGGCATCCTCAAGGTCGGCCAGAGCACCAACCAGCAGCTCATCGACGCCTTCATGGACAAGGCGGCCGAGCTGCTGTCCGCGGCGTCGGCGCTGCGCGCGGCGGGCGACAACCCCGGCGCGCAGGCCAAGATCTCCGAGCTGATCCGGCTCGGCGCGCAGGTCAGCGGCGAGAGCAGCACCAACCTCGACGCGGTCATGACGCAGCTGACGGGGGTGGTCGACAAGCTGAACGGCGGCGCGACCACCTCGGCGTCGGGCGCCGAGAGCGGCGGCAACAACCCGCCGGCCGCCTACAACTCCGGCGGCGGCGGCGGTGGTGGCGGCGACAGCGGTGGCGGCGGCGGGGGCGGTGGTGGTGGCGGAGGCGTCGCCACGAAGAAGCGCCTCCCGGTCGCGATCCCGCCGCAGCCGGGCACCGGCGTCGCGATCAACCTGCCCGACGGCAGCACGGTGATGGCGCCCAACGAGACCGCGGCGAAGGCGGTCCGCGCCGCGCTCGGGCAGCTCGGCGTGCCGTACGTGTGGGGTGGCACCGCGCCGGGTTCCGGCCTGGACTGCAGCGGCCTCACGCAGTACGCGTATGGCGAGGCCGGCCTGGACATCCCGCGCACGTCCCGTGAGCAGGACATCGGCGCGGAGGTGCCATCGGCCGACCAGCTGCTGCCCGGCGACCTGATCTGCTGGGAGGGCCACGTCGCCATGTACATCGGCGACGGCCAGATCGTCGAGGCGGGAGACCCGGTGCAGGTGGGCCCGCTGCGCACGACCAACTCGGGCATGCCGTTCGTCGGGTTCTACCGCCCGACCGGATGAGTGGTCCCGGCTTCTCCTTTTGACGCGCGCGTCGGACCTTTCGGGCACACTGGTGCGGTACCGGGATCAGGAGGGTTCGTGGAGATCGACATCGACCACGAGATGGGCGTGTTGGACCGCAAGGTCGCACAGGCCGGCGAACAGGCGCGGGCACAGGTCGCGCGCGTCGGCCGGATCAGCGGGCGGGCCAGCTCGCCGGACGGGGGCATCGAGGTCGAGGTGGCGCCCGGCGGGCTGCTGACCGGCCTGACGCTGTCCCCGGCCGCGCTGTCGGCCGACATGGAGACGCTGGCGCGCCAGATCACCGCGCTGGCCGAGCGCGCGACCAAGCGGGCCGGCAGCAACATGCACAAGGCGCTCGCGCCGGTGCTCGGCGAGCGCGGCGAGAAACACCTGGAGTCACTGGGCTACGTGCCGATCGACGACGAGGACCTCGCCGAGGGCGACTTCTCCGACCCGCTGCGCCACAGCACCCGCCGCGGGGACCGGCCGTGATCGAACGCGAGCCGATCAACCGCACCACCAAGCAGCTGATCGAGGACGGGCGCGCCCGCCAGGAGGCGCTGTCCAAAGTGGACGCGATCCTGGCACAGGTCACCGGCACCGCGCACGACCGCAACGGCACCGTCGAGGTGACCGTCGACGGGCGCGGCAAGCTCGTGAAACTGTGGCTGGCGCCGGAAGCCGCCCGCTACGGTTCGGACGGGCTGGCGCGGCTCATCGTCAAGGTCACGGCAGTGGCCATGGACGACGCGACACAGGCCGGCTACAACAAGGTCGCGCTGCTGCTCGGCGACAACCTCACCTACGCGCTGGAGCAGCTGTCCGGCCGGACGGCGCCGGCGCGCCGGCCGGGCGCCGACGGCATCACCGCGGAGGAGTTCCAGGCCAGACGTGACAAGAGGGTCGGCGAGGCGGAGAGCGACGCCGGCGACCTTGCCGCGTTCGACCCGTCCTCGCTACGTTCCGACCGGTGATCCACCGCGAATCCGCCACCACGTAGGCTGCCGTCGTTCTGAGTGCCCACGGATTGCCTCACCCGGAGGTCCAGCAATGTCCCAGGACATCGTCTCGATCGAGCTCGGCCTGCCACAGGGCGATGTCGTCACCCTGTGGGCGCCGCGCTGGCGCGAGGACGGCGAGGAGTGGGAGGCCTTCCTCGGTCACGAGGACGACCTGTACGCGTTCCCCGACGCCGCGCACCTCGCCGCGTTCGTCCGCACGGTCGACGAGCACGACCTCGCCGACCACCCGGCGTGGGACGTGGTGCCCGAGCTGTCGGTGCCCGAGCTGCTGCCCGACGAGGCGCACACGTACGACCTCGTCGGCGTCCCGGAGCTCGCGGCCGAGGAGCCGGACACGTGGACCATCGGCGAGCTGGCCGACATCATCGCGATCGTCCGGTCGCTCGCGGATGTGTGCGACCTCGACGACGTGCGCGAGGTGCTGAACTCGGCCGCCGGGTTCTCCGTGCTGGAGCAGGGCACGTTCCCGTTCACCGGGCGCGAGGGCGAGAAGCTGTGGACCGACCTCGCGGAGACCATCGCCGAGCGGTGGGACGAGGTGCTCGACGCGATCGACGACGTCGTGTACGTGCCCGAGGTGGACGCGACGGTGCTCGACCAGACCACCGACGAGCTGGCCGCGTTCCAGGCCGAGTCGGCGGAGGCGGAGAGCGCGCTCGACGCGGAGGACGCCGACGAGGTCGACGGCGAGTCCAAAAAGGACGATGAAGACGCGGACGAGGCCGAGGACTCCGACGCCGAGGACTCCGACGAAGAAGAAGACGAGGAAGAGGCCGAGGAAGAGCCGGTCGGCTTCTGGGGCGAGGTCGGCATCGACCCCATCAAGATCATCACGGTGGAGGCGGAGTACTACACGCTGCGCTGCTACCTCGACGACGAGCCGGTCTTCCTCGGCAGCCGGGGCAAGATCGTGGTGACCAAGTCGCCGAGGGCGCTCGCCAAGTACCTCGCGCAGTCCGCGAACGAAGACAACGACCTCTCCGAGGTGTCGACGTGGGAGGACGTGGCGACGAAGGCCACGGACGGCACCCTGGAGGTCGAGGTCGAGACCGACAACACCTACGTGCTGAACGGTCTCGCCGACGACATCTCCGACGGCCCGGACGCGGTCGACCCGGTGCAGCTCGACCTCGCGGTGGAGTTGCTGAACGACGCGGCCGACTGGGCGGGCGACAAGAGTGTCGCCGAGGCGCTGACGCAGTCGGAGAGCCTCGGCTGGCTGGTGTCGTTCGTGCTGCGGCCGGACCCGACGCGGCTGGCGCCGAGCCCGCCGTTCGAGGCCGAGGTCGCCTCGTGGCAGGCGCTCATCGAGGGCTTCGAGGAGCGCCTCGAGGTCAAGTAGGGCGCACTGCTGGTGGCCTCCGGCCCCCGGTATCCATCGTCCCACGAGACACCGACAGTTCCGGCCGCCCAAGATCGCTGAGCGCCCGGTTGTCCACAGCAGAGCCGACTATCCACAAGGACGGTGCCGCAAGCTCGCGACGCCGTCTTCGTGTCGGTGACATGCCGTAGCGTCGAAACCGGGGGCCGGAGGCCAAGCCCTCGTCAGCCGGAAGCGGCAACGCCCCGGGACTGCAGCACACAATGGCGAAGCGGTGCGGGACGTCGGTGACGTGGACGACCGCGCAAGGGCCGCGGGACCGCCTACGCCATCAGCGCCGCGTAGCCCGGCTTGATGATGTCGTTGATGATCGCCAGGCGTTCGTCGAACCCGATGAACGCCGACTTCATCGCGTTGATCGTGAACCACCGCAGGTCGGCCCAGTCGTAGTCGAACGCCTTGACCAGCTCGGTCATCTCGGTCGACATGAGGCAGCCGGACATGAGCCGGTTGTCGGTGTTGACCGTCACCCGGAACCGCAGCTTCGTCAGCAACCCGATCGGGTGCTGTGCGATCGACGGCGCCGCCCCCGTCTGGATGTTCGACGACGGGCACATCTCGAGCGGGATCCGGCGGTCGCGCACGTAGCTCGCGAGGCGCCCGAGGTGGATGGTGCCGTCGCCGTCGACCTTGATGTCGTCGACGATCCGCACGCCGTGCCCGAGCCGCTCCGCGCCGCAGTGCTGGATGGCCTCCCAGATCGACGGCAGCCCGAACGCCTCGCCCGCGTGGATCGTGAAGTGCGCGTTCTGCTGACGCAGGTACTCGAACGCGTCGAGGTTGCGCGTCGGGGGGAAGCCCGCCTCCGGCCCGGCGATGTCGAACCCGACCACGCCGCTGTCCCGGTGCCGCACGGCCAGCTCGGCGATCTCCAGCGACCGCGCGTTCTGCCGCATGGCGCACAGCAGCGTGCCGATCCGGATCCGCCGCCCGTTCTCGAGCGCGCGCCGCTCGCCGAGCCGGAAGCCCTCCTGGACTGCTTCTACGATCGTGTCGAGGGTGAGCCCGTTCTCGCAGAACAGTTCCGGGGCGTAACGCACCTCGGCGTAGACGACACCGTCCGCCGCGAGATCCTCCGCGCACTCCGCGGCCACCCGAACGAGTGCGTCGGTGTTCTGCATGACACCGCACGTGTGCGCGAACGTCTCGAGGTACCGGACCAGTGAGCCGGAGTCGGCGGCCTCGGTGAACCAGCGGCCGAGTTCGCCGGCGTCGCTGGTAGGGAGATCGCGGTAACCACTCGCCTCGGCCAGCTCGACGACCGTGGCGGGGCGCAGACCACCATCCAGGTGATCATGAAGAAGAACTTTGGGTGCGGCTCTGACAGCCTCCGGGGTCACCGGAACGGGGTTCATGCTCGACATGGTGCAACGGTACTCAATGACCGGTGTCATCCGATCGGGTAACCGAAGGACCACGTAAGGTCATCCCAGGCCGTGGCATTCGCGCTACGACCATCCTCCGATCGGCCCAACCAGTCGCGTCTGGGCCTGCAACGAACTAACGGGTGGTGTATGGACGCGTTCTGGGAGTGGCTAGGCTCCCCAACGTCGGCCCTGCCCCTCCCCACGACGAAGGTCACCTCCGTGAACGAGAACCACAACTCGACGGCGTCGTCCGACCGGATGCGCAACATGCTGGTGCGCGCGGCCGAGATCCGTGAGAGCGAACAGCAGCAGATCTTCGACACGCTGGACGAGATCCACGCCAGGCTGTCGCCGCTGGAGTCCATCGGCGCCGTCCGCAAGCGTCTGTCGGAGCTCCCCGACCGGACCGACGTCACCGCGCTGGCCGCCCGCGTCGAGGACGCGATGGCGAAGCTCGAGGCGCAGGACAGCGCCATCGCGTCGATGGCGAGGGCGGTCGAGGGCATCGTCGACAAGCTGGCGACGCCGTTCGCGCAGCTCGACGGCCGCCTCGACGGGGTAGCGGGGCGGTTCGAGGGCGTCGCGGGCCGAATGGACGGGCTCGAGGACAAGCTCGCGAACATCCACCGCCGCATCGACGAGCTCGACGCCAACATCGACAAGCACCTCGACAAGCAGGACGCGAAGCTCGAAGCGGTGCCAGGCGCCGTCACCGGCCCGGTCCGTGAGCGCATCGACGCCGCGGAGAGCAACCTGCGCGGCCGTGTCGACGAGGTCGACGGCGGTCTGCGCGGCCAGCTCGACTCGACCCGCGACAGCGTCCGCCAGTCCGTGTCGGACGCGTCGGACGTCGTGCAGAACAAGGTCGCCGAGGCGGCCGATGGCCTGCACACGAACGTCGACCAGAAGTCGACCTCGCTGTCGATGAAGGTGGAGGCGTCCCGCAAGGCGCTGCAGGACTCCATCGACGACACGAAGACCACGGTCGACGGGACCGAGCGCCTCGAGGAGCTGGCCGTGCGCCTCGAGCAGGTGACGGGCCGCCTGGACGGCATGACCACGCGCCTGGACGCCGTCGAGGACGGCTTCCAGCAGAAGATCGCGGACATGGGCACCACGCTGGCGGAGAGCCTGTCGAAGGTCGAGGGCACGCTGGGCAAGCAGCCGGACACCGACTCGGTCGCCACGCTGGTGAAGAAGAGCAACGAGGAGTCCGAGCGCCGCATCGGCGGTCACCTCGACGAGGCCATGGCCACGTTCGCGGAGCTCATGATGGGCGGCGGCGCCCCGCAGCCGAGGCCGCCGGCCACGCTGCCGCGCCAGACCGCCCGCCGCCGCAACGGCAAGCCGCAGAAGAACACCCCGAGGAACGAAGAGAACGACGACGCCGACGTGTCGAGCTGACCCCAGTGCTGCGAAAGGCGCGTTCGGGACGTTGAGCGTCCCGAACGCGCCTTTCACTGCACGACCTCCAGCACCAGCGGTCCGCGGGCCGGTGCCGAGTCGGTGACCTCGTACGCCCCCGCCAAGGCGGCCAACGCACCGGCTACCGCGTCCGGTGTGTTGGTGTGCAGCGACATCAACGGCGCGCCCTCGTCGACCCGATCTCCCGGCTTCGCATGCAGCACCACCCCGGCAGCGGCCTGCACGGGGTCCTCCTTGCGTGCACGCCCAGCCCCCAGCCGCCACGCGGCCACGCCCACCCCCAACGCGTCCAACCGCCCCAGAACGCCGCTGCGGGGCGCGGACACCACATGCACGTGCGCGGGCTGCGGCAGCGCGGCCGACGGATCGCCGCCCTGCGCGGAGATCATCGAGCACCACGTCTCGTACGCCGCGCCGGACGCGAGCACGGCCGCGGGATCGGCCGACACCCCGGCGAGCGACAGCATCTCGGTGGCCAGGGCGATCGTCAGCTCCACGACGTCGGCGGGCCCGCCGCCCCGCAGCACGGCAACGGACTCCGCGACCTCGACCGCGTTGCCGACCGCGTTCCCCAGCGGCACGGACATGTCCGTGATCAACGCGGACACCCGCTGTCCGTGCTCGGCGCCGATCGCCACCAGCGCGGCAGCCAGCGCGCGACCGTCGTCGAGCGTCCGCATGAACGCGCCGGACCCGACCTTCACGTCGAGCACCAGCGCCCCGGCGCCCTCGGCGATCTTCTTCGACATGATCGACGACGCGATCAGCGGCACGCAGTCGACCGTGGCGGTCACGTCGCGCAGCGCGTAGAGCTTGCGGTCGGCCGGCGCCAACCCGAGGGTGGGCGCGCAGATCACCGCCCCGACCGACGACAGCTGCGCCTGGATCTCGGCGGTCGACAGCTGCGCACGCCAACCGGGGATCGACTCCAGCTTGTCCAGCGTCCCGCCCGTGTGGCCGAGCCCGCGCCCGGACAGCTGCGGCACCGCCACGCCGCAGGCGGCGACGAGCGGCGCCAGCGGCAGCGTGATCTTGTCGCCGACGCCGCCGGTCGAGTGCTTGTCGACCGTGGGCACCGGCCAGGACAGGCGTTCGCCCGACTCGATCATCGCGCTGGTCCAGCGGGCGGTCTCGGCCGCGGTCATGCCCCGGAGGAAGATCGCCATGGCCAGTGCGGACATCTGCTCCTCGGCCACGACCCCCTTGGTGTAGGCGTCGATCACCCAGTCGATCTGGGCGTCCGAGAGAACTCCGCCGTCCCGCTTGGTGCGGATGACATCAACAGCCGTGTGCATCACGGTGTCACGGTAGGTCCCCCGGCCCGAACGCGTGCGGAAGCACCGCCGACATCGGCGCCGGGCCGTCGGGGGTGTCCATGAGGCACTCCGCACCGCCGAACTCGTACAGGATCTGCCGGCAGCGGCCGCACGGCATCAGCAGGTCGCCGGCGCCGCTGCGGCACGCGACAGCCACGAACCGGCCGCCGCCGGTCAGCAGCAGCTGCCCCGCCATCGTGCACTCGGCGCACAGGCCGACGCCGTAGGAGGCGTTTTCGACGTTGCAGCCGGTGACGATCCGGCCGTCGTCCACGAGCGCGGCCGCCCCGACCCGCAGCCCGGAGTACGGGCAGTAGGCCGACTGGGCCGCGTCGGTCGCGGCGGCCCGCAGCTTGTCCCACTCGACGGCGCTAATCGCCCTCACCTCGCCGGTACGGCACGCCGTCGGCGGCGGGTGGGCGCAGCCGCTGCGCGGCGAGCGCCAGCACCACCAGCGTGATGATGTGCGGGGTGTAGGGCAGGAACTCGGTCGGCAGCTCGTCGGTCGCGTAGTACAGCGCGTACACGGCCACGGCGCCGACCGCGGCCAGCGCGGCGGTCGTCCACTTGCGGCGGAACAGCTGCCAGATCACCAGCACGCCCGCGGAGATCACCGCCGCGTACAGCAGCGCGTGCACGGTCTCCGGCCCCGACGACAGCCGCAGGCCGTCCGCGTAGCCGAACAGGCCCGCGCCGACGAGCGTGCCACCCGGCCGCCAGTTGCCGAAGATCATCGCGGCGAGGCCGATGAAGCCGCGGTTCGCGGTCTGACCCTCCGAGTAGATCGACGGGCTCGAGCCGAGCACGAGCGCCGCGCCGCCGATGCCGGCGAGCGCGCCGGACGCGACGACGGCCACGTACTTGTGCAGGTAGACGTTGACGCCGAGCGACTCGGCCGCGATCGGGTTCTCGCCGCACGACCGCAGCCGCAGGCCGAACCGGCTGTGCCACAGCACGAAGTAGGTCGCGACCACCAGCAGGATCGCGATGATCAGCATCGGCGACACTCGGGTGACGAGGCCGCGCAGGAGCCCCGCGACGTCGGAGATCACCGCGCGCTGCTGGGACTCCAGGTCACCCAGCCAGTCCGAGAGCCCCGGCGCGGAGAACGTGTCGAACCGCTCGATCGGTGGCGAGTCACGCGGGTTGTCCGACAGCGGCTCGAAGATCAGCGTCGACAGGTACTTGGCGACCCCCGCGCCGAGCAGGTTGATCGCCACGCCGGACACGATGTGGTTGACGCCGTAGGTCACGGTCGCGACCGCGTGCAGCAGGCCGCCGAGCGCGCCGAAGACCGCGCCGCACAGCACCGCGACCCACGGGCCGCCGTGCAGACCGCCCCACGCCGCGCCCCAGGTCCCGAGGATCATCATGCCCTCGAGCCCGATGTTGATCATGCCTGAGCGTTCCGCCCAGATGCCGCCCAGCCCGCACAGCAGGATCGGCAGGCCGAGCGTGACCGTGTTCTGCATCGTCGACGACGACGTTAGCGCCGGCTCGCCGGTCAGGTACGACGTCGTGGCGAGCACGCCCACCACCGCGACGATGCCCAGCGCGAAGATCGCCCAGCCGGGCAGGATCCGCTTGCGGGGCGGCGGCGTCATCGTCATGCCGGCAGGAGCGCTCGGCTGCACCTCCACCATGCTCATGACGCCCCCTCGCAGGCTCCGTGGCGCCGCTCGCGGTCGCCCTGTGACATTGGTTCGCTCGCAAGCTCGCTCACGAGGCACTCCCAGCTGGCTCAACGGCCGCGCCGGTGGCCTGGCCGACCCTGCGCTGCTCGGCGGCCAGCTCCATCCGCTTCACGATCTCGTAGGAGACGACCACCGAGAGCACGATCGCGCCCTGCATGATCGTGGCGATCTCCCGTGGCACCCCCACGTTGTCCAGCGCGACCTTCGACTTGTCGAGGAAGGCCCACAGCAGCGCGCCGAACGCGATGCCGACCGGGTGGTTGCGGCCGAGCAGCGCGATGCCGATGCCGGCGAACCCGTAGCCGGTGGCGAAGTTCAGCGTGTACGCGTGGTCGCGGCCGAGGATCTCGGGCATGCCGACGAGCCCGGCGATCGCGCCGGACACCAGCAGCGACACCACGATCATCTTCTTGGCGTTGACCCCGCCCGCGGCGGCCGCGGTCGGCGAGAGGCCGGACGCCTTGAGCTCGAACCCGAACCGGGTCCGGTTCATCACCACGCCGTACACCCCGGCCGCGATGACCGCGAGGAGCACCAGCCCGAAGATCGTGCCCCGGTCGCCGAGGTCGATGCCCGGCACCTGACCGGAGTCCGGGATCGGCTCGGTGGAGACGTTGTTGCCGACCAGGATGCCGAAGTTGTCCCGCCGGATCAGGTACGCCGCGAGGCCGAACGCGATCGCGTTCATCATGATCGTGGAGAGCACCTCGTGCACGCCGCGGGTGACCTTGAGGATCGCCGGCAGCGTGGCCCACGCCGCGCCCGCGACCGCGGCCACCACCAGGATCACGAGCCAGTGCAGCACCGGCGGCAGCGCGATCGCGCCACCGACGATGGCCGCCACCACCGCGCCGACCCGGTACTGGCCCTCGATCCCGATGTTCAGCAGGTTCATCTGGAAGCCGATGGCGGCGGCGAGCGCGGCCAGCATGTAGATGGCCGTCGAGTTGACGATGTCCACCGCGACCTGGCCCTCGCCGACCTGGCCGATCATCACCTTGAGGGCGCTGCCGGGGTTCGCCCCGGACGCGAGCAGCGCGATCGCGCACAGCAGCGCGGAGAACGCGATGGCGAGGGCCGGCGCCAGCAGCGACGAGCGCAACCGGGCCGTCATGCGGTCACACCTGTCTCGCTCCGCTCGACGTACCACGCACTCGCACGAAGCAAAGTGGTTGCGTCGATCTGTCGGCTCATGCGGTTCCTTCGTCTGACGTCTGATCGACCACCAGCAGGCCCGACTCGTCGACCACGCCCGCGCCGGTCATGGCGCAGCCCAGATCCTCCGGCGTGACCGAGCCGGGCTCGGCGTCGGCGACGAACTTCCCGCGCAGCATGACCTTGATGGAGTCGGACAGCCCGATCAGCTCGTCGAGGTCCGCCGACACCAGTAGCACCGCGAGGCCAGCGGCGCGGGCGTCGCGGATGTGGTCCCAGATGGCGGCCTGCGCGCCGACGTCGACGCCGCGGGTCGGGTGGGACGCGATCAGCAGCACCGGGTCGCCGGACAGCTCCCGGCCGATCACCAGTTTCTGCTGGTTGCCGCCGGACAGCGACGCCGCCGCGACCTCGATGCCGGGGGTGCGGACGTCGAACTCCTCGACGATCCGCCTGGTGTCCTTGCGCGCGCCCGCCACGTCGAGGAACGCGCCGTGCGAGGTGGGGCGTCTGGTCTGGTAGCCGAGGATCCGGTTCGCCCACAGCGGCTGGGTGAGCAGCAGGCCGTGGCGGGTGCGGTCCTCCGGGATGTAGCCGATGCCGGCCTCGCGGCGGGCGAGCGTGCCGGCCCTGGTCAGGTCGCGCTCGCCGAGGAGGATCTTGCCGCCCGCGGCCTTGCGGATGCCCATGATCGTCTCGACCAGCTCGGTCTGGCCGTTGCCCTCGACACCCGCGATGCCCAGCACCTCGCCGGAGCGGACCACGAGGTCCAGCGAGTCCAGCAGGGGCCGGCCGTCCGGCGTGAGCAGGGTGAGCCCCCGCACGCGCAGGATCTCCTTGTCGGTGACCGTGGACGTGCGGGTCTCCGGGCTGGGCAGCTCGGAGCCGACCATCATCTCGGCGAGCTGGCGGGACGTGACCGTCTTCGGGTCGACCGTGCCGACCGTGGTGCCGCGCCGGATCACGGTGATCGAGTCCGCGATCGCGCGGACCTCGTCGAGCTTGTGGGAGATGAAGAGGAACGTGTAGCCGTCCGCGCGCATCGTGCGCAGCGTGTCGAACAGCTCGTCGACCTCCTGCGGGACGAGCACCGCGGTCGGCTCGTCGAGGATGACGATCCGCGCGCCGCGGTAGAGCACCTTGAGGATCTCCACGCGCTGCCGGTCGGCCACGCCGAGACGCTCGACCAGCGTCGACGGGTCGAGGTCGAGGCCGACCGCGCCGGTCAGCTCCCTGATCCGGCCTCTCGCCCGCTTGCCGATGCCGTACATGCCCTCGGCGCCGAGCACGACGTTCTCGAGCACGGTCAGGTTGTCGGCCAGCATGAAGTGCTGGTGGACCATCCCGATGCCGGCCTTGATCGCGTCGGACGGCGACCTGAACCGCACCTGCCGGCCGTCGACCTCGATGGTGCCCTCGTCGGGGGCCTGCATCCCGTAGAGGATCTTCATCAGGGTGGACTTGCCGGCCCCGTTCTCGCCGCACAGCGCATGTACCTCGCCGGCGCGGACGGACAGGTGCACGTCGCTGTTGGCGACGACACCCGGGAACCGCTTGGTGATGCCGGTCAGCGCGACCGCGGGCACCGCTTCGGTGTGCGCGGCGGTCGCCGAGTCGACCTCGGTGTCGGTCATGGAGACCCTTCCTCAGTATTTCTCGCGATCTCGCGCGCTACCGCAATCACGTCGGCAGGGCTACCCCACCCCTGTCACCTCCACCAACGTGGTCCCTGCCACCGCGATAGCGGGCCTTCGGCGAGAGCGCGCTCAGTGGTCAATCTGGCAACCGCGAGTCCACTTCTCGCGCCACCAGACCGGAAAGACCCGTGGGTGTGCGGCTGGCTCGCCGCACACCCACGGGCGTCACACAGTGGAACGTCAGCTGCTCGGAGTGTCCGAGACCTTGATCTTGCCCTCGATGATCTGCTGCTTGTACGCCTCGACCCAGCTCTTGGTGTCGTCGTCGATCTTCCCGCCGGAGGTCGAGTAGCCGACGCCGTCCACCTTCAGGTCGAAGACCTTCGGCAGGTTGGCGACGTCGTTGCTGCCGACCGCGGCGATGTAGTCGAACACCGCGACGTCGACGCGCTTGAGCATGGACGTGATGATCACGTCCTTGTACTCGGCGACCGTCTTCTGGTTGTACTGGTCGGAGTCCACGCCGATGGCCTGGACGTTCGCCTCCTTGGCGGCGGCGAACACACCCTTACCGGAGGCGCCCGCCGCGTGGTAGACGACGTCGGCGCCCTGGTCGATCAGGCCCTTCGCGGCGACCTGGCCCTTCGGGGCGTCGGTGAAGCCGGTGAGGTCGCCGGCCTCGGTGATGTACTTGGAGACCACCTTGGCGTCCGGCGCGACCGTCTTCACACCCTGCTCGAAGCCAGCCTGGAACTTCTGGATCAGCGGCACGTTCACGCCGCCGACGAAGCCGATGGTGCAGCTCTTGCTCTTCAGCGCGGCGATGACGCCGACGAGGAAGGAGCCCTCCTGCTCGGCGAAGCCGAGGAAGGTGATGTTCGGCGGGGCGTCCGGGACGAACCCGTCCACCACGGCGAACTGGGTGTTCGGGAACTGCGGCGCGATCGCGGCGGTCGCCTCGGAGTAGGCGAAGCCGACGCTCACGACCGGGTTGCTGCCCTCGGAGGCGAGCTGCCGGAGGCGGGTCTGCTTCGAGTCCTCGCTCTCCTGGTCGGTGGCCGTCAGCTCTTTGGTGTTCTCCTTCTTCACGCCAAGGTCGGAGATGGCCTTGTCCAGGCCGGCCGCCGCCGAGTCGTTGAACGATGCGTCGCCGCGACCGCCGATGTCGAAGGCGAGACCGACCTTGAGCGCGCTGCCGTCCACATCGGTCGCGGCATCACTCGTCGTCTCACCACCCGTCGCGGCGGCGGGCCTGTCCACGGTCTTGCAGCCCGCAGCGCTGTTATCGCTGCCAGACGGGCTGTCCGAGGATCCCGAATCCTTCGCACAACCGACCACGGACAGCACGCTGGTCAGCGCGATCGCGGTGACCGCGACTCCCCGCTTGAAGCGCAAGGCTTTCTCCCTCCGGCTTCACGTACCACGTCCGGCGAGCGCCGAACGCAAACTTATTCGCGAGAACCTACTCTGCGGTTGCGCAGGCGCTACCGCCACGTAGACGCGCGTGACCCAATCGTTCTTTCTGCGCCGCATTATTAGCACCGATAGTGATCGCGCACGTGCGTTGTAGTCATTTGTGACGCTTCTGTTTCTGCGTTTCGGTCCGGTTCGTCCGATCTTCGCGTATGCATCGGCGATCGTGCCGAGCCTCTCAGCTCCGTTCGCGCCGGTCACACACCGGCCCCGTAGCACCGACCACCGACACTTCCGTCCGGTCGCCGGCCGGCTTCGGCCAGTTGTCCACAACCGACCCGGTTGTCCACAGATCGCCTCGCGACGCCCGCCACCGTCGTGCCATCCGGGCACGATCGAGGCATGCGAGCTACGACAGCACCTCGAACTTCAACCCCGCCCGCACGAGCCGGCTCAGCAGCTTGTCCCCCATGGCGACCGCGGTCGTCACCTGGCCGGACGTCTTCGGCACGGTGTCGAAGGCGAGGCACAACGCCGACTCGGCAAGCATCTTCGACGTCTCCCCGTAGCCGGGGTCGCCCCCGCTCACCTGGGTGATCACGCGCTTGCCGCCACCCTCGCCGACGAACCGGACCCGGAACCAGGCCTTGTCGCGCTGCTCCTTGGTCGGCCCGTCGCCGGCGGTCTTCCTGCCGAGCAGCCAGCGGCGGGTCGGCGGCGCCTGCGCGAGGAGCGTGGCGACCCCGACCCCGCCGACGATGGCGGCCGCGACCGGCAGCTTCTTGACCGCCAGATAGTGGCCGTAGGTGAAGGCCGGGCCGTAGCGGTCCAGTGCGCGGGCCGAGCGGAGCACCACCTGCGGGTCGATCGTGGGCGCGGGCAGCACCCAGGCGTCGACGGCCTTCTCGTGGCGCGGCCGCCCCTTCTCGCCGCGGACCCGCCGGCCGTCCGGCCGGGGCTCGGTGCGCCGCCGCTGCCGCGCGACGGCGGACATCTCACGCAGGCGGGAGAACGCGGTGATGGCGGAGTGGTAGGTGCCGGCCGAGAAGGTGCCGGACACCGAGACGTACCCCTGGAGGTGGATCGTCACGTCCTCTGGCAGCTGCTGGACGGTGAAGTAGGCGCCGAGGTCGTACGGGATGGAGTCGAACCCGCAGCAGTGCACGAGCCGGGCGCCGCTCGCCTGGGCGGCCTCGTGGTGCGCGAGGTACATCCGGTCGACGAACTCGGGCTCCCCGGTGAGGTCGAGGTAGTCGGTGCCGGCGGCCGCGCAGGCGGCCACCAACGGCTCCCCGTAAGCGAGATACGGCCCGACGGTGGTCACCACCACCCGACTGCGTACGGCGATCTCGGTGAGCGAGTCGCGGTCAGTGACATCGGCGAGGAGCAAGTCGAGATCCGCACACGAGGGGTTGATTTCGGCAAGCCGCTGCCGCACCGCTACAAGCTTCTCCCGGCTCCGACCGGCGATCGCCCACCGGCAGCCGTTGGGCGCATTGGCAGCCAGGTACTCGGCCGTCAGCGCACCGGTGAACCCGGTGGCCCCAAAGAGAACGACGTCGAACTCGCGCCCCACTGACATGCGCAAACACCTTTCCTGACCCCGTTGGCTACCCGCCGGTAACCGACCCTACCCACCCCCGCTCGAACGGGCACGAGCCCGCCAACCCGAAGTTAGGATCAGATCGTGGCCTCCCCCGAAGCAGCCGCAGAGCTGAAGCGCCAGAGCACCCAGAACCGGAACGACATCGTGGACCTCTACGACCTCCTCAAGAAGACGAACGAGACGGTCAAGGAGACGAAGCAGGCTGTCGACGAGACCAACACCAAGGTCGACAGCCTCGACACCAAAGTCAATGGGCTTGACACCAAGGTCGACAAGGTGACCGAGGACGTGGGTCAACTACGAACTCAGGTCGGTGGTCTCGACACCAAGGTCAACAACGTGACCGAGGACGTGGGTCAACTACGAACTCAGGTCGGTGGTCTCGACACCAAGGTCAACAACGTGACTGAAGACGTGGGTCAACTACGAACTCAGGTCGGTGGTCTCGACACCAAGGTCAACAACGTGACCGAGGACGTGGGTCAACTACGAACTCAGGTCGGTGGTCTCGACACCAAGGTCAACAACGTGACCGAGGACGTGGGTCAACTACGAACTCAGGTCGGC
>Ga0193742_1000315_pt1 | contig 34518 bp, 29 predicted proteins | sample L2c1metaG_FD_165511 | JGI IMG/M metagenome (GOLD analysis project Ga0193742, IMG submission 165511) | Soil microbial communities from a riparian zone of the East river system, Colorado, United States - L2c1 | ecosystem: Environmental > Terrestrial > Soil > Riparian zone | place: USA: East River... | reverse complement strand
CGCACTGTACGCAACTGCAGCGTCGGTAGACTTTTAGTGGATTCTACGAAGTCCATGACGACGGATACATAGATGAACTGCCCTGACGCCTTTTTCATGAGATACTGGTAGTCGTCCCAAGCTGGCCAGTCCTTAGGAATGCTGTCGCGAGCAGGATGGGTTTCCTTGATCTTCGCAAATCTAGCTTGAAGATAGGTTCTGATATCGGCGTCGACCCTATAGTCGTTGTCGAGCGGCAATCCTTTCGTTAATGAGTTCACCTGATGACTGGAAAAATATGTTTGAATAGCATGTTCCGGTCTACTGGCAATCAAAAAGAGAAGTGGGGAAGATAGTTGGCTGGAAGCCAGTAGCAATAAGTCTAGAATCTCCGTCTGTGCTTTCTCGCCCGGCCCGTCGCATTCATCAAGACCATCGATGACAACGACCTTGCGTTGCTGATCTGTAGGTTTTTTCGGATCCTTTTCGGCAATGACATTGTTAAGAGGCTTGATGAGAAGCTCCGTCATCTGTCCCGACAAAGATTTCGAAAATACATTTGGATCGTGAATAATTGCGTTGGCAATGTGAGGGCGTATCTCAGTAATTGATAGGCATAATTGATAGGCAAGGGTGGCGATGAATCGAGTGTTCTCACTAGGGCGGTCGCTGGCCGATCGAGAGAAGAAGAATGATCCTGCTAACGTTTTTTCGTCATCACACTCCTTCGCAATGGTCCCCATAATCGTTGTCTTGCCGCATCCAGCAGGGCCGTACATCCAAAGGAAAGGATGGTCTTCGGAATTCTTGACCCAACCCTTGATGCACTGCATGATTGCTTTTCGGGTCCCGGGATGGCATTTGGGTACTGTCGAGCGTGCATCGCAGTCGTAGCTAGCTCCAGGAGCAACTTTTGCTTGCAAATCTTTTATAACTGGAGTTGGAGTAATTTGAGTGAGGTATCCGGTTCAAATTGAAATAAACGATGAATCATACCACCTTCTTTTCTCTTGTTCTTGGCTTCAGACTTTGCATCGTTCTGGGAGACCCTCTATGAAGAAAAATAGATCAAGTTATGATTGGATTTATATGCATGAGGTTGAATGTTTTACCATCTGCATTACAACATCGTTCAAGGTTATATGAGAGCAGAGCTAAAGCACGATGCCATTATCAATATCCGAATAAAAGCTTCGATGTTATCGAATGAATATGCCGACCTTGAACCTTTCTAAACGAAGCATCCAATGCCTTCTTGTATTTTTGCAATTTCGCGGGATCCATTTTGCTGTGCCAAATGCGAGAGATGAGGCCTCGCGACAGGTTATCATCGACGAAGCGACATATGTCTTGAAGAATGCTGATCCATCCATGCTGAGATGTTTGCTTGCTATGTCCAAAGGGAGCCCAGAACACACCTAACCAGATCTTCCAATACGTCTCTCAGCTCTTCAGGAGGCCAATTTTTCTGATCGTGAGATTGGTGATAAGCGCCCCATAGGACGGCGATAAAGCCTTTAGTTTCATTCGCCAAATCTTCCAGTGCCGCTTTATTGTCTTTAACAGCCTGATTATACGTTTATCAGTAGTAGTTGAGACCGAAGATCAATCATCGTTGCACATACCTTGACAGTTTCAGAAATTTTCTGGACGGATTCAGCAGCCAAGGAGAGAAAAGGAATGGGGGTAGATTTGCCAAATGCTATGACGAAGCCCAGAATGAAATCGACCCCTCCTTGGATTTCATCTCCAGTAGAGTCTTCTTTTATAGGGCTTTGTTTATGCATATGCAAGAGAGAATTTTTGGATGAGTCGGTTGTCGATGCAGTGATGAAAGACTCGAATCTCCGACATCCTCGAGCCTCGAGGCAAGTCAAAGAATAATGACTCTCATGTGATTAATGACAGCCTGCTCTGCCATACATCCTGTCAAGAAAGAGGTACTAATAGTTGCGAGCGCGAGCGTTGGCAGGTAAACAAGGCCAAACTTTATTTACTAGTTCAGGACATGTGTAAACATGGAATGAGAGCCAGCACGATAAAAGTTGCTCACATCTGCACATGTGCATTTTTGCATGCAATTTCATGGATAATCAATTATTGAACGTGAGCAGTACGATAGAAGTAGTACTAGTAAGTGTCTTTAACAACGCGACGCGACCTGGTCACATGATATCACTTCCCATATGTTCTGTTCCAAACTCTAAGCTTCACCATCTCTGCCACTTATCCACTAGAAATTCAGGTGACGCAACCTTGCTGGGTCTCTATTTGACCCAAGTAGACCCACAAATATGAAGAATAAAAACAAACAGACCAAGTTTCCAGTTGTGAGTCTACGAATACTTTCTTTTTCACACTCATGACTCATAATTCTCTGTTCTCTGTCTCTTGGGTTCAATACGCGCGCTACAGGCCCGGATAAAAAAGATTATGCAAAAAGATGAAGAAGTGGGAAAGGTGGCTCAAGCTACGCCGATTGTGATATGTCTGTTATCTCCACTTCATTCCCAGCCCTGGATTCCGTTGACTAACATCTGCTTACAATGCAAAATGATTCTAGCAAAAGCACTGGAAATGTTCTTGGGTTTAATTATTGAAGAATCGCATAAAATTACATCGAACCGAGGCTCAAAAAAAGTTGAAGCTTATCATCTGTACGTGTTCATGTGCAAATTTCCCCTCTTATATACCAAATCAACCTTGCGTTCCCCCCTGATAAAGAAAACACGCCGTGGAGACAACGGAGATGCTTGATTTCTTAAAAGAAATTGTTCAAGCCATTCCTGATCCATCCGCAGGGGGTACAATCGATCTCGACACTGAAAATGGAGAGGTGAAAAAGAGGCGGGGTAAGGGCAAACGGGCTGCAGCAGGCGAGGCCGGGCCACCGAAGAGACGTAGAAAAAAGAAAGGAGAGACTGAGCCAGCGCCCGAGGACGACGATGACGACGCACCAGGTGGGAGTGGTGAGATGAAGCTTGATCAAGCAGCGGGAGATCAGGAAGAGGATACGGAGATGCAGGACGACAAAGACGATAGGGATGACTACGATGACGATGACCCCGCCGTTCCTTCTTATGGACCTAGTTCGAGGTGACGAAGGTAATTGGAAGGACGGTAAGTCTTTCCTGCCTCGAAAAAAGTGGTTCCCTGCTCCCATTGCGTTTAACTATTATGAACTGCATTGTAATTTGGACCCGATATGTACCATTTGTATTTTTTTTTCAACTGTATCGGAATCTGGTTGACCCCCTTCATAAACCTTTCAGACGAGTTCAACTTCGCCTCTTGCTACGAGGTGCTCTACGACAGAGTAAGGCATTAATGATATATGGCCCTTCTCCATATCTAACGTTGCCCCACTGGACTAAAATTGTAAGCGGAAGAATTACACAAAGGAAGGACTACACACTCTGGAAGCCGTATTCTAGGACAGCGTCGCAATGCATGGACGAAAACGGGGTGAGACCGATCTGGTTCTGTAACTGAAATAAACCCTCAGCAATCTATGAATATTTGGATCAACCTCAAGAGTGACTGACTCATTGGTGGCACAAATAAGGGGTTATCGTCTAGGTGAGATTGTTTTTCTGGAAGGCTCTGAAGAACGGAGAGGTAAAAGTGTTGATCCGTAATTGTGGCATGCCTAAGATCTGAAGTTGAGAACCGTCGCCACCTCCAAAGGGTTAATAGGAGAAATTCACCGACTAGCATGATCGCGTTCAGCAGCCGTCAATCGCGTTTGAATTTCGGCGTTGGTCGTAACAAATCGCGCATACTTTTCTATCTAGCAGGGGATCAGGTCTGTTCCATATGACGATATTACTGTTAATCGTAACATACCTTAAAAAGGCGTGTACGCACATAAGATCTCACAATAAACTTGACACGCTCGATTTCTGTTTGAACCAGCATAATTCGCATGTGTTCTTCTTCTGACGTGGAAGGGTCCCCTCGAAGTAACTGCACGGCTTCTGACTGGTCATGATATACAGCGTATTTGTGTATAAAATTACTAAGTTTTAGGGTTTACAACATAAAAGATATTTAAGCGCACCTGCCGCCGAAGATGATCCAACAAGTTGGTCAAAAGATCTTCCTGCGCTACAAGAATATCTGGGGCATGTCGTTCATTCATCCAATGTCTTGTAAGCTGTTCCAATGGCGTGCCCTGAGATTCTTCCTCTGGAAATATGTCGACTCCTCTGTCTTCAACATCTGCAGCCATGGGTTCGCCAAAAGGGTCCTCTTCGGTTTCATTGCGCCTATGGAACGGGGGTTCTGCTTCATCTGAGAGACCACCAGATTTCAAAAGCTCATAATCTCTACCCCAATTCATATTGAAAACAGGGAAATTGATCTGCCAGACTTCTTAACAGTGATCATAGTCTTGATTAGGCGCGTTTTGGGCTGCCCTATAGTTTCGTGACGAGCGTGACGGTCGTTACTGACAAGTCACACTTAAGTTCCTTTCAACTTTCAACTTAGGTTGGCAGATCTCTTGGAAGCTTAATTCTTCATTCGATAGTGGATCGGACGTTGAACGATTTTTAATTCGCTGTTGATGTCACTGTACAAATGGCAGAGCCCAACGCGGCTTGCTTGCGCTAAAAGGCAGCCACCATCCGTCGTGGCGGCAATTCATTGATTCGCGTCGATCACTTGAAATAAGTCCATGTGCCAGTGCCTTGGAAGGTTGGATTTTGAACTGGTCTTATTTTGTCTTTTCGTTAAAAGCTCGCAGATTACTACTTGTCCACCCCAATCCCGAGAGTTGCAATATCGGAGAGACCTGTCTACCTTTTCGTCGACCCAACTATGCGTCCTACTACTATTTCTCCTAGAAGGCGTTCTCAAAGTCTCGAAGTCCAAAAGCGCCCTGCATTCTTCTCCCTGCCACGACAACCTCCTTTCGCGATTAGTCGTGATCGAGCCATATACAGGGACATAGAACGACCACTTATTTCTCGTCCTATGCCAATGGCCCGTCGGTTTGGCACGCCACACCTCAGAAGCACGCCGACACCTCAACCTGTCGTCTCAGTCTCGCCTCACACATCTGGCTGGATACAAGTGGCTGACCATGTTGTTGGACGTCACCCCTACGGAAAGCCTTTGATCTCACGCGTTGCCACTCAAGCTGAAATCGCCCTGATTTCTGGACACATCCACATACCTTGGGCTTACACGCACCTGAAGAAAACCCAACCTGTACCGGTCAAAATTCAAAAACCCGCGGTAACCTATGCACCTTTATCTATCATGCCGCTTGAGGATGTTGGGAATACGCAGGGTCGGCTTATCTGGAGGGCCGTCAATAACAACACGAAACTCTCCAAAGGCAAAATTCATCGCCACACCCACGGCAAAGAAAATATTCCCATAGCACCTCTCCCTGCATACTCTAGTCGCCGCTAGTCGTCTTGATTTTGTTTTCTTCCCCTCGAGTTTGTTCCTTTTTATCACCCTTTGGTTCTGGCTGTCGCTATTTTTGATTTACCCAGCTTCGCTTGCATCAAAACGTCATCACCTATTTTTCGATCTTTCACATGACCGTTTTGATTTCAGTGAACTTCTACTTGTACATAGGCTCTTGTCCATGATTCTTATAAAACACATCTACATCGTGGTGAGATACCATCTGCACGGGACCGTAGTATACTACCTACCCTACCATCTCATTGGCATGATGCTACAATGATCTCGGACCGACGTTTCCACATAGGCAAGGGTACTTCCGAGCAACCATATGGATGCCCTTCAATACCAGCAGCCTGTTGGTTTGCCGAAAAATAGATAATGCTCCTATCTCACATTTTTATGTCACCATCCCGTCATCCATCGCAGATTAATTACTCCTTCCGAACAGACTCTCATCATCATATCTTCTCCATAAGTATACTTCCTTTCATCACGACATAATCTTGTGGCCTTTGCCGTCTTAAAAATAAATGAAACGTTACCCAGACCAGTTCATCAGATAAACTGTAAGCTAAAAACCTTCTCGCAGCCAAAAAAAAAAGCCCTTTGTCTACCTTTTATAAATCGGCGCCACTCGCCACTTTGTCAAAGCAAATTTTCCAACCATAAGCAACCCCAATCACTTGTTGCTGGTACAATATGGGGGAGTCAGCCTTCCAAATACCGACGATTTTTTCCTTGAAGCCAATAAAGCCAGACTGTAAGTTCGATACTAGTGTACCTCAGCATCCTTGGGACTTTTAAAAACATGAAATTTACGAACTCTAGTGATTCCTTCCGATGGCGCCTTCATCAGCGATAGCAAAGCATTACTAGATGTATCTGTTTCCTGGCAAGCAGGGAGAGTGCATCAAGGCGTCAAAACGTTCCAGCGCCGACAGCGTACGGAAGAGGCAGGCTCATCAACGACCCACTTGTGGTACGCCCTCGTTAGTGTGTTGCATAAAAATGAAATCTCCTTCAGGGGGTTATGGTCCAAGGTGGGGATTGACAAAGTATGCAAACAGAGGAGGTGAAGTCGTTCGGCCGCATCAAAGGTGTTCTCATCTCATCAACCAAGGTCTGGGCAATTTGTAGATATTTGCCGGAGATGTCCAAGGTGACGCGCGTCACGTATATCTCAGAGTCGCAGTCGATATGGACGGTGTTATGTACTTCCTCGCCGCCGTTTTCACCTCGAATTTACACAGTATTACAAGCATCTTGGTTGCTTGAACATTCGCATAAACGCAGAGGGTACATGTCTCGTTTTGGTAGAGCTTGACAGTTGATCCACGTCATCATAGAATCATTGTCACCATTCCCATCGATTTGTCATCCAAATCAACTCGAAACTTGGTTGAATTGGAGGAAGAGGGTGTAAGAGGATTCTATGTCTGCGTTGAGCACATACAAGAAATGGCAGGAGAGGCCATCGAGTGGAGAAGAGTGGCCTGTTTAGATCCTGGTGGCTTTATTCCCAAATGTATGACGCAGAAAAGTATTCTGAACAAGCTGATCGAGGTGAATGATCCGTTATCTAGTATTGGCCGTTTTAGATACTGATGTGGTCCCCGTTTGTGTGCACTTCCAGGAAAACATCGAATGCTTGAAATGGCTGAAGAACTTGACGGAGGACGATGCAGGGCAATCTCAAAGTGAAGCCCTTCGCGCTCGGACAAAATTGACAGATGAAGTCAATTATCAGGACAAAAGTATAGGTACAAACACAAAGCAACGACGACCATCTAGATAGCATCATTTTCCACAAGCTTGCCACATATGATATATTTATTTGTGAAGTGGTCAATCCAACCTGTTCAGACAATTCAGATTTATAGATATGTGAATTTTGGAGGCCAAACCTTTCATGTTCTCGCTAGTAAGACATGAGTATCAGCGGAGTTTTGGATGCTACCAACTACTTACATTTCATCCGGTTTCAGGTCTTCAAGTTTGTCAAGTGGTTGATCCACAGCCGTGAGCATGTCTGATGGAAAATTCCAGGAAAATTCTCAAGAGCTAAGAAATAAAAGTCATACCAAGGTCGAAAGATTGCTTAGCCATTCCTCGGGAAGCATCTCGTCCTGAAAAATTACCGTACATCCCATCTATTCGAGCATTAAGAAAGGGTTGGCACAAAAAGATGTCGAGCCTTGACACGCACTAGGGCCATAGAAATTTTTCCCTGCGGTCACATCAAAGACGATGCCATTGATGGCCAACAATATCCTGCCTCCGTCAAGGCCGCTGAAAGGTTGCAAGGTTTTCGGCGTATATATTCTATACACCACTGTCTGTGGGTGCGACTTGGGCATCCAAGAGTATCCTGCCTTGAATTCAGTTGGAATAGTGCTAGGCTTGGACTTGGACGGGAAGATAATGCGTTGAACGGCGTACAAAATGTACAAGAAAAGCGCTGTGTTTATCGGTGTTCCAAGCTCGAATGAAAGGGCCATGTTAACCAACTTATGAGTCTGAAGTTAGTCGTTCAAGTTGACGAAACAACGTGACGCCATGACAAAGGTATGTGACTCTAATCAATCATTGTGTGAACATGATACTTGCCTTGACCTTGAACGTTTAAACTCTCAGGTCAATCCAAACAATTGGAAGTCTGACTCACCTTTATTTCACGGTAGGCGTCTCAGAGCTCCCAGGACCGTGACACATGCCCAGCCTGGCTGTACGTCACATAGGAAATTGTTCTTGTGCTTAGGCTTCCAAGTTCATCAAGTGCAGTAGCTGCACAGTTTACCAAATACGTTCTATCCCCTAACCGCCGACATATGCAAGAGGACGCTCACGAAATGTCACATGCGCACCCTGATATCTTTTCAAAGTTAATAACTACAACGTCAATGACTCGTCGTTCGAACTATGTCATGTCACGTGATGCGCTGCTGTTCCTACAATGTCGAGGACCGAACACGGTACCCACTGTTCAGTCATATGAGTCGAAACGCCGTTGAGGAGTCATTCGAAAATCAGCGTCTTGGAACCGGTATAAATATACTTGTATACCGTCTCATCCTCAGTTTACTCCCCTCCTTGATTCATGGATCACACAGATCTTCCCCCTGAAATCCTCGCCCGGGCTTTCGAATTTGGCGTTCATGCTTTGGGTATCCAATTTCTCCGTCCACTTTCTTGCGTCTGTAGATATTGGCAGGAGATAATCGAAGCGACACCACGTCTTTGGGGCATCATCACTTTGGGAAACACTTCATCGACTCCATCCCTTAAATCACAAATCATAAAAGCCAAGGAATCGCCGCTCTCAATTTCACTCCTCTCCTTAAAAAACAGGCACGAGCCTGTGGTCGATCGTTTGATTTCACTCTCGTATAATTGGATCCATGCAGAAGTGACAACAACCACCATTGCACGTTGCCGATGGGCTAATTTACGCACAAACCTCGAAGAACTTCACCTTGCGCCAGGGAAACCAGTAGACGACGATCCTCGAGATTTTTTTGGCGATACTGACGCTGTTCAACGTCACTCCGAGATAAAATTCCGATCGTTTACTGCTGTCCGGCTGCCGAAATCGTGGATTCTTGGATTCTTAGGCCCATCTATAAGATATTTCTGTTTGCGACGTGGTCATCACGAAGACCCACATTTACCACGCAACCAGCACAATATTTCTAATACATTTCAATATCTCTCTCTCATAAAAGAGGCAGTTAACATCGAGTTGGAAAATCTTGATCATTCGATCCTCAGTCTGCACACTCCTGATGTTATTCATTTCAACAATCTTCAGAAACTGCGCCTTTCCATGGTTCTATATACCTCCACAATCCTTTGTTCTATCTCGGCTCCATCTCTCCAAACGTTGATTATCGATCGCACCCCCGAACTAGGCTTCGGTGCAACCAGCGATATTTTATCTATGACGTTTTTTTCGCCATGGAGTCAGCCGGGTTTTATCCCGGTTTATCTTCACACTCTTGAGCTCGTATCATGCCTAAAAGTCGCCGACGTTCCCTTTTTGATTCGTTGGTTGGCCCACCTCCCCAACATCGTGCGCCTAATTCTCAAAGACGATGCTATCGGCCGTGCAGCAGCATTGGGCCAGGATGCTGGTGTTACCAATCTTTACAAGGCCCTCGCTTCCCCTCTTCCCCCGGTATCATTCACTGTGAATGGTTGGCTATGCCCCTCATTAATGATCCTGCACGTTGAGACTGATCAGGTAGTCGCTGATCTTATACCAATTGCTCGTGCAAGGGGCGGGATTGCTTCTCCAGATCTTGGTATTCCACCGCCTAGCCGTTTACGTCGCATTGAAGCCGTGTTATGCTCAAATTCGGAGCCGGGAGAGAGAGAGCTACTTGACTCCCTGGTGGATCACGCGAACTGCATATGTATCTCCTGTGGCTTAGCAATGGAGTTGATTGGTATGTCACCTGTTGTCCTAAAAGTTTCTGCACTCTGACGTCTAAGTTCAGCATGAAATTCCCGTACTCAAGCAAGTGTCTCAAAACTACCAGTGCCTCGTATCGTCCAAATACTAACCGTTTATTTTTCAAGACTGATAGTTTCCGGACGGGTTTAGCGTTTTGCAACTAAAACAGGTGTACGGACTCTATAGTGTAAACGAACAAGATTTTGACAAATGTAGGGATACTGTGCGCGGCCAGATTCCTACAGGAAGTTGCATGCAAATTCGAATGGATCATCACCGCCTGACAGAAAGATAATGGGAAAAAAAAAATTCTTTGTATTACTGGAGAAGTCAAATGCATTACATAGCTCTGAAAAAAAAAAAAAAGAAAATTTCAAAAAAAAGCGACGAATAAGTTTGCAGAGTATAAAAAATTCATGCGCTCATGAATTGTGGTATATATATGTGTGTGTAATGAGGGAGGGGAAGATAACAGACTCAAACGAGTCGACCCGGCCATATATTCTAAAGAAGTCTTGTAGGGAGGATAAGATAGAAATGTTAGGTGAATACGAACAATTAAAAGCTATTTTGAGTAGTTTTGACCGCTTGCTGTTGCTGTTGTAGTGACGAAGGCATACCAGCAGTCGACGCCATCGAGGGCCGAGGAGAGTGATGTGCTTGCGTGCTATTGCTATTGGGAAGCGACGATGGAGACGGTTGCAGATGAGGAGTTAGTGAATGCTGCCCATTAACATGAGCTCCATTTCGCGAAGGTGTTCGTGGATTGGCAGGCGGCGACCGCAAAGCAGACGGTGAACTCGACATAGCATTCCCCATAGAACTGGCCGTGATCGTAGTACCGTTCAATTGTCCGTCTGTACCATTCACGACAGATGCTGGTCTTTGAAAAGATGCAGTAGTCGTCGCCCGTTGCATCTGATGTACAGGTGATATTTTCATATTTGCGCCTGTCGGTAATTGCATCTTCATGTTCGTCCCATTGGTAGCAAGGTTCATATATGAAGCCGAAATAACCCGACCGACGTTCTGAAGAGCAGCAAGATCAGGAGCGGGTATGTTGGCAAAAGCCGTCTTCAAGTTTTGCATCTGTTGAAGACTCAGACCCCCGGTGGTGTGTGGTTGGTTCTGACCAAATGCTGAGTTAACCATAGGTGTGGTCACGTTGGTCATCGGGGTAAGATGGAAGCCGTTGGTAGGGACACTAAGACCACCATGTTGGGGCGTCGTGTTTTGAGCCTTAGGCCTTACTGGAGAACCATTCAATGTTAACTCAGTATTGGTATCTGGCTGCGGCGTTGGGATGGCTGAGTTTGAGATAGCTGAGGTAACGACAACTTCTGGCTTCTGAGCATCAACATGAGGCATAGCAATCGCCGCTCGACTAGTAGGTGAATGCTGAGAAACAGGGATAGGAATGGGTTGGGGGGGAGCAACATGATGAGAAGTGTTCCCATTATTTTGCAAATTGGAGGCAGGGACAGCAGGAGGACGCATGCCGCCATTGGAAGATATTCTCATCTGAGGTCCCAAAACTGGAGGAGCCATCGTCTTGATTTGATGTTGATTAGAAACCGCAGTACCATTGACCGAAGCAACGGAGGGCTGTTGTGCCACGGGAGCACCGTTCATGGTTGGTTGGCCTTGACGCACGACTGTCTGAGCGTCTCTCCTAGGTTGTTGTGCTGGTGGGAATGCGCCTAATCTGTAGGGGAAAACAACCTGTGGCCGACCTTCTGCATTGATCATATTAAGAGCAGGATCTTTCAAAAGATGTGCATGGTCTTTTTCGGATAACAGTGCCATGGTATGTCTTAAGTATCTGCAGAGGGCACCAGATCAGCTAACGAAAAAAACAACTATACACGAATTATTTTTTTACCTTCCATCATAATCATTAATCAAAACTCTATCCTGCTCCTCTGGACCTCCAGGCCCAACAGCAGGACTGTCATCCTTATCGAACTTCCATCGCTCCTCTAAAAGTCTTCTACTTCCATCTTCCTCCAGATTTTCTGCGTCCACGTCCATTAGTTCATTAAGGCCAAAGAGTGTTGAGCGTGGCAGATTGGAAAAGGTTCGGGGAATAGCATCACGTCGATCCAAGTGGATCCTCCCACCTCGACCATAACGCAAACGGACGGCCCGCGCCATTCTAGGGTTGGTAGGTGGAGAAGATTTTCCCTTGACTAAACCTGACGAGGGCAAAAAAGGTGCATCGGATGGGGGGATATATTTGAAGAGCTTGGACGCTTGTGGAATAGGAAGAGCTTGATAAGGGTTCTGATTCCAAAAATGAGTAAGATTCTAGAAACGATAACACTCAGAAAAATACACTAACCTCAATTTGGTCCTCCCAATGGTGATCGAGATCCTTTTGTCTTGTCAAACTCAGTTCAACCTGCTCCCGGATCATAGTGAGACGCTCCTTGGGGCGCAACGGCGCACGGTGCGGATCGTTTGTCCTGATCTTCAATCCAGGTACACGCCTAAAAGAGAACACTAGTTAGAATTGAGAATTCAGAGGGTACAAGAGACACGTACGTAGCTTCAACGCCTTTCTTAACAGGTCTTTCTTTGTCGATGAGAAGCTCTTCATCCCCTTTATCATTAAGCATCGAAAACTTTCTTTTGAGATCCACGAAAGCCAGTCGTTTCTCCCAGATATCTTGAGACTGATTTGTGCATTCCTTTTTTAGGGTCTCACGTGCAAGAATCGACTTTGCAAGCTCAAGGGGGAATGATAACTCTGCTTGTAGTCGGGCGAGCTTGTCAGATGTCGTCACCTGTGAGGCTCTTGTTTTCCGGGCGGCTTTGACTCCTGTTCTTCTGAAGCATATATACGACTCATTGAGAATATCAGACTCATCGCCCTTCGATTATATTAGTGTGCTATATGCTACTGTTTAAAAGGGAAAAATTCTCACATTCAGAGCGGGGATGATGCGATAACCACCCCGTTCAATCCGTCTATCTTTCCAATGAGGGTAGACAGCCCTTGCCATGCGGATTAACGCATTAGGTGCGGGTATCCATGAAGGCACAATACACGTCGCAAACGTAGCGGGCGTCAAAGGAGTCGAGAAAACATCTTGGTAATCCGCAAACGCTGGGAATTCCATGCCTGTTTCGAGGCCCTACAACGAGAGAAGGAAAGATGTGAGGTAGAATCTTCGAAAGACATAAAAGGTACAAACATGGTGAAGATATTCTGTTCTCTCATGAGTGACTTTCTCAAACACACCCATCACCAACTCGAACTCATCCTCAGAAACAACGGTGGGCTGAGAGGCCTCAGGCTCTTTGCCCTTCGCCTTTGCACTGCGTGATGAAGTCCTCGTGCCAGATACAGCGCCCTGCGCACTGGTACCTTCACCGCGTGCCTCCTCGTTGTTCTTATCAAGCCACTCTTTATCTCGTTCGTCCATATAATATGTGAATCCATTGCCCAGTCCGTTAGTGATGTTCTCTTCAACGGTCGCAGACGTGACTGCATAAGTCGTGGGGTCCTTCCGTTTATTGGATAGATATAACTCATCATAGTTATCAACGACTCCGGTAGAATCTGGGGTAGGAATAAAGGCTGGTTGCGCAGTCGCACTTGACTTTTCGGCAGCACCGCGCGAAGGCCGTTCATTGCTCTGGTTCCTATGAACTGCAGAGAGGACTTGCTGCAAGTGATGTTCCTGTAAATGTGATTTGTCAGCATGTTTGTAATGCAATCCGCGGGTCGCACAGCCACAAAATGATGATCGAACGTGGCAAAGAATTAAGGTGTGGGCGACACTCACATTGGCGTCCTCAGCGTCAACACCGGCGACAAGATTGTTGAGTAAATGTTTTTCTTTATCTTCGTCTGGAATAAGGACCCCATCTGCATCAAGAGGGCCCTGGTAGATCTTGAGGCGTGTTTTGTTTCTGAGAGTAGAAGCGACCGGAGGATTTCGGGGCATGAATCAATGAGCGAAACGCGTCAAAGAATAGTCTACAAGACTACAACAATAACTGAACAGGATCCAGCGAGCCACCGAAATTGTTGTCGCGATTGGCCAATTAGGTTCACTTTATTGCCGGCCCGGACGTGATCACAAGTCGTAGACGGCGGTTGTTTGGTCCACAAACAAAGAAATTGCCGATATTGAGGTCAACCTCGAAACTTAAAAGGTCTTAAATATCTCAATGGTGAGGACTGTTCAATCACGCGCATAACTGTAGGGCCACGTTTATGGACCAAGGGCCTCACTTACACACAAAAAACTCACCTAGCATTGTCATTCGATGATCTAAAAGTGTGCAACTGCACAAAGCTGTTAGTAAGAGCTGCTTGCAATAAAAGACCCGAACTTTTGTGAGAACTCACGTATTAAATAGCTATGATTCAACATATAAGTGAAAGTAGATGTTGCAGAGCTTATAAAAACAGTTCACCTGAGATAAAAATAAGAGATATTCAACCAGAATGGGAGCGACTGAGAAACCAAGCCCAAGGGAGGCCTGACTAGAATGAATTAAGCTGGTGTGTGGGATATAAGAGGTGATAAGTACCTCTCTTAGCATTAACGCCTCCCAGAACCCGTAGAAGACTAGATTTTTAGAGAGGATGGCTTCCTTAATGAAAAGTGACCAGTCAGCCGGGCAGTCTTTGTGAGGTGAGGTCCATAAACGAAACCTAGAAGGAGAGAATGTAGGAGTTGCGAGAGATTGAGAACTAGTGTTCAGGGGCGCGCAAGTCTCATATCAAAGACTCAGTAAATAGTTTCTCATATCCATCGTGGAGAGCTAGATTAGCAAGAAGAGGGAAGACGTCAGCTATCGATAACGCACACCAGGAATGCGCAGTCCGATGAAAGATAACGTACTGACAAAACTCCCACCCCCCATCTTCATTGACCCACCCATCCGCTGGGCCTGATTCTTGAATGCTGTGTCAATGATAGTAGTCTGGGGGAAATCGGTTAGCAACGACATGTATCCCACAACGTGTCATTGAGAGTAGGGAGAAGTTGATTATTGCTAATCTCGAGGAGTACAGGTACGACAGAGGACCTCAAGCCATTGGAGCTATGGGCATTGGGCAGCTCGAGCTATCGGATCCAATATATTCTGTCTCGAAAGAGAAAGAATATGTGTAGTAAGAGGTGGATTCAAATAAACCGCGAGGCGAGGGAACTCTACAGCAATGGCCAGCCGGTCCGATCCCAGAGGGGCCAGTCAGGAAAAACAACTCAGGAGAGTTGGGATAAATTTGAGGTCCGATACCGAACGCATATATGGAAAGTTTGAGTGAGATGGGAGGTAGTGGAAGCCAGTGAGAAGTAGTCGACGAGGTCGGGTATGAAGACAACCTGAGGCCTCGGAATCGGATCGAGCCTCAGCCACCCAGCACGTGTGTCATTTCTTCTTCGGCATTTTCCGGAACTCAGATACACACTGAACTTGTGCTTAGTGCCCTCCCAACTTCGAAGTAGCCACGGCGCAACGGCAGTCTGCTTATTATGAAAAGCGATCATCAATAGGAGCCCACCTAAGATAACGCTGAGTGTATTAATGATATCTGTGACCCAGTGCGCAGAATGTTGACAAATTTAGTTAAATATTAATCATCTTTTTTTTTTAAGGCAACAAGAACGCGTTTCTCATTCCGAACTTAACGAGAATGTCTTGTCGTTGTCTTGTGAAATCTGAATGTTGACTGAATCAAAGAACCAAGATGATGAGATATGTGTCAGAACGGCGGCAGAGTTTGGAAGTAACAGACATCTATGCAGGCTGTAGACTACCAACTCAACTTAATTATTTGTCCCAAGTCGTTGAATAAACTACGCCTTATATCAACCTGGAACCAAGACAATAAATAGATCGGATTTAAGCGTCCCACAGGAATCCTATCCTGTCAAACAATTGAAAGAAGTTAGTCAATGCCTAGAGCGACTTCTAACCCATATTGACCGACTTCAATTCATCGGAAACATTGGCCATCATTGTCTATTCTACGTGCAGATATACTGAGTTTCAAGGTTTATACTAATACAGTCATCCACCAGCAAGCAATACGAAAATCATGTAGAATCCGTAAATTATAACCTTTTTCCTTGATTATTTTTGTAGAACACTCATTGACATTACAATATCTTTTGTTTAAAATTTCAGAGCAAAGGAATAAGTCTATGCTGAGCTTCAAAAATTGGCGTATCATTACATAATATTGCTCCTTGCATAGTTCCAGGGTGCCATATTTGGAAAATAACTAAAATTGAGCAATTTTTTCTATGTCTAGAAATCTCCCTTTGGTTATATAGTATAAAGCAGCTATGTCCTGGTATAATTTATTTCACCGAGAACAGAGGTGTCTGACCAAAGTTATAAGCGATACAGAACTGTACCACTTGATGGTAATTGGTGCAGGCGCGACAGCGTTGCAGGTCTACCGAGAGCGTCCTTCCAAGCGTAAATTTTTATAATAGGAAAAGATTTGTACCACCGTCCTTCGCGTATCTCATAAAAATCCAGTGGAGAAGCCCATGAAGAACAAATTTGGATGGCGCATGGTGAGCGCCGATGACACCGCCAGTAGAAGGTAGATGGCCTGACTAAGGTTCCATTCCCAGCGATGCTACAAAGACTGCACCTGCGGCAACACTAATTCATGCGATATGTCAGTTCCTCTCCCAGGTAAACAAAAAAATAGTGAGGTATAGACGCACTTTGAGCAGAAAACCACACGACCAAATTTATTGGTAACCATGTGGAGAAGACACAACTGTATCAACTATAAAAAAAGATCTCCCTTCTTGAATCACTGAACGTAATATACCCACGCGGTAACTGGAACCAGCATTAAATATCAAGCGCTAAACCCCCAAAGTAACTTCCAACTCTTCAACGCTAACACTTTGTATGTTCTCCTTGAGGCACGATTAGGATGTCCTAATTTCTGGACGACTTCCGCATGTAGTTGTCGCACAGTGTCGTAAGCTCATGAATAGCCACAACCACGAACGTCCTGTTTCTCAAGTTGGATTACGAGGTCTGCTTTGGCCTTGGATGAGTTGTAGTGTACTGCGATATTGCAACTACGATGTGAGCTATTGCATTCCCGATGCCTCCACTCTTATCAAGATTATTTATTTGATAGATCGTGTTACCTGATATGACGATTCCAAAAATGTACGTGTTATCAACGCGATCTTGCTGCTCTGGCTGTGGAACTATCCGAGTAGTCGTAATCCCGTACCAAGAACAGCCAAGAACGTCCACACGCCGGACGATCATCGATCAGGGACACAACTGTCACCATCATTAGATAAGGATTTGTAGCGAAAAACATAGTTACCTTGATATAAGCTCTCGTGGGTGGGTTGCTTTAATTGAAATTGCTGCATACCATAAGTTTTGGCTCGCTAACATGTTTTTAGTTCGGATGATTGCAACTAGATATTACAGTTGCCATGGTGACAGAGGGAGGTGAGTAAATCCGAAACCGGAGCCTGTACGATAGTTATCAGCTGTTATCAGCGACGCTCAGTTGTCCGGTCGCTAAATCTACATACCTTGCCATGGTCAAAAAAGGGTCAAAAGGAGAGCTTCACAAGGGTGACCGCCACCGTCATCTCACGCCCCCTCTCCCATTTTCCATATTGCCTTTACGCTTAAAGTGAGGTTCTCCCAAATTTGTCCCTACGTTGGATAGATCATCATGGCCACCTTTGCTGTCAAGCTCAATGATGCAGTACGTTGACTCCATTCTTTTGATCATGATAATGTGTTGCTTTATAACTCGTGTTTATTTCTCTCTCTAGGTGGCAAAATCATTTTTGGGGAAATGGTTCCAGTTGGAGGGGTCAGGATCTAACAGGGAACGTTTAGGGTCGCGATTCACGGTTCGTTCTAACCAGCCAACTTGCGGAATACATGTAATATGTCTTGACTTGATATCTACCCGCAGACTGAAATTCGTGCGGGCTTGACAACATGGGTGGGTTTCAAATCAGACCCACGGCGTTGGATTCATGAACTCATCATCGTAACATAAGGCCGCCATGGCGTACATCGTTCGTATCCATTTGATCGTTACGATATAATAACCCCACCTCATACCCCGATACTCAATAGATTTCTGTCAATGCCTCCATTCTATCCGGCACTGGCGGCACCTGCGAATGTCCTAGCACTAATACTGATCATTGCGTCTCAGATCAGACATACCTAGCCTGTGTAGACGAAGTTCGCCAAGACCTCATTACTTCAACGGCCGCCATTTCAGCTCTATGTAGTTTTCTCATGGGCTTATTGGCAAACCTTCCTGTCGGATTGGCACCTGGATTGGGTCTCAATGGATATGTGAGTCCTGCCCTCAATAAATCGCTCGGATAATCTTTTTCCCCTGAATCAAAATCATATCTATCAGTTTGCATATAGTGTTGTAGGCTTCCATGGAAGTGGCATCATCACTTATCGTGAGGCTCTAGCCGCTGTATTCCTTGAGGGGTAAGGAATATTCACCGTGTAACGCATTGGCCTATCTTTACCCTTTCTAAGATGGATTTTCTTTTTCCTATCCTTGCTTGGTCTTCGACAGTGGCTTGTACGTATCATGCCTCAGTCATTAGTGCTCTCCGTTGGCGCAGGCATTGGACTTTTCATTGCGTCAGTTTGGATCGCCTATCCCTTCAGCAAGCATGCTGACCGTTACTCATTCATATATAGATTCATCGGGCTATGTATGTCCCCATTCGTTATTTAAATTCGGACGTAGAAGCCCACCTCACAAATCACTATGCAAGCTCCAAGCGGTCTGGGCGTTATTGGCGGAAATACGGCCACCTTTGTCGGTTTGGGAGGGTGTACGCCAGACCGTAAGTAAACAAGATATCAGCCCATGGTTTACTAAATACCTTAAACAAAAGAAAGGTTTTATTAGCAGTAGTCTTCCGAACTACTGTAATAACGGCGTGATGCGTAGCCCAACAATGTGGTTAGGTATTTTTGTTGGAGGGTAAGTGCCCGAAAGACTCGGTGACACACGAAAGAGGCTTATCATACTCCTATAGAATATTTACAGTGCTTCTGATGATATACCGCATCCGTGGGGCCATCCTCATTGGCATTTTTCTGGTGTCTATTATTTCTTGGCCCCGACCTACACCTGTGACATATTTCCCACATACTCCCGTTGGAGATGCCCTTTTCGACTACTTCAAGAAGGTGGTGAGCTTCCGTAGGCTGCACAAGATAGGAAATGTGCTTGATGTCAGTACCATTTTTTGGTTCCTGTAGTTGATTATTGACGAATCCCAGTATAACTTTAGGTGTGATCCTTAATCTCAGCCGAGGGTGCTAATATAACCTTTCCATTAGAAAAGGCAAGGTATGGTATGCACTCGTCACCTTCCTCTACGTCGATATCTTGGGTATGACTTTCACTTTCTCAATTATTGCGCTTTTTTAAAGAGTGTTAAACCTTCTAGATACCACGGGGTAAGCCTTATTTAGCAGTTCTGTGGGCCTCAGTCCCTGACCTAGTTTGGCAGTACTCTTTACTCTATGGCCAAATTTGCCGGCCTTCGGGATCCAATCACACTAGATTTCGAAAATTCAACCATCGCTTACTGTGTCGACGCTTTCTCCATCAGCATGGGGGCCCTCTTGGGTGTGAGCCCTGTCACCGCTTACGTTGAGAGCGCTACTGGGATCAGTGGTAAGTCTTCTTAGTCTCATATGTGGACCCATCCACTAATTACTACAGAGGGTGGCAAGACCGGAATCACTGCCATAGTCGTTGGTATCATGTTCTTTATTTCCGTTTTTTTCGCGCCTATCTTTGCATCCATCCCGCCCTGGGCAACTGGTAGTGCGTTGGCCATTGCTGGTTCTTTGATGGTTCGGAAGTGCGTCTGACTGATTATTTGCCAACTTGAATTATATCTGACAAACCTTTCTTTTATTTTGCGTATGTAGCGTTCTCGAAATCAACTGGCATTATATAGGCGATGCTGTGCCTGCATTCCTTACGCTTATAATCATCCCATTGACATACAAGTAAGCTGGTCTTTTTTTGGACACCGTGCTCATTCCAATAATCGTATTTCTATTCAGCATTGCATATGGCGTTATCGCAGGCGTCCTTTCATACATGATATTGAACGGCATCCCACTATTTTTGAGAAAAATCTCCAAAGGTCGTATTGTTCCCCCAGATTATGACCTAGCTGAAGAATGGGTTATCCCGCCTGGTGGAATCGTTCCCAGTTGGATGTAAATTTATTTATTTATTGCTTCATCATTTTTCATTTTCACTTATTCGACTTTTTTTTTGTACAGATTAAGACTCCTTGGACGTCCACCCGTTGATGATGAAGAAATTACTGAGAAAGATGAGCGCAGGTCTGCTGATATTGGCACTGGCAGCATTAGATCAAAGTAAATGTATGTAGCATTTTAGTGATCTTATTGATTTGAAAACTCAACAGCTTGACTTATAGCGTTAATACTTACTCCATTGCTGTAGAACATTGTAAAAGGCCAAGCGTTTGGTTCTTGTAGTCGATTGGGCTCAGTCGCGAGTTTATGTAAACGCTTATGATTTATCGTTCTTATAATAAATTTACTTTACATCAAATCTAAAAACAGCCGAGTTTTTGATCGCAACTCACGTGAGAGAAAAAAAAACTCGCGCCATTTGTGGTCTTACCAGCTCTTTTTTTTTAAAAAAATAACAAGTTACACAGGCTTCCCTGTGTTCTTCTCCACTTACCACCATGTCACTGCTAAATTCGACGGTGTCGTCTGCTTTTCACGAATTATATAGTGGCACGGACTTTACATCACTCAATTGGTTCGAACAACAATGGGCAGCTTGGTATATCTGGGTTGGGAACCCCGTCGTTGCTACCGGGATATTGGCTTTCGTTGTTCATGAGGTGAGTGTTAGAATTTAGATGCAACGACGGCCGACACCACCTAACTTCATCTGTTGTAAATAGGTTGTTTATTTCGGTCGTAGCATTCCATGGATCGTCATCGATTCAATGCCATACTTCCAACGATGGAAGTTGCAACCTGACAAGGTGCCTACGGCAAAAGAACAGTGGGCTTGTACCAAGCAAGTCTTATTTTCGCATTTTACTGTTGAACTCCCGTTGGTATGTGACGTGGTCTATTTCCTAGCTAACTGAGAAGCTTAGGGATTTTCTTACTATAGATCTCGCTTTTCCACCCCACCGCTGAAGCCTTTGGCATGAGCACTTACCAGGTTCCCTTCCCGTCGTGGAAGGTAATGGTGCCTCAAATCTTTTATTTCTTCGTTTTTGAGGATTTCTTCCATTTCGTCGGTAAGTCAACCTCTGTCCAGTGACTAGCCAATTATCCATCCGACTTCTCTTCTAGCGCACCAGGCTCTGCACACCCGGTATCTCTACAAGCACATTCATAAAATCCATCACAAATACTCGGCACCGTTTGGATTAGCCGCAGAATACGCTCACCCCGCTGAAGTTTTCATCCTGGGAGCTGGTACTATCTGCGGTCCATTGTTATACTGCTACTTCACACAGAACCTCCACCTCTTGACCGTGTTCATCTGGATTGTTCTACGTCTCTTCCAGGCCATCGATGCACATAGTGGCTACGGTCAGTAACCTTCGGCACTTGTTTTTTAGTTATTGTATTGATAACTCAACTCGCTCTCTCTAGACTTCCCCTGGTCCCTAAACCATATTCTTCCTTTTTGGTCTGGAGCTGAACATCACGATTTCCACCATATGGCATTCACCAACAATTTCTCCACATCATTCCGTTGGTGGGACCGAGTCTTTGGTACTGATATCAAGTATCGGGAGTATCGTGCGCGTGTGAATGCGGCGATGGAAAAAATGGGTGGTGCTTGTACGAAGGAGCAGCAAGCTGCCATTGAACACAAGCTGCTGGTGCAGGTGGAGGCTGAGGGTTTGAGAGCCGCGGCTGAGGCCGAAGGCAAAACAACAAAGACAGAGAAAGTCCAGTAATTGCATGACAGCCTTATATATATACATATCATCAATTATAGATAGTAATTGAGAATCTTACTTTCCAGAGTTCAGGGTACTTAGAGCACCAACATTGTTGTGACCATTCCGATCGATCAAGGGAATTGTATGTAGTATGTATTGAACTATTGGAAATTGGTAGCGAATGAATTTCAAGGAGTTATCTAGTGAGTTGTGAGTAATCGAGGACTATAGGGTTATCCACTCCGCGTTCAGCAGACCATACTACCCGTCCAGAACCTTCATCGATACACGTACGTATAATCGGACGTTATTTCACTTCTCAAGAGAAACATTTCGCCATGCAATTGGGCCAGGGTTCACCATAGTTGGCCGCGCTGGCCATGTATAAAGCGTCAAGGTCACTATATAATAGGTGCATATAACGGTTTGATGGTACCCTTGGGTAGGATCTGAATACCCGGGGAAGTCGCACTTCCCATTCGTCAATGTCACCATGCATGGGGGGTCGTACATGTCATCCCGATAGTCGATGGTGAGTCCAGAAAGACGTTCGCAGAGTACAACTTAAATCGAATGGAATCGACGCATATGAAGGGTCCCGATACGGAAGAATCTTTGAGGCCTTCAATGATTGTATACCATAGAGGCTTGACCGAATCACTACTAGTAGTGGGTATAGTTGCGGTTTCCTTGATAATATGATAGTTGTAGAGCATCATGAAGTCTCGATACACAGCCAACAATGCATTTCTGGTGTAAAAAGCTTTATGAGAATGAAGACATTAGCAATAATTGACGAGTTGGAATAGTGTGCCAGCCAATACAGCGCAGTATGGCAGTCTCGGATATAGTATGCGCATACGATATGTCAATGAAGTCCCATTTGCGCGAGCCCAGTCAACGATAACTGTGTAGATTAGCCTCGTGTTTATCCAAACTGAAAAGGCCACAAGTTGCCCACGGAGAGATAGAGAAGGGCAGAACTCAATGGTGGGATCGAGTGAAAAAAGAGACTAAAAAGTGTCGCACTTGAGCCTATGCCGCTTTGTTGATAATCGAGCACCAGAGTGACCTGCCAAATTTCAGCTGAAATTTCTACAAGGTGGATAGAAGGGATAGTTTTTAGAAGCAACACAATGTTGAATCTAAGACACGGTGAGTCTGTGTCCACATCCACAGGTTTATGAAGGCAGGTGAATATCCCATTGCTTTGAGATGAGGGGCACGCAAGTAGGAATTTGAGCATCGAGGTCACAGTAGTTCACGGAACCAGTGGATGTAGCAACCAGCAACCATCGTCCTCCTAACAAGTCCCTCAATGGGAATATTGCGCTGGCGAGCCGGGGATTCGTCATCTGCATCCCAGCCCACCTGAGCGGTTTTCCAGCGTAAGATCAAAGATTCTAGTTCCGGGGAAGTGTACATTTGCATTGGCCGTTCCAATGATATAGGTGGCGGCATGATTGAGGTAATATAGCTTTCAAAAAAAAACATCAAGCCAGACTGGACGAGCTTTTGAAGCTTCATAGAGACGCTGGCATGCTACTCAAGCTATGAGAAACAAAATCCGAGAATGCCTACCAAAGTACAAACATAGCCTTCGGACGCGTAGTATATCTTGCCAGTGGAGCCTTTTCAACACCTCAATGAGCAGTTCAGGGGCTAGCCTCTCTGTCAGATGGCACGGTAGTACTTGCTCAGAATGGCTCTGAGCCAGATCTATATATCAAATCCAATGAAGTGAAGCAGCGGTATGCTCACTGGTAAGTCGGTGCCCACTCATCGTACCGTTCGATGGTACTAGTACTCGTAGGATGACTGTTACATAATATTACTTTAGGCGAGCTTTTACAACAACACGGATGTTAGCGCCAGATGCAAGGGACCCTCAATTGTCCGCGACAACCTCGTCGTGCTCGCCATCTGGCTCACGGGTGCCCACCTTATCAACTAAGTTCTTGCGTACAGAAGTCCCAACCAGTAGCCTCGACGAGCATGTCCCTGTGAGACACCTATCCATCCTTCCTGTCGAGGTCCTCGATAATATCCTTCAACCTCTGACTCAAAATGAACTGATATCTCTTCTTGTGGCCAATAAGTTCTTTTACGCCCTCTCTGCACGTCAGCTCTACCACACCATCACCATTGATTGTGCACGGCGATCCATTGCTTTCTTCCAAACAGTTCTGAATAATCCAATAATTCCTCCTCTCGTGCGCTCTCTAGACATAAATATAACCAATCCGCATCTTCTTAAAGCCTTCTACTGTCTTTTCCAAAAAGTCTTGCAGCAATTACCAGCCCTCGTCACCCTCTTCCTTGATTTCCCGAAATTTCATTCACCTCAATGGATCCTCCACGGTTGTACATTCTCCTTGAAAAGCTTCACTACTTCTATGCACTGCACCCACCCTCTGGCCCAGTTTCTGGACACCCAACACAATATCACTCATCTCACACTCCGCGGATTTCAGAGTGACAACTTATCAATATTGCCGTTCCTCGATATGTCAGATTCTGGAACTAAGGAAGAGGAGCAATTCAAGCTCAAACCCACGTCCCTGCCCAATCTCACCCATTTCAACGCTATCCACGCTGGGGCGCCAGTTATTCAAGCTGTCGTTGAAGACCGGCCGGTGGAAGTGGTGTCAATCCCCCTCTTCCCCTCCTTATCGATGGACTCGCTGTTGGCGCTGCAATCTTCCTCAGTTCCAATGAGGAGGCTCAGCCTTATTAGCTTTGACCCCGAAGCTCCTCATTTCCTGTTTCAAGTTTTGTCGGACGGTTTTGCGCAGTTGGAGGCGCTTCATGTTGTTTTTCTGATGACTGATTACACGAAGGTTTGTTAATGCTATCTATCTTGTCAGCAGTTTTTATTTTTTCTCTTATTTTTCTCCCCGTATACAGGAACTTCTCGAACAATCAGGTAGCCTTCTAAAACATTTCAAATCCTTAAAAGTACGTTCTTTTTTTTCTTCTTTGTTTGCTCTCCTAGTTCATTCTCCTCGTTACGTATTCGTTGACCCCTGTCGTGTATTATCAGTACATCACTTTCATGGCAGCATCGGGCGAGGAAACAACAACTATAGACGAAAGGGTGATCGCTAAGCAATGGCATAGCTCCTGCCCGACACTCAAGACTATCATCTTGCCCAAAGGAAGGGTGTGGTTTCAAGGAAGGGCGGACAATACAGGCCCGGATTGGGATTGCTTGCCAGATTCTCAGAATACTACGTCTTGACTGTTTAAATATTGAATGTTCTGTTATGTACTCCGATTTCCTTCGAAAGATATGTAGCTTACTCGGGATATGAATGGCAATTGCAATTGCTTTATGCTGAACCTCTCCTCTTCTAACTTCTAGATCACGAGTCCCCCCTGATCCTAGTATAATGTATTTACAGAGAAATCTCGCATGCAATGCTAAGAAGTACGACTCAGCCCAAAGCTTGCTACTCAACGGCACGGAAACGAACTTTTGCCAAGAATTTTTTATAGTTAAGAATAAAAAAAGAAATCATTATGAATACAATCTATCTCCTCTCAGAGGCTAAGTAATATGATGCAAAAAAATTCGTGAAAACGTTCGTAAGATAATCGTGGTTTTCGAAGGTTGGCTATATTATTGTACTAATTATTGATACAATTGCGAATGAAATACCGAGATGGGTGCGAAAGTGTTTGAATGAATGAACGGCCTGGGAACAGGGGGCGGTATGAGGCGGTTGAAGAAAATGGAATAAGTAAGGGCTGAAAGAAACCCGTTAATGGGATGTTCGCATCAACGCCCATGCAGCGACACCAGCTGCGATAGCGAGGACCATGGTGACGAGGAGTGCAAAGAGAGACCGACGAGCCCATTTGAGCTCTACTTTACGCATCTCCGCAATGATTTGTTGTCGTTCGGCCTCTGTCTTTTCTGGCATCCATGCTAATACCGAGTCAGACGTGGTGGGTGGCTCGCGCAAAGGCGAGAAGAGGATGAATGCTCCGAATATCCAGAATGGAGGGAACACTATCAACCAAACGAAACAAATTGATGAGTGATCGTGATCGTGGATTGTTTACCAGAAGGAAGATAGAAACTTACAAAATCCGAATTTGAAGAGATACATTGCGAGTGTGACTGGCTCTGCGTATGGGGTGTATTCAGGCAGATTGGATTCTTCAACATAGGGTGGTGGCACTTCCGTGTTGTTTTCATCATGACGACTCTCGTGGGTGCGAGTGGATGAGAATGTGTATCCGAAGAAGTCATCCATGGGGTCAATGGGACTAGCGACCCGAGTAGGAGTCCGGACCTCGTGAGTTAACACAGGCGTTGGAGCGGAAGGTGGTGCAGTAATGTATGAGCCGCTCAGGGTGTTCTGAGCCTCGATGTCAACGTTGTATGAGGTTGAAGCTGGAGAGGATGATGATGTCGCAGACATTTGGAATATTGGTAGAGAACGGGAGGCTGCTGTGGATGATACGATGGTTGAGGAATGTCAAAAGCAGGAGCTTGGATGGGGGCCATAGTTCGAATACGGGATGGGTTATATAGGTCCGCTTCCAAGAGCAATCCACCAATTTTTTGCCACTCGTTGTCAAGGCCCAATATGGCAAGTTTGGATTGGTACAATTACTTGTAAACAAGAACATGGTCGATGGCTTCACTCATTTACGCCTATTTTGACCTTTATTTTTCCTAAATGTTGCTATGGTGCACATAACACAAGTGAATCTGGCAATAAAATATTTTTATAAGTCTGGATAGAGCTTGCGAGCACAGATATTTGTATAATATCTATTTAAGGAAGGTCTTTGAAAAATTCCTTACCTGGTAATTGCCCCGCCTCTCAATCACGAACAATCCACCACTCAGGATTTAACCAATCGCACCAATCAATTGCCGCTGATTCTTCTTCGACTCTTAACTCATTTGGCTCCCAATCCAGTAACTCAATCACAGCATGGGTCCTGTGTTATTTCGAGGATAAACCTAGATATTGACATAGGAGTGAGCCAAGATGATGGGTTTAGGACTCAAGTATATGACTTTGACTATAAGGTGAATACGATTCAGGTCTGCGTTTGCTGTTATGATGTGTTGGCGGGATGATGGAACAGCTGTCTGAAGATAAGCCATACAGAAAGTGCTCGACTTTTGAGGGTTCTCTTCGGGAAATGAACTATTTTTTCCCTGTGGCACAATTGTACAATCCTATAGATCGAGAAGTTCGGGACCTGCCGCGGTTTTTCTATCAGGGATTCGGTGGCACGGTGGCACTTATATACTGTCAATAGAAGCATGCCAGTGCGAGAGACTGGTAGTTAGGATCATCGACAAAGGGTTCATTCACCCAGGCCATAGCGTTTTGAATCCACCAAAAAATCTAGGAATGATACCAAACCGCAACTTGATCTAGTTCTTGTGCGGTAGCTCATATATTATATAACACTCAAAGCGATGACGTTCAAACTTACGCGTAAAATCTCCTTATAATTACATAAACTATCACAGTAATTGAGAGCATCGATATCGTACTGTGAAACACCACAAAACACGGCTCCACATACAACTAGTTCCTCCGCCTTTAGAATAGAACTGCATTAATTATGCCTCCTAGCATACGGTCTGCTGTAGTAGGGACCAGAGATTCAATCCTGACAAGCATCCCTTCCTCCGACAGCTTGCTTAATTCGTCTTGCACATCAGGAGTAACGTGATACCGGAAGGTGGAAAGAATTTCAGCCAGTTTTAATTGAGAAACTCCGGAAATGTTCTGAGAGGTTCCACCGTCATATAAATGCCATCGACGAGCGAGTACGTCGACAATGGTACGACAGTCGCAGAGCACCCGTCCTTTGTACTCGAAACACTTGAGATTTGGAAGCAAGTATCGACTCGAGTTGCTCGGTGGATCGAGTGAGGTTACGAAATGCCTAGTCAAGCCCATATCTGCATTTGCGAAACCTAACATCTCCAGACGGAGGTAGGTAAGGGAAAGAATCGCTTCAAGGCATGAAATCAAGTCGGCGTCTTCGAATTGATATTTTTGAACGGTAAGACATTCAAGGTTACAAGCTGATCGTAAAACCAAGGATTTTATGGGAGAGAGAAGTAACTTTTCGGGGCCGTTATAGTGGATACGAAGATGAGATAAGGATGGAAGTGTTATGCTGTCGAAAAGCGACATGGACGCTGCTTTAATCAGTATGACGTCGAGGTGTTTGAGCTGGGTATGAAGCATGATGGTTCTAGAGGTGAAGCTGTCCGGGGAATAAACGTGTTCTAAATGGCATTCCCCCAAATTGGGAGATTGTCGTAGAACCTTCAAACACTCGGTGACAGTCAACAACTGTATTCTGAAGCTTCTAATTTGCTCCCATGGCAATACTATGGCTGCAAAATTGTAGCCAGATAAATCGACATCGAGAAGTTTTGGAGCGGTAAGGAAGATATCAGGAGGGGTGTTGAAAGTTGAGATGGTGCTTTTCGAAGGGTGCACAGAAACCGAGGTCAACATCGGAAAATTAACATTTTTGAAAAGATGGTGACATTGGGGTGGTATGGGGGAATTAAAAATATGCCAGTAGTCAGATCTGATGACAAGAACCCGTATAATTGCTGTAAAGGCACAAACAATGGATTCGTGCTCGTCCTCCGCGATGAGTTTGATTGAGAGCGGTGCCGACCTTGCTTTCAGTAACCAATCCTCAAGTAACTGGACTTGGGCACCGTGCCGCTTCCGAGAAACGTGTAACAAGATGGTGTTCCAGAGTGAAGGAGTGGACCAGGCGCTATCTCGCCATAGTCTGCAGATCCTCCCAATGAAGAGAGGGGTTACCGCTTGCTTGTGACCATTGTCGATAGGTCGACAAGCTATTTGGAATATTTCAGTGAGGATTTCGGAGGGGATTCTTGTGGTAGGTGACAAGCCGTTGATTTTTCTCCTTAAGAAGGCACGCCTTTGTGCGAATTGTGCCATCATAGTCTCAATTGACTCTATCTCCCTTGCTAGGCTAGCCACCTTTTTGTGCTAGATCTTAGCTTTGTCAAAAGAGGTGTATTAAATTACTCGCCGATTCTGAGGTATCTGTACCAAGCATAACAGACTCCGATACATTCCAATCAACTGGTGAGAGACATCTATCGCATAACATCGCCGAGAACAGGCTTGCGATGTTAGAGAACTAGGTATGAAAAGACTGAATTATGTAGCGAGTAAAAAAAAAAAAAGGGAACAATTTACCAGCCATCTCTTATGCATGAACTAGGCTTTGGCGTGGAAATGCGCATGTTTCCAACGTGTTGAATGAGTTTTGTAGGGCAGTCCTTGCCCATCTGCTTGTCTAATTCGATCGGTGACTGTAAGCCAGGAATAAAATAGACTCCCGCGGATTCCTCGAGATTAGACTTGTGATTCATGATCACAAGAAGGATGTGTTGGCTGAACGTCAATAGATGAAGGCAAGTCCTTGCAAATGGTTCAAGGTTGTTCCACCAAGAGCGGGACAGCTATGTGTCAGTGTCAGCATGTTTATTTATAATTTATTTACTTACCTAGTACATACTTACCTCACCTGACTCATGTGAAGCCAACTGCCAGTGTCTTTTCAAGCTTGCGGCCTAAGTACATGTAAGTCCTAAATGACTATGAAGTAGGCAAATTAATAAGACCCAGAACCAACCCAGGACATGCAAGATCTGGCTCATGTAGTAGAATAGAGCCTTTGCACCTCAAAATTGCCAAGCTAACTTATTTTCAGTAAAGAAAATTTCATGTCGCTACTTGCATTATGTGTGCCATATTGCTGACTGCTTTCGTTTCAAGATTTAGAGTTTGCAGACCTTTGGCACAATTTTGTCCTACGCAATTCGTGCCGCCGAGTGACCACGTACATCGTACCTTCGGAAAGTTGAAACATCGTTACAAAGCGAAATCACCAAGTTCTCATGTCAGTTGATGCGTGGAAAGAGATTTCTATCGCGTCCTAATTGCCTGGCACTAGAATACTGCGCAAATCAAATTTGAAAGCTTGAGCGCTCAACAGCAATGGCTCATGATGGTCGCTAAATGTGTAATACGGTTGCATTGGATAGTTGGCCTACAGCTTCCTTTCTATCCTGATTTTTATCATATATAATCTCAGAATTTATCGGTGAGCTATTTTCACTCTGGGGCCCGCAGCATACTCATGACCAGCAGTTTCAAGCTCCGCAATACTGTGGATCGTTCAAAAGGATGGAATTACACTCGTCACCCCACAAGTTTCATCTGCCTTAATGACCGAAGGGATCAACATCGATCTCTTCCCTGCACCCATTCACCCTCCCAGGTCATCAAGCCCGAATAATCCGTTAATTCCTCGTACATGGCCAGGAGTTTCGCCATCGTCGACTACTACGCTTCAAGCTATATTGAGTGACAATTACAAACGATGGCATGTTTTCTTCAATGAACGAGGATTTCATAAGTAAGACTTGTCATTGATTCATTTGTGATATCTAGACTTATAGATCGTCTTGTATAAAGTCATTCAGCTCACACCGCCTTGACTCTATGGTGCCTTGGCGCTGATAAATCCATCCTTGAATCTGCTTACAGGCTGAGCAGCGAGTACCAACGAGCTGCATTCCCTTCCCCTAACTCTATCAATCAGCAAAACTGGCGAGATTACCTCGGGGATGAACGGTAATGTTCTATATATCCCTCCTTCCAATAAATCTACTAAAAGTCTGATAGATATTATCACGCATATCTTGAGTTTTTCACAGCAGAGGTTAAAGTCAAATCCTTTGATACGGTCCTCGAGGAGTATATCTTCGCTCCGAAGGCCAACTTTGTCGAAGACCCTGGAAAACAACCAGAAATGTTGACCAGATTCTTCGCTGGCCTGCTTCATCCTCTAATTCATACTGGGCTTGGCATCGAATTCGGCTTGCCTGGTACTCTTGCAGAAGGTACAGATATACCGTCGAGGTACTGTCATCTATTCATAGTAAAAATACCTCTAGGTCTTGCACAAACTGCAGTGCATTCTGCACTATCACAATCCACGGGAATCATCCCTTCGTCTTGGTTCCTACAAGATGAAAATGAATTAGCTTCCCGATTTGCACAAGGCGTACATGTGGAAAATGTGAAGACTGGTACGCACGCGTTCACGATCCTTGGAAGGATCCTTGCAGATCCACGTCTCGAAGTGGAAATCCCAAAGGACGAACTTATGACCTATATATACACACTGGCTAAGACGGGAGACGTTGTGCGGGATTACGTTGATCAATGGAATCTAACTGGAGATCTCCTAAAGAATTTAGAAGAACTCTTGTGGACCAATGTCTTGATATATGGCGTTGGCGGATCCGAGAAAAGTGGCGACTTCAATGCTGACTTTTTCCAGTAAGTGATATTTATCCTTTATAAAGTTCTCTGCTAACTCAAATTTCCATTGCTAGTATGCACTTTGTCACTTCTTTGTTATTCTTATCCTCGACCTTTTCACTCTTGAAACGAAGTTCGCAGGAGCTGCTCCTACGCGGCTATTTTGCTACTTGTCTGGTTTGGTATATTGCTCGTGGTCGTCCTGAGCTAGACATTGCCCGCTTCTTTGGAAACGCCGCCACTTTGCACCCTATTCCACCAGGTCCCAAACCAATCCCGCACAAGGACGTCAGTCCATCGCCCACCTCGCCCTATGCTATCACCCCGGACCCTTGGATGCCCATCATACAAAGCGTTTTGACTCATCCGGACGAACACCTTCCCAAATTGCAAAGGGCTTTGGCTGAATATTCATGCCGTTTCGGTTCCACGCCTGCTGGATATTTCAACGGAACGGAGCTCAAAGATGCAGAATTAATAGATGGCACCCTTTTCGTGAGAGTGGCCGGATTGACTGCCGGAAGGTTGGGCTGGGTTAGGGAAGGGAAACCTGCAGGTTCCTGGGATCGAAGGGGTTTTTTCAAGGTCGTGGACGCGATTTGAAGCATCGGAAATAGGATTGACTGCTGTCGTGCCAGTGATATCTGTATTACTATCAACTACCATCTTACTCACATCATTTGTCTCCCGATATAAAAAATCCTGGTTTGCTACGTCGACCGCCATTGTAGTGATAAAAATCGTTATCCCAATTATTCCGGGAAAAATGTTCTCAAACGATTTCTACAATTTTCGTCTGGTGCTACCAAAGATCTACCTTGTGCAGGTAGTTATATGGCTTACAAGCTACCAATTTATCAAGTTTATCAAGCTGCATACCGATACCAGTTGTTTAAACAACGTGGTATTCATCCGTTCAAATTGCTGAGCCTGTTCGGATATCCGGATCTGCGACCGACTTCCATGCGATATACACGATACAGGAGCATGTTGAATGTCGAGGCCTGGGGCAGAGCATACAAAATGGGTCCATGGGCATTGATGAAGGGGTGTATTAACTTTATTCAACCGTTCAATGGCTGGGGCAATGGCTATGGATCCAAGTCTGTTTCCAATACCGTCCGGACTCGGAACTCATCGACCTGCCTTTAACAACCCATTTCAGCCAGGCGTGTGGCCTGGAGTGTCGCCAGCATCGACCGCTATGCTCCAAAAGATCTTGGGCGACAACCACAAACGATGGCATGTGTTCTTCAATTTGCAGGGTTTTCATAAGTTTGTCTTTTTCGATTTTCTTCTTGTAAGCCGGGGTGCTCACACGATCATTAAAGTCATTCTGCTCATACAGCATTGACTTTATGGTGCCTTGGGGCAAACGAATTTATCCTCCAGGTGGCTTACACACGGAGCAACGAGTACCAGCGACCTTTACTGTCTTCGCCTAATACCATCACCCGAGCAACATGGAGAAATCATGTACGAGATGAACGGTATGGATTCTTTCATATATGTACCCATTTCTTCTCACTTACAAAATTCTCCATAGCTATTACCAGGCGTATCTTGATTTCTTCGTAGAAGAAGTCAAGGTCAAGTCCTTTGACGCAATTATTGAAGAGTATATTTTTGCTCCGGATGCCAACTATGTTGCGGGAAATGGAACGCAACCAGAAATGTTGAATAGATTTTTTGAAGGTATCCTTCATCCTATGATCCATGTAGGTTTCGGGGTAGAATTTGGCTTGCCTGGGATTCTGGCAGAGGGTAGGGAAATGTTTCTGGGAATCAAAATAACCACTAAATGTCTTCTACCCTCCCAAGGACTTGCGCAGACTGCAGTACACAGAAAACTATCGACGGGAGTCTTTCCTCCGTCGTTTTTTCACCCACCTACAAATAGTGTGGCGCCTCGAATCTCATTGTATGAAGATTTGGATAGTCACGCATTCAAAATTCTGGCCAAAGTTCTTGCAGATGTACGCTTTATTACAACAGACCAGCCGGATAGCTATGCAAAGAAGGTCACGTTTTATAGCGACGCCTGGACAAAGTATGGGACGGCGATCTTGGAATACGTGGATCAATGGGCTCGAAGCGGGTACATCCATAAAAAGGTAGAGGAGCTTCTGTGGACAAATGTCTTGATCTATGGTGTTGGCGGGTACCAGGAGACTGGTCGGTTCAATGCTGACTTCTTCAAGTGAGAACTTTTTCCTTTCTCAATACTATCATATTACTATAGATTTATGGTGACAACTATTGGACTGACACGCTTGATATTTAGCATGCACCTCGTTACTTCGTCGCTCTTCTTGCCGTCTCTATTCTCGGCAGTCGGCCCCAGTTCCCAGTTGCTTCTTCTACGCGGGTATTTCGCTGTCTGTCTCACGTGGTATATTGGCCGGGGTCGCCCACCGCTAGACATTGCTCGATTCTTCGGAAATGACACTACCCTACATCCCACTCCAGATCCCGAACTGGCAACGCCGCACCAGGATGCCTGTCCCTCACCGTCGTTATCTATACACGCCAGCACCCCCAGTCCTTGGCTACAAATCATGCAGAGCGCATTGATACACCCTGACGATCATCTTCCCAAATTACAAAGGGCCTTGAGTGAGTATGCATCCCGTTTCGGTGCGACGCCTGCGGGATATTTCAAAGGGACGAAACTCAAAGACGCTGAATTGATTGATGGTACCCTTTTCTTGAGAGTGGCTGGCTTGACTGCAGGAAGGATGGGTTGGGTCCGAGATGGAGAGTCGCCATCGCAAGATGGATGGGATCGACATGGTTTCTACAATTCTTGCTAGATTTTATTGGTTCGAGGACATAAATACATTTAGAAGGTTTCTACTAATTTTCATGCACATGGGCTTGGTTCTTCAACTGGCTCTTCGCAGAGCTGACCCTAACGTGTTGGTGACATGCTCCAAATCTGGCATGTCATTGGCTGAGCAAGAGTTGCGGCGGTTTCTGTGTCTGTCCTTTCGTGTTGGGGAAATTGTCCAGTAGGAACACCATAACAATTCACGGAGGTTGTGAGCCGGAATTCACTTTTCATTGATTACTTACAGCTGTATGCAAAACCCTAGACAGGGCCCCACTTTTCGCAAATGCGCCTTTGTTTGTTTGCACCTTCCATTTTTGGTTTAGTAAACAATGACGCGCGCCCCACTATCGCTTGTATTTACGGCCCCGCCTTTGTATTATCAACTATGTCATTCCAATATATGCAAGCATCGACCCTAGTGATCTCTGGGCTAGTATAGCGATAGTTTCCGGTCATTGTACAAAGGGAATT